>JAABUQ010011963.1_pt1 | contig 10919 bp, 12 predicted proteins | sample 5560001 | NCBI WGS metagenome assembly JAABUQ01 (sample SAMN10711888, study PRJNA513371) | rock metagenome | isolation source: Antarctica rocks | place: Antarctica: Victoria Land, Finger Mt nord | collected 2015-12-18
TTAAAGGGGAGGGAAAAGGGGGAGGGTAAGGGGGGAGGGGGAAGGGGGATAAGGAAGGGGCATACAGGGTTGATGAAGGCGCTGAGGTTGAGGAAGACGGAGTAGAATGTTATGACCGACATGCTCTGCAGGGGGTAGCTGTCGACAATGTAGCTCCTGCATCAAGACCGAGCATTCGTCAGCATACGGACCTCCTTCCGCGGCTCCAGGTTTCGTTCGAACTTACGTGATGACAGTGTTCCCCATCTGGATCCCCGCCGCAAACAGGAAAAATGCTATCTGCCCCACGATCCAATGGTATCGTTGATCTACGCTCACCCCCCAGATGATCAATCCAATCGCGCTGAGCGTCGCAGCTGGGTACCCAAGCCACAGCCGCATTTCCGGAACGCGGACGCCATCGTTTTGCCTTGCAAGCCGCATCACGATGTAATCGCCCAAGCGGCCGGAGCAGAAGACTTCGGAGAAGAGCGTCCCCAGGAGGAGGCCCAGGAAGAGGAGACCTTGGATTTGAGGCGTGTAAGATGCGTAGGCGGCGGGGAGCATGGTGATGATGGAGAGGATCCACCAGTACCAGGCGAAGCAGTATATTCCAACCGAGATGACCACGATCGAATATTTGAAGGTGAGGATGAAGCGGACGACTGAGTCCCAGGGTTTGGGGTGGTGCAATCCGGGCACGGGGGTGATGTTTATAAAGGGAAGGTTCTTGGTGCGTTTGAGGTCAACGCTGCTGGCGTCGCCTTTGGTGTCGGGGAGCTTTTCGATGTCGGTCGTGGCTGGGGACGAGGAGGTGTATGGCATGCGAGCGATCATGTAGTTCCGTGGGTAGAGGGTCTCGGACATGAAGGCCAATTCCAGGACGAGCAGTGTGGCGAAGAGGATGGCTGTGAACCACTGGATCCAGGCATCGCTGACGAGATCGATGAAGCCCCCCAGGATCGGTCCGACCAGCAGGCCCGAGTCGATGGCTAGAACCCACAAGCCCAGCTTTTGGCCGCGCTCGTACTCGAAGAACAAATCCCCCACGGTGGCCATGCCCACGGTAGCCCCCGGACTGACGCCAAAACCTTGGAAAAAACGGGCGGCCATGTAGCCGCCATAGGAACCGGGTTTCGCGGCGCCAATGGTGGCGGCGAGGGAGATGATAGTACCGATTATGAAGATAATGCGGCGGCCGTATATATCGGAAAGGGAGGACCAGAAGAGAGGGCCGACAGCGAGACCGAGGGCGGGGATGGCAACGGTCCAATTTACTTGCGAGTAGGTTATGTTGAGGTCGATTTGGAGTTGGGCGAAGGAGGGGACGGTGGTTGTGGTTATGTATGTGAACATGAAATATCTGGGGGTTACGTTAGCGATCCATCGCATCATGCTGACTTCTTTTATGAAAGGATTGCTTGAGCTGGATCCACCCGGCACTGGAGGATTCACGACTGAAGGTAAAAGAGAAGCATACTTGAACATTACAATTGCCAAAATGGTATGTTTCCTGAAGCTTGTCCAATTCAGAGGATCCAGTGGATCTGCTGTAGGCTGGGGGTGCAGCCTCACCCCATCTCTCAAGATATTGGATTCGTAACCCTCACCCGACTCTTCAGGCCCATCCTGATGAAGCCCGTTCTTCTCGTTGATCAGTTCTGCGTTCTTCTCGCTCATATCCATCGCCATGGCTGCAAAGGGATGGGAGAGATGTCACCAATCTTAAACAAGGTAATGGAAATGTGTGAAAAGGAACGATCTGAGCATTGATCTCAATGAAACCGGAACGTTTTGGAACCCATGTCTCGAGCTGCAGATCAGTCAAATCACTATATTTCAGTCCCACGCGATCTACAAGCCATGCGGCAGCAAGGATGGACAAATTGTCCCTTGCCGCATACTAAGTGGAATACTCGGTATCATAAGGCCATCATTGGGTCTAAGCGAGCTCGTCGCTCAATGCCTGAAAGCTCACCACCTTCCTCTTTTTGACGTCAGCGGGAGACAGCATCTGATTGGCAGTCAATCAGGGGAGATAGCCTGCCGAGGGCATGCTTATCTTTGATCTCGTCTGTCGTCATTGTCTTGTCCCTCGACGGCCAACCGGCAATTCTTGAGATAGATTGAGCATTGGCAGTTGAGACGGCAGAGCAATGGAGCGAATGACGGCTCGGACATTGTACTGCAATTTTGATACTCGCGTGGATTGAAGTGCCTGTCAGTCATGCAGCCAGATGATGCAGGGTGTGTGCTTGCCTTAAGGGACCATCAATAGCGTGGGATTCTCAGCCCTATGAAAGACGATAAGTGCCAAGCAAACAGCGACGGTGACATCAGGCCCATCCCTCGCTCACACTACCTACCTTTAGAGGCCCAGGCCAAAGCTTCAAAAACCCAGTACGACGTGGACTGCATAAGTTCCCAGTACTAAACAGGACATTCACCAATGAGGTGGGTTTCGCATCCAGCAGTGGAGGAAAATACCCCACGATAAGGGACTAGCACATGCATCGTCCCACCCCGAGCATCACCGCTATGTCAATCATCTTTAATTTTTCTCACTTCCGCTGCCATAAACAATACTCTCTTCCGTTTTTCTCTGCGTAATTCCTTCTAGCTGACATGCATTCTTCGGAATCGTTTCGGAAAATTCGGCTGTTGATGTCTGCTTTCCCCACTTAAGCTTCCATCATCGCAAGGTGGCAAACTGAACGAAATTCTTGTTCGTCGCCATTGCTATTACCGATATATCTTAGAGAATTGGGCTTGAGCCTAGGAAACTCTGCTTTCCTTGTTGCCAGCACGTTCCAATGGATGAGACAGGTCCTGCCCACTCATGGCTACCCGATTTCATGAAAAAGTCTCAGGGTCACAAGGATTCAGCTGATGGTGCTTCTCCGCACGAAACATCAAAACTATTACCGAAATCCAACGATGATGGCGAGCCACCTGAAAGCCCACAAAATGGAGAGATTTATGATATGGAGGACGAGGGGGCGTCCACCATGACACTTGTATGGAAGGAGTTCAAGATTCTTTTGAAGGGCTCGATACCGGTCATACTGGCATACACACTACAAAACTCTCTCCAAACAATCTCTGTTGTCATTGTCGGACGAGGATCACCCGAGGATCTTGCAACTGCGGCTTTTGCTTACATGTTCGCCATGTGCACGGCTTGGCTTATCGCCTTGGGCGGAACTACAGCCTTGGACACCCTGTGCTCGTCAACGTTCACAGGAAGCCATGATCCCCACGATCTGGGCGTGCTTCTACAAAGGGCTTTTATCATCCTCGGAGTGTTCTACATTCCCATCGTCGTATTGTGGATATTTGCCGAGCCATTGTTCATCGCCTTGGGGCAGAGCGAACAATTATCTCATGATAGCGCGCGATTTCTGTGGTGTTTGATACCTGGTGGGCTGGGCTATATATACTTCGAGTGCATGAAGAAGTATTTGCAAGCACAAGGTTCGATATCCAGACTAGATTTTATGCGGATAGAGCTGATGTGGAATTAGAAATCATGAGGCCGGGAACTTACGTTCTGATCATCACTTCGCCGCTGAATGCTGCGCTCAACTTTCTCTTCGTCTATACTTTCAAAATGGGCCTACTCGGAGCACCAGTCGCGACCGGTATCTCTTACTGGCTGTCATTCATACTGCTAGTAGCATATGCTCGGTTTGTCAAAGGCTGGGATGCATGGGGAGGCTGGTCCAGGAAATGTCTGCATCATACGGGCACATTCGCAAGACTTGCTATTCTTGGCTTCATCCACGTCGGAACCGAGTGGTGGGCATTTGAAATTGTTGCATTGGCGGCTGGAAGACTGGGAACGATATCACTAGCCGCTCAAAGCGTCATCATGACTTCAGATCAGGTCATGAATACTATACCATTCGGGGTAGGTGTAGCAGCAAGTGCGAGAGTGGGAAATCTACTAGGGGCCAGGAACGCCAAGGGTGCTGCGCGAGCTGCAAACACTGCTGCATGGCTGAGCATGATCCTGGGGGCTGTTGTACTAATCATCCTGATGGCTTCCAAAGACCATTTTGCCAAAATCTTCAACGGTGATCCCCGAGTCGTCAAACTCACGGCAGAGGTACTACCATTCGTGGCTCTGTTCCAGATCGCTGACGGTCTCAATGGGAGCTGCGGAGGCAGCCTCCGAGGTATGGGCAGACAGCATATTGGAGCAGTGGTCAACATTGTGAGCTACTATTGCGGTGCTTTACCTCTTGGGATCTGGTTGGCGTTTCACGGATGGGGTCTCATGGGACTGTGGGTCGGACAATGTATCGCACTATATCTTGTTGGGATTGTGGAGTGGATCATTGTTGCATGCAGCAATTGGGAATACCAGGTCAAGAAGGCCTTTGAACGAATGGACGATGATGATGTCGCCGAGAATGGTAATGCACCGGATGGAGGAGGGGAAGGAGAAGGGGGAGCAGACGAGCACCATTGATTGTTGTGAGCTTTTGACTCGCTTGCAAGGCATACGAATGCTATGATCATGTATCGCTACGATTTGAGGTTGACGCGGGCATGTCTTATAGAGTTTAGAATTTGACTGTATACCCTAGCAAGCCTACCTAGACAATGATTAAGCAGAAAGCATGAAGCGGTGATGAAAAAGGTAAGTACGGAGTACCGTATCTCCTGGTACTACGGCACACGATGAGGCAAATGTGGTCAGAATTCAAAGATCATTCTAGACTGCTTGCATACTGTTACGAGATTAAATGGTGTGTCCTGATAAGGTCTCCCGTGTCAAACGTTCTTATCTGTCTTTCTTCCGTAATGATGACATGCACGTCTCTAGTAGGAAACACACACACACACACACATGCATGTCTCTAGCACTGTAACATTTCTCTACCCCCAGTCAACTAAGTATAGCCTGGTGTGGGGGGGCGTCTCGTGCTGACCATGAACCCAACGGTCAATGGTCAAGGGCTAACCTAGTACTTCGGTACCCAGCCGGGACATTCATCCGGCATGTTGACACCAGCGTGCAGAAAGCTCCGATGCGAGTCTTGCCCGTTTATACTTCTGTCGAGAGAGAACTTCATTTTCCTCAACATAGAATGCTCTTGGGCATTGAAAGGTTCCAGAGCAGTTTCCTCATTGCTACACATGTAAATATGTTGCTCAAGTCGATCTCCATTTCGTGCGTCGTTGCCAGCGTTCTTGCTCATGGCGACCAAGAACATTTGGCCGGGCCTTTCAAGAGCCTGTGGTACAATACCATGAGGAACATACCTGGAGATGGGGGTACTCAAGTATAAATCAGCCAGCATCTCACTTGGGACGTGGCTGATTGGAGCAGGCCGACTCCGTATTTTCTGGCATCTCAACCTTTGGACGACTTCCCTATTACCCGTGTCTCGCCAGTGATGACGTGAAATTCGATATTGCTTTCTTGGGTACAAACAATTCTCCATCTAGATGAACTCGATCTTAGAGCAGACGCTGACTACCTACCAGGTGCACCCTTCGACACCGGAACTTCCTACCGCCCAGGAGCTCGATTCGGACCTACAGGCATAAGACAAGGTTCTAGACGCCTCAATCTATAGTGAGCTCTCATTACTCACGAGTCTCATTGACATAAAGGCTCACGCAAAGTCCGTTTCAGCGGCGGCTACAACGTCCCTCTCGACGCCAACCCCTTCAATAGCTGGGCTACCGTCCTCGACTGCGGCGACATTCCTGTGACATCGTACACTTCCCCCCCTCGCATTGATCCCCGCCTCAACATCTAACCAGATCCCAGCTATGACAACAACTACGCTCTCCGACAAATCGAAGAAGGCCACAATGAGCTACTCACCCGCCTCCCTGCGACAAACTCCCACCTTCCCGGCCCCGCCAAACACCAGAAGACGCTACCCCGCGTAATCACCCTGGGAGGCGACCACACCATTACCCTCCCCCTCCTCCGCAGCATTAACCGGGCCTATGGTCCCATAAGCGTCATCCACTTCGACTCCCACCTAGACACCTGGCGGCCGAAAGTCTTCGGCGGGGCCCCCAGCGAGCAAGCCGCCATAAACCACGGGACCTATTTCTACCACGCACACGGCGAAGGCCTGCTGGCCAACGACACCAACATCCACGCGGGGATCCGCACGACTTTGAGCGGGCTCAGCGATTACGATAATGACGGCTACTGCGGGTTCGAGATCGTGGAGGCGAGGGAGATTGACGAGATCGGCATGGCGGGTATAATCAAGAAGATCCGCGACCGAGTCGGCACTGAGAAACCTGTCTACCTCAGTATCGATATCGATACCCTGGACCCAGCTTGTACTTCCTTCCCCCTCTCCCCTTTCCCCCCTTCCCCGCCACACAACAAACTAACCCCCCATCCCCTCCCTCAGTCGCCCCCGCAACAGGCACCCCCGAAACCGGCGGCTGGACCACGCGCGAACTCCGCACCATCATCCGCGGCCTCGAGGGCATCAACTTCGTCGCCGCCGACATCGTCGAGGTCGCCCCGGCCTACGATACCAATGCCGAGCACACCACCATGGCGGCTGCGGATACGTTGTTTGAGGTTATGAGTTTGATGGTTAAGAGGGGACCGATGAGCGTGATGGGTGATGGGGAGGTGAGGGGGGATGGGGTGGAGGATGGGGTTAGGAGGGGGGGGGTTTGAGGGAGGGGGTTGGTAAGGGCTAAGGGATGGGGAGCAGATAGGGGAAATGGCGGAATGTAGCAGCCTAGGTCGGGGGTCGGGGGTCGGATGGTGGAGCATGCACATTGCGATGAAGAAATACCGATCTGTACCTCTCTACTGCGTTGGAATGCAAATCCCATTTTGAACGCTACTTTATTTGCGTATGCAACAACCCAATCCGAACAAGCCAACCCAAAAAAATCAACCCTATCACTGCAACTCCCTTGATGGTAATAGCCACAAGAGGTTGGCGATGCATTGACAGAAAAAGCAATTGGAACTTGTCTTTCTTGATGGGTCGACTGTGAATGGGAATACCGCATTAGTCGGTCCCTACTGATTTTAGGAACTCACCGAGCTTCATTCCGAAGGGAGTGGAGGTCGAGAAGTGGTTGTATAGCATTCAGTGTCCAATGAGCAGGAAGATACGTGTAGATTAGGCCAGAGCTGGGGTACTGAATGGAGCGATGATCTGAAGATCGGTCTTGCGTAGGGTTTCGCTTGCGGGAGGGAAGGGGAGAGTTGTGACAGACCATGGTACTCAAAATGGAGGTATATAGCTTGAGTAATAACGAAGTCGGTAAGCCGGGTGCTCGCAATCCGAGATGCCACAAAATGGTTTCTAGCTAACTCTCTGGGCGAACATGACGGAGGAAATCCCCAAGCATTTCTTGGTTTTCGGCAAACAGGTATTGAACCGTTGCGTCAGCGTCCAAAATCTCCATCTCGCACCCATTGTAGTGTGCAAGCATGACCCTCAGGTCTTCCACGCCCTTTGGAGACTCCGCCGTGTACGTGTAGACGTATCTCAGTAGCGTGACGATGTCTCTGACCCGATCGGCATAGAGGGTGAAGATGGCGAGGGTCGTGTGGAGATTTTTGAGGGCTAGCTTCTTGAGTGGCTGGATATCGTATTTCTCCGCAAAGACGTAGAGTCGAGCATGGCAGAGAAAGTCTTCGGTGTAGTCCTCGTCGGCGTTTCTGTTGCCGCGGGCAATGACTGAGTGGTAGGGTTTCCCGCCATCTCACTGCTTGTTGATGAACGACTCCTTCGGACTTCCCTTGACAGCCTCCTCTTTCCTTTTCTGCTTTTTCTCCTTCTTGCTAGAAGCCCACACGCCTCAGTCGTCGAGAGGATCCGTTGTAGCGGTAGCTGGCTTCGCACTCGACGAGGCTACTTCCGTATCTTGCTTCGGGGTGTGCTCCGCTGGGGCGTAGTCCTCGACTGAAACGGCGCTCCTGGACTGGCAGCCTCGCAGCATAGTCGACAGTAACCTGCGGCAAGGCGACAAGCTGAAAGATTGTGTGGTCCAGACTGTCCCTCTATAAATTGCGGTAGGCAGTAGGGTATGCGAAAATTAGATATATAAATAGTGATGGAGAAAAGAGGAGGGTGAGGGAGGCTCTCAGTAGTGTTCAGCCCCACAAGAAACTTGCCCTATACACTCGGTCTTACCCTCGTACAACCAGCGACTTCATTCTGACTCTCAAAATCCCCAAGCAACAAGCAAAGTTCGAAAGGGGGCTCGCTGTTGATCGGCGACTCATATGTCCATGCTGTGCGTATTGAAGTATGGAGAGCTGACAGTCCGATTGCCATTGGCTGGATTGCTGCCTCGAGTCGAGAATATGTTCATTATGATGGGGTGAAGAGTCATTTCAATCAAGCAGTACATTTGCAATCCTCACACTCCTCAAGAGCTCCCTTTCCCTCCTTCTCCTCCTCCTCCTCCTCTTCTATAAATCTGGCTCCCTACTTATTTCGTGCTCGGGGGTCCTCGCACCCACACAATACTCTTTCACTCTTCAGATATCTTTTCCCGCATACTCGCCAACGGGCTCAAGCACGTCTTTCAGCTTTCAGGCTCGAGACCCTCCCATACTTCAGACATCGAGCCCAGTCACGCATATACCGCTTCCTTGTCAAGCGTCAAGCCAGGCGTCAAGAGCGAAGGGCAACGGGCAGAGGGATACTTCGGCAACTGGGTGGAAGAAAAAGAATTGTTCGGCATTTCATGTTGGAAGATGCCCAGGCCTTCCCAGGATCCACTACAGCTCTCTACGGAAGACCGAAGATGGATTCCAGCAGTGGGTATACGTCTGGACCTGACCGAGGAACCCGTAGGAGGAAGCTTGCTGGATATCTGAAGGCTGCCAACGAACTTCGGCAGTCTTACCAACAAGCTTATGGGCTGGGAGTGCGTGATGGCTCCGCTGATGAGGACGAGACCTCAATACCCGGTGCTTTTCCGGACGCGTCGGTCGTCCGCAGTGGAGATGAGGAGATGCTCTTGTTTCCCAGCTACGCAAGACGCCACCAACGCGCAAAAAAGCCATCCCGTGAGATACCAGGAGCATCTGATGATCTACGAAACGGGCAGGGATCGGGAGATGCTCAGTATTGGAAACAGCAATGGGAAGATTACGAGGACCAAAGTTCAATCATCGATGTCGACATCAGGGGGTGGGTGTATTCTCCTCATAAAGGACAAATGACTCGGAAGAACAGGCTGCTGGTTGGTATCGCTCGCCATCTGAGTGGCGTACCTGCTCCTTCCAACAGCCGGGCATCAAGCCCACAGTCTGCACATCGCGTAAGAGCTGACGCCCGGAGTGCGAGACATGAGGAGGAGATGGTAGAGAAAGAAGCGGAGTCGATCAAGAGAAAGGGTCAAGGCGAGGCGGAAATTGCAGGAAGAGGTGGCTACAGCGAGGTCCCTAGTCGTGTCACCGATCGTTCCAGCATATACAGCTCGCCTGACAATAGTCGAAGCCCTTCGCCGGCCCCTTCAAACAATCGACAAGGCTCCTTGTCTAGCCAAGTATCGAGTACTTCCTTGCGTGCAGACTCCCGAGACTCTGGCAGTATTCGATCTGGTCAGCAGAAGCGCGCATCTTGGAACCACCCGGCTGATATGTCTCCGGCCGAACTGTCTGTGGCAAATACACACCTTTTACTCCGGTTGAAGCCATTCCTGACAACCCCTCTTGTCAGCACGCCTCTCACTATATTTTTCTACAACCAGGACACATCAAGGTCCCGTACGGTCATGACGAATGAATCCGGTCACTTCCAGCTCCGTGCAGCCTTAGACTTTGCGCCAACTCATGTACGAGTGCTCGCTTCTGACAAGCTATCTGCCACTGAAGAAGTTCGAGTCACAGAACCCGAAGGCATCAGCATGATCAGCGATATAGACGATACTATAAAACACTCGGCTATTGGTGCCGGTGCAAAAGAGATATTTCGGAATACTTTTATTCGTAATTTGGAAGACCTTACGATCGAGGGCGTTAAAGAATGGTATACCACAATGTCTGATATGGGTGTGCAGATGCACTATGTTTCGAACGCTCCATGGCAGCTCTATCCTTTGCTTATCAATTTCTTTGCTGGAGCAGGTCTGCCCAAGGGTTCCTTTCATCTGAAACAATACAGTGGTATGCTTCAAGGTATCTTTGAGCCAGTCGCAGAGCGAAAGAAGGGGACTCTTGACAAGATCATTTCGGATTTCCCTGAGAGACGTTTCATTCTAGTGGGAGACAGCGGAGAGGCAGATCTTGAACTATACACCGACATCATGCTTGCAAATCCTGGTAGAATTCTAGGGGTTTTCATTCGAGATGTGACTACAACAAAACCTCAGGGCTTCTTTGACTCATCAATGCGTTCACGAGGGTCTCGATCGCCTTTCCGAGGACGGAGGAACGATAACGGTAGTCTCTCGCCGAAGATCCGAGCAAAGGAGGAAAGACCGCCTTTTCTTCCACCGCGAAATCTGACCAGATCATTGAGCTCGACGACAGTGAGCCGCAAGCCTTCAGGACCTACCATGGGCAACTTGATCGACTTCGATGAAAATCCACCAACGACCACCCACGGACCCGAAAACCTCAAGACAGTCAAGGAGGCATCCCCGACATCTATCAAAACCCTGCCTCCCTCTCGGCCCACAAAACCCCTCTCCCTCCGCTCCCTTACTCACGGCGTCCCATCCTCCACCCCACCCTCAACATCAATATCCCGCAAAGCCGCGCCCCCCCTCCCCCCAAAACCCCAGCAAAATACCTCCTCAACCGAAACCCCAAATCTCCCATCGGAACCCTCCCCCCTCTCCCAAATTCAAACCTCCTCCCCCCCCGGCAGCAGAGCCACATCACAAGAACGGCAATCCTACCGCGCGGCCGTCCGCAACAAACTTGCCTCCGCCTACGCCAGCGTCCCCTCCTGGTCCAGCGCCACCGTCCC
>JAABUQ010011964.1_pt1 | contig 10918 bp, 12 predicted proteins | sample 5560001 | NCBI WGS metagenome assembly JAABUQ01 (sample SAMN10711888, study PRJNA513371) | rock metagenome | isolation source: Antarctica rocks | place: Antarctica: Victoria Land, Finger Mt nord | collected 2015-12-18
GCCAGAGTTAAAGCATTTAAGACCCGTCCTTCGCTAGCTGATTATTTGAAGGTGCAGGAGTTAGCAGGCGAGCAGTGGAAATCGCTGCGGCAGGAATTGCTGACAAAACTGCGGGGAGCATCTAATCACCTTCATGCGGAAGCCAAGGTAGCAATTTTTCTGCAAGAAGGGCTGATTGACGCTGCCATTACCACCGTCGATCAACTCAGTTCTTACGAGTCAAACGTGATTCATCCAGTGATGGATGCAGCTACGGCCCATCGTCCTGAGTGGGTGATTGAGAATAGCCGCAGACGTGCCGAGTCGATTATGAATGAGGGGAAAGCGCAGTATTACTACCATGCGGTGAATTGGCTGCGTAAAGCTCGGGCTGCCTACATTCAGTTGGGACAATTGGAGGAATGGAAACACTATCGAACGACGCTAATACAAACTCATGCCCGGAAACGGAAGTTAGTCTCACTACTGCAACAGCGAGACTTGACTTGAGGGTTATGTGGCGGTCGCGCTGAATTTGGAGATGAGTAAAGATGGCCTCAGTCGTTAGGGTGCAGGACGTTATCGATGAAATGGACACAGTTAGCAATGAGGATCACGCTTATCTGAACAGACTGACCGGTGAGTTAGCGACCATCGGTGATGAGGAAATCCGTGCCGTTGAGGAGGAGCACGAGCTTGCGGATTATCCAGACTGGCAACAGGAAGCAATCCGAAAAACCAGCCAGATTTTAGACTCTGATGACTATTTACCGCTCCCCAGTAAATTTGATATTCACGAATACTCGATTATGGAACGATTTTGCAATGAGATTGAGGATGCAGCAATTTTGCAACGAATTACTGTTGCAATTAGAGGCTCAGGCGCATTTCAACGCTTTAAACATGCAATCTATCGCTATAACATTGCTGATGGTTGGTATCGTTATCGACAAAAAGCACTAGAGCAGATTGCGGTTAATTGGCTTGAAGCAAACACTATTCCATATAGGCTTAATTAGGAGCAAACAACCATGAATTTTTCTGGAACCTGGCACATTTACGAGATGGGGAATTGGGATGAAGACTACTTTAACATGGAAGTGCAGGCTTACATCGAAATTGATAAGAAGGGAGCAGGTGATTTTCAATTTGGTTTAGTTACAGGACAAATTGATGGTGAAGTCGTGAAAGATAAATCAGGTGAGAAGCTTGAATTTACTTGGGAAGGTGGTGATGAAAATGATGAAGCATCTGGTAGTGGTTGGTTGAGATTGCAAGATAAAAACAGATTAGAAGGAAAGATAAAATTTCATGGAGGAGATAGCTCTTCATTTTTAGCAAAACGAGTATAAAGCTTATCTTAAAGGTGTTGCATAAAATCACCAATCGATCAGAAATGTTGGTTGAGAGAAATTAAGGAAGTAATCGAGAACATTTATAGATAAATGGAGAATTATAATCGCATCGATAAAGAAAAATGCAATTCTTCTAGATTATATAGTTGCTTATGTCTCTATGAGTTGAGGGATTGCAAGAATAAAAGCAGTGAAAAAGATTGGAGAAGTAATAGAAGGACTATCGGAAGTATTTGGAAGGAATTCCTGAAAATAAGAGAATTGGGCGAGAACTTTTACATTTCTGTATATATAATTTCATCAAATTTTAGTGCTGGCTGATAAAAAAGAGTTTTTGAGCGTTCTACACACCTCAGTCAAGTAGCAATTGCATTCAAAAGTCAACTCTGATATCTTGATTAAAAGCCTCAAAGGAGGTAAGTCCAAATGTCAAAGCAAAATCAAAAGAATTCAGAAAACTTTGATAATGCAGGGGAGCGCCTGCTCAATGCATTGACCCAACAGGAAATCACTCAGCTTCTTGATGCGCTATTTGAGGTTTTGTCACCTGAACTGCAAGAATCAGTTATCGCCCAACTCTCACCTGACACCCAACAGATTGTGAAGCAAATTCTTGCTCCAGCAAAGATCATTGAGCCAACTCAGGTAATTACATCCCAACCGATTTCTCTGGCAAAACAAGCTCAAATCTGGTCTGAGTTATGGCAAGCTTGGGATGAGATTGTATGGGAAGCCTCGCAGGAAGAAGGGAAGTACATCATTCAAGAAGCCCATTGGGAACCTCCCTACTTTGACACCTACACCTTCATTGAAGATCTAGAAGGCATTGCCAAAAACATGCTGCCATTGATTGCAACGGCATTTGAGCATCAATTGACGCCCGAACACGGCTTTGCTTCTGCCTTGTTAACCGCTGAATCCGAAATCTCTAGAGGAATCCCCGATTGGATGGAGATTACGGAAGGCTTGTATATAGGGCGATGTTTAACAACTTTTCTGCTGCAGTGGGAATGGTTAAAAGTTCAAGAGGAAGGACACAATGTCTTTCAATTTGCTCAAAGAATTCGAGAGTGCGAGCTGGAATTTTGGCAGATGGAACTCAATAGTGATGCAGTTCTCGATTTTTTCACGCAGTTGTCTGAAGTGGATCGATGCTGCATTCTAACAGGATTCACAGCTAACAGAGAAACTTTACTCTGGCAAAGCACTTTGGATGATGCCCACTCCCACTGGCATCAGCTTTACCTAGGGGTGATGCAGCAATATGCACCCGAACGCTATCTGGACAATCTTCGAGCAACGATTCCTCAACAGTGGGAAAACGGGTTGCCCATTATGAAAGAGTTGCTAGCTCACCAGAACTATGCAGAAAGCTTTGCAGTCATTCAGGAAACGCTTGATGCGTTATTGCAAGCCAAGCAAGGAGATGCATCTTGGGTACCGGAAACAGCACTTCTAATCGCCACTCTGGGTTTCTATTATGAAGGCGAACAGGGAAATGTAGAAACGCTGCTGGGCTATTATCAGCAAACTGCACAGGGATTAAACCAGTCTGAAGGAGCGCATGCGTTAGAGATTCAGCAGGTGGCGATGGCGCAATGGTTCAATTGGTCCGTCATGTTTAACGCATTTACAGAGATTCCGCTTGCTCAACAAACTCGTCAGGCGTTGTTTCAATCCTGGCGGAATTATGTTACTCGACGCTCTAAGCCACGCACTTGGGGATATGGGACCGATAGAACCGTCCAGACCTGGTGGGTGTCCTGGCTAATTGACGCTATTGCTGACCCACAAAAGGGAGCCAGCTGGTTTCAGCAGCAAATTACCCAATGGGTCGCAGAGTTACCCGGAGACAAAACTCAATTAGGTGAAGATTACGATCTACTGCGACTGCTAACAAAAGATTTGACAGAGAATCAAAGCGAAGGACGATGCCCCTATCCTCAGTTCTATCAAGTGGTGATTCGTCCCAGAGAACTTTCAGCACCAGATGATGAGTCTCGAAGAAGTTATCTACGACAGTATGCACCTGTTAATTTGTGGGAGCAGGTAATGGACTACTGGAGGAAGCACTTACACCACTTCGTCCCTAAACCGGAGTCGGCGCGCAAGTCTGACTATACCGAACATGCCCACTGGATGGCTGCCTTGAAAGAACTCTCACCACAAAACTATGAAACCCTTCTGGCTCGATGGCGCACTGACCACCAGCGGCGCAGCAATCTCTGGAAAGCAATGAATCAAGCAAGATTGAGCTGATATGAATGTGCAAGTAATAATTGTGGTATCAATTCCACCTACTGAGAAGGATGTTGATAGCTTGAGAGCAGCAGCATCTAAGCTAACCAACAATCAGAAAAGTATAACGGTACGAACAACCGAACTTGGGGAGCGCTGTTCTCTAATCACCAATTTCTCTATGAGAACAACGGCTCAATACAAAGTGGTTGATAATATTGTGAGTGAGTTTAATTTTTGGACATTTGTTCTTGAAGGCTATCAAGATATAGTGCTTTCATTTCCCAGATAAACAGGATGAAATTGTAGATGAGTGAGTATCAGTATTACGAATTTCAGACGGTAGATTGCCCGCTCACCACTAAAGAACAGGCAGAGATAAAAAAACTGTCCAGCCGGGTTCAACTCACGCCAACCCGAGCAATTTTTATATATAGCCATGGTGACTTTCGCGGTAATCCAGAAGAAGTATTAAGCCAATACTTTGATGTCATGTTTTACATCGCCAATTGGGGAACCTGGCGACTGATGTTTCGGTTCCCTAAAGCAATCGTTGACCCGAATTGGTTTCAGCCTTATGACCTTCCTGATGCTATTACCATTACCCAAACTTTCAAGTACATTGTCCTTGATATTGAAATCAATGAAGAAGAAGGAATCCAGGGATGGGTTGAAGGTGAGGGATGGCTACCTCAATTGCTGCCGCTCCGTGATGATTTGTTGAGTGGAGATTTACGCTTGCTGTATTTGGTTTGGTTACGAGTCGCTCCCTACCTTGCGGGAAATGCACTGGATGATGATCCAGTTGAACCACCGCTTCCCCCTAATTTAAGCCAGCTTTCTCAACCCCTCAAGGCATTCATGAAACTGGTTGAACTTGATCCTGATTGGGTCGCCGCTGCAGCTAGTGAAAGTCCTCGTCATCAAGCCCCCTCAGATCCTCCCTTAGAAAACTGGCTGTCTGCTCTTTCAGAAGCCGAACGGCAAGAATTTTTGCTTAAACTTGTACGGCGCGAACCTCATGGTGACCTGCAATTGATTAATCGATTGCAGAAATTGGCAGGTGCAGGTCGAGCAACTCCTCAATGCATTCCGGGGCATCGACGATTATCTGAACTAAAGGCGAGCGCAGATACTTTGAGAGAAAAGCGTGAACATAAAGAACGGGATGCGGCGAGAAAAAAGCGAATTCAAGAATTAGAGGCATTGGCACCGAAAGAAGCTCATATCTGGAAGAGAGTGGAGGAGCTGATCGAATTTAAGCAAGCCAAACCCTACGATGAAGCTACTGCTTTGCTCAAAGATCTGCGTGATTTAGCAGAACACCAGGCACGATTGTCTGAGTTTATCCAACGCTTTGAAAAACTCAAGTCAGACTATAATAATCGTCCAGCCTTAATCACACGCTTCAAAACAATCAAGCTGTAATTAGGGAACATGTCGGGCTCAAGCCAGGGCAATCTGTAACTGCTCACAGCAAGAAGTAGGGCTTGTTGAGAACAGTATGATTCACAAGCCCCAGAAGCTTAAGTGGACTGTAAGCCGGGAGGACTGCGACAAGCCTTTGATAACAGTTCACACAGCCATCGCGATCGCATCTCCACTCTGCAATCGAACTGTTTCCAGAAAGCTGAACATCTGAGCGACTAACGCAAGCACCCCAGTCGCTTCTGGCACCTCCACTGACTTTTCGATGCACGACCACTGGACGTTTTGCCCTCTCGGCATCATTGTTGTCGGGTTTTACTTCCGGGTTGCTCAAGAAGGTGAACCACTCATCCCAATGCCGCTTGATTCGGTTGGCTAGTCTGTGGGCATCTGCAGGCCGGAGGTGTTATAGAGCTGTGGATGTGCTAGCCTCTACGTAGAAAGTAACATCAGAAGACTTGATTAGGAGGAGCCATGATTACACAAATACTACAATGTCCTAATTGCCACGGTACAGATATTGTGAAACATGGCAAATCTCCAGAAGGAAAGCAGCGCTATAAATGTCGAGAGACTCCCTGTGAGGGGCGGACATTCATCTTAGATTATGCTTATTCAGGACAATCTCGTCAAGTTAAACAACAGATAGTAGAAATGGCACTCAATGGCAGCGGAGTGCGAGATACGGCACGGGTGTTACACGTTAGTCCCAGTACGGTGATTCAGGAATTAAAAAAAAAGGATCTCAACTTCAACAAGTAAACCTAAAGGCGTTAAAGCAACTAAATCTAGAGCAAGTTGCAGTTGAAATTTGTCTAGCTGAGGTGCTTGAAAAGCCTGAGGGACCGGAATCTGAGGTAGACGAAATGTGGAGTTATGTCGGGAAAAAAGAGAATGCCCGTTGGTTATGGCATGCTATAGACCATAAAAGTGGACTCGTTTTAGCATACGTATTTGGAACACGTAAGGATGAAGGTTTTTTCCAGCTCAAAGAGCTACTAGAGCCCTTCGGAATTAGCCGCTTTTATACGGATGGATGGGGAGCCTATCAGCGTCATTTAGAGACCCAGAGGCACGAAATCGGCAAACAGAACACACAGAAAATAGAAAGTAAGCATATAAATTTACGTACACGAATTAAACGGTTAGCTCGGAAAACGATTTGTTTTTCTAAAACAATTATCATGCACGATATTGTTATTGGACTATTTATTAATCGCTACGAGTTTGGGGTAGCAATTTAATCCCTAATCCACAGCTTTAGAAAATCTCCAATTGGTGAAGCATCATCTCATGGCGATTCAAAAACATTCTGGTCAGGGTGTAATGTTCCGTTTCCGTGTAGGCGATCGGACAAATTCCACCCTCCGTTATTTGGTAAATGGTTGCGTTGGGATAGGCCAGTAGGATGGGTGAGTGAGTGGCAATGATGAATTGCGACTGCTGCTGGACGAGACGGTGCAGATGACCTAGTGCCACTAACTGACGCATGGGTGAGAAAGCCGCTTCTGGTTCGTCCAATAAGTACAACCCATGCCCCTGTAATTTGTGCTCAAGCACTGCCAAAAACGACTCGCCATGAGATTGCTGGTGGAGCGAGCGCCCACCGTAACTGGTGAGGTAAGCCACATCATCCAGGTTATCCATGTACGAAGCGAGATTATAGAAGCTCTCGGCGCGTAAGAAATAGTAGTCACGCGGGTGCTTGTAGCTTTTCACGAGCTTTAAATAGGCATGCAGGCGTGAATGAGTTGCGCGTGTGGTAAACGATGTGTTCTTATTCCCACCCTCTGGATTAAAGTCAAGGGCTACAGCAATTGCCTCTAACAACGTCGATTTTCCGGTGCCATTTTCCCCAACCAGAAATGTCACATCGGGATGAAGGGTCAACTTAGTGAGGTCGGCAATGGCAGGGAGATTGAACGGATACGCATCCCACGACACCACCTGATCGCGATGGAAAATTACTTCACGGAGATAAGGCTTTACGACTAAGACCACAGCAATTCTCGAAAGCGTTTAGGATAGTACAAGTGTTCTTCATTGTACCCACATCTGCCTGCCTTGTCAAACTATGAAGGTGATTCACCTTGAGCCTCCATGGGTAGGTAGTGATATGGAAGTAGTGGTGAGGCTCAAAGCCTTTCCAGCTCTGCGTTGTAGCCATGGATGAAGTACCAAATCTGACTTTTCCCGTTAAGTGCCTCCAGCAAGCTGCCAACCCTCGCTCTTGTCGTGTAATTTTAACCAACCACGCCACAGGACTTGGATTCCAATAGGAGTTTTACGTCGATGTTCCAGGTAGCCGCCAAGAGCAGCAACAGTCTCTACGGCCCAAGCCACCGTTAAAATAGGAGGAAGTTTGGGGGGTTTGGCTGTTAACACCTGAAGCTGTATGGGATTAAAAATTTCGTAAGGATTCAGGTGTAGGACTTGACAAGAAAGGAAGTTGCGGTAACTTAACTACATGACTAATCCTGAACTGCCCAAAAAAGCTGACCATGAGACCCTAAGACAGTTGCCCCTAGAGCAGCTAGTCAGCATGATTGAGCAGCAGCAGCAGGTAATCGAGCAGCAGCAGCAGGTAATCGAGCAGCAGCAAAAAGCCATCGCGGAATTGACTCAGGCAGTCAACCGACTTAAAGTAAGCCAAGGTCTAGATAGTCAAATCTCATCTTCGCCCCCCTCGACAGACCTACTCAAGAAATCTGAAAAAGCCAAAGAATCGTCAAACAGTGATGTTGAAGCATCTTCGCGCCAGCCTGGTGGACAGCCTGGTCATCCAGGTAAAACGCGCAAAGGCTTTGGGAGAGTAGACCGCTGCGAAGTCTTGCGTCCCTTGCTATGTTCTGGGTGTGGGAGTCAAGCCTTTGCCGAAGTGCCGGTATCTGTACAGGTGCAGCAAGTGGCGCAGTTAGTCGAGCGCCCGATTGAGATAGTGGAATATCAGCAACAAAGCTGTCAGTGTGCCCATTGCGGTCAAGTCCACACAGCAGCCTGGCCAGAAAGTATCGTGCCTGGTCAAGACGTGGGAGTGAGTCTGCAAGCGCTGTTAGTGTGGCTGGGGAACTATGGTCATCTGCACGTGCGTAAAACAGCAAGAACTGTTGTGGGAACTCGGCGACATCGACATCGGAGTAGGCACTCTGCAGGCAACCAACACGCGGGTGTATGAGGCGGTCGAGCCTGCGGTCACTTCGCTGCGGCAATGGGTTCAACACCAGCCCCACGTGCATGTGGATGAAACGCCTTGGCCAGTACTGGGAGTAAAAGAGTGGCTGTGGGTGAGTGCACAGGAAAAGTTTTGTCTGTTTCATGCTGGGGATACCCGCTCCCGTGCTGAGTTAGAGCAACAGTTGGGGTCTGAGTTTGGCGGCGTCATCAGCAGCGATGACTTCAGTGTGTACAATGGCTACTCAGCTAAGGCTCAACAGAAATGTCTGGCACATCTGCGGCGTCACTTCAAAAAAGTGATCAAGTTGGGTCATGGCAACAACCCAGCCTTGGGACAAGAGTTCTTAGACTTAATTGATGAGGCTTTTGCTCGACATCGGCAGTGGCGAGAAACCCAGGATGCGAGCGCTTATCAAACTTGGACCGTGGGGTTCAAATCGCGGCTCACCCAGAGCATTCAGCAATGGATTGGTCGCGCCGGATACGAGGCGGGTAAGTTATTGCGCTCGCTACGGGATAAAGCAGAACTTTGGTGGTACTTCCTGGACCATCCAGAGGTGCCACCGGACAACAACCAGGCAGAGCGCTCCCTGCGTTTAGCTGTTACCAAGCGGAAAGTAGGTGGGGGGTCACGCTCGATGGAGCGGTTTGCTCAGACTGCTGACTTATTGAGTGTGGTGCAGACGTGTCGGCGACAGGGGCGGTCGGTCATGGAGTTTTTTAGGCAAGCTCTGATGGCCAAATCGGGGAGTGGGAAGTCTCAACCATCTCTACTGCCTCAACCGACCACCTGAATCCTTACAAAATTTCAATCGCAGGAGCAGTCGGCTGGGTACGATGCAGATAAGTGACCTGTAACAGCTCAACGGCAATCACACGTCAATTAGCCCAACAAGGTCTTCATACCAGCGGCAGCCAGTCTGTAGCGTTCGCTCTGGCACCCAGACTTAAAAATTTTGTGATATTCCTCCACGCGCCAGCGGTATGTGTACCAACGGAGGATAGTAATAAGTAATTTGACAGAATTAATTAAATAAATTAGTAATATAGGACTAGTATTTGATTTTTGAAAAAGCTCCGTACATCTGGAGAGACATAAAATCAAAGGCAGTGTTTCGGATAAACCACTCAAACATCCACTTTAAATGAGAGAATGAAGGAATCAAGGCACAGAAACGTCGCACCCAGGTTTTCGCCTGCAACCAGATATCCTCAATCGGATTTTGTGCTGGGCAATTAGGCGCTTTAGCGTTCGCAGTGAATTTGCCATTGCTCTTCTGGTAAACCCTGGTTGACAGAGGCTAAAAAGTGCTGGATTTCCTGGGAACGGTGGTAACTGGCCCCATCCCAAAAAATCAGCAATCTTTGGTTGGGAGACTGGGTTAATAAATAACGTAGGTAATCAATCGTCTAATCGGAGTTTCCCGCATTGTAAGCTTTGAGCAGTAATTTTCCTTCCAGATAGTCAACCGCCCCGTAGTATGTCTGCTTGTCTCGTTCGTTGACCACTCTCACTGCTATTTCTTGGTCGGTTTTTCCCCAGACATATCCACTTAAGTCTCCCCACCTCAAATGACATTCATCCAGCAGTAAGACTCTCAACACTCCTGTTTCGATTTCCTCTCGGTGTCTTGCCAACAGTGTTTTAATCTCTTTTTTTTTTCGGCAACCGCTTCTGGGTCGGCTTTGGGGTTCACCTTTGTTGTTTTTTCCCAACTGATTCCGGCTGCCTCAAACAGGTTGTAATAGCTCTGTTTTGACTCGTACGTATGTCACCTCATACTCAAACGCTCGCCTTATATTCAAGTTCTCCCAGTTCCCAGCAATCTTTCGTTTGCAGCCAACTTAAGATTTATTCTCGCTGAATAGCACGAAGGCGCGCTCTTTCTGCCTTTGTGGGTAAGGCGCAGTCCATCTATTCCCTGTTGCTCATATGCTTGTTTCCAGCCTGCTATCGAACCCAGTGACACATCTAATATTGTCTGAATCTCAGATATACTTGTAGCCTTGATAAACCAGTTTAACTGCCAAAGCTTTTCTGACCTCACGGGCATCTGGACGCAGTGCTATAAATTCTTGCAGTTCCGCGATCGCGGCTGCCACTCCCTGCGGCAGTATTGCGGTTTGTAGATGCTGATTGCTCATTGTCTGTTGTTATACTTGTACTCCCCTGCGGATTTTCTCGGTTTTTTTTTTCAAAAATCAAATAGGAGTCCTATATGAGAAATGTGTCATCAGTAATACGTCAGCGAGGTTTTGTTCTCACTGCTGCGGGGTTGCAAAAACTTCAGGACGCTAGTGTAACTCAGGATGAATTTGGTTATCGGCGGACTCTGGCAGCTCTGAGCAAATCTACCCAACTTGATCCTCGCACCATTGCCCGCATTCTCGGTTGCACCAAGGGTGTAGATCAACATTCCCTAGAACAGTTTTTCCGCTCTTTCCAACTAAAGCTGGAAACCAGTGACTATACCAATCTCAACAATGAAGGCAGATCAACTCAGCACCGAAGGACGGGCCAGAGTGATCTACAGGACACTGTTGATGTTTCTGTCTTCTATGGCCGCCAAGACGAGTTGCATACCCTACAGGAATGGGTTGGCCCCCGTCGCTGCCGTCTATAGCGGTTTTCAACTGGGTGATGTACAATAGCAGCAATGAGCAAACCAATTGCGTATATCTTTAATTGTTACAAGGTTCATGGCATCACTAATCGCTTGATCCAAAGCATCTCGGCTGCGTGC
>JAABUQ010011965.1_pt1 | contig 10918 bp, 12 predicted proteins | sample 5560001 | NCBI WGS metagenome assembly JAABUQ01 (sample SAMN10711888, study PRJNA513371) | rock metagenome | isolation source: Antarctica rocks | place: Antarctica: Victoria Land, Finger Mt nord | collected 2015-12-18
CTGTCGCCGGCGGGCCACGTCGTCGGCCTGATCGACGAGGAGAGCGTGAGGTCGGGACTGGGGCTGACCGCCCACGCTCCGGTCCCCGGCTAACCGTTCTACGGTCCGGGACGTGACTGACCCATCTCCCCAGTGGCGCATCGACGACGGCGTGGCCGTGATCACCCTCGACGACGGCAAGGCCAACGCCATCTCCGCCGCCGTGCTCGACGGCCTGCACGCCGCGCTCGACCAGGCCGAGGCTGAGGGCCGCGCCGTGGTGATTGCCGGCCGACCGGGCCGGTTCTCGGCTGGCTTTGATCTGGCCGCCATGACCGAGAGCCCCGAGAGCATGCGCTCCCTCGTCTCTGCCGGCGCCCGGTTCCTCATGCGGCTTTACGGCTTTCCCCAACCAACGGTGGTGGCCTGCACCGGGCACGCCTTGGCCGCGGGAGCGTTGGTCCTGCTGGCCGCCGATACCCGCATCGGCGCCGACGGTGACTTCAAGATCGGGCTCAACGAGGTGGGCATCGGCATGGCGTTGCCGTTGTTCGCCGTCGAGCTGGCTCGCGACCGGCTCACGCAGCCGGAACTCGCGCCGGCCACCATGCAAGCTCGCATCTACCCGCCTCGAGCAGCCGCCACCGCCGGCTACCTCGACCGGGTCGCCGCGCCCGATGCCGTCCTCGAGGAGGCGATGGTCGAAGCTCAGCGCCTCGCCGCCCTGCGCACCGGCGCCTACGCCCGCACCAAGCAGACCGCTCGCCAAGACGTGATCGCCCACATCCTCGACACCCTCGACGCCGACCTGGCCGACATCTCCGGCCCCGATGCTTGATGGTCGCCGCTGATGAGGTGACCGGCGGCGCGCTGGTGCGGGAACCGGCGCTCGAGCATCTGGCGAGCGAGTGGCGAACGCTGCTGGAACTGTGCGCCGAGCTCGACCCCGACGACTGGCTGTTGCCCACCAACTGTCCCGGCTGGTCGGTGCACGACAACGTGGCCCACGTCGCCACCTTCGAGCGCATGCTCCAGGGCCACCCGCCCCCGGGACCCGTTCCCTCGGTGGAGAACGATGCGGGATCGGTGCGGCCGGACCACGTCAAGAACGCTGTTGGCGCCAGCAACGAGGTCTGGGTTTCATCGTGGCGAGATCGGCCCAGCATCGAGCTGCTCGCCGAGCTCCGAGGCGTCACGGGCGAGCGGTTGGTCGAGCTGGGAGCGTTGCCGACCGAGCGGTGGGACGAGGCGACGTCGGCGCCGTCGGGGCAGCGACTCCCCTTTCGGGAGCTCATCGAGCTGCGGACGTTCGACTGCTGGGCTCACGAGCAGGACATCCGCCGGGCCGTTGGTCGGCCGGGTCACTGGTCCGGGGCGGTGCCGTGGCTCGCCATCGACCGCGTGGCCACGGCCATGGGCTATGTGGTGGGCAAGAAGGCGGGCGCGCCGCAAGGCAGTTCGGTGGTGTTCCAGTTGCGCGAGCAGGCCGAGCGTGATGTGGCCGTCGGGGTGGGTCACCGGGCATCGGTGCTGCCCGAGGTGCCGTCCGATCCAACGACGGTGCTCGCTCTAACGGCTGAGTGCTTCGTGTGCTTGGGCTGTGGCCGCTGGGACCCGGCGAGCGTGCTCGCCACTGGCGGCGTGAAGATCACCGGCGACAGCGACCTCGGCCGCCGCGTGGTGGAGGCCATGCCCTTCATGATCTGACGCTCTCCAGAACGTCCAGACACAAGTCTAGAATGGGCGTATGGCACTGAGCATCAAGACGTCCGAAGCTGATGAGCTCGCTCGCCAACTCGTGGCGCTGACCCACGAGACGCTCACCGATGCGGTCACCGTCGCCCTCCGAGAGAGGCTGGCTAGGTTGCGCGAGGGCCAGCCAGCCGGCACTTCGGCGCGGCTGCACCGGCTCGCGGCGGAGTACGCAGCCCACCCGGTGACCGACCCGCGGCCCCCTGATGACCTCATCGGGTACGACGGTGTTGGTCTCCCGGGCTAATGGTCCTGGTCGTCGACACGTCTGCGATGGTCGCCATCCTCACCGGCGAACCGGGCGCGGCCTGGTTGTCCGGAGAGCTTGATCGCTCTGTGTCGCCGTTGATCGCCGCGCCAGTCGCCCTGGAACTGAGCATCGTCTTGGAGGCGCGTGCCCCCAGCGCGGTCGGCATGGGACGCCGTGCCTTGCGTGATGCGCGTGTTCGCGTCGAGCCCTTCGACCAGGATCTCGCCGAACGAGCGGTCGACGCCTGGCGCCGGTACGGCAAAGGTCGCCATCCGGCCGCTCTCAACTTTGGGGACTGCTGCACCTACGCGCTGGCCGAGCACGTCGGCCTGCCCATTCTCTGCGTCGGGAACGACTTCGCCCAGACCGACCTTCCCGTACTCCGACCGCCGCCGTGATGTCATCGAGGCTCGTGCCCGGCCCCGGTCCCCGCCGGTCTGCTCGTGGGGCTCGCATGCCGGTCCGATGCCGGACCGAGAACGGCTCATCTGGATGACGGCCGGTGGTGCGCCGTCGTGGATCACGCCGTGGCCCCTGCCGTTCATGGCGTCCGCAGAGCGCCACTGCACCCATTCCATGAACCGGTCCCACGACGACTCCATCGCTCACCTATGGCTCGGCGGAACGGCTTGGCAGCCCCAACGGGATTCGAACCCGTGCCGCCACCTTGAGAGGGTGGTGTCCTAGGCCGCTAGACGATGGGGCCAAGCAGCAGCAGGTCAGGGTACCGGACGAGTCTCGTTCGGCCTGAAGCGGTTCGTGACCGTCTTCGACGGGCGTGGTAGCAACCGGACATGAGCCAGCCACGGGGCCGCCGCTTCCGTTTCGCTGTGGACCTGCAGGCACCGCTTCCGCCGCAGACCTGGGCCGACAGCGCTCGGGAGGTCGAGGCGCTCGGGTACTCCACACTGTTCGTGCCGGACCACTTCGACGAGGGCCTCGGGCCGATCACCGCCATGGCTACGGCGGCGGCGGTCACCACCACGCTCAACGTGGGCTCGCTCGTCTTCGACTGCGACTTCCGCCACCCCGCGGTGCTGGCCCGCGAGCTGGCCTCCCTCGACCAGCTCTCCGAGGGCCGCTTGGAGGTGGGGATCGGCGCGGGCTGGAAGCGTGCCGACTACGAGCGCTCCGGCATCGCGATGGACCCTCCGGCCCGACGGGTCGACCGCATGATCGAGCACTACACGGTGCTGCGAGCGCTCTTCGGGGACGAGCCCGTCACCTTCGTCGGTGAGCACTACCAGATCACCGACCTCGACGGGTCACCCAAGCCGTACCGGCCCGGCGGTCCGCCGATCCTCATCGGCGGTGGGGCCCGGCGCGTGCTGCGCTTCGCCGGTGCCCACGCCGACATCGTGGGCGTCAACGCCTCTATCCACTCCGGTGAGATCGACACCGACGCCGCCCAGGACAGCGCTCCCGAGCGGATCGACGAGAAGGTGGCGTGGGTGCGAGACGGTGCCGGGGAACGCTTCGCCGACCTCGAGCTGAACGCCTGGCTGGCGGCTGCAGAAGTGACCGACGACGTCGACACCTTCGCTCGCTTGCTCGGTGAACTGTTCGAGACCGACCCGAAGCTCGTGTTGGAGTCGCCGCTGGTGCTGGCCGGCTCACCGGCGCAGATCAGCGAGCGCCTCCACGAGCGCAGGGAGCGCTGGGGCTATTCCTACACCGTGATCCCGGGCGACAAAGCCGCCGACTTCGCCCCGATCGTCGCCGACCTCACCGGGACCTGAGCGAGCGGTCAGGCCTGCTGTGTGTAACGGACGGCGGGGGTGCCGGGCGGGTTGCGCACGCCAGGGATTGCGTCGGGGTTCTCGACGAGCACCTCACCCTCGAGTCCGTCGGGATCGCGGAAGAACAGCGAGAGATCTTCGCCGAAGTCGGTCACGAAGTCGTCGGCTGACCCGAGGTCCATGAGCTGCGTGCGGATCTCCTCGAAGGACTGCAGGTCTTTGGCGCGCAGCCCGATGTGGTCGATGCGGCCACGTTCGAACATCGGCACCTGTCGTATTGCCTCGGTGTTGCCCTGGATCTGAAAGACGTTCAACATCGTGCCATTGCCGATGTCGACCATCGAGAAACGCACGTCCGGGCCCTCCGGCGCCTCCTTCATGTCGGCGACGACCACCGCCTCGAACACGTCTCGGTAGAAGGCATGGAGCCGGTCGGTGTCACTGGTGAGCGTGGCCACGTGGTTGATCCCGTTCAGCCGCATGGGGAGAACGTACTCGCCGGTTTGATCACGCAGGGGCGGTGCCCGCTAGCTGCTGTCCCGGGGCCCTTCTCGATCCCGATGACGACGATCAGATCAATGCACCGCGCTGGTTCGCGTGGCGTGACGCAAGACGCCAACGAGGTCCTGCACGACATCACCGAACGCTGTCGCGGACGGGCGGGAGTAACCGACGATGATCCCTTGCTCGTGCGGGCCCGGCTGGTGCCAGTGCGAGCCAAGGTAGGCCAGCGCGACGCCATGTCTCTCGGCCGTGGCGCGAACCTCCTCTTCGGTCGTCCCGGTGTTCCGAAGGTAGAGCAGCAGGTGCAGGCCGGCGGCGATTCCGGTCGGCTCGAGCAATGGCAGGGCTTCTGAGAACGCGTTGATCAACGCGTCACGGCGGCTCCGGTACCCGACGCGTAGCCGCCGAAGGTGACGGTCGAGCTGGCCGCTCGTGAGCAGTTGCGCGAGCGCGAGTTGCGGAAGGGCGGGTGGCATGGCGCCACCATGGCGGTTGGCCTCCAAGACCGGATCGACGAGTCGGGGCGGCAGTGCGAGCCATCCCACGCGGATACCGGGCGCCAACGTCTTGCTTGTCGTCCCGGCGTAGACGACGTGCTCCGGGTCCAGGCCTTGCAAGGCACCAACTGGTTGTCGGTCGTATCGGAACTCGCCGTCGTAGTCGTCCTCGACCACCACGCTGTCGTTGTTCCGCGCCCACTTCACGAGTTGGGTGCGTCGCCCCGGCTGGAGGGTCACCCCCGTCGGGTACTGATGTGCGGGCGTCACCACCGCGACGCATGCGGAAGTCTTTTCGAGGGTGGCCCCTTGGGCGCCATGGTCGTCGACCGGCAAGGCGGTGACCTTCATGTGTTGGTCGCGGACGATGGCGCGGTGCGCTGGTAGGCACGGGTCTTCTAGCGCGATGGTGTCGAAGCCCAACGATCGGAACGCCCGCGACAACAGAGCGAGCCCATTGGCGAACCCGGCGCAGATGACGATGTGCTCTGGCGCCGTGACAACGCCGCGTGCCCGACCCAGATAGGCGGCGAGCGCGGCTCGCAGTTCTGGCGTGCCCCGCGGGTCGCCGTAGTCGAAGGCGGCGTCGGGTGCCGTTCGGAGTGCGGCTCGTTCCGCCCGAAGCCACTCAGTGCGGGGGAAGGTGCTGGCGAGGTCGAGCAGCCCGGGCCGAAGGTCGACGCGAGCGCGGTGCAGGCGTGCTCCGGTATCCGGTTGGGTCGCGATCGAGACGCCGGTATCAGCGACGACGGTGACCGACCCCGGCCGAGCAAGCAGGTACCCCTCGGCCACAAGCTGGGTGTAGGCGTCGACGACGGTCCCCCGAGAAACGTGAAGATCGTGCGCCAAGGCACGGCTGGAGGGCAGAACCGCGCCCGAGCCCAGACGGCCGTCCTGCACCGCATCGCGCAGCGCTCGTTCGATTGCCGCCCGTCGACCGCGGGGCGCAAGGTCCACCTCAAGGTGGAGATCGGGGGAACTGGTCCAAGAACGTGGCACCGAACTGGACCTTACAAACGGACCGGATGCGGCGCACACTCCTCCCATGAACTCGACGACGCAACCCACCCAAGCTGCCCCCGGCAGCGTCCGACGAGCCATCGCCAAACACTCCTTCTGCACCCTCGCCACCTCGTCGGCCACCAACCAACCGCACGGAGTAGGCGTGCTGTACACCGCAGTAGACGGTCTCCTCTACGTGTCGACACTGCAGGACAGCAAGAAAGCCCGCAACATTCGCGAGAACCCGCTGGTGGCGTTATGCATCCCCGTGCGCCGCTATCCCATGGCGCCGCCCTTCCTCGTGCAATTCGGCGGGAGAGCAGAGATCCTGCCCGCCCAGGACCCGGCCATGGTCGTGTTGATGCAAGCCGGCCGACTCAAGAAGATCACCGGCCATGGAGCGCTCGACGACCCGGAAACGTGCTTCCTCAGGATCACCCCCGACCGCAAGGTCTTCACCTACGGCATCGGTGTCCCACTCCGCACGTTGCTGCGCGACCCCACTCACGCCAACGCCACCTTCGACCTCGGCGTCGCCTGACATGAGCTCCACAGCCGCAAAGGACGTCTTCGACGTCGTGATCGTGGGAGCGCGGTGCGCGGGCGCCTCCCTCGCAACGCACCTGGCACGGACCGGGCTATCGGTGGCGGTGCTGGACTCAGCGCCGTTGCCAAGCGGCCAGCCAGCCTCCACTCACCTCATCCAACCACCCGGGATGGACGAGCTCGACACCCTCGGCATCGGCGATCAGGTGCGGGAGCTCACGCCAGCACTGCACACCGTTCGAATGCGATTCGACGACGAACGCACCGAGTTCTCCTACGGTCCCGGACGAGTAGCGCACTGTTTGCGACGAAACGCTCTCGACGGCCGCCTCCAACACGTCGCCGTAGAAAGCGGCGCATCCCTGATGGCCGAAACTCGAGTCATCGGCGTGCTCCGCGCTGCGGACGGCCGGGTGAACGGCGTCGAAGCACAACGGCGGGGTGGCGAGATACACCACCTGATGGCTCCGCTCGTGGTCGGCGCCGATGGCCGGAACTCAAGCATCGCCAAGCTCGTGGAGGCGGAGGAATACCTCGGCTACGACGCGCCCCGCGGCTGCTACTGGGCCTACTGGCGCAGACCAGCCACCTGCGATCCACATCTGCTACACGGCCGACGACGAGCGAGTGGTCTTCCCCACCGACGGCGACCTCCTCCTCATCGCCACCGCACCGCCAGTCGACCGAGCACGCTCCTGGCGCGCTGACCACACCGCCGCCTACCTCGCCGACGTGCGCTCCTATCCTCCGATTGCATCACTTCTCGACAGCGACGGACCCGTCAGCGAGGTCCACGGCGTCGTCAAGAACCGCTACTTCTTCCGCGCCTCCGCCGGGCCAGGGTGGGCACTGATCGGCGACGCCGGACATCACAAGGACTTCATCATCGGACTCGGGATCTCCGACGCATTGCGCGACGCCCGCAACCTTGCCGCCGCCATTCTCGAGGGACACCCAACCTCGTTCGAACGCTACTGGCGACAACGAGACGTCGACCGAATGGAAATCTTCCACTGGAGCCGCGACCTCGGCGCCCCTGACCACGTCAACGCCCTCGAACGACTCGTCGGCCGCCACACCACCGGCGCGCCAGACGTCCAACCCCGCCTCGGCGCCGTCCTCGACGGACGACTCTCACCGTTTCGCCTCGTCCCTGCATCGCGCGCCGCCCGCTGGACGCTTGCCGAGCTCGTGCGAGGACACCCACGCCCCTTCTGGGAGATGTTGAGCGCTGCGCTCCGCGAACAACGCGCCCGTCGCGAGGTATCACGTCGACGCCGACAACTGCCGCCACCCAGTGCGGTGGCTACGTCGGCCAGGCACGTGCATGCCTGGGCCAGATCTTTGGCGCGCCCGGAGTCGCCGTCGCCGCCTCTGGCTCGGGGGGGAGGACTCGAACCCCCAACGACAGGACCAGAACCTGCTGTGTTACCGATTACACCACCCCCGAAGGCGGAGCGATCACCATAGCAATGGCCTCCCGGGACGACGGTGCGTTAGCGGGTGCCGGTGAGGTTCGACAGCCGGCGGTACCCGATGATCCGTCCCGCCGACACCTTGAGGGTCTCCTTGGCCAGCGCCTTCCACTCCCCCAGGGTGCTCAACAGGCTGCGGCCGGCCGGCGACACGTGGGGCGACAAGCCCGTCTCGCGGGCGATGGCGGCCAGGCGAGCGGCGTGGTAATTGTCGCTGACCAACACCACGGTGTGCATCCCTTGCCCCTTGCCGAAGCCGGCCACCGCCGCCAGTGACTCATAGGTGTTGTGGCCCTTGACCTCCTGGCGGATGGCCGAGTCGGGCACGCCGTGAGCGCGCAGCCAGTTGTACCCGGTGGTGGCCTCGGTGTAGTTGTCGCCGGCTTGGCGACCGCCGGTGACCACGATGACGGGAGCCACGTGCTGGCGGTACAGCTCCAGGCCGTGGCGGAGGCGGGCTTGTAGCACGGGGGACGGTCGGCCGTTGTACTGGGCAGCGCCGAGGACCACGATGGCGTCGACGCTGGGGTGCGAGTCCCGGTTGGACGCCATCCAGACCTGCACGAACGTCACACCCACGTAGAGCGTGAGCACGGCCAGGACTCCCCAGACCACCTTGGCCGGCCATGGGCGCCACCACCGGCGACGGCGCAGCCCGGTCATGACAGCCGGCGGCGAGCCGCTCCCAGCCGGGCCAGCGTGCGCTCGCGACCGAGCTGTTCCAACGCCTCGAACAGCGGTGGCCCCACGCTGCGGCCCGTGACGGCCACCCGCACCGGCGTCTGGGCCTTGGACAGCTGGGGATTGCCCTCGGCGTTGGTCAACCCGGCGGTGACGGCCGCCGCTTCCATGGCGCCCCGGATCTCGGCGGCCGTCCAGGTGCACCGCTGGAACGCGACCGTGACGGCATCGAGCATGGCCTCGACGTTGCGGCCCCGGGTCATGGCCTTCTCCCACGACGTCGGGTCGATGACGGGCTCGGCGAGGTACAGGAAGTCGATGTAGCTCTCCACCTCGGTGAGCACCCGCACCCGTTCCTGCACGAGCGGCGCCAGGGACCGCAGTGCCTCCACGGCCGGCTGACCTGCAGTGAGGAACGGCTCAGCCCGTGCGACGAAGTCGGCCGCCGGCAGCGCGCGGATCCACTCCCCGTTGACGTGGTCGAGCTTCTTGCGGTCGAAGAAGGCAGGAGCGGCGTTGACATCCTGGAGCTCGAACAGCTCGACGATCTCGGTGATGGGTCGCACTTCCACGCCGTCGGGCGGTCCCCAGCCGAGTAGCGACAGGTAGTTGACCATGGCCTCGGGCAGGTATCCCGCCGTCTGGTAGTCGGCCACGGAGACATCGTCGCGCCGCTTCGAGAGCTTCTTGCGGCTCTCGTTCACCAACAGCGGAAGGTGGGCGAAGGTGGGCGGGTCCGACAGGCCGAGGGCGGAGCGGAGGCAGAGGTACTTGGGCGTTCCGTTCACGTGGTCCTCGCCCCGGATCACGTGACTGATGGCCATGTCGGCATCGTCGACCACGTTGGCTAACAGGAAGGTGGGCCGACCGTCGGAGCGCAGCAGGACGAAGTCCTCGATGGAGGCGTTCTCGAAGCTGACCGTGCCGCGCACCACGTCGTCCCACGCCGTCACGCCATCGGTGGGAGATCGAAACCGCAGTGCTCGTCCCGGCGACAGCTCGAGCCCGCGATGGCGGCAGTATCCGTCGTAGCCGGGCTTGCCTGCCGCCGCTCGGGTGCGGGTGGCCACGTCGTCGGCGGTGCAGTCACACGCGTAGGCGGCGCCGTGCTCCATTAGGTCGAGGGCGCCACCACGGTGTCGTTCGCCGCGATCGGACTGGTGGACCGGCTCGCCGTCCCAATGGAGGCCGAGCCACTCGAGCATCTCCAAGATGTTGTCGGTGAGCTCTGGCCGGTTCCGCTCGGTGTCGGTGTCTTCGATCCGGAGCAGGAAGCGGCCGGCGGTGTGGCGGGCGAACAGCCAGTTGAACAACGCCGACTGGGCCGAGCCGACGTGGAGGAAGCCGGTGGGCGATGGTGCGAACCGAACGACCGGTGGAGCTTCGGTCAAGGCGCTCGGGCAGCGCGCAGCCTCCGCCGGTGCGACCACACGACGAGGGCGGAGCCCAGCACGATGAGGCTGGTCCCGAGCCCGAGCGGTCGTTGCCCGTTGAGACCGGTGTCGGCCAGGGCAGCGTCGGCGAGCATCTGGCCGTTGGCGTAGCCGTCCTCCACACCGGTGGCCGAGCCGTCGACCCCCGAGGCGTTCGGGTCGAAGCTGGGATCAGACGAGGAGCCCGCGTACGGATCCGAAGACGAACCTGCGAATGGATCCGACGACGAACCCGCGTAGGGGTCAGACGAGGATCCCGCGTACGGATCAGACGACGAACCCGCGTAGGGGTCAGACGAGGACCCCGCGTACGGATCAGACGACGAACCCGCGTAGGGGTCAGACGAGGATCCCGCGTACGGATCAGACGACGAACCCGCGTAGGGGTCAGACGCCGAGGGCGTGGATGGGAAGGGCTCGGACGAGGGAGTGCCGGACGAGTACGGGTCCGACGCCGCCGGCTCGGAGACCGGCGGAGCGGGCAGGGGCGGCGCGCCGGGATCGACGACCGCTGGGGGGCTGAGCGCCGGTGGCGTTGGTGCGACCGGTGGCGCCGGTGCGACTGGTGCCGGCGGGGGGGCCGGGGGCAGCGGCCGGGGGTCGATGCCCAAGGGCTTGGGGGGCGGCGGGGCGGGGATGGCGGGCAGGACAGTGACGGCGGCGCGGGCCCGCGCTTCCACCCGGTAGTTGTCGGCGGTGACGGCGGTCCCGACGGCGATGGTGATGGCCACGGTGCCGCTCTCGTCGGCCTGGGTGGTAGCGGTTATGCTGCCGGCCGAACCCGCACCCGGGGCGAGGGTGGTTTGTCCGAGACGAACGGCTCCCCGCTGGTCATCGACCACGCTGACCGAGAGCAGCGGTGTGCGGCCGGTGTTGGCCACGAGATAGGTGTAGCGGACGTTGTCGTGGACCCGGACCGTTGCTCGGTCGGGCACCACCAGCAAGGCCATGCGTCGCACCGGGACCACCGCGGTGGCCGTCACCGGCGCGCCCCTGACGGCCACGACGCCAGTGGCGGTGGCCTGGCTGGTCGCCGCGCCCCGGGCATCGGTGGCACACC
>JAABUQ010011966.1_pt1 | contig 10917 bp, 15 predicted proteins | sample 5560001 | NCBI WGS metagenome assembly JAABUQ01 (sample SAMN10711888, study PRJNA513371) | rock metagenome | isolation source: Antarctica rocks | place: Antarctica: Victoria Land, Finger Mt nord | collected 2015-12-18
ACCACCGCATTCGAGACAGGGATTCGGTCCCGGTGCATGCGCGATCCTTGCGGCCATTTGTCGTTCTCCTTCCATCACGTCACGGTTGTCGTTTCCCCTCCTGCCGCGCACCCGTAGTGTGGCGACGGCGCCCCCTGCTACCGCCGTCGCCGCCACCGCGAGCATACCCCACCGCCCGATCCGTCCCTGCACCCGGCCCCCGCGCTCTCCCTCGCCCGCGGCGTCCCTTCGGCGCACGCTGTGTTCGTGCACCTCCCGCAGCGTCGGCGTCGCTTCCCCGGGGACATGCAGGATCGCCACTTCGTCCGCGGCCAGCCAGTCCTGCTGCCCCGCCGCCGTTCCCCCGGCCCGGTGCGCCATCGCGTCTCCCTCCGCCGCCTCGGCGCCCAGCCGCTCCTCGGTCGCCGGGTGCAATGGGCGAGTGGGTGCCATCTCGCGTTCAACGGGCTTCGTGTCCTTGGCGATGTCGAGAGGCTGCCCTGGAGGCATCTGCCGCGCGCTTTCCCCGCGCGTCAGATTGTCTCCCGCGCGGCGCGCGTCATGATTCGCGCCGGCGGCACCCTCGATCTCGTCGATCAGCCGCGCCCCGTGATCCACATCAAGCACCTCGACCGCCGCTTCGTCCGTGGTACTGGTCATCAGGTAGCCGCCCGATGCGGACGGTTCGAGGGTGTAGGTCACGCCCTGCGATGCGTGGCTGTAGGCCGGGCGGGCGGGGGCGATCCCCGGCACCGATCGGTCGCCCAGCGGGTCGAAACGGCGATTGTTAACGGCGAAGATCGAGGACATTGCGGTGATCCTTTCGTTGTCTGATTCTCGGTAGAGGTCACGGCTCATGCCGGATTATGCGGCTCGGTTCCTTCGCGTAACATCATACGGCGAGCTGTGCGAATAACGCCAACAAACGGACCGCCCGACGTATTGCCGAGCGGTCCGGTAAGGCAAACGACGTCACCCCGCGCATCCGTGAGCATGCCGCTCATGACATCAATGAGCAGTCGGCGGTCTCCCCTCCCGGCAAATCGGGTACCATGTGCATGCGGTGACAAAAAGCGCGCGAGGTGATACCAATGAGCAGTAGGATTACCCATGGTAGCCGTCCCAACGATCCGACCGGCGACGTGCCCGCCCCCACTCTCCGCGCCCTGCTGCGTGCTGTCCATGACGCCGAGGTCCTTTACATCGCCTTCCCCCGCCTTCAGCGCGCCTTGGTTGTCGATCCCCGCCCCGGTGAGCCGGACTACCCTGCGGTGCTCGTCGCCATGCTGGGGTTCGGCGCGGGCGGGCAGGCGGCCATCGAGAAACTGCGTCCTGGCCGGCCGCCGAGCGCGCGGTCCGTCGCGGTGACGTGGGGTGGCTCGACGCGCGCCTTCGCCGAGCAGGGGATGCTCCCGGCGATCCTCAGCCGCCTACCGGCCGCCGGCGAGCAGCAGGCGATGGCGGCGTACGAGGAGTTGCGAGCAGCAGAGCGCGGGGAAGCGCCTGCCCTCACGCGCGCGGACACGCTTCAACGAGACGCTCGATGACTGAGGCACGTTTCGCCGTGATCGGGGAATCGGAGGGCTACCCGATCCTCTACCACATGAACCAGACGCGCCCGAGCGCCGAGCAGTTGCGGCAGCGTCGTGAGGAAGCGATCGGGCAACCCTGCTTCATCGTGCCGATGGCCGCGTGGCGGTCGGACCCACTCGGCGCGTTGCGGGAGGCCCAAGGAGCGCGCGGGGACACACCATGACAAGCAAATATGATGGCCTCGCGGATTATCTTGCCGCTATCGGCGCGGCGACGATCACCCTGACCTTCGCCGAGGTGGAGACGATCGTCGGGCCACTCCCTGTAGCGGCGCGTTCCCTTGTGGCATGGTGGGGCGCGACAGCCAACGGGCGCTACGCCAATCCTCACGCGCTGCACTGGTGGGACGCGGGATACAGCGCTGACCGCCCCGACTTCGCCGCCCAGACCGTCACCTTCCGGCGGCTGACGCAGTAAGCATGCCCCGACACCCCACCAAACCGACTCGTGTGATGGTCCACACATTCCGGCAGTGGACGGATGACGTCGCGCGACGCCGCTCGGCGATGCGTTCAGCCATCGCCGAGCGCAAAGAGCTCCGGTTGCTCGACCTGTTCCTGCCGGGGTTTCCGGGGCGCGTAGTCCGGCCGGCGGATCACCTTGAGCCATTCGGTGTCATTCAAGGCCCACAGCGCCAACTGCGGCGAGCGGTATGCGGTCTCGAAGACCCTCGGCTCCTCGACCGCGCGCAGGTGCATCTTGTCCGACTGGTAGCGCACGCGATATTGCGCCAGCGGCTCATCCGCGAACTCGATCGTCAGCGTCTCGCCGTAGAGCCAGACGGCCGCGCGATCCCGCGCCAACCCTTGCTCGCCGTAGACGCGCCAATGGCGGAAACGGAGGTAGCCCATCCGGTCGAGCGTGCGACCGAAGCGCGTCCGGTAGAAGAGGCGGTGTGGTCCCTCCGGCGTCACTTGCCGTCCGCCCACCCAGCCGAGCACCTCGACCGGTCTGCGGCGATCATCGGCGCGTTCCCGGTGCGCCCAATGAACCTGGTAGTGGTGGCTCGGGCGGCGCCGGAAGCGCACGCCGCAGATCGTCGCGATCTCGTGCGGCCGGAAGGGCGGGTATTCCGCCTTGAGCGCCAGGATGGCGCGCTGGATCTCCTCGGGCAGGGTGCGGTGGCGCTCGATCTTGGGCGGGCCGAAGAGGCTCGCCATCCCCTCACGCTCGAACCACGCCGCCTGACGGGCGAGCGTGCGCTGCGGCGCGCCGGTCTGCCGCGCCCGCTCTGCCGGGGAGCGCCCGAAGAGGACGACGGAGCGGATCAGTTCGTAGGTGCGCTGCTCGGGAAACCGCACGAGCAGGTCAAGTTGCTGCCAATCGTCGGTCGGCGTGGCCTGCGATGCCGCATCCATCGTTCTCTACCCTCGCGAAGGGAGCAACGGGGAGCGAGAAGTGGCGCGCCGTCGTCATCCCAATATTATGTCGAGTGACAGAGTATAGATGTCGCATAGCGTGATTGCCAATATGTGTGGTCAGTCATACGAGGAGGTGTGCTGTCCTGTTCACTGTCTCAATTCAGTGTTGACGAGATGCCTTCTGAACCGCCTTCTCCCTCTGCGATCAGGCAGCCTTCGTCCGCCCGACCACCCCGTCGGCAAGCGGACCGGCATGCTCCCCCACCGCGCTGCTCTCCTCTGCTCGCGGGTCATCCACGGTGCGGCGTGACAGCTCCGCGTGTCTACCCGAATCGCTATAGTCGACCTCTCCCCGTCCGAGGACGCCAATCGCCGCCTCGTAGATCGGCAGTGGCAGCTCCATCACCGCGAGGAGCGACAGCGAGAGGGTGTCCCGCAACCGAGCGCCATCCCCACGGGCCAGCACGGGCAGGTGGCGCGTCTCCACCAGCGCCCGTATCCGGCGCCACTCCCCCTGCCGCTGTGCCCGCGCCACCCGCGCCTCGTGCAGCCAGCCCGGTACCGACATCCCGAGCAAGGTCAACACCCCGGCCACCCGCACGCCGACCGCGAGTGCCGGGTCGTGCCCGGTGAGCACGAGGAAGCCGGACCACCCCACCAGAGCGGTGAGGAAGAGGCTGCCGCCACGCAGCCAGGCGGGCGGCAGAGAAGCGGCGGTGGGAGCAATGGGACGCAAGTGATCGACCTCGCGCGGTGCAGAAAGGAGTGACAGAGTGACCTGTCAGTAGAACGATGAGCGGCGGCAAAAGTTGCGCACGGACGCCGACAGCAACCGCGACAGTTTCTCTCCCGTCTCTGCCACTGGTGCTGCCGCTCACGGTCAGTGCTTGGTAGGCAAGTAGGCCCTATACAAACGTTCATGACACCAGGGGCAACAGCGAGCGAAGGACGCGATCCTATTCGTAGGCGTTGAGCGGCAAGCGATCGACACGCTCCGCTAACTCAGCGGCAGTGAGCTGCGTATAGAGGCGCGTGGTATTGAGGTCGGCATGACCGAGGAGCCGCGCCAAGCCGACCAAGTCCCCCGCATGCAAGGCAAGGTAGCGATGCGCGAAGGTGTGCCGCAGCGTATGCGGCGTCGCCGTCGTCGGCACGAGTCCGCGCCGCGCGCCGTCCTGGACCACGCCGTGGATCATCCGCCAGATCGCGGGCGCGCTGAGTGCGTTGCCTTTCTGGCTACGCCAGAGCGCGTTGCTCGGTACCGAACTGCCCTGACGCGGCCAAGCGGCTGCGACCGCGCGCAGGGTCGGCTCCGTCGCCAAGAAGGGCGCGGTGTACGCGGCCAGCGCCGCCCGTGCCGACCCATTCAGCGGGACGGTGCGTGCCTTGTTGCCCTTGCCAGCCCGGATGGTGGCGCTCCCACTCTTCTCCCCGAAGGTGATGTCGTGCCACGTGAGCGCTTGGCACTCACCGAGGCGCACGCCGGTCTGGAGGAAGGTCTGGATGATGGCATAGTCACGGGCGGGATGGCGGCTGCGCTGCGCGGCACGCAGCAGGGCGTTGACGGCGTTGTCATCGAGGTGGGCGGGCGCGTCGGGGGCAGTGTGCGTGATCAGCTTAAGTCGGGCAGCCGGGTTCGCCGCCAGATCGCCGCGCTCAGCGAGCCACGCGCACCAAGCGCGCAGGGCGCAGAGGTGCGTATTGACGGTGCGCGTGGCCGCCGTGCGCTGGAGCGCCGTGCGATAGCCAACGAGGGCGATCGGCGTCAGGTCTGCCGACGTCACCGGGCGTCTCTCCTGCGTCGCGAACCAGGCGAAAAAGTGGCGACCGGCGCTCCCGTAGCGGATCACCGTGCGTGCAGCGCGGTCGGCGGCGGCGAGATCATCCAGCCACGCGGCGAGCAACGGGGTCAGTGCCACATCCTTCGGTGCGTCGGCGCGCCGCTGCGGTTTCTCTTGCGTTTTTCTGACCGGATTGCTGACCACTCGATGCCCTCTTTCCTCATCTATTCGGGTCAATAACGAGAGAGAATAACGATTCTCGTGCGTTTTCGTATGCATGGCAAGGTGCGATGCGATCAACGCTGGGACGTGGTATCAGCCAGCGTCACGGCAACCGGGGGAGGCAGGATGAAACGCCAATGGACGATTCTCGAACTGAACGAGCAATGGACGCTGTCGCCAGCGGAGCAGGCACTTGTCGATGAGGGGCGCGACGCCCACACGCGGCTGGGGTGTGCCTGCTTCCTCAAGTATTTCCTGCTCGAGTGGCGCTTCCCGCACGGTCGCGCCGACCTGCCCATCCCGGTCATCGCGCATCTGGCTCAACAACTCGGTATCCCCGCCACCAGCTTCCTGGCCTACGACTGGGATGGGCGCATGGCCAAGTACCACCGTGCCGCTATCCGCGCCTTCCTCGGCGTGCGCGAGGCGACCGTCGGCGACCAACAACAGGTCACCGACTGGCTCGTCACCCACGTCCTCCCGCAGTCCCCGCAACCGGAGGCCCTCCGGAGCGCGTTTATCGATCGCTGCCGCGCCCTCGGCCTTGAGCCACCGACGCCGGACCGCGTCGAGCGTCATCTGCGCACCGCCAGCGCCGCCTACCACGACCACGTCTGCGCCGCGACGCTCGCCGCGCTCTCGCCCGCGACCCGGGCCAAGCTCGATGATCTCCTCACGGTCACCGCAGCTCTGGCACCCACGGAGAGCCAGCCCGAGGTCTCCGGGCGCTCAGCCCTCGCCGAACTGCGGCTCGATCCGGGGCCGTTCTCCGTCGCGACGGTCGAGGAGGAAGCCGCCAAGCTCGCGCGCATCCGCGGGCTCGGCCTGCCGCCCGACCTTTTCCGTGCCGTCTCCCCGCAGGTGTTGGCGGGCTTTCGGCAGCGTGTCGCCGCCGAGGAGTTGCACGAGCTACGCCGACACCCGACGGCGCGCCGCCTCACGTTGCTGGCCGCCTACTGCTGGGCGCGCGCCCAGGAACTGACCGATGCGCTGACCGAGATCCTGACCGGGATCATCCAGCATATCGGCCTGCGGGCCGAGCGCCGGGTCGAGCGTGCCCTGATCCGCGTCATCAAGCGCGTCACGGGCAAGCCGACGCTCCTGTTCGACATCGCAGCGGCCGCGCTCGCACGGCCCGACGACACGGTGCGGGCGGTCATCTTCCCCCTCGCGGGCGAACAGACCTTGCACGATCTCGTCAAGGAGGCAAAGGCGAGCGGCCCGGCCTATCAGCGCACGGTCTACACCTTCATGCGCACCAGCTACGCCGCCCACTACCGGCGCATGGTGCCGATCCTGCTCGGTGCGCTGGAGTTCCGGTCCAACAATGCGCAGCATCGGCCGACGATCGAGGCGTTGGCCCTGCTCAAGCAGCATGTCACCCTGCGAACCGGCGTGGATGGAGCGGTTGACCGTCGAGGATTTGCGCGCGCTCACGCCGCTGATCTATGCGAACGTCAATCCGTACGGCGAGATCCGGCTCGATATGACCAGACGGTTGCCGATCGGGGACGAGGCAGTGGCGTAGACCCTGTTGCCCCTGGTGTCACCAACGTTTGTATGGGGCCTATATTCGGGTCCGCCGCGATCGGACTGCGGACGAGCGGATACGTCGTATCGAAGAACTGGTGTCTCCGCTCCGAAAAGGCGGGGAAGAGGTCCGAGTCGGCGGGAGGACGCAGTTCGAGTACCCGTCGCGGCATGTCGCGCTGACATTTTCCGTGAGCGATCCCTGCCACCCGGAGGACGCACTCGCGCCGGTCTTGACGGCACTCGCGAGCGACACCGAGGTCGCAGATTTCTATTGGGCGATCCCGACATACCGCTCGGCACGTTTCACGGCGGGCGCATACCGCTTCACGTCGCTGCAACTCTATGCAGTGCAGCAAAGCAGCGTGCCAAATTGGGAATCATTCGTACCGTGCGATGTGCCGAGCGAGATTCTCCGGACGTTGCCGGACGTGCCATACCAACCTCTCCGGGGAAGTGAGGCCAGGGCGGCCGTGCTCGGCCTCGTAGCCGCATGGGAGCATTTGGCACAGTATCGTCGAATCGTGCATACGCTGGAACTCTCGACGCATGCGTATGGTCGGGAGATCGCGCGTCGCCATCGGGAGCGACTTTCCATCACAGAGCGGGAACTCCTCTCTGCCGTACGGGCGACTCTTCAACGGGTCGAGGAGGATCTGGGCCATCTCAGCGGGGATCCTTCATATGAAGCAGTGAGCGCTTTTTTGCTTGGCTTTACCCAAGATCCCGATAAGTGCGATCGTGATCGTAGTGACAGCCTCGTCACTGCTATGGATGATTTGGTGCGACGGGCGGGAGTAGCGCTGTGATCGGCACCGCCCATACCGGGATCGTCGAGTATCCGTCGAGACTGAGGCGATCACAGCGTGCCAAATGTTTGCCGGTCTTCTCCTCTCAGTTTGCTGGAAAATAGGGTGTTGACCCAAAACATCTGCCCTATCTTACGAGTTGTCGCATAAGCGCGGTTATCCGAGAGGGGGTAAACATATCCATTCAGGTTCAGCATCCCGTCCGCAGTGCCACCAACCAAAGTAATAGTAGGGAAAGGTAACCCACTGTAGGATTTACTGATCAGTTATCAATTGGCATGCTGCGGTGATCAGGCCCGCATCGTCCGCCCGTACCGCCTGTACCGGCCTTCGTTCGCCAACGAGCCGATCCACGAGAAGAGCGCCCAGCATTCCCGCGCCGCTCCGTGTCGTGAGACAGACCGCAACCCCGCGAAAGCGGGCCGGTCGGCATCGTCCGTCCGCGCGTGGACGTAATGCGTGCCGCGCTGGGTGAGGCGGCGGCCATCACGCTCGCCCTCGCCGCGCTCCTCACTGCAGGGTATGGCGCGGTGCAGCGCCGCCAGCCGTGACCACGTTCGGCGGGGACGGCTAATTGCCCGCCTCACGCCCCTTGCCTGTCGGTGTACACTATGAGGTGAGTGACGAGTAAGGAGATGCGTATGGCGCGCGCGGATCATCCGATACAGCTGACGGCACACGCGGCGGACATCGCGGCACCGGATCATGCGCGCCTACGTACGGCCGATCAGACCGAGACGCTGACGCTCCGGCAGGCGGCGGACGCGCTCAACATCGACCGCCGCACGCTGATTGCGCTCGTGGATGATGGGGCAATCGCGGCAACGGGCCGGGGGACGCAGCGGCGGCTCCGCGCGGCGGAAGTGGACGCCTTCGCTCGGGCGCGCAACGCCCGCCGCCATCAGGCGAGCCAGGCGCTCGCCGACCTGAGCCAGGAGCTTGGCCTCGATCGTCTCACGGCGCGCGATCTGCCTGCCGACGGGCGCTAGACCGTTCGTGCCGCGCCCGGTCATCCTCCTCGACGCCAATGTCCTCATCCCCTTCGATCCCCGCGACACGCTCCTCAAAGCAGCAGAACACAACCTCTGCCGCGCCGTCTGTTCGGAAATGATCCTTGCTGAGGTGCGGCGGAACTATCCCAAGGTGCGCAAAGCGGGCAATGCGACGGAGAAGACGCGGCAGGCTGACGCGCTGGTGAATGCACTCCGAGACTCCTTCCGCAGCGCGTACGCGATGATCGCGCGCTACGAGCGGCACATTCCCCGGATGCGCAACGACGAGAAAGACCGCCATGTCACTGCCGCCGCCTGGGAAGCGGGCCGGGGGACAATCATCGTCACGTACAACACGAAGGACTTCCGGGCTGAGCATCTCGCGCCGTTCCACCTCTCGGCGACGCGGCCCGATCCGTTCCTGATGCGCCTCTTCCGCGCCGACCCCGACGCGTGCGCCGCCATCGTGCGTGAGCAAGCGCGCGAGCGGCGCAGACCACCGATGAGCGCGGGGGAGATTCTCGATGGGCTGGCGACCGATGCGCCCGCGTATGCAAAGGCGGTGCGGGAGCATATGAGGTTGCTGTTCGTTCCGCTCTCCAAAGGAGAAGTCGCGCGCCTCCGGACAATCCCCCGCGCCGAACATGAACACATTGATGATCTCGTCGTACGGGCAGCGCAGGCATGGATGGCCAACCCGCCTTCGCCGACGGACATCCCCGCGCGACGGCCGAAGGATGCCACCGTCGGGGTCACTGTCGAGACCCCTGACTTCATCGCAGCTGCGGTCCGGCGGGTGAGCGGCGAGCAACGCCTCCCTCTGGCGCTGGCGGACGCGGTTCGGCGCTGGCTCTCCCCATCCCCGCTTTCGTGACGACAGACAATGACATGGTTGCGACAGATTGCAGGGATATGTAGCGCCTCTACGCTGGACTCTCGCCTTCGCTGAATAACGCCGCGATCGGCACGGCGAGTGCCGCCGCGATCTTCGCCAGTTGCTTGACCGACGGGTTGCGTTCCCCCCGCTCGATCCCCGCGTAGTACGTCCGATCTAGCCCCGCCTTCGCCGCGAACCGCTCCTGCGACAACCCCGCCCGCAGCCGCAATGCCCGGATCCGTTTCCCCAAGATAACGACAATATCTTCCATGCGCCCACGGTGCGGGCTTGCGGTCGCATCGTCTACGGTTTATAAGGACACGGATGATAAGCATCACAACGGAAAGGGCATGGCAATGCACACCAGACGCGATGACGCTTCCCCCGAACGTGATCCGACCGATGCGGAGCGCGCCGCCCTGCTCGTGCGGGAATCGTGGTGGTTCCTCCTGGCACTGCTCGCTTTCCTCCTCATCTTGCGCACCATCTGACGAGCGCCCCGACGCGGCATGGTCCTCGCCGACCTGCACCTCGATGACGGCCCGCACCGTTGCGCCGGGATGACCGACGATCCGCTCCCCTCGCCATCGCCCGACGATCTCTGCCGCCCGGCGCAGCGCCATCTCCATGTCTACCGCCTTGTAGGTGGCAAGGCGGGTATACGTCGTGCCGTCGGAGAGCAGCAGTTCCCCGACCAGCGCGTAGGATCGCATCGCCGTTTCCTCTTCATTCAGCTCAGTCGAGCAGGCGGCAGAAGCCGAGGGGCGCCCGCTCCTCCGCTCCGAGATAGCGGACATGCACCGCCAGCACCCCGGCCAAGGTCGCCTCCGGTCGCTGCCCGCGCTGCCACAGCGCGGGCGGCTGCTTGTCTGGGGGGATGAACAAGGCGGCGAGCATGCTGCCCTAAAGGGCCCCCGCGTGCCGTCTCCAGCGCCGCCACGCTCCCTTCCGCTGCGTACTCGCACGCCACCTGCCCGAGCAGCAGCCGCCCGGTGTTGACATCCCACTCGCCTGTCACCGTCATCTGGTACATCGCCATCGTCCCTCTCCTTTCAGATAACCGGGTGTGAGGCGTGATCCGTCCCCTCGCCGCGCTTTTCGTCTCCGCAGTCAACCGGCCGCGTCGCCACGCGCATCGTTTCCCTCGATGGCGACGATCAGCCGGTGCGCGACCTGCTGGATCGCCGCGAGGTTGCGCCGCACCACCGCCACGTCGCGCGCCCAGTGCGCCACATAGCCGAAACTGTAGCCGCTCGTATCGAGGCCGAAATGGGAGAGCACCGTATACGCCACCCCCTCCGCCACCGTCTCGGCATCCTCCCATCGCACGCCCCCGGCGTGATCGGCGGCGAAGTGCGCCGCCTCATGCACGAGCGTCTTCAGTGCCCGCACGCCGGTGAGGTCGCGGTGGATGGCGATCTCGTGGGTGCGCGGCAGGTAGTAGCCGTTCGCCCGCCCGGTGTCTCGTTGCACAAGTGTCACCCCCTCTCGCCGCAACCAGCCGGTCAGTTCCTCGCGCACCACGTCTGCCATCGTCACATCGCCGGTGAGCGCGCCGTGGATCGGTGGCACCGCGAGCGATTCCCCGATGGTCTGGGCAACGTCCCAGACGTATCCGATGCCCCAGCCGGTGACGATCTCCTGTTCTTGCCTATCGTCCTCCGCTGGCGTGATACGAGCGCGGTGGGGCACGACGATACGGATACCCTGCTCCCCCTTCTTCACCTGCCGCCCCAGCGCCTGCCATGCCCGGTACCCGGCGACGTGAGTGGC
>JAABUQ010011967.1_pt1 | contig 10916 bp, 10 predicted proteins | sample 5560001 | NCBI WGS metagenome assembly JAABUQ01 (sample SAMN10711888, study PRJNA513371) | rock metagenome | isolation source: Antarctica rocks | place: Antarctica: Victoria Land, Finger Mt nord | collected 2015-12-18
GGTCGTCGCGCGTGATCCCAACCGATGCCATAGGCCCACTCCGAATCGAACACAGGACCTATGGACTCACATCCAGACGAACTTGGGAACCCTGGGCGGGTCAGAACTTTCGGCGGTTGGTATAATACGGTAGCCGCTGCCCGGCGCTGGCCTGATGCCAGCCGCCGTTCGCCCTGACTGTTCCTGTGCATTGCGGGAACCATAGTGGCGTAGCGTGGGGGCGCCAACGCCGGCGGCGTTGCTGCATGACCGCGTCCGGGTCGGCGCAGACCATGCGGGTGGGGCGATGAGCCCTGCGCCTATCGCAATTTGAGCCGGGCGACCTTCTTGATCAGGCCGACGCGGGATATGCCCAGGCGGCGGGCGGCCTCGCTCTGGTTCCCGCCGGATGCTTCAAGGGCATCCCGAAGCATCCGGGTTTCAAGTTGGGCGATCGCGTCATCGAGCGCTCCGGGGATAGACTCGGGGCTTGCCTCGGGATCATCGGGAGGATCGGCCTCCCCAACTGCAAACCGCAGGCTCGCGAGGTTGACCGGCCCAGGTGGTGCAAGGGCCGCAGCCAGCTCGACGACGGCGCGGAGTTCGCGGACGTTGCCAGGCCAAGTGCGGTTGGCAAGCCAGGCCAGGGCATCTTGCGAAAGCCGGCTCGGGGCGGGAGCACGGCGCAGGAACAAGGCGGCGAGCATGGGAACGTCCTCGCGCCGTTCGGACAGCGCTGGGGTGCGGACCACGACGCCCTTCAAGCGATAGAACAGGTCCTCGCGGAAGCTGCCCTGCGCCACCATCGCCTCGATGTCGCGGTGGGTGGCGGCGAGGACGCGGACGTCGGCACGCTTCTGCACCCTGCCGCCGACGGGAACGAAGGTCCCTTCCTGCAAGAAGCGCAGCAGCTTCACCTGCATCGCCATCGGCATCTCGCCCACCTCATCGAGGAACAACGTGCCTAGGTGGGCGGTCTCGACCAAGCCCGGCTGATCGCGATGCGCCCCGGTAAAGCTGCCCTTGAGATGACCGAACAGCTCGCTCTCCAGCAGCTCGGCCGAAAGTGCGCCGCAGTGCAGGGGCACAAAGGGGCGGCGTGCGCGGGGACTCGTGGCGTGCAGCGCGCGGGCCACCAGCTCCTTGCCGGTGCCGGTCGGGCCGAGGATGATGACGGACACCCCGGTGGGACCGAGGCGGCGGACCATGTCGCGCAGCCGGATCATGGCGGCAGACTGGCCGGCAAGGCCCAGGTTATCGGCGCTGTCCTGTTGGCGCAGCCGGGCCAGCTCGGCATCCAGCTTCGCCTTGCGGACGGCGCGGGCAACGATGACCCGCAGCATGTCCGGCTCGACCGGCTTGGCGATGAAGTCCCAGGCGCCCTGCTCCATCGCCCTCAGCGCCAAGTCATGGTGCGCGTGCCCGGTCAGCACGATGACCGGAGCGGGCGCGAATGCCGGGATGAGGTCGAGCCCAGCCTCCGGGTCCATGCGCGGCGGCATGGAAAGGTCGAGCAAAACCACATCCGGCCGTGCATCGGCGAACCTGCGCAGCGCGTCGCCGGCGTCGTCGGCCAGGGTCACCCGGTGGCCGAGGTTGCGAAGCCAGGCGCCGCCGAGCCGCTGGAAGGCAGGCTCGTCGTCGGCCAGCAGGATGTGGCCCTGGTCGTCGTTGACCCCATCGTTCATCGGGACGCCGCCGGAAGGGTCAGGGTGAAGCAGGTCGTCCAGCCCGGCCGCGCGGTCAGCGCCACCGAGCCGCCATGCGCCTCCATGATCCGCGCCACGATGGCAAGGCCCAGCCCGGTGCCGCCGGCCCGGCGGGACACGAAGGGCTGGAACAGCCGGTCGCGCAGTTCGGCGGGGATGCCGGGGCCATCGTCGCAGACGTGGATGCACACCGTGGCGCCGTCGCCCTCGACCTCGACGCCGATGCGCCCATCGCCGGCCAGGCGGGCGTTCTCGACCAGGTTATCGAGGGCGCGCCGAAGCTGGTGCGGGTCGGCCCGGACGCGCAGGCAAGATCCGGTTGAAACGGGTTGGCCGGATGCCGCGGCCGCGGTCTCGGCCGGGTCAAGCGGGACCGGCTCCACCTTCCACGGTTTCGCGTAGTCGAGCAGGTCGTCGGCCAGGCGGGCGATGCGGCGCACTTGGTCGCCGACCTCGCGCCGGGTATCGGCGTCGGCCATCGCAACCGCCATCGCAATGGTGTTCAGCGGGTTGCGGACATCGTGGGCGACGGTCGCCGCAAGGGCGCCAAGCTCGCTGAGCCGGTCGCGATGCTGCCGGTCGCGCTCGGCTGCGCGGGTCGCCTCCTGGCTGTCCACCCGGGTCGCCTGCTCCCCGAGCACATCCGCGAACAGCCCGGCCAGGCGCCGCACCCCGGGCGGGGCCGCGTCCCAGCCTTCGGGCTCGCAGGTCCAGCCGGTGGCGCCGGCATGGCAGCGGATGGTGGGCGCACCGGTGGCGGGTGGAGCGGCGCCGACATGGACGGAGATGGCGACGATGCGCGAGAGCAGCGTGGCGGCAGCGCTCCAAAGCCCGTCATGCGTATCAATACCCGCGAGGGTGGCGCGCCAGCGGCGAAGGTCATCGGCGGAGACTGTGCGGCCGGGATAGACGATGCGCTCAGCAAGCCGCCGCACCGGCCCGCCAAGCACCAGCACCGCGATGGCCGCGACCATGCCGGACAGCCACTCGGCCCCGGGCAGGCGCAGCAGCGGCACGGCGGCGCCGATGCCGCCGGCAAGCAGCCCGGCCATTCCGACCAGCAGCGTCCAGCCCAGCGCCCGGCGCGCCCAGGCATTGGCAACCAGCACCCGGTAGCGCAGCACGCCATAGACCAGGATGAAGGGGTAAACCGGCAGGCCGAGCAGCGGCCACGGATAGAACGGCAGGCCGAGAATAGGCACCGCATAGCCCGACATGCAGCCTAGCCCCCAGGCGCTGGAAGCGGCGACAGCCGCGATCTGGCGCCGTTCAAGGCCCTGGCCATGCAGGAACGCCAGCAACAGAACCATTTCCCCTGTCCCGGCCAACCCGCCCCAGACCAGGCTGGTGACCCACCCGATGCGGTTCGGCACCGCCACGAGCGAAAGGCCCGGCATTGCCACGAAACGCCCAGGCGGCAGCATTACCGAGGCCAAGGTCGCCGCCAGCCCGATGCCGTAGATCACCCCAAGCAACCATCGCGGCGGCCCGACCCGGCAGAACACCAGGGTGAAATGCAGGAACACGGCCGACGTCAGCGCCGCGGTGGCCAGCAGCATGAGCGCCGGCCGCTCCGCGTCCACGCCCGTCCAGATCGGCAGCTCATTGCCGACGATCCAGGCGGCGACGCCGAGCAGGAACCCGACCAGCAGCCGCGCCCCGTCCACCCGGTCTGCCCAATGCAGCAGGACGGCCGCCAGGCCAAGCGTTTCCAGCAGCGAAAGGAACAGGGCGACGTGGATGGCCATGACGGCGGTCCCGCAAATTCAGGGCCAGGCGTGCCGGCAGCCCATTGGGGCTGCGTCGTCCCGGATTGTCAACGATGTTGACAGTCCGGCGGCCGGCTTCGTATCCACGGTAGTCAATGTCCCGTACCGCCAATGCACGAGATCTAGGGATTACAATATGTTGCCGAAGCCGCTCTGGCTGGCACACCGGCTGCGATGAGGGTGGGGCAACCCACACGGAGTTCCTCATCATGCAAACTACCATCTCCCACCCCGGCGTCACCCTCGCGGTGGACTGGATGCAGCTCATCATCGCCGCCGTGCTCACGCTCGGCCTCACCACCACGGTCGCCATCGTCATCAACCGCTCGCTGTTCGGCGTGCTGCAGCTAATCTGCGGTCACGATGTCGGCGCCCGGTTCTGGACGACCTTTGCCTCGGTGCTCATGGTCATCGGCCCGTTGTTCCTGGTGTTCACCGCGGCAGGCGGGGCGGACAATTTGGCCGACTTCGTGCGCCGGGCCGTTTACCTGGTGTCGTTCGGGCTGATCGCCGCGTTCCTGGTCATGGGGGCCGCCGTGATGCTCAGTGCGCCCAGCCAAGCCATGACCCGGCTCCGCTCCGCCCAGATCGCGGCGGGCAGCGCCGACCTGCCGGTGAACGAGTGACCATGACCGGTCCGGCTCGTCTCTACGGTCCTGCAAGCGCACTCGCGCTTGCAGGCATGATGTGGTGGATGGGATGGTTCTGGTGGTTTCCCGCCCGCGAGATCGGCGCCGTGCTGCTCATCCTCGTACGGGCGCCATGTGCCCTCGCCACCCTAGTCGTCATAATTCTTGGAGTGGCTTGCGTGGCCGTGTGGCTGCTACCTGAGCAGTGAATGCGGTGGACGGACTTGTGCCGCACCAGCCTCAAGCACCATCCGATACACCGAGCCGGTCATGACGGACACGTGGACCGCCGGGTCGAACATCCTGGTGCTTGGCGCCAGCGGCTTCATCGGCCGTCATCTCGTGACCCGGCTGCTGCAACGGGGCCACGTCGCGACCTCTGCGCCATCGCGGCGACCGCCCCGCGGCGCGGAACCCAGATTCCACCCAAGCAGGCCATCAATGCGTATCATCGCCCACACGGTTGATCCCCGCATTGCGCCGGAACGTCGGCAGCCCCACCCCCGCCGCGTCGAACCCGCCATCGTTCGCCAAGCACTGGCCGTTCACGTAGCTCGCCTCCTTGCTGCACAGAAACCCGACCACGTTCGCCATCTCCTCCGTCGTGCCGTAACGGCCCAGCGGAACCGTGTCATAATAGTCCGAGCGGATCGCCACGCTATGCACCAGCTTCGCCATCTCGGTCTCCACCGGACCCGGGCAGACCGCATTCACCCGCACGCCGAAATTGCCAAACTCCACCGCATATTGCTTCGTCAGATGGATGATCGCCGCCTTGCTGGTGCCATAGGCCACCCGCAGCGTGCTGGCGCGCAGGCCCGAGATCGAGGCGATGTTCACAATCGCGCCGCTCCCCTGCGCCGTCATGATCGCGCCAAAGGCCTGGGTGCAAAGGAAGGCGCCATCAAGGTTGGTGCCGAGCACGTGGCGCCATTCCGCGAACGAGGTTTCGAGCGCCGGCTTGAACACCGCAACGCCAGCGTTGTTCACCAGCGCGTCCACCCGGCCCCATTTCGCCATCACCGCCCCGGCAGCCGCTTCCACTTCAGCGGGACTGGACACGTCGCATGGCACCGCCAGCACCCGCGACGGCAGCGCCAATGCCGCCTCGGCCGCGGCAAGCGTGGCACGGTCAATATCGAGCAGGGCAACATCATAGCCATGGGCCAAGAACCACTGCCCGACGGCAAGGCCGATGCCGCGCGCGCCGCCTGTGACGACGGCAACCTGGCTGGCTTCGCTCGCATCCGGCATGTCCCGCCCTATGAACCCGTTTGTCTAGGGCCGGCGGTTACGCGCGTTCCCCGCGCTTGGCAACCGTTGCCCAGGGGCCGAACAGGACCACCAGCGCCAGCCAGGCTGGTCCGGACGCCCCGGGCCTGATCTGCTTGGCGGCCCAAGCCCGAAGGCTCAGCGGGCAGACACCCGTCCAGACATGCCCGTCAGTGCCCGTTTGAGAATGCGCTGCGCTGAGTCGGCTGGCGTGGGTTTTCGAGTACCGGAGCGGAGCGGGCGTCTGCCCGTGAACTCCGCCCAACGCCTTCGTTGGGCGAGGGGAGCACAGGAAAGCCCCGTCAGAAGGCCAGCGCAGCAGCATCATCAAATGGGCGCTTCAGGTCCGCCCTGGCGGCGTCCATACCGCCTGCCGCACGTCAATCCGCGCCGGGATGATCCGCAGCCGGGCGAAGGTGTCGGCGATCCCCTGCTGCTGCGCGATGATCGCGTCGTCCATCGGCTGCACCGCATAGGTCCCGCGCGGCGCCGCCACGCGCTGCGCCGCCAACGGCACGCCCGTCACCTGCGTCATCAGCTCCGCCAAGGCATCCGGGTTCGCGGCGGCCCAGCCAGCCGCGCCGTTGATGGCGCCCAGCAGCGCCGTCAATTGGTCCGGCGCCGACGCAACCCAGGCCCGGCGGGCCAGGAAGAAATTGTTGCTAGGCTCGACCTGCTTCGCCTGGATCAGCACCCGTGCCGCCGGGTCCTGCTGCGCGACGGCCAGGAACGGGTCCCAGATCGCCCAGGCGTCCAGCGCCCCGCTCCGGAACGCCGCTGCTGCGTCCGACGGCTGCAGCGTCACCGCCTGGACGTCGGTCAGCGCCAACCCCGCCTGCTCCAGCGCCTTGACCACGAAGTTATGCGCGCTGGACCCGCGGGTATAGCCGACCCGGCGGCCCCGCAGGTCCGCCACCGTCCGCACCGGGCTGCCCTCACGTATCAGGATAGCCTCGTGCTCCCCCCGCAGCGGCTGCGCCCCGACGTATTGCAGCGACGACCCTGCCGCCTGCGCGAAGATCGGCGGCGTATCACCGGTGCCGCCGAAGTCCACCGCGCCGGCGTTCAGCGCCTCCAGCAGCGGCGGCCCGGCGTTGAACTCCACCCAGGCGACCGGCACGCCCTGCGGTGCAAACAGCTTCTCCAGCGTGCCCTGGCTGCGCAGGATCACCAGCGAGCCGAACTTCTGGTAGCCGATCCGCAGCGACGCGGGCGCGGCGCGTACAGGGCGGGCAGCGGCGGCCAGCCCCAGGCCCAGCAGCGTAGCCCGTCGGGTCAAGTGCGGCATCATGCGTCCTCCGTCACGCCAAGGGATTGCAGCAAGGTGCGGCGCAGCCGGACGCGGGCCGGCGAGGCGTCGCGCGGGCGCGGCAGGTCCACCGCCACATCAACCCCGATCCGCCCGTCTTCCAGCACCAGCACGCGGTCGGCCAGGTTCAGCGCCTCGTCCACGTCATGCGTCACCAGCAGCACCGCCGGGCCATGGCTGCGCCACAGCGCCAGCACCAGGGCGTGCATCCGTATGCGGGTCAGCGCGTCCAGCGCGGCGAACGGCTCGTCCAGCAGCAGCAGGCGCGGCGCGCGGACCAGGGCGCGGGCCAGCGCCGCCCGCTGCGCCTCGCCGCCCGACAGGGTCAGCGGCCAAGCATCCCCGTGCCGGCCCAGGCCGACCTCCTCAAGCGCCGCTTCGGCGCGGTCGCGGGCGCCAGCGTCCGTCAGGCCGAGCGCCACGTTCTGCCACACCGGCGCCCAGGGCAGCAGCCGCGGCTCCTGGAACACCACCGCGGTCGGACGCGGCACGGCAACCACCGCGCCCTCCGGCGCCGGGTCCAGGCCGGCCAAGGTCCGCAGCAGCGTCGTTTTGCCGGACCCGCTGCGCCCCAGCAGCGCGGTGAAGCTGCCGGGCTGCAAATCCAGGTCCAGCCGGTCCAGCACCGTGCGCGTGCCAAACCGCCGGGTCAGGCCGCTGACATGCACGCCGTTCATCGTGCCGCTCCCATGTTGCCGGGCCTCCAGCGCAACGCCCGGCGCTCCACGGCGCGCACCAGGGCGTCCGCGCCCAAGCCCAGCAGCGCATAGACCAGCAGCCCTACCACGATGATGTCGGTGCGCAGGAAGTCCCGCGCGTCGTTGATCATATGGCCGATGCCGGACGACGCCGCGATCTGCTCCGCCACCACCAGCGTCAGCCACGACACGCCCAGGGCGTAGCGCAGCCCAACCAGCAGCGACGGCAGCGCCCCGGGCAGCATCACCCGGCGTATCAGCGCCAGCCGGCCCAGGCCGAACACCCGCGCCGCCTCGATCAGCTTGGGGTCCACCCCGCGCAGCCCGGCGAACAGGTTCAAGTAAACCGGAAACGCGGCCCCCAGCGCCACCAGCGCGACCTTCGGCAACTCGCCGATGCCGAACCACAGGATGAACAGCGGCACCAGCGCCAGGTGGGGCAGGGTGCGGAGCATCTGCATCGGCGCGTCGGCAATGTCCTCGCCCAGACGGGACAGGCCCGCCACCAGCGCCAGCGCCGCGCCAGCCGCCGCGCCGATGACGAACCCGGCGGCGACGCGGGCGAGCGACACCAGCAGGTTCTCCCCCAGCTCGCCGGTGCGCATCAGCTCCCAGGCGGTCGCCAGGATGGCGCTAGGGGCAGCGATGACCGTCGCGGGGATCACGCCGGCCCGGGACAACGCCTCCCACGCCAGCACCAGCACCACAGACGACGCGAAACGGCGCAGCGGCGACAAGGACGGCAGCCGGAACGTCGCGCGCCCACGTTTCCGGACGGCATGGCGGTCCAGCAAGAGGGTTTGCCCCATCGTCAACGCACCCCGGCCGCGGTGGCGTTGGTGGTCATGAACGACCCCCCGCCGGTCATCAGGGTCTGTCCGCCGATCGGGACGCCCGGGCGGCTGATGCCCAGCAGCGGGAACAGCAGCTCGGCCACGCGATAGGCCTCGTCGAGATGCGGGTAGCCGCTGGCGATCACGGTATCTATGCCCAGCGCCTGGTATTCGCGGATGCGGTCGGCCACCGTCTGCGGATCGCCCACCAGCGCGGTCCCGGCGCCGCCTCGCACCAGGCCGACGCCCGCCCACAGGTTCGGCGAGACCTCCAGCCGCTCACGCGATCCCCCGTGCAGCGCCAGCATCCGGCGCTGCCCCTCGCTGTCGCTCTCGGTCGCCATCTTCCGCTGCGCCGTTTCGATGGTGTCGTCGGACAGGTGCCGGATCAGGCTGCGGGCGGCGTCCCACGCCTCGCCCTCGGTTTCCCGCACGATCAGGTGCAGGCGGATGCCATAGCGCAAGGTGCGGCCATGCTCGGCGGCCCTGCGGCGCACATCGGCGATCTTCTCGGCCACCGCGGCCGGCGGCTCGCCCCAAGTCAAATACGCATCGGCCTGCGCCGCAACCAAGGCATGGGCGGCCGGGGAGGAGCCGCCGAAATAAACCGGCGGATGCGGCGCCTGCACCGGCGGGAACAGCAGCCGGCCCTTTTCGGCCGACAGGTAGCGCCCCTGGTGGTTCACCGTCTCGCCCTCCATCAGCCCGCGCCAGATCTGCAGGAACTCGGCAGCCTGGTCATAGCGCTCGTCATGGCCGAGGTGCAGGCCGTCGCCCGCCAAGTCCGCCGGGTTGCCGCCGCACACGACGTTCAGCATCAGCCGCCCGCCGGTGAGGCGGTCCAGCGCGGCGTGCTGCCGGGCGGCCTCGCCGGGCAGGGTGTGGCCCGGCCGCACCGCGACCAGGAAGCGCAGGCGCTCGGTGAAGGGCATGATGCTGGCCGCCGTCACCAGCGCGTCCTCGCAGGCGTTGCCGGTCGGCAGCAGGATGCCGGTATAGCCCAACTGGTCCGCCGCCTCCGCCACCGCACGCAGATAACGGTTGTCCGACACGCGCTGGCCGGCAGCCGCGCCGAGGTAGCGGCCGTCGCCGCCAGTCGGCAGGAACCACAGCATGTCCGGCGCGGGCGGGATTGGGGGAAGAGGTGGGATGGCGTTCATGGATGGCTCCGGTCCTGGCATGGCCGCGGGTGCGCTTGGCGGGCGCGCAGCGTCATGGAACAGGGGTGGGGACTCAATCCGGAACAAGGGCGCCGCCAGAGTTTAGTGAAACCGTCTGGATGGCGGGCGGCAGAGGAAACGCTGTGCTGCCGGGGCCGGTCCGGCTGCAAGCTGAACCTACTCGCTGTCCGGCGCCCGCCGGTCGCGGAAGGCCCGGGCGAGCAACGGGTAGGCCGTCGTGGTCTTCAGCCGCTCCATGGCGAAGCGCGAGGTCACGTTCTTCAGCGCCACCTCGGCGATCAGGCGCTTATAGAAAGAATCGAACTCCGCCATGTCCGCGACGGCGACGCGCAGCATGTAGTCCACCTCGCCGGCCATCCGGTAGGCGTCCATCACCTCCGGCATGGCGGACACGGTCGCGGCGAAGCGGGCCAGCCACTCCGCCGAGTGCTCCGGCGCCTCGACGGCGACGAAGACGATCAGGCCGATGCCGACCTGCTCCGGGTCCACCAGCGCGACCCGGCGCAGCAGCACGCCGGCCTGCTCCATCTTCTGGATGCGCTTCCAAACTGGGGTGGGCGACAGCCCCACCTGGTCGGCCAGTTGCGCCATCGGCGCCGTCGCGTCCTGCTGCAGCAGGCCCAGCAGCTTGCGGTCAATCTCATCCATCCCGCGGCCCTAGCAGCCCGCGCCGCCACCCGGCAAGGAGAACGGCCCTTCTCCCTCTCCCTCCGGGAGAGGGTTGGGGTGAGGGGGTCTTGGCTGCGGAGCGGGAAACGGACGGCGCCGCCAGAACAAACCCCTACACAGGCAAAGCACCGCGCTTGCCCTCCCCCTCACCCCAACCCCCTCCCTTCAAGAGAGGAAGCAAGATCAAGCGTCCGCAGCATCCCGCGCGCTGATGGCGGCCACAAACGACCGCACCCGGCCGTAGCATTCGCAGGCCGCCGCCTCCAGCGCCGGACGGTCGCAGATCATAATACGGCCGCGGCCGTTGCGCACCAGCCCGGCCTCCCGCAGCGCGCCCAGCGCGATGGTGACGCCGGACCGGCGCACCGCCAGCATGGTGGCCAGGAACTCCTGCGTCAGCGGCAGCTCGTCGCCATCGTTGCGGTCATGCGCCAGCAGCAGCCAGCGGGCGCAGCGTTCGTTGATGGTATGGCGGCTGTTGCAGGCCGCAGTCTGTGACACCAGCGCCACGAAGCTGTCCAGCCGCCGCAGCAGCCGCCGCCGCAGGATAGGCGCGTCGTCCAGGCACGTGCGGAGCGTAGCGGCCGGCATCCGGTAGGCGACGCCGGGCATCTGCACCATGGCGCGGTTGAACGCCGTGGCCTCGGGGTCCAGCAACGTCGTCAGGCCGACCATGCCCTCCGGCCCAATCACCCCGACCTCGACGCCGATGCCCGTGTCTTGCGCCACGGCCACCATGCTGGCAGGGCTGTTCAACGCTGCTGGATGGGCTGTACTGAGGCCGCTCTGCTGCATACAAGGGGCGAAGTAGGCGTCTGATCGCAAGGGGGGTTCCCGAGCCGGGCAATGTCTGACTTCTACGGCAGCA
>JAABUQ010011968.1_pt1 | contig 10915 bp, 6 predicted proteins | sample 5560001 | NCBI WGS metagenome assembly JAABUQ01 (sample SAMN10711888, study PRJNA513371) | rock metagenome | isolation source: Antarctica rocks | place: Antarctica: Victoria Land, Finger Mt nord | collected 2015-12-18
GTAGCAGACCGCCAGCCCCTCCGGCCCGCCGAGCTTGGCGATGAACCGGCGGATCGCCTTCTCGGTCGTCTCGACCCGGTGGATTCTCCGATCGGCCGGCAGCGTCGCGGCGACGATCGAGAGCTTGTGCACGTCCAACGCCACGAACTGGCGAACATCGGCGGGCGCTAGAGAGATAACGTCAGGCATGGCTGGTCCTCCACAGGTCGTAAGCGGCTCTGGCCTTCGCGGCCCTTGACACCGCGATTGTCAACCCGCGAAAGATGCGACGCGCGAGGACCAGCCTCATGCGTCCATACTGACTAGCGCACTGCGGTCGCGGCTTCAGCGGCGTCGTCGAGGAGCAAGGCCTGGCGCTCGTCGGAGGACAGCAGGCGGATATCTGAGCCCTGCGGGGTCTTGGTTACCTGGAGAATCTCGTCGATCCACTCCGCGACTGCCGGCACGTGGCTGATCAGGGCAATCAGCCGACCTGCCTGTGCGCGCTGCTCGAGTTCGGTGAGCGCGTAGGCGAGCGCCTCGGGATCGAGGCTGCCGAACCCCTCGTCGAGGAAGAGCGCCTGGAGGCGGCCGCCGCTTCGGCCGGCGAGCTCGACCAGGCCGAGCGCGAGCGCGAGGCTCGCCAGGAACGTCTCGCCGCCTGACAGCGTGTCGGGCGATCGGGCCATGTCGGAGCGGCGATCGATGATCTGGAAGTCCTCGGTGAACCCGAACTGCCCCGCGGTCATGCGGGCGAAGATCCCGCTGGCCGTGGTGAGCAGCGCGATCTGTCGGCGCTGGACGACGAACCCGATGAACTTCGCGTCTGAGAGTTGGCGGGCGAGCTCGCCGAGTCCGTCTCGTAACGTGCGGGCCCTGACGAGCAGGGCGTCGAGCTCGCCGGCCGGTTCGAGCTGGGCGGCGGCCTGGTCGCGTTCGCGCTTGGCTGAGATCTCCTCTGCCGAGACTGCGATTAGGGCGCGCTGGAGGCCTGTCGAGTCCTCGAACCCGAGCTCTGAGACGACCGTCTTCCCCAGACTGGTCTTCACCTGCACGAGGGAGCTCTCGGCTTGGGCGTGAATCCGCAACCGCCGTAGCTCTGCGAGACCTGCCTCGACCACCAACGCCGCCCATGTCGTGAGCGCGGCGATCCCGCTCTCAGTCGGCGACCCTGGCACCGCGACGCCCCCGCGCGCGAGCTCGCTGCGGAGGTTGACAAGGGCCGCGCGCTCCCCATGGGCCGGGTCGGCGACTTCAGCACGCAGGCGGTCCTCGATCGCCCGGGCAGCCGCGCGGACCTGCTCAAGCTTGGTCGCTGTGCCAGCCGCTGTCCCCTCTTGCTCCCTGGCGTCCGCGAGTCGTGCGGCAAGTAGCTGGGCCGCGGCGCTCAGAGCCGCTTGGTCCGGCGCGTCGCCGAGCCCGACCCATGCCGGCAGCTGGCGCAGCCGGGACAAGATTCGCGCACCTCGCTGATCCAGTCCGGCCTCCGCGGAGTCGAGCGCCGCGGCCCGCCGCGCGTGTTCGCTGCTCGTCGTCGTGCAAATCGCCTCAAGCCGGGTGTGCTCGGCCTGCCCAGCGGCGAGCTGCCTCTGCGCGTCGTCAAGCCGGGATACAGCGGCCTGCCGCGGGGCTTTGAGCTGGCTCAGCGTCGCCTCGTCGAGCTCAACGGTGTTGGGGCTCAGCCCGTCGGGAACGGGGGCACCGAGTTCTGTGGTCCAGCGTTGAGCGAGCTCATCGAGCCTTTCGCGCGAAAGCTGCTTGAGACGCCCTGCGTCGAGGAGGCTGACTTCCGCCGCTACCGCGTTGCGGATCGCCGTCTGCTCGGTCTGCTCCGCCGTGGCGAGCGCGACCTCAAGCGCCTGGAGACCGTCGGGCAGTGTCGGGGGGATGAAGTCCTCCGGGAGCGGACGAGCGCAGATCGGGCAGGGCTCGCCGGCACCACAGGCGTGCGCGAGCTGGGCGGCGAGGTCATTGCGCTGCTCGTCGCTCAGCGATGCACGCGCGGCGGCAGTGGCTTCGGTGGCTCGCGCGAGCGTCTTGATCGCAGTCTCGTGACCTGCCACGGTCGCTGTTTGCTGCTCGCGAGCCGCCTGCTCCTCGTCTCGGGCGGTCGCGAGCGTGCCGCGGAGGTTGATGAGCGCCTGAAGCTGCTCGGTCAACGCCTGATACGCGTGGTCGGCGTCCTCGAGTTCGGTGCGACGTTGCTCGACGGTCCCCGCGAGCGGATCGAGCGTCGCGGTGGAGTCCTCGAGACGGGTGAGCTCGCCGAGATGCCGTTCGCGGTCGGCGGTGAGGGTGAGTCGGTCCTCGGCGAGTGTGTGTGCCTCCTCGGCGATTGCGGCGCTGTCCTCTTGAGCGGCGCTCAGAGTGCCGGCAGCGGTTGTGATCGATGCACTGTCCGCCGCGCGTTCACGTAGCTCGTTGACCGCCTGCTCGGCCGCGCGCGCTGCCTCCGTCGCGTCGCGGACCTCCGCCGCGGCGTCGACGAGTGCTGCCGCCAACTCGCGCTCAAGCTTGTCCAATGCTCCGAGACGATCGAGCAGGTCCGCTTCGATCAGTTCCTCGATCCGGGACGCCTGACCCTCGGCCTCGCGCGCGACCCGGCGGTGCTCGGTGACTTCCTCGATCAACCGGTCGACCGTCGTCTTCGCTTCCTCAAGCGCCTGTCGGCGCGGCGCGAGCTCCTTTTCGCGCGCTGCTGCCTGTGCGATCGTCGAGGCTGGGTCGGGCAGGAACCGGCCGCGTGCGGTGAGGATCTCGTCGCACCGTGGAGTCAGACGTTGTCCGACTTCGATCGCGTGGTCGCGGATCCGGTCGAGCTCGTCGAGGCGCAGGATCCCCTTGAGAACGGACGCCCGTTCCTTCCTCGTCGCCTTCAGGAGCTGCTCGAACTTCCCCTGGGGAAGGAGCACGCACGCACAGAACCCGTCGTAGTCGAGGCCGACCAGCTCCTCGATCCGAGCGTTGACCGGCCGATCCCCGTCGATCTTCGCGACCTCGGGGTTCGACAGGCACAGGAGTTCGTGGCTGGCGCCGGTCTTGCGGGAGATCATGCGCGTGACCTGCCATACCTCGGCGTCGGCCTCGAACTGCAGGCTGACGCTCATCGCGGGAGCGGCGTCAGCGATCAGCTCCTTGACACCACGCTTGTCCCATGTCGACGCGCCATAGAGCGCGTAGGTGATCGCCTCGAGCAGGCTCGACTTGCCGGCACCAGTCGGGCCGATGATCGCCACGAGGCTGAGGTCGGCGAAATCGACGGTCCGCTCGGTCCGATAGGACCGCAGGCCGGCAATCCGCAGCTTCAGCGGGCGCATCAGGCGAGCTCCGCTGGGGTCGGGGTCGGTAGTGGGGCGTCCGTGATCTCCGCGAGCTCGGCCAGCGGGACCGCCTCCTCACCGAGGCCGTCCTGCAGCGTCGCGAACAGGCGCTGCACCTCTGTCGCAGGCACCGACTTGTCCCCGATCACGATCCCCTGCAGGTACAGATCGAGCAGCTCGAGGTACGTCGGCTCCGGGGTCTCGTCGTCGACCTCCGTCGGGTCGAGCGCGCGGAGCGTCCGTGAGGCGATCCGCTCGTCAACCTCGACGAGCGTCGCATCCGGGAACAGTCCGGACAGCGCGTCAGCGAGGTCGAGGATCGCCTCGTCGCTCTCGACGACCACGCGGAGCAGTTCGTCGTCGACCTCGCCGGCGCGATGCTCGATCTCTTCGAAGCTGCCTCGGAGTTCGCGCAGCCCGCGCGCCGAGGTCAATGGCAGGCGGGTGACCTCCGCCGGGCGGCCCGGGAGCAGGTCGACGACGATCGACGACTTCGCCTCCCCGGCCTCGCCGAAGTCGAGCTGCATCGGTGAGCCGACGTAGTGCGCGTCGCGGCTCGGGACCTGCTGGGGCTTGTGGATGTGACCGAGCGCGCTGTAGGAGACAGTCGGCAATCCAGCCGATTCGGCCGCATACGTCTCGCTGACATGCACGAGCCGCTCAGACCCCGACAGGTGGGCACCGGTCACGTGCAGATGCGCGGCGTACAGGAGGACGTCGCGCGCAGGGTCAAAGCCATCCGCGAGCCCTTCGCGCAGGATGTCGTTGATCAGCTGCATCCGCGTCGCGTACACGGCCATGAACCGCTGTGGGTCACCGAACCAGTCGATCTGGCGGTTCGCGTGCACGAACGGCACCGGCGCGAGCCGAAGGCGGGTGCCATCGCCGGCCTCCACATCGACGATCCCGCCGGCGGACGGCGGACGGGCCTTGGTGACGAACTGGACTCGCGCGGATGGGCCGAGCAGCATCGCGAACACGTCGAACAGCGGGCCGGAGTCGTGGTTGCCGGCCAGCACGACGGTCGGGGCGATCGCACCAAGCTCCGTCAGCGCCCCGAGCGCGAGGCGCAGGTCAGCGGTCGCGGGCCGAAGCCCGTCGAAGACATCGCCGGAGTGGATGATCAGGTCCGGCTCGCAGTCACGGGCCTGGGCGACGATCTCCGCGAGCACAGCCTCGTGGTCGGTGCCGCGGCTGATGCCGCGCAGCTGCTTGCCGACATGCCAGTCGGACGTGTGGAACAGACGAGCCATCTCAGAGCGCGTCGAACGCGGCGACGGCCTCCGCGCGCTCGGTGTCCGTCAGCTCGGCGTCACCCGAGTTCGTCGCATACGGTGGGAACGGGAAGCGCAACGGCAGCGGCACCGGAATCCGCGGCTGCGAGCAGACCATCGTGCCCGGCAGAAAGCGCGTCGCACGCTCGCGCAACTCGGGGCTGAGAAACCGGTACTCGGCAGCCTCGGTCGCGTCAAGACGACCGCAGATCTTCAACGCCGGCTGACGCACGACCGGCTCGGCTACCCGACCGGCAGCCTGCTGACAGCCGATCAACAACACCCCAAGCGAGCGACCCCGCTCGGCGATATCGACAAACAGCTCACGCAACGGCCCGTGCCCCTCCCGCGGCGCGTACTTGTTCAGCTCATCGAGCATCACGAAGCACAGCGGTAGCCGCCCGCTGCCCTGCTTCTCTTCGAACACGCGGGACACGAGCGCGCCGACAACAAACCGCTGCGCGGACTCGTGCAGCCCGTGGATGTCAACGACAGTGACCGACTTGCGCAGCTCGACCGGCTCGACTCCGACGCGGATCAGATGCCCGAGCCGCGGAGTAAGCGCCATCAGCCGACGTAGAAACGCCATCACGGTCCCGGGCTGGGTGTTCCCCGACCACTGGTAGGGGCCATCCGGATTGACGCGGCTCTCGAGCACATCAAGGAGGTCGTAGAAGTTGCGCACAACCTGACCGTCGCCCGCGGGTTTTGTAGGCGGGCGTCGAGAGACGATCCGCTCGAATGTCTTTGAGCTCGAGTGCGGTTCGGCGGAGATGACGACCGCGCCGGGCTCGTTCTCGAGTGGGTAGGCATGCCGGGCGAGCTCAGCGCGGACGACCTGCTCTACGAATCCGACCTGGGTGCCGCGGTCATCAGCGTCTGTGAAACAGAACCGCAGCAGCCCGTCGCGGATAAACCGCTCCGGGGTCCAGCCGTAGATCGTGGCGTCCTGGCGCGACTGAGCGCTCGACGCAAGCTGGCCGCTGTCCTCGCCGCCCGGCGCCGGGGGCACGAAGAAGTCGGCCGATGCGAACGGCCGCGGGTCATCGATCCCGAGCGCCGCCCACTGCGCGCGGTGCTCGTCGTTGAGCGCGCGGTGGGGCTTGTCGAGGTGGAGCAGATCCTCGCCCTTGACGTTGAACACGAGCGCCCGCGTCTGCGCCGCGCTCGGGCCAAGCAGTGCCCGCCCCTGCGCGGTCTCGAGCATCATGTACAGCAAGAACAGCGCGTAGCTCGTCTTCGCGGCGACGCCGCTGATCCCGCTGATCGACACGTGCCCGCCCTGCACGCCGTTCATGAAGTCGAAGTCTCCGTAGATCGGCTCGAGCGCCTGATCGAACCCGATCGCGAGCCGCCCGCCGGCCATCTGGTCAAGGAACAGCGCCTCCGAGCGGTCGATGCCGACCGCACGCTCGACGAGTCCGCCAGGCGCCGGCGCGACCCACCGCTCGGGCACCGTCCGCAGCACGCTCACCTCCACGCAGCGGACGACCTGACCCGGCATCGTCTGCGACAGCGCGATATGACGAGTATCGGACGGCAGTTCGGCACCCTCGATCCGCCCGGTCTGTTCGGTCACGATCCCGTAGTGCGCGACCTCCTCGCCCGAGGGCATTGTCTGGCGCGTGACGATCAGGTCGTCGAGCTGCACGGTCGCGGTGTCGTCGAGGACGACCTCGAAGCCGCGGGTGGTGATCTCGGCGGCGCCGTCGATCGCGCCGATCTGAAGCTCGGTCATCGGTCGCTCGCGATCCATGTCGACGTCGTTCGCCTGAGCGACAGCACCGACACCGGGTTTGGGAAACGTGTCCATGCACCGGACATCACGCGGCCGCCCGGCCGGCGTTGACGTCGACCGCAATCCGTGCCGCCCTGCCGGCGAGCCGCGACGGTCCGAGCCGGCGACGCAGGTAGCTCTCGAGCGCGCCAACCGGCTGGAGGTTCTGGGGCGCGCGTGGATCACGGTGTGGGATTCCCGCGTAGCGGGGCAGGACGACCGTCACCTCGTCGGCAGTGACGCGGGCGGCCTCGATCCCGAACGATTGGGGCAGCTCGATCCGCACGATCCCGTACCACGGGCTCGAGCGCGGACCGGGAACCGCGATCCGGACATAGCACGAGTAGCGATCCGATCCGAGCACAAACAGCGGCGTCCGCTCCCGGCACTCGATCTCCGGCACGCGGGCGTGTTGTTCGGGGACGAGCAGCGGCCGATGATGGGTCTTGACGAGCCCGACGACCCGCCGGTCGCGCGAGCGCGTGAAGCTGAGCGGTCCGTCCAGCACGGACAACCAGCCGTCAGCCGATATCCGCTCGGCGAGGGCACTTTCGGCGATCCGCATCCGGGTCTGCAACTCCTGCAGCGGCGCGTCGGGATCGGTCGACTCGATCGCCGCCGCCTCCCAGCTGTAGCCGTCGACCGCCGGAAGGCCGACCGGCATGCCACCGCCAAAGATCACCAGCCGGCACGTCTCGACCGGACCGAACTCAGCCGGACCCGCTAGCGGACAGAGCGCCGCGCCGCACGCGTACGCGCCTACGGTGCCCCACAGCAACTCGCCCGCCTCGCCCTCGCGGTACAGCAGCCCCTCCCCGCGCCGGACGCCGTCGATGAATGCAACCGGCGGCGGATCGTCCGTTGCCGGCGCGAGCCTGACGCCGTCGACTGCTTCGGTGAAGCACGCGTCGCCGTCGGCCTGATCGGCCGAGATCAGGTAGGGCGAGCCGTAGCTCGCATCCCAGTCCTCGAAGTAGAGATCAGTCATTGCGTACCGACACCAAGCCTGTCATCTCGCCCGGTCGCTCAACCGCGACACCGACCTTCGGCGCGAGAACGTCATCGACGCCGGAACCTCATCGGAGACCTCTGCGGCAAGTGCCATGGCACCGCCGCTGTCGGGCGGCGCTGACGATCGTTCATCAGACCTGCCAAGGCATCCTCACGAGCACAACGGCGACGATCCGACCGCACGGGCTCACATATAGACCCATTTACTGCGAGTCTGGGCCGTTGGCTGCGACGGGCCTCCCCGTCGCGACCATGCCACTATGCAGGGCCGCGCCACGCGGAGGTATCGCGCAGCTTCAGGACATGCAGCAGCACTTGATGGCGACACCAAGCGTCGTCCTTTCCATCGGGCCGAGGCACCGCGCTGAGCCGTGAGGCATAGTCGAGTGGCACAAAGGTTCTCTCGCCCTGAGCGGTGATGATCTTGACGCCTGCGTGGATCAGAGAGCGTACGGCCCAAGGAATCGCTCGCCGTTGAAGTGGATCAGGTGTGAAGGGTTATCGGCGCACCAGACCTCGGTTTCCCACGCGATGTCGTTCAAGTACTTGCGCATCTCAGCTCGAGACGGGAAGCAGGACACGAACACTAGTCCTGGTGTTGCTTCCTCAAACAGGTTCAGCAGCTCGCCGTGGCGCTTAGCGTCGACCGGCCCGTGGCTTGAGGCGGCTTCAAGCAGCACCAGCCAGTTGCGGTCTGGCACATAGACCATGAGATCCGGAAGCTTGCCGTGCTTGTCGAGTGTTACGCCAAGATCGCGCAGCGTGGCCTCCTCGAAGATCGGATCGTCCTTGCCAGCGTCGCCGACGTAGAGCACGACTCCCGCTTTGGTGAACCGAGAGCAGAAGTCTTCAAGCATGGCTTTGAGGAGGACGTTCTGTCCACCAGGGGTCAGCGTGACTGCTGAGCCGTCGGGCAATGTCACGGAAATCTGTTCGAGTTCACGCGCTCGCTCATACTGCGCTCTGAGCCCAGGAAGTTCGTCGAGGTACTCGACGAGTTGGTCGCTCAAGTCGTCATCCGTTCCAAACTTGCGCAGCAATTCGAGCGCCCTGGCCTCGATCTGATAGCAGGTCTTAGGCGAGTTGATGGCGCGCCGAGGATCGTCGGGGTTGAGCGCAATGAGCCCAGCATCGACGAACTGATGAAGCGTCTGCCGGCGGATGGTCTCGCGAGTGTTGGGCTTGTAGTCGCGCCCGTACTCGTTCCGTATCCAGTCCATGATCTCGACAGTCCGGAGTCGCGGATTGGTCGCCTCTTTCCAATCGTTGCCTGGTTTTAGTTGCAGCAGAGCCAGAAGGATTAGCGCGGAGCGTTCGTTGGTCCGCTCTCGATCGAAGTTGAGGAGAGCGAGCGCACGTCGGGCACTCTCAATACGCTCCTCAATGGGGACCATCAGGCTGCCTCCGCCGCGACCTCTGCGTCGGGTAGGAAAGAATTCACGAGCTTGTCGAGCTCGTCTTGGCCTTCGGGTCCATGCGTCAGCACCAAGCATCCGAGTTGCGACAGCTCTTCCAGCGAGGGGTAACGGAGGTGCCGAAGGTCAGTGGCGTTGATTTGCGTGTGTCCGTTGAAATGGCGGACGTACCGGTCAACCAGCGACGAGTTCAAGTAAGCCGCCAAGCCGTGGGCGAGGTCTGGCTCGAGACCGTGATTTGCGCGGTGGAAGACATTCAGGTGGTTCTCAAACGCCACGAGGTCCCCCGGCAGGTATGCGCTGGAGGTAATGGCCGCGCTGACCCGCTTTCGCTCCTCCTTCGCGGCAAATCGCTTCACAAGGACGTAGGTCTCGTTCGGGAGAAGGAGCTTCTTGGTCTCGGGGTTTGTGGCCAACGCGTTTGGCTTGCGGAAGCCGTCACCACCAGGCCACCGAACCACGCCACCTTTCAGGTGCCCGGGGTAGATGAGCGGCGCGGTATCCGCCTCCGGCTCATCCCGAAGGTGTTCGCGTGAGCGGAAGTCCACCACACGTCCAGTCGACACAGCCAGACCGAGGTTGTCCAGCTCGCAAGGCATGGCGGCCACCACCCTCGCGACTCGCGTGTCCTCGATTTCAGACGGGATGCGCAAGAAGCGGCGACGGTCATCCAGCCGAATCACCTCCGTCGACGGAACGATGCGTCGATCCGGGATATCGCCGACCCCACGACTCAGAACCAGCTCCACATCGATAGGCCTCTTACCCCGCCGGGCAGCGATGATGATGTTCTCCTGCAAGACGTCCGCGTCCGCGAACAGACTGCCACGGGACTCGAAGGTGTGCAGCCGCTCGGGGCCGACGCGATCAAAGAAGAAGTGTCGGAAGGGCTCGAAGTAGAGACCGTTGGCGAAGGACCGTGGCGTGATCGCAACCAACAGGCCGTCCTGCGACAGTTGCGCCGAGGCTAGAGCTAAGAACGCTGTGTAGAGATTGCTAACTCGCAGGCCAACCGCTTCAAGCGCCGCGCGCTCAGGGGAGCCGCCATTGATCTTGCGGTACGGCGGATTCATGATCACGGCGTCGAAAATCTCCGCCTCCCTGGCTCCAAATCGGTGCGTAAGCTGCCCGGCAACATCTTCGATGTAGTCACCGTTTCTGAGCTTCCAAGAGAGCCTCCGCCCGCACGAATCGACGAGCTGCTCGCACTCCGCCAACGTCTCTGCCAGCCGCGGATGCAGCGCTTCATCAATCTCATAGGCCACGAGGTCGATCGGCCGTTGATCACTTTCGCTCGCGCAGATCTGGGCCACGGCGGCAGCCGACAGCGATCCGATGCCTGCTCCGGGATCAAGGATCCGGACAGATTCGCCGGGTAGATCGTGCAGCATCTCCGCCATCAGCCGGGCCACCGGCTCTGGCGTGAAGAACTGACCTAGAGACGCGCGACGGTGCACGTCTAGGTTCGCTGACGCGGCTAGGCGTCGAGACTCCGTCTGTTGGGATAGATCCATTGCTGCTTTCGTCCGACGACATTGCCAGACCAGGCGGTCGTGCTGCGCTCCGTTCGGCGGCAGGCCCCTTCGACAGCCCTGAGCGCGATCTCCGGCCCAGCCGAAGTCCGCTAATAAGCGGTGCCGCCCCGGGTCGTGGCCGAGCCGCTCTCGACGAACGTCGACGCTATGCACGCGGCCCCGGTCGGCGCCTACCGGGCTTGGGCCAATGCTTGAAAGTCTTGCCGCGGCGGGCACCATTCAAGTTGATGCGTGCGTTTGATGACCAAAACTGATGACCAGCCCAGTGAGATTGGACTGGAGCGAGCGGTAGAGTCGCTACAAAGAGGGGAATTAGCAGGACTCTTTCCAGTGGAGCCAACCGGGATCGAACCGGTGACCTCCTGCTTGCAAACACGGCTGAACGGTGCGCCGCGGGCGCTCTGCCTCGGTTTGAGGCCCAACCGTGTGGCCCAACCATCCTGCGTTTAGTTTGTGGCAGCGTGACCCATCAAGCAATATGCCGCCGATTGCAGGCACTTCAGCGCGATGGGCGGTGCTGGGCTCGAACCAGCGACCTCCTGCTTGTAAGGCAGGCGCTCTTCCAGCTGAGCTAACCGCCCGGCGCCCCTGATGGTACGCGGGC
>JAABUQ010011969.1_pt1 | contig 10914 bp, 12 predicted proteins | sample 5560001 | NCBI WGS metagenome assembly JAABUQ01 (sample SAMN10711888, study PRJNA513371) | rock metagenome | isolation source: Antarctica rocks | place: Antarctica: Victoria Land, Finger Mt nord | collected 2015-12-18
GAGCAGTTCATCGACTACTTCAACCGCACTCTCGCCAAGCCCTTCAAGTGGACCAAGACAGGGAAGCCCCTTGCCGCATGAGATACGCCCAAATAGGGGCCGTTCTTCCAGCGGGTTGTACTAGGAGGTTCAAGTCGTAAGCATTCCAATTCATGCACGGCATGATGCCGCCTCACGCCGCAGGCTTCAATTTCGGTGAGCAGCCGTGGACCGTATCTGCATTATTCGCAACATGCATGTCCGCATGAAATCTTCGCATTTGCCCACAGCGCAGGCCGGAGCTTCCATGCGCCGCACTGGCCCCTCCGAGGGCTGCATCACATTGGGGAGCGTTCGATGAATACCTTCAATCGCCGGGGTTTGCTCGGCAGCGCGGCATTGGGTGCCGGCGGGCTGGTGGCGCTGGCCAACGCGGCCCAGGCAGCGAACCCGGGCGACGGCGGGATGGCCCGCAACGCGGTGCCGCTGAACGGCGGCGACAAGGTCGTGCACCACGACCAGGCCGACATCGAGGCGATGCCCGAGTTCCGCTACTCGCTCGACGGTAGCCGTCCCAAGATCACATCCGGCGGCTGGGCCAAGGAAGCTACCGTCCACCAGTTCCCGATCAGCAAGGGCATCGCCGGCGTCCACATGTTCTTGGACCCCGGCGCCTCGCGCGAGCTGCACTGGCACGCCATCGCCGCCGAGTGGGCCTTCGTGATGGACGGACGCTGCCAGACCGTGGTGCTTGATCCCTCCGGCGCCAGCGAAATCAATAACTACGAGCCCGGCGACGTAACTGGGGCAAAACCCCGGGCACGCAGTTGCAGCAGAACAAAGGTCAGAGTGGGTCGGTAACTCTACCACCCTGAATCTATGCGGCTTTATATGTTCTTCTAGTGATATAGATTGGAAGGCGGTTCGTCTTTGCCCGGGGATTTGCCCCAGTTACCCGGCGACCTCTGGTATTTCCCCAAGGGCCACGGCCACTCCATCCAGACCATCGGTGACAAGCCCTGCCACTTCATCCTGTCCTTCGACAACGGCGCCTTCTCCGAGCACGGCACCTTCTCGATCACCGACTGGATCGACGTGACGCCGAAGGACATGCTGGCGATGAACTTTGGCCTGCCAAAGGACGTGTTCGACGCCTTCCCGAAGGGCGAGGCTTACATCCAGGCCGGACCGGTCCTGGCCGCAGCGGACGCGCTGGACGCACCTTGGCCGAAGGAATCCACCCACAAGTTCCGCCTGCTGCGCGACGCCAAGGCGGTCCGCGACTTCGACGGTGGCACCTTCCGTCTTGCCTCCGTTGACGAGTTCCCGGCGTCGCACACCATGTCGGGCGGAGTCATGACCATCAAGCCCGGCGCCATGCGGAACCTGCACTGGAACCCGAACGCGAACGAATGGCACTATTACCTGCGCGGCAAGGGTCAGGTCGCCACGTTCGGCTCGGGCGGGCGCAGCAAGGTCGCCGAGTTCGGGCCGGGCGACGTGGCCTACATCCCCGCCGGCTTCGGCCACGCCATCAAGAACATCGGCGACGGCGACCTTGAGATCGTGCAGACCTGGGACTCCGGCAAGTTCGAGGAGATAGACCTCGATAAGTGGGTGAAGTCGAGCCCGCGCTACCTGCTGTCGAACAACTTTGCCGGGGTGCCCGACTCCACGGTCGCCAAAATGAAGCAAGGCTGACGCCCTCAGCCGCCTGCCCCGGGCACCGTTTTCATTAGGGTCTGGCGCAGGCGGTTACCCCGAGAAAACCAAGGCCCGCCGCCGGGATGGACGATTTCCGGTCCCGCGTGTTGCACCCCGGCATCTGCCGGAGCCGGGGAGTGCAAGGGAAGACGGGCCTGGTGTGGCAGCAGCCTGGGCGAACCTGATGCGATCGAACGATGCCGGCCTGGCACTCGTGGGCTGCTCGGGTTCGGCGATGACGATCATTGACGGGGAACGGGGCGTGTAGCGACCCGCTGTGGCTGGACCCGCCCAATCTGGCGGCCCCTAGCTGACACAGTCAATTTGGCTTCTGACTGGCTTGCGAGGTGGAGCCGAGCCCGGTAGGCGGACGCGATGGCAACAGCCGCTGCTCCTGGCTACGCTGGTTACCGGTTCCCGGCCGAGATCATCAGCCACGCGGTCTGGCCCTACTTCCGCTTTCCGCTGCGCTTGTGGATGGTGGATGGGAAGCTGGCCAAAGGCAGCATCATCGTCAGCCACGAGACCGTGCGCCAGTGGGCGCTGAAGTTCGGGCAGACGTTTGCCAACCAGATCCAACGCAGGCTGCCTGGGGCCAGCGACAAGTGGCACATGGACGATGTGTCACGAACAGGGTTCCTGAGTTGGAACTGTGGAGCTGTATGAGAGATGATGGTGGGCCCCTCGACGTCGGCAGTCAGATGCAGGCGTCAAACCACTGCAAGCTGCTGTCGTCAAAAGCTGCTGTCCGTTCCTCACCCGTTTGCCCGCAGGATCTGCGCGATAATGGCGATCTCGTCGTACATGCGCCATTCCCGGATGACCTTGCCGCGGCGGAACTCGAAATGCGAGGAGCCGAGAATGGCGACTGGCGCCCCGTTAACCGGGCCATAGGCAGGGACGCCGCTGTAGGTGCCGCGCAGCAGCCAGATCGCGGCGACGCGCAAGCCGATGTCGGGAGACTGATGGACAGCGAAGTCGCGCACCTCCACCCGCCCGTCCGGGAAGGCGGCCAGCAGGTCTATCAGCTCGTTCTGGTAGGGCGCGATTCCCATGGCCCGGCGTAGGCGGACCGACTGGATCACCACAGTGTCGGCGAAGGTGCGCGGCACCTCGTCCATGTAGCGCCCGTTCCAGACCCGCTCGAACATCTCGGCGATGATGCCGCACTCGGCGTCGAACCGGGGCGGGCGTTCGCCGGACATGCCCCGGCGCACCGGGTCGGGGAACATGCCAGCGAAGGCGCCGCTGCCTGCCAGGTCCACTCCGGCCCCCAGCACCGGGGAGCGGACGGCCAGTTGCCCGGCGATGGCGAAGGGGTCCAGGCTTAAGTCCTGCAGGACGGAGAACTCGTCCCGCATCACCCACTCCTCGACCACCTTGCCGCCCTGCACCAGGCAGTGCGCGGTGCCGCGGTTGACCCACTGCCTGCCCGTGGGCGGGCCGTAGGTCCAGAAGCCGTTGTGGACCGCATTGTTGAACACGCGATGACTGCTGACGAAGCCATCGAGACCGCGCGCCTCCCACACCACGTCGTCATGGCCGCCACCGCGGTTGTGGAACGCCGACATGCGCTGAAGCGAGTTCCGCATCACGTCGTCGAACCCGTAGGTTTCGCCATAGGCGGTGTGGACCTTCACGCCGGGCGCGTAGTGGTCGCGCAGGTGGCCCAGGCCGCGGGTGATCCAGATGCGGTCGGTCCAGCTTGTGATGTAGTCCCGCGGGTCGTCATAAGGGGCATAGGCGGCCGGGTTCATGTCCGAAAGCTGCTCGTTCATGACGGCCTCAGTGCAATGGCGGCCTTGCTGGCAAGTTGCTTCTGGTCCGCAAGATGCCCAGCTGGCCGGCGCCCTCGGCAGTGGGCGCCCAAGGCCTGAGCCAACGCCGCACGCCTTGTTTTCATGCTCAATCCCATGCCTCCCTGGTTGCCTGTGCTGCTCGTCCCGTCCGCAGCCGATTCAGCCCAAACGGCGCCAGGTCCACCTCGCTGCGCCCCTCGCAGGCAAGCTGCGCGATGGCCTCGCCGATGCCCGCCGAGTGCTTGAAGCCGTGGCCGGAGCAGGCGGACACGACGATGATGCGGTCCTCCCCCGGGTGGCGCGCGATGACGAAGCCGGAGTCCGGCGTGACGGTGTAGAGGCAGCCGACGGCGGCGCGGGTGATGCGGGTCTTGCCGTGGCTGGACCCTAGGGCATGGGGGGGTGCGAAGCGGTCGATGCCGATCGCGGAGACGCCGCGCCGTGCAAGCTGATAAAGGGTCGCGGCACCCAAGGCACCCAGGCCGACGACGGCGACCTCCGCCCGCATCGCGCTCATCCCTTGCAGCTCCCGCCCATCATCCAGGTACGCTACCTGACGCCGCCATAGCTGCAACGGGTTTCCCACGGCATAAGCGGGATTACTTTCTAGCATTATTTGAATGGCACGCAGGAGGCAGGATGGAGGATGAGCCTGGTGCGGAGGGGCTGAATTTCCGGGCGCTGCGGATGTTCCTGGCCGTGGTGGAGGAGGGCGGCATGACCGCCGCGGGCGCGCGGCTCGGTTTGACACAGTCGGCGGTCTCGCAGGCCATGGGACGCCTGGCCCATCAGGTCGGGGTGGCGCTGATCCGGCGACTGGCCGTCACGCCGGCCGGCCAGGTCCTGGCCGAGCGGGCCGGACGCCTGCTTGCCGACGCCCGGGCGCTGCCCGGCGCCGCGCGGGAAGCGGCGCATGAGCCGGGGGCGCCGCAAGTGCGGATAGGATTCGTGGACTCCTTCACCAGCACCGCCGGGCCGGGCCTGATCAAGCGGCTGCTGGGCGACATGCCGCAGGTCCGGCTGCTGGCGTCTGGGCTGGCGCCGGCGCAGGGGGAGGCGCTGCTGCGGCGCCGACTGGATGCGGTTATCACTTGCGACCCGATGGACGAGGTAGACGGCCTGGTCCGGCACGAGCTGCTGCGCGAACCCTACATCCTGTTGGCGCCGTCGGGGCAGGCAGCGTCCTTTGCCGGAACGGGCCTGGCGGATCTTGCGGCCCGGCACCGGCTGGTCCGGCACAGTGCCCGATCCCATGCCGGCGCGCACATCGAGCGACACCTGCGGCGTCTCGGTGTGCAGGCCCCGCGCGTGCTGGAGTTTGATACCGCTGAGGCCGTGATCGCCATGGTGGCGGGCGGGATCGGCTGGGCGGTGACGACGCCGCTCTGCCTGCTGCATGGCCAGGCACACCTGGCCGGGGTGGTCCCGCTGCCGCTGCCGGCACCGGGCTTTTCGCGTCGGCTCTATCTTATCGGCCAGGCCGATGCAGACCGGGGACTGCAGCGACGGCTGGCGGCTAGCGCCCGGGCTGCCTGCGTAATCCGGTGCATGGCGATCACTGATTCCGTTTGATCGCGATCACCTGGTCCACTGGATCGCGATCACCCATTCCGGTGATTGCGATCGCTTTGGCGGTGACGGCGTGCGGGCCGGTGCGTCTGGCAGTTCTCAACCCAGGGTAGTCTTGCCTCTTGCCGAGAGCAGGGGACGGGATGCCGAGCGAGAGAGTGCCGATGCGCAAGATACGAGACGTTCTACGGCTGAGGCTGGCTCTTGGGCTGTCCCAGCGTGCTGTGGGCTGCAGCCTTGGCCTGAGCCAGGCGGCGGTGAGTGAATACCTGGGCCGTGCCCGTCGTGCCGGCGTGGGGTGGCCGTTGCCAGATGGGCTGGATGACGAGCAGCTTGAGGCGCTGCTGTTCCCCCCACCCTCGCAGCTCCCGGCGGAGCAGCGGCCGATGCCGGACTGGGCGTGGGTGCATCGGGAGCTGCGCCGGCCCAACGTGACGCTGGCGCTGCTGTGGGAGGAACACAGGGCCGTGGCGCCGGACGGGTTCGGCTATTCCTGGTTTTGCGACCTGTATCGCGAGTGGGCCGGCCGGCTGAAGCCGACGTTGCGCCAGGTGCATCCGGGCGGCGAGCGTTTGTTCGTCGATTTCGCCGGCAGCACGATGTCGGTGATGGAGGGGGCAAACGGGGAGGCGCGGCAGGCGGAGATCTTCGTCGCTGTGCTTGGCGCGTCGAGCTTCACCTACGCCTGCGCTGTCTGGAGCCAGGCGGTGCCGGAGTGGATCGGCGCGCATGTGCGGGCGTTCGGCTACTTTGGCGGCGTCGCGCGTCAGCTGGTCAGCGACAACCTCAAGGCCGGCGTCACCCGGGCCTGCTTCCATGAGCCGGCGGTAAACCGGACCTACACGGAAATGGCGGCGCACTACGCCACGTCCGTGCTGCCGGCGCGGCCGAACCGTCCGCGGGACAAGGCAACTGCATCATACTGCACCTTGTTCGGATATTGGCCGACTGATGGGCGAGAGACGTGCTGGCCGCGCACCACGTCCACCGCACCCCTTGAGGACGGTCTGGTCTGGCGGCACCTCCCAAAGCCCGCGCTGTAGATTGTCGGCGCAGCACTTCCTGATGAGGCCTTGTTGCCCTCATTTGTGGACGGCGGACTCGGTGACGCTGAAGCGCTCGGCCACTTCTCGGGTGGTCAGCATGCCGCGCGTCCGTAGCCGCTGGTGGCGGCTGGACAGTTTGTAGGCGGTGCGGATAAACGCGACCTTTTTCAGGTTGAAGGGTTTTCCTTCCCAGGTCTGCAGCCCGCGCTGGTTGAAGATTTCAGCAATTTCACGATCGCAGTGGTGATCGAGGAGGCGATCGACCTCGGCAACCAGCTCAGGCCGGAATTTGCGGATCTGGGCGATGGGCAGGGGGCGGTCGAACATCAGAGTGCGCGTGGCGCCGCCCGACAGGCGTACATGGGCGGTGATCGTCTCTGCTTTGACCAGGGTCACGTCATCGACCAACAGACGCAGAATTCGTTTGCGCTCACGTATGTCAACGCGCGGATCATGCCAGACTTGAGGGAAGTGTTCGGCGAGATCGAGCACCCGTTGGCGCGTCTCGGTGTCTAGCGAGGCTTTCCCTTCGCGTCCGCTCTTCTCATAGTCGGCCACGGTATCGGCATGGATGCGCAGATTGGCGTTCCATTCGGCCTCGAGAGCATCGGCGACCAAGCGGTTGTCGGGATCGACTTTCATGTAGCGTCGGCGCGCGAGCTCTGCGTCATACCGGGTCCGTTCGAGATGCTGGCGGCGCAATACGTCGGTCTCGGCGGCTCGCGCCTCGAGTTCGCGCTGGACTGCAAGCGTGACCTCGAGGGTCATGGGCGTCATCAGCTCGACGAGTAGGGCGCCGATTGCTGGATCGACGACTTTGCCGGGGACCGACTGGCACACCTTTCCGCCGCGGCGCACTAGGCTTTCCTGACAGAGATAATACGGCACGGTCCGACCGTGCTCCTGGCTGTAGCGGACGCCCATGCGCTCGCCGCACATGCCGCACAGAACGCGACCTTGCAGCAATGCGGGACCTTCGCGGGGCCGGCCCGGACCGGCGCTCGCCGCCGAAAGCGCGGGCGTTGTCGGCCAGGCGCCGTTGGTTGACCTCGAAGCGATCCCAATCGATGTAGCCGCGGTGCAGGCCCGGCATGACGAATTGCCATTCCGTCCTGGGCATCCGAATGACGCTCGTGCCGCCCGCAGGCAAGTGGCGCGTGCGCGTCCGGCCGTATACGAACGCTCCGGCATAACGCGGATTATGCAAGACCTGCAGAATGCGGGCATGTCGAGGCGCTGCCCAGCGGAGTTCACCCTTGTTGGGCCCGGCATGGAGCCGGCGCGGGAACGGAATTCGTTGCTCCTGAAAGAACCGTACCGTTTGCATGGCGCTGCCAGTTCGCTCGAAGGTATCGAAGACCAACCGGATTGCTCCTTGCACCTCGGCGTCGGGATCGAGGTCGATTGCTCCGCCAGTCCGGTAGATGAGACCGACCGGCGGCCGCATTTCGAGCTCGCCGCGCCTTGCCTTGTTGAGCTGGCCGCCGCGCATGCGTGCCTTGAGGATGTGCAGTTCGGCCTCGCTCATGGTGCCCTTGAGCCCGAGCAACAGCCGGTCATTGAAGCCGGCCGGATCGTACGATCGGTCATGTTGGTGCCCTCATTTGCTCGTGCTCGGTGCGAAGTCGAGGTGATCCACTTGGCCTGACTTCAGCCGCTGCAGGGCGGCGATGGTCTCCTCGGTGTCAGGGAACAAGTAGCGTTTGGCCACGGTGTCGCGGGCGACGGCGATGGTCCCGTTCCAGATCCGGCGCTCAATCCAGCAGCGCGGCACCTGCACCCGTCTGGCCAGTTCGGACATGGTGAGCCACCCCGGGATGTGCCGCGGGTGCGTCCGGCTGGCTCCTCGCAAGACGCGATGACGCTGGCGAAAGACCTGCACGGTCCGCGCCAGCACGTGGCTGGAGCGAGGCGAGCGGTAGCCTTCCCCGGTCAGAACCTCGGCGGCCTCTGTGTCGGTCAGGCCCTGGTGGGCCAGCTCGAGGATGCGTGCCTGCATGTCGGCGCCACGGGACAGGGCGTGCAGGGCATACACTCTCGGCTCGACCTGAAGTTCGGAAATCTCACCACCCCGCCAGACGATGCGGACGTCGATGCGCTCAGGAGCCGTCCGGTGCAGGATGACCTTGTCGATCAGGCAGCGCAGCAGCGCTTTCTTATGCGCCCGGTCCATGCCGGGGCGTCGCCACATGGCGGGCAGCTGCGGGCCGAGGGCGAGGAAGTCGTCGCGCTCTTCGGGGGTCAGCGCGTCCGGCTGGGTGCGCGCCGCACGGTGCAGAACCAGTGCCTCCTCAGCCTGGCGCAGTTCGCGCAACGCGACCTCCCAGCGGTGCTCCAGCTCCGACGCGACCAGGCGGTTGTCGGGATCGACCCGGTTGAACTGCCGCTCGGCGAGCAGCGCCTGGTAGCGCAGCCGCTCGACTTGCTGCGCCTCGGCGCGGTCGAGCGCATCCTCCGTCTGCCGCCGGGTGTCCTGCGCGAGTGCCCAGGTGTCCAGCTCCTCCGGACTGGCCGCGGCAAAGAACGCGGCCACCACGCCTGCGTCGATCGGATCGGCTGGAAGGTGCTGGCATAGCGGCCCGCCCCGGCTCCGTTGCAGAAAGTTGCAGACGTAGCGATTGGCAGCCTTGTACTCCACGGCCATCTTGTGGCCGCACCGGCCGCACCAGACACTGCCCTGCAGCAGCGCCGCGCCGTCGCGTGGCACGCCGCGCGTCTGGTTGCGTGCGTACTCCGCGTGGTTGTCGCGCAGCATGGCCTGGACCCGCTCGAAATCAGCCCATCCAACATAGGCGGGATACTGGTCTTTCACGACCACTTTCCACTCCGCCATCGGGCAGCGCGCCGTGATCAGCTTGCCGTTGGCGTAGGTGGCTTGGCAGGACCGGGTGCGGCCGTAGACAAAGGCGCCGGCATACGCGGGGTTCTTGAGGATGGCCGCGATCATGCCGTCCGTCGGCGTTCGCCAAACCACCTCGCCGAAGCGGTCGATCCGCGGCACGGCAAGCGCGTGGCCCCGAAACGAGCGCAGCACCTTGCCGACCGAGCCCAGCTCCAGGAAGCTGGCGAACACCAAGCCGATCCGCTCTTGGACCTCGCGGTCCCAATGCTTGGTCACCACGCCCTGCGTGCCGCGCACCAGACCCGCTGGCAGGAGCAATGCCAGCTCGCCGCGCTCGGCCTTGTTCAGCAGGCCGGCGGTCAGGCGGCCGCGCAGCGTGTGCAGCTCGACCTCGGAGATCGTCCCCTTCAGGCCCAAGAGAAGGCGGCCGTTGGCCGAGCCCGGGTCGTACACGCCGTCGCGGTCGCCGATGAGGCACTGCCGGAAGCCGCATAGGTCGAGCAGCGGATACCAGTCCGAGCAGTTGCGCGCGAGCCGCGTGACCTCATAGGAGAGGATGATGCCGACTTCGCCGAGCGTCACGCGTGCGATCAGATCCTTGAACCCTTCGCGCTGCGCAGCGGTGGCACCGCTCCGGCCGAGGTCGCTGTCGATCACCTCGATCCCAGTGTCGGGCCAGCCGAGGTCCTGCGCACGCTGGCGCAGCGCATACTGCAGCCGCAAGCTTTCCTGGTTGCCCAGCACCTGCTGCGGCGTTGACTGGCGAATGTAGATCACGGCTTTCCGGCCCAGGTGCCTGGCCGTCACGAGTTCTGATGTCATGGCTCTCCTCCCGTTATTCCGGGCGAGATCACCGATGTCGCCTCGGCGTCGTTCTCAACTCCCTGGACCAGTGACGTTTCAACGAGTGCCGCCCGGCTTGTCCGTGCTCCGGGCAAGACAAGACGAACCAAGTCCCGGATGGCCGCGAGCGACAGTTTGCTCGACGGAGGGCGTGGCGACGCCAGGCAGAGACTGGTCACTCTGATCGGGAGCTTCAGCACCACGTCGTCGCGATACACAACGAGCGCGTGTCCACCCAGAGCCGATCCCGTTGTCGCTGCCAGGGTGAACTCGCGCTGAAACAACGGGTGAGTGGGATCGGTGACCGTTACACGTTCCGGCTGATCGCACACCGGACGAAGACGGGTATCAACCTGTGTGCTCGTAGATGCCGTCCTCATCGAGGATGAGCGTGGCGGTGAGCGCACACAGCTCAATCAGGCGGTGCCAATCCGCTGAGTTGCGCGCCAGGCGAGAGACTTCAAGCCCCATGACGATTCCCGCTTTGCCAAGGGCTACTTCGCTGACGAGTTCCTGAAACCCATCACGCGTCACGGCACTGGAGCCAGACTTGCCGAGATCGCGATCGATGATGCGGACGCGCTCGACCGGCCAGCCCGCGGCGACCGCCCGACCCCGCAGAGCATATTGACGCTGTGTGCTCTCACCGTGCTCGGTGACCTGGCGCAGCGTCGACTGGCGAACATAGAGATAGGCGTCGCGCCTGAGGTGATCGGCAGTGATCTTGAAATCACCCATGGGCGGGTTCCTCAGCGAGGGCGACAACAATGCCGGCGATGAGGCGGGTAAGTTCGGCTGTCGTCGGCGCTTGCTCGACACTGGCGCCTAGTCCGCAATCCTGCGTGGCCCCAGTCCGTTGAAAAATCGGCTCGGGGATTGGCGCCCTGAGCCAACTCGTCAAGCCGCGGCGGCGCAGCATGCCGAGATCTGGTGCGTGCGCAGGTTCGGCACCCAGCACCGCGGCGCGTAGCGTTTCGTAATCGTCGGTGGTGCGGGGCGAGGCATTCATCTGGGTGGAAGGGCCAGGATTTTTTTCTAGGCCGGCAAAGTTGGCTGTTTGCTGAGGTTCTGCGTTGCGGTCCTGCTACTTTGCAGGAGGTGAGGAATGGGCAGAACGTCAGCGCGGCCGCGG
>JAABUQ010011970.1_pt1 | contig 10914 bp, 3 predicted proteins | sample 5560001 | NCBI WGS metagenome assembly JAABUQ01 (sample SAMN10711888, study PRJNA513371) | rock metagenome | isolation source: Antarctica rocks | place: Antarctica: Victoria Land, Finger Mt nord | collected 2015-12-18
CAGCTCTAGACAATGTTTTGCCTTGAAATCGCCTGCGCAAAGTTGATTCGATTAAGCTGAATTTCTTAGCGGTACCCATGATATTAGGCCTCTCTTGGCGATCTAAATCGGCCAGCGCAAGCTCTATACGAGCTTCGTGGGTGGCGCTGGCCATGATTTAGTAAAATGAATATACAGGCAAAAATTCGGCATTGACCCGGAGTCGGCATTATCCCGGGAGATCTCCTATAGGTTGCGAATTCTTTTACCCTTATATTCGATATTGACTACTCAATTAAACTCTTATACAAGCAAGTTGCAATAAGTCAGATTCCTCTATCGACGAGGTCCCCTTCCCTAAGCCCCTTAATATTGGGTTCTTCCTATTTAAGTAGTCCTTCCCCTCCCGATAGTTTTTTAAATGGCTTTCCTGCTGGTCCTTCCTATAACCCTCCGATTATACCTTCCAGCAGTCTTCTTGCTATACCTCCCCAAACTGCTGGACCTTACAGTAAGACAGCTGGTAAATAGCACTTATATACAGCCGTTGCCGAGTTCTCTCGGCTATAGAGTGTTCTTTCGCAATATCTTAATCGTCAACCGAATATTACTACCAACGATAAGATTATCGCTGTTGATAGGTTGGACCGTACTATAGTTCAACTGGTAATCGCCAACCTCTACTACAATATCAATCAGGACCTCGGATATACTGTTCGGGTTTTCGGCGATATTATCCCTCGGAAGCCTTAATTCCCTAATATATTTTATTTTATAAGTGCAACCAATACCTAGGGCTCTATGTACAACGCGATCCTCCAAGCTCGCCAGAAGCTATTGGTACTACCTCCCGGTATCCTTCTGCTTATATATATTTATATATTACCCCTGTCCCCTTTGATAGCAATTATAAGGGCCGCCAATCGAATAATATTTAATTGCAAAGGCGAAGGCGACCGATACGATCTTTTCCTTTTCTTTACTAAGTACTGGACCGGTCTTACAGTACCAGATATTACGATCAATATTCAGGATCCTACGAATATTATGAGACAAGGTAAGGTTTTGAGGCTATACAACGAAAAGACACTTATAGTTACCAAGGCCCAAGGCGGTAGGATTAGTATTACCCCGAGGCAGCTCCGAAGGGTTATCTTTGAAGTTGAGGAGTAGCTTCGTATTACCTGAGCAAGTTGATTACTATACAATAAACGATTCGGGAAACGTTGGTGATGCGATAGATTCAACTTTGCAAAATACTATCGTTACTGGCTGAGGGTTTTATAATACTAATATAGGAATATATTGATAAAAGCATTGCAATATAGTTCTATATTTGACGACTTTACTCTTACTATTATCAATATTCCTCTTGTTTTACGACTGTCTGACTGCCCTTTTGGTATAGGCCGCTATTTTCTCCCGCGAAACCCCTGCTCTCCGGAAAGGCAAATTGCTTGCCCCAACTACGACCCTGGTTCCTTTTCCTGCCTCGACCTGATCCAAAGCTTTGGTTGAAATCTCGTTCTTTACTGGCCTTACGGTACGTCTATTCGCGATAAAGACGCAATTCGAGTTTGTATAAGTATATATTTTTTGCCTCGAATTTTTTATTCAGCTGCGATTCAGTACTACGCAAGCGGTCTTGAAGTTCTTCCTTCTTGGCGGCGGACCACCGATGCTATTCCTCTAGGTCCTTTTCCAAGATTTGAATCTTGTATATTTTGGCTTCGGTTTCAAGGATAAGGTCGGTTATATTATAATTAGCCGACGCTTGGTGATTCTCGTCGTTGACTTGGCTATAGATCTTCGAAACAATCTCGCCGAGCCGCTGGTAGGAATTCCAGATATACTCGAGGTTCTTCGCCGTCTCCTTGTAGCGCTCGCGCTTATAATATAAGCCTTGCTGACAGACGCCGTATTCGTAGCGCTCCTTGTAAAGTTCGTTTTCAAGTCGAGCCCGGCTCGTTTCGGATTGGTTGAAAGCGAGCTGCAACTCTTTTATACGCTCGTAGGAGCTGTTGAGAGCGACGCGCTCTTTCTGGTTAGTTATACTAATGTAATTTAATATAGCCGTAAGTTGGGCAATATGCCCGTTAAGGCTTTGTATTTGTTGCCTATTTATCTCCTCTTTTTAGTAGAAGTCTCTTAGAAAATCCCAGTCCGACCGTCTCGAGCAGGTTATATACTTCTGGACGGTCCCCTGGCTGATTGATTAGCAATCTGTACCGAATATATATTTAGAAGATATTAATTTATTCTTCTGAGTTTGCAGCAGATATTCTGTCGGGTTAGATATAGTACTTGGTAAACCTGATAAAGCTGATGAAAATAGAAAGCAAGGGAAACAGGAGCCTTTTAACCTAGGTTACCTAGTCCATATACTTGGTTGATACGCGCAAATACTGAATATAATTCAGAAGGCGTAGTTTATTTTAAATTTTCAATAAAATATTATATTTGTAAATAAATATACCCTATTTTAGGAAATTATTAGAGATATTTTATTATTAACGCCCAATCCCTCTAGCCGCCCTGCTTCTATTATATTCTAAGATTTATTATATATTCAGAATAAAGCTCAAGAATTGCCCAGACGCAGATATAGTCGTAAGTAAACAAGCTACTTCCAAGCTGAACTTATACTGGTAATCTGTTATAAAATTCTCCTCTATTATATCTTGTTCTATAACCGTAGAATTTTACATATTGGTTTCGTCTACCGTTTGTAAAGTATCCTACGTAGCTGGGATTTTATAATAAAAAAATATAAGTTCGTTGCCCTCGATTTGCAAGAAAGTCTGCTAATAGTTAGACGGTATACGGAGAAAAATACCGGCTTTATATATTCTTCTAATCTCTCAATATCCTGGGAAACTTTCAAAAGCGCCTTATATTTCGAATTTAGCGAGTCCGTCGATCTATACCGGTCGGGCGTTACTTCTTTATTAAAGAACTCTGTAAGAGCCGCTTATTATATAAAAGGGTTGTTTTTACATAGAGTAAAAAGGAGCTCTACCTCATCTTGAAGCTATCCCGCTTTTTTGGGTTTCTTATCTTTTGTCAATTCGAGGATCTCGGGGTCGTTACGTATCAAGGTCTGGGAGGAGTTGTTTTGAGCCTAGGGTAGGGTCGTTATAATAGGGAGTTGCGGGCGGAGAAGAGGATTGTTCGGATAATTGGGGTATATAAATAAGCCAACTACTGCTATTAAACCCCCGTATTCTTTTGTTCAACTGTATATACCGTAACCGAGGACTGTAATAGGAGCACAAGGCGCCAATTCGACTAGCAGAAAGACGGTACACCATATTGAGGGTTCGCAATACATAATAGGGGGCCAAGTATGATAGGCGAACGCGAGGGGGCCACAATAAGCCCAGGTACAGACTACGGGTGAACTTGAGCGCTATAGGGGGGTTTAGTTATCGTATTTGAAAGCAAAGTATACGATTTGCTGGGGATGAGGGGAAAGAGGACGACAGGTAGAATAGACCTCGGGACTACTGCGGAGAGTAGTCGCGTACTAGTTCACTTAAGGGTCAGTACAAGGAGCCGGCATAGGAGATCGATGAATAGATAAGTCCAAAAAAAGGTAGACGTTCCGAACTTAGATCCAGACGCGGTATAACTTATGGCAAACGCAGCGTTTAAATCAATAATGCGAAATATTAAATAAAAGATTACGGGGACAATTAGACCTACAAACGTTAGACCTTGTATACAAAACATAGATACTGCCTATTGTCTAAGGGCATATCAATCGCTTTGGCTACCAGTATAACTTGACGTTATCTTTAGTTGTCTATACCTCGTAAGGGTGCTCTAAAACTATACGAATACTCCGTCGGCCCCCGGGGGGCGAGGGCGTATCGCCCGAGAGCGCGTATTATACAGCAGCTGTACGGGGCAGTCAGCAGTTGCGAGATACCTATAAAAGGTAAGGACAACCAGAGTCTGGGTCTCTATTAGCAATATAGCTTACCAGACCATGGCCACTTCCGATACGTCTGAGAAAGCTGGGTGGCAGCCCGTCGCCCAGGACCCTAACAATATCTTACCGTCTTTGTTATAGTTCCTGCAAGAATTCACCGCGGACAACCCTGACCCAACTGCGTAGATCTTCGATCCTGAAATAAGTATGGATGATTTTGCGATACAGAATCAGGATGACTTGGCCGATACTAAAAATTATTACGATTACGGTGGAGCTATACCGCAGGCTTTGTCGGGTCCCGAACTTCTCCAAACAGAGTCTCTGACAACCGTCGAACTGGCTCGTTAAGTACAAGATCTGCAAAGAGAGTATATAATCTGGTCAAGCTCCTATTGTAATGCTAACTAACGTACTCTTATACAGACTGGATAAACGGAACAGGTACCTATATCATTAGAACTTTGGGGATCTATTATAACTCATAGTAACAGGTATCTGGAGCAGCTGCAGCCTTGGACGCTATATATCACGAGCCAGATCTTTGAACTCCAGTAACGCCTCAAGCCTTACGAATACTACGCTGCTAATCAAGCTCCGAGCAAAGCATAATATACCTTATTCTCTAGCGGCCACTTAAGCGCTTGGGTTCAGCATATAAATCAAAGATAGATAGCTAGTATTAGCAAATAGCCTTTCGGCCTTTTGGTCTTTTAAACCTCACTGTAAATTTTATCGAAAGCTATACCCCCTCCCTTCCTTAATCTTCGTATTGTTCTTGTTGCTATACAGTTCTTGCTTCTTTCCCTAAACAATTATAATCGGTCGCTATTAAACAAATTATAAAATCGCGGTCGTTATATATTTTGCGTCTAGAGAGGCGGACTACGAAGGCTGCTGCAAGATTCTCTACCTCAAAGGCGGGCCGCAGCGGACAGCAATAGGGGTGAGGAGTAAGCTCGACAGTATTCGCGTTATTAACGGGCTTTGGAACAAGGGTCAATAGAACAGGGGCAATGTCGATCAATAGTTGTTGATTTTGGGATTGGCGAATCTTAATATAGCAATAAGTGCAGGATTATAAGAGCTGCAGATGATAGCCCCCGCAAGTTGTCGTTGACAAGGGGTTTGGAATTCATACTGATTATTACAGGCCAACCGAAGCGTATTCCTCGCTGCCACCGCCAACTAGCACCATTGATGCGGCTTGTTTGTAATTTCTTAGTATAGTTTAGAAACTCCAACGATATCGTCTATGTAGCTGACGATTGAAGCCGCCGTCTTCAGGGACGTCTCCGAATACTGGTATTCCAACTTGTTAATATACAGTATTTCTGTAGGAACAGAGGACGTTACCAGTACGCCGGTTATCCTTATAATACAATCTTGATATACCCTTCTCCGTGTCCAGTCTATTACGAGATCAAGATCTTCCTGCCCTATTCCGAGTATATACTCTCTAAGATCGCTGAGGGCCTCCGTCTTTGTATTCCTATAGGTTTCGGCGTCGAATAAGTCTAAGCCCAATGGCCTGCGTACTACTGCCTTTTTGAAGTAGCTTCGAATGCCTTCCGAGATTTGGCCTGGAAGACACTGGGAGCCTGCGTACTATACAAATACTGACAGTACCCGCTGGCCTCTATTTGCTTCTTCTTTTATCGTCAGATATTGATCGTATTCTGTGGTTTCACCTGCTACCGTGTTCTATTCGAGTCAGTATTGCTTCTATTGTCGAAGTGAGGTTGCCTACCATATCAGATATAGGACAGGCGGTTGCTGAGGTAGGCTGTGACCCTCGAGGCAGCAACAATATATGCAGAAGGGCTCTTCGCACCCTAGATTGTTAAATAGAGACCGAATCCTGGATAACAAGAGGAGAAAGGCCCTACAGCAGTTATAGTAGACTGCAAAATTTACTTTGCAGGTTCTTGACTACCAAGGGTGTTGTTACCCTAGCGCTGTTCTATTTATTCCCCAGATATGTCTCTAAATTTCTTCCTCCTTCTTTCATGAACGCAGAAAAATCTTATATACCTTCGCGGTATAGTTTTTGAAAGCCGCGACGTTGGTACAGAATATGCCGGCGGTTTTGTATATAGGATGCGGACACGGTACTCCTTGGCCTGGGGCAAACGCAGTCAAATATCTCTCGACCTTATCTATCATCTTGCTTGTTCGGGCATACTCGAAGGTACGCCTGTTAGTAGATAACCGTTCGTTGCCGAGGCAGAAGATGCACTGCTTCGGCTTACATATCAGAGGAAAGTCGTATTCGGATTTGGGCGAGAGGCTCCTGGATAGAGCGCACGATTCTGTTGTAGTATCGGAGGCGGAAGGGATACTGCGCCTTACGTTCTATCGATATCGGGTCTCTTGTCGAAGGCTCAGCGCTACCCGTGCTTCGATGGCGTATACGCTAATCTTGTACTTCTCAAGGTCCGAGAAATAGGATGCGGGCGCGCAGGTCAACCGAGCGAGAAGAGCTTGTTCCTTTATGTTATAATAAGGCGTCCTTGCAGGGCGGGGATTATTATCAGCCGCTACTATAGATAAGCCGGCGTATTAGGCTTCGAAAAGGGCGGTATCGGCATTTCTCCAATACTTCCTATAATACTTTTTGCCTTCTTTGTTCCGTATGTTTGCCTTCAGATAAAATATCGCGGTATCAATCTCCTTCTTCTTTTGCAAATTGGGATCGTCCGCCCAGGCGCGGCCTAATATCCCGTATTCGCGACATAAGCTGTTTGTAAGTATCTATCTCTTCTTAATAAGCTTATTCAGTAACTTATTTGTAGCAAGCTTTGCTGAAAGCCGGCCTTAGGGAAATCCGGTTAGCGTATTAGGGTCGACGGTCAAACTTATAAGTCGAGCTTTGCTTTGTACGAGGTTATCGGAGGGCCTGCCTAAGAATACCGCTTAGGTATCGAATCGGATATCTCTATCGATATAAAAGCGAACCGCTTTTGAGGTTAAAGAATAGTCGAAAATCTGGTCCCGAACCTCAGTCGGTACCTTGTCTGAGGTTTGTTAGTATAAATAAACAAAATCGGATCGAGCAAGCTTACGATTTACAGTATTGACCAGGCTATAGCGGAAGCAGTATTGTATAAGAGCAAGCTGCAACCCGGCTTTTTTGCCAAGATTAACTAGGTAGCCGCGCTACGTACTGGCACTCAAGGGTACTGTTGGTAATATTAGATAGCCGGTATCCGCTTTCCCCGGTTGACGGAAAACAGGCTTGTCGAGCGCCTCCTTCGTTATCTTTATAATAAGACATTTCTTCCAGGTTAGTACTTGGGTATCGAAAATACTCCTAATATCGTATTTGATCTTGGGGGATACAAAGATATCGTTATATAAAATTATTAAGAATAGATAATCGACTAAGTAAAAGAGCAGATTGTCTTCCTTCCCTATAACAAACGTTTTGCTATTCAAGGACTGTCAGTAATAGCGAATTATAAGAGTACGTATCTTTACTTATATTCGAGGGTACCTATCTTCCCCTTTGGTATACAACAAGGTAACTTTGGCGAAGACAATATTTGGCATCCCGGGGACAGGGTTCGGGGTAATAAAGAATACGATATATCTCTATAGTAGGGTCCGAGCTTCCTCGGAGCCGCTATAGATGCCGTCGTTGGTATCGTTATCGCTGTCGCTTTCTGAGCTTGTACTCGCGGAGTAGTCTTCGTCGACGTCTCTGTTGACGGTAATAGCATTGCCGCTGGCTACTTTATCCTCTAGGGGCGCAGGAGTCCTAGACGTATCGCTTTTGAACTTGATTTTTATAGAGAATATAGTAGTAGGCCTGCACCCAAAGAAGGAGGCTATAAGTATACCTATAGCCACCTAGACTCGTTGGCGCTTATCTTTATAGACGTAATTATCGTAGACCCAGTAGTAGAAGAGAATATAATAGAGGTCTTCGGGGCTGCTTGTACCCCTTTCCTGCAGGGTCTTTCTTAAACCAAATTAAACAACAAGCTACCTTTTGAACTAGAGAATTACTTTATTAGTTACCGAATCCCCAACGCTGTTGTCTGCTCAACGTTTTACTGACGTTGTTGATATCCTTCGTACTATACTTATCGAGTACGCGGTTGTATTCGGAGCTAAGTATTATTTTGAAGCAGCCTTAGTAGCTATCCAGACTGCTTTTGGTTTGTATACCCAAATAATTCTCCAGGATCTATTCCAGGAATAATTTGATATCAAATCTATCTGCAACCTGTATATAGCTATCGGGATCCTAACCGAGCTGTTGACTAAATCTTGCAACGAATCTATTAGCCTCCTTCTTTTCCGCAGGGCGGGGAGTAAACTTATAATACCTATCGCTTCTTAATCAAATCTGTACTTTTTTTAATAATATTTATAAATATCAGTTTTATCCGGCCTTCAGTTGCAAGCTTATCTCTGCGATTAAGTAGATAGGTCGAAGACCGCGTATGACTTGGGCGTATACGCCTACGGTAGACGGCTATAATACAGTAGGTAGACAACAATAAAAGGTAGTAGAGGAATTGGTTCGAGGCGGCGGCTTGGATTAAGGAATCTAGAGCTGGATACGGTAGGCTTCTGTCTGGAGAAAGTAGACAGATATGGCGCGCCCTTTATACCCAACGTATCCGCTGAAGACCGCGCTATCTGCGCCTGCTATCTGGCCCCCCTTAAGCTCTGTCAAGAGCTTGTATACGGAGTAAGATATAGGCGGTTAATTCAGCTGGAGTAGAAGAGGTAGATAAGGGGGGATAAGGGGGTAAGGGTGCAGGCGGGGATTGCAAGGGTAGTCCTGAGCTATCGGCAGTAATATCCCTTAGCATCGGTATTAGCCGGTATTGATACCGCGTAAAGCGGCTTGGAACACCTTCTGTTTTGGGCTTAGCAACACCGCAAAACCGATAAAATATATTATAATTATTTTTATATTTACTTTTTATAAATATAATATAAATTTACATAAATTTTAATAATATTATAATAAATATTAATTATAATAAATATTATTATAATTATTATAATTATTATTATAATCATTATTACAAATAAATAAATATTCGTATATATTCTAATAAGTAAATATTATTAATAAAATATAATAATATATTTAAATAATATAAATATAATTAAATCGAATCATTAATATAATATATATATATTTATATAATTACAAAAAATATATTATATATATATATTTATAAACTTTTTGTATTTTTAATAGTTTTTATATTAAATATAATTAACTTTTTATTTAATAATAATAATAAAATTATTATAATAATTATACTGTAGTTTCTATATATATATTATATATATATTATTATTAATATAACGATATTTACTTTATAATTTTCTATATAAATATTTTATATAATATTTTATGTAATATTTTTTATTTTTATTTAACTTTTTAAGTTAAAATAAATGTTATAAATATTATTTTATTATTATTTATATTTTCCGTAAGTATAAACTTTAATATATTTTTATTATTTTTATAATATTTTCTTTGTTCTACTTTGTTACGCGTTATTATTATATATATTTACCGTTTTTAAAAGTAAAATTATTTTATTTTATTTTAACCTCGTTTTTAGCTATATTTATATTTAATATTCCTATATAAATTTTATAAATTTTAATAAAAAAGATTTATTATTAAAAAAAATAAAGTTATAAAATTTAAAAGTATATTTATAATACCCAAAGAAGAAAAGGGAAATATAAATTCTATTTTTATATTTAAATTTAAATTTTATATAAAAAGATATAAAAATAAAAAGGGAAGAAAAAGGGAAGGAAAAGGAGAAAGGAAGGGGGAAAGGAAATTTTTTTATATTAATTAAATATATAGTTATTATAATTACAAAGAAATAACGTAAATATAAATATTATAATTAATATTATATTATTATTGTTTTGGTATAAGTTTAATATAGGAATAATTATTAAATTTAATTTTAAAAAAGTAATATTTTTAAATTTATTTAATATTAAAATTAAATAACTATTACATTCTTAATATATAAATTTAATTATTAAATAATATATTTTTTTGTTACTTTCAAACTTTTTAAAACATTTATAATAAATATATTTATATTTAATAATAATAATATTTTTTTGTTTTGTTTTTAAAGTTTCGGATATTTTTAATAATATTTTATATATTTTATATATTTTTTTTATTAATTAATTTGTTATATTTTACGTTTTAATTTTTTTATTTAATTTAATATTATATAATACTTTTTCGATAATATTATTTAAATATTAATTTTTAATTTTTTTAATTTTTTTAATAGTACTAAATAGCTGCTAATTGCGTTCTAATTTGGTATATTTTATACTAAAAAATTCGAATATAAACAAATTTGCTGATTCGGATTTTCGCTACTAAATATATCAAAATAAAGTTTCCGGATTTGCTAATGAATTTATATTTTTTATTATAATATTTTTATTATAATTTTATTATTTTTTAATAACTTTTTTTAAATTTAATATAAATAAATTATAATTTTTTTGCTCTTTTTTATTATTATTAATATTTATTTATTTTTAAATATTTTATTTTCGAAATGAATAATAAAATTATAATTATAATATATAAAAAATAAAATTATTTTAAAAGTTTTGTAATAATAATAATATCATTTTATAATTTTATTTATAATTATAATAAATATATAAATATTATTTTAAGGTTTAATTTTACTATTTAATTTTATTATATTATTAATTTAGAAATAAAATATAATTAATAATTGTTTTTTTTAAATAATAATATAATTTAAATTAAAAAATATTTATAAATAATAATTTTTTATCAAATATTATATTATTTAAGGACTTATATTTAATAATTATATTTAAAAAAAATTAATAAATTTTATAATTATTATAATTTTATTAATTAATATATAATATATTATCTTACTATATCGATTAGTATTATATTATATATATAACTTTTTTGCTTATTTAAAAATAAATTA
>JAABUQ010011971.1_pt1 | contig 10914 bp, 11 predicted proteins | sample 5560001 | NCBI WGS metagenome assembly JAABUQ01 (sample SAMN10711888, study PRJNA513371) | rock metagenome | isolation source: Antarctica rocks | place: Antarctica: Victoria Land, Finger Mt nord | collected 2015-12-18
GTGATCGCGCCGGTCGAGGGCCGCGAGGCGCGCGACCCGAGCTTCGGCCTGCCCGCGCTGTGGATCGGCGGCGACGACCGGGATGGCGCGATCGGCGCGGGATATACGGTTGTCGATCCGCCGACGGGGATTGCGACGCATCTGGCGCAGGTGCTGCAGGCGAACGCGCATCGATTACTGGGGCAGGACGATGTGCAGCGACTGCTGGATGGACTGCAAACGTCGGCGCGCGCGCTGGTGACCGGGCTGGTGCCCAAGGTGCTGCCGCTTGCAATGCTGACCGCCGCGCTACAATGCCTGCTCGAGGACGGCGTGCCGATCCGCGAGTTCCGTCGCGTGATCGAGGCGGCCGCCGCTCAGGCGCACCGGACCACCGACGCGGTCGAGTTGGCCGAGCTGATGCGCCCCTCGCTCGGCGATCTTATTGTGGCACGGCTAGCTCGACTGAAAGAGCCGCTGCGTGCGCTGACCTTCGACGATGATCTCGAAGCACTGATCGCGGGCTCAGTGCGTGCCGATCCGGGCGGCGCTTATCCAATCGAGCCGGGACTGGCGCGCCGTGTCGCCGAGGCTGCCGTCGAGGTCGCACGACCGCTGACCGAGGAAGGTGCGAGCTTCGCGTTGCTCACCGGCGCGGCGAACCGGCGTTCGCTCGCCCGCGTGCTGCGCGCCAGACTGCCCGGCGTGCCAGTGCTGGCGTTCACCGATCTACCGGATGCTAAGACGGTGCGGGTCGTGGGTGTAATCGGGGGTGCCCGGCCCGCGCTGGCCTTGACGACTGATGATGTCGAGCTTCTCGAAGCTGCTTAGCAAGTAACCTCACTTAACGATCGTCGATTGGTGGATTGGCCAAAAATATCCAGCCCTTGCCTCCGCAGATTGTAAGCCGATTTTGTCGAAAACGTCGATTGAAGACACGGCATTCTAGAGCCGCTTCACCGCCGATATCGGTTGCGAGTAATTCGGGGCCAAGCGGGCAACCACGTCGGCAAGCGGTTCGACCTTCGTCGTCATCCAGAACGCGTTCGCGTGTAGCAAATTTTCGCTGTCCGTCATGATCCCGACATGGCCGGGGAAAAACACCAGGTCGCCACGCCGTGCCTCGACGGGATCGACCGCGTTGCCCAGCGCAGCCATTTGCTGGTCGCAGTCGCGTGGGCTCGCGATGCCACATAAGCCTAGTGAGACCTGGATAAGCCCCGAGCAGTCGATCCCTTCTCCAGTACGTCCGCCCCAAAGATACGGCGTGCCAACCAAGCGCAGGGCGACTTCGAGCGGGTCATCTGCAAATTTGCCCGCCGGATCGAGATGACGGCGATGAATAAAACCGTGATCGCTCCCCAAGAACACCTCATCCGATTGGTCCCCAACGTTGACAAGCGAGCCGAGTTGCAGCCAAGACTTCAATGGCGCTTTGATGTTCGCATTGGCGAACACTAGCGCGACCCTGGCGACGACACGGTGAGTGGGCGCGCGATGGTTTCCAAATCGGTCGGCGTCGACATATCCGACGTAATGGTCGTGACCGCACCAGCCCCACAACCATTCCGTATCCCGCTCGATGACGTGGAATACCTCTCCTGTCACCAACTCGCTCACGGCTGGTGCATCATAATCGCGCCGTGATTTTACGACTGCACGCTCGGCCAAGCAACGTACGGCAATTGATTCGGAATACCTTTCCGCATCTACTCGACCCCGCAACGCCGCATCTGCAAGATCGGGGCGGAAGGCATCGACGCGTGGATCGAGCGAGTTACCGGGCGACGGCCTCCAGCATGGGACGGTCGGTTGCAGGTTCATCCTCGTCGACTTTCTCGATCAACAGCGCAAATTCGTCAAGGAACGTCCGACCAGCGGGCGTACGTTCGACGAAGATGTTGCGCAGATCGCTCTCATCCTTTTGCCGACGCAGATAACCGAGCGCACCCAAGGTGTTTAACGCACGCGTGACAACCGGCTTGGACACGTGAAGTTTATTGGCCAAACCGCGCACTGTATGTGGACCATTGGTCAAATATACCAACATCAATAAGCCCATTTGCCGGTTGGTCAGATCGGGACGCGACGAACGCACATAGCCGATCAACACCTGCATCCACGACGCAAGTCTCCGGCGACTTCCACGTTCGCGTTCCAGATCGATCATCATCTCGCCAATACTCCCGTGCGAGAACGCACCTTGGTTACCGAATGACAACGAACAGAAACCCAATATCGTTGCAGCGGCGATCGTCGTCTACATACGATTTTGCGGTGAGCCGACCGGCTTAGTCGGCCGCGACGCCGAAGAGATCGTAACTATCGCTATCTTCAACGCGGACGATTGTTCGATCGCCGACTTTGAGGAAACCCGCGTCACGCAGGTGAATTTGACCGTCGATCTCAGGCGCGTCGTACTTGGTTCGCCCGCTCGCACCCCTTTCGCCGTCGGCGTCGTCGATCACCACCTCTAGCCAGGTTCCAATGCGACGCGCGAGTTTGGCGGCCGAGATCGCCTGCGCGGCTTCCATGAAACGGGCGAGGCGTTCCTGCTTGAGCGAGTCGGGCACTTGGTCAGGCATCGCGTTTGCGGCCGCCCCGGCAACTGGCTCGTAGGCAAACGCGCCGACGCGGTCGAGTTGAGCCTCTTGCAACCAATCGAGCAGGTAGGTGAAATCGGCCTCAGTTTCACCCGGAAACCCGACCACGAAGGTCGAGCGGAGCGCGATGTCGGGCACTGCCGCGCGCCAGCCACGGATGCGGTCGAGGACCTTGGTGTCGTTCGCCGGACGTCGCATCGCGTGGAGCACGGCGGGGCTGGCATGCTGGAAGGGGATGTCGAGGTAGGGGAGGATGAGGCCGTCGGCCATCAGCGGGATCAAATGATCGACGTGGGGGTAAGGGTAGATATAGTGCAGCCGCACCCACGCGCCGAACGAGCCGAGTTCGCGTGCGAGATCGACGATGTGGGCGCGGACGGGGCGGCCTTGGAAGGGGCTTTCGGCGTAGCGGATGTCGACACCGTAGGCGCTGGTGTCCTGCGCGATAACCAGCAGTTCCTTGGTGCCCGCCGCTACCAATTTCTCGGCCTCGCGGAGAACCGCGTTGGCGGGGCGGGAGGCGAGGTTGCCGCGCAGCGAGGGAATGATGCAGAAAGAGCAGCGGTGATCGCAGCCTTCGCTGATCTTCAGGTAGCTGTAGTGGCGCGGCGTCAGCTTCAGGCCCGCTTCGGGGATGAGGTCGGTGTAGGGTGAGGCGGTAGTCGGGGCGGCTAAGCGCACCGCTCCCACCACTTGCTCGTATTGTTGAGCCCCTGTTACTGCGAGGACTCGTGGGTGCGCGGCGCGGATCGCTTCGGCTTCGTGACCCATGCACCCGGTGACAATGACGCGACCGTTCTCGGCGACCGCCTCGCCGATCGCTTCGAGGCTTTCGGCCTTGGCGCTGTCGAGGAAGCCGCAGGTGTTGACGATCACCACGTCCGCGCCCGCATAATCGGGCGACAGACGGTAGCCGTCGGCGCGCAAGGCGGTGAGGATGCGCTCGCTGTCGACGAGCGCCTTGGGACAGCCGAGGCTGACCATGCCCACTTTGGGCCCGGGGGAGAGTATCGTCGCCATGTCGGTTCGCGGCCGATGTAGGCGCTGGGCCGCGTTGACGCAAAGGCACGGGGGCCATAGCTCGGGCGGATGGCGCAACCCTATCGTATCCACGGCGACATCGGCGACTGGGAGGTCGTGATCGGCCTCGAAGTGCACGCGCAGGTGACGAGCAAATCCAAGCTGTTCAGCGGCGCGTCCGCCACCTTCGGGGCGGAGCCGAACAGCCATGTCAGCCTGGTCGACGCGGCGATGCCGGGGATGCTGCCGGTGATCAACGGTGAGTGCGTCGCACAGGCGGTGCGGAGCGGGCTGGCTTTGGACTGCCAAATTCATCCGTGGAGCCGGTTCGACCGCAAGAATTATTTCTACGCCGATCTGCCGCAAGGCTATCAGATAAGCCAGTTCGAGTTCCCCATCGTCGGCGAGGGCAGCGTGACGGTGACGCTCGAGGACGGCACCACCAAGGCGATCGGTGTCGAGCGGCTGCACCTGGAGCAGGATGCGGGAAAATCGCTGCATGACGCGGCGGCGGACGCGTCGCTGGTCGACCTCAATCGTAGCGGCGTGGCGCTGATGGAGATCGTCTCTAAGCCCGATATGCGCTCGCCCGCCGAAGCCGCCGCCTATGTGCGCCATGTGCGCGAGACGCTGCGCTACGCGGGGACGTGCGACGGTAATATGGACGAGGGTTCGATGCGCGCCGACGTGAACGTCTCGGTGCGGCGGCCGGGCGATGCGCTGGGCACGCGGTGCGAAATCAAGAACGTCAACTCGGTGCGCTTCGTCGCCGCCGCGATCGAGTATGAGGCGCGGCGGCAGGTTGGGATCGTCGAGGGGGGCGGCGCGATCCACCAGGAAACGCGGTTGTTCGATCCCGACCGGGGCGAGACGCGATCCTTGCGGTCGAAGGAAGACGCGCACGACTACCGCTATTTCCCTGATCCCGACCTGCCGCCGCTTGTGTTCGACGCGGCGTTCGTCGACGCGTGCCGGGCGTCACTCCCCGAACTACCGGGCGCGAAGCGGGCGCGCTTCGAGGCGATCTTGGGCCTGAGCGCCTATCAGGCAGGCGTGCTAGTGGCCGACGTCGAGACCGCACGCTGGTTCGAGACGCTACTCGCCGAGAGCGCGGCGCGGGCCGGGCGGAGCGAGGCTCACATGGTGAAGACAGCGGCGAATTGGTTGATCTCCGACCTGTTCGGCGGGTTGAACCGGCTGGGCGTGGGGCTGAACGCCTCGCCGGTATCGCCGGTGCAGGGGGCCGAGTTGCTCGGGCTCGTGGCGGACGGCACGCTATCGGGGCCGCTGGCGAAGCAGGTGATGGAGGCGATGCTCGAAACCGGCCGCGATCCGGGCGCGATCGTCGAGGAGCGCGGGCTGCGCCAGGTGAGCGACACCGGCGCGATCGACGCGGCGATCGCCGACGTGCTCGCGGCGAACCCCGACAAGCTCGCGGACTACCGCGCGGGCAAGGACAAATTGTTCGGCTTCTTCGTCGGGCAGGCGATGAAGGCAATGGGCGGCAAGGCCAATCCGGCGGTGGTGAACGAGGGGGTTAGGCGGGCGTTGGAGGAACAGGCCGTAGGTTGACCACGAGCAAGCGCTTGGGGATCGCTGACAATTAATCTAACCGCGTTAGATCATTTCTGTCGTCATCGAGCGGCAATTCATCAATGGAAAATCGATCAACGAGAACCTCCCTACCGTGGTAATGGTGTATCGCTCGCTTAAAAGCTCGTTGTCGTGTCCGTACAGTAGCTCGATCTTGACCACGCAACGCAAAGCATCGCCAGGCCGAACGTCGACAGCACGCTGCTGACATTTCCGAAGCCAATCTTCATCTTCGATTTTCGCTTGGATGGTGCGCTTACCGTGGCGCAGGTCCCATCAGCTACTGCCAAGGTAGTCGGGCTTCTTGACAGCCAATATCATCTCTGCGTTGGGCTGCGATAGCGTCCGTGCGACCGCCAGCGCCTCGATATCGTCTATCGACCAATGAAGCGTGAGCTTCATCTCCACGTTACCGGCCGGGGTAATCATCGTCGCGCGGTCGCCCGGGATTAAATTATCCTTCGTGCGCTGAATATCGCGCATCGCATTGATCAGTGCCGTCGGTGAAGGTGGAGCATAATCGGGTAAATGCCGCACATCGGTTTCCGCTGCTATCAGCTGAATATCGCGCCGAAGTGACTGGAGGCGCTTGGGCACTTCCGATTCCTCAGTCCAATGGATAACCGCGTATTTGGCTTTGACGAGGTATGCGCCGACGGCTTTCTTCCAGTCGAGCGTCTTCAGAGCGTCGTCATCGACCGAGCTGAGCGCAGAACGGAGCCAAGTCTTGATCGAGCCAACCTCGATGTCTTCCAACATCAAGACCGTTTCGATTGATGCATCGATGGATTGAACAAGCTCCGCGTCGAGCGCCTCGCAGGCTTTAATGAAGTCGTGCGTCGCCGCGAAGACCCGTGATGCCGATCCCTCACCTTTTCGGAAGTCTATTTCGAAGGCAAAGTCTGCACACTCGGGTGGTGCGGGGCGCTCCATGCTCAGGGTGATTTCACTAGCCACAGAGCCTGATACTCGACTGAGTCGGTAACTCAACGCCTTGTTTGTGTTATTGGCTGACGTGAGTTTTACATTCCGCTCCACATAGAGGAGAAGCGCTCAAGCGGCCGTGCCGATCCCCTCCAGCTCCGCCAACTCACCCTTCCCCAGCTTCAGCTCCGCCGCCGCCAAGTTCTCCTGCAGGTGCGACAGCGATGACGTACCCGGGATTAGGAGGATGTTGGGGGCGCGGTGGAGGAGCCAGGCGAGCGCGGTTTGCATCGGCGTCGCGTCGAACCGCGCGGCGACGGCCGATAGCGTGTCGGACTGGAGCGGGGTGAAGCCGCCCAGGGGGAAGAAGGGGACGTAGGCGATGCCGTCGGCCGCCAAACCGTCGATCATCGCGTCATCGTCGCGGTGAGCGAGATTATATTGGTTCTGCACGCAGGCGATCGTGGCGATGCGGCGGCCCTCGGCGAGTTGGGTCGGGGTGACGTTCGACAGGCCGATATGGCGGATGAGGCCATGGCGCTGGAGATCGGCCAAGATAGCCAGCGGCTCTTCGAGCGAACCTTCGGCTGGGCCGACGTGGCCGAACATCAGCCGCAGATTGGCCACCTCGATCGCTTCGACGCCCATATTGCGGAGGTTGTCGTGGACGGCGGCGGTGAGGTCCTCGCGCGAGAAGGCGGGGTTCCACGACGCGTCCGCGCCGCGCCGCGCTCCGAGCTTGGTGACGATGGTGAGGTTGGCGGGATAGGGGTGGAGCGCCTCGCGGATGATCTGGTTGGTGATGTGCGGGCCGTAGAAGTCGCTTGTGTCGATGTGATCGACCCCCGCCTCGACCGCGGCGCGCAGCACGGCCACGGCTTCGGCGTGGTCGTGCGGTGGGCCGAAGACGCCCTTCCCCGCGAGCTGCATCGCGCCGTAGCCCATGCGGTGCACGGTTCGGTCGGCGAGCTGGTAGGTTCCGGCGGCAACTAGGTTGGTCATTGGGGAGCTTTCGATGCGGTTTCGCGGCGGATATGGTCGACGCGCGGACAGTCGCAACGGGGGGGCGATCGGCGGTTAGTGGCTCGGAGACGGGGCGGCGGCTGGCTCGGCGGCGACTGGCGGCGGCGCAGGATCGGCGGCGGGCGCGGCTTCGCGCAGCAGCGGTAGCAGGACGCTATTGATCGTTTGCGCGTCGAATGCGCCCGCCTGCGCGTAGCGGACGATGCCCGCACGATCGATCACATAGTTGGTGGGCACCGCGCCGCCAATGATTTCGTATCTGCCCTTGAGGCGGCGCACGAGCGGGAAATGCAGCGCGGCGGCAAGCTGCTTCAAATAGGACGCGGAGACCGAATCTTCGGTGGCGACCGCGAATACGCGCAGGCCCTTGTCCTTCTTCTGAGCGGCGGCAGCGTCCAATAGCGGCATCTCGGCTCTGCACGGGCCGCACCAGGTTGCCCAGAAGTTGAGGACGACGACCTGACCCTTCAGATCGGCGAGGCTGATCCGCTGCCTATCGTAGGTGACAAGATCGACCGGCGGCGCGACCTCGCCCACCCGGGGCGTACGCGCGGTCGCCGACACGCTGATGAGGGCGGCGGATGCGATTGCGAGCGTCTTTGCGCCCAGCCGATGCCGGGAAATTCCGATCATGCGCCCGCCTCTCATCGCCCCCACCGATCCGCCGTCCGAATGGACGCTACTCTACAACGTTATCAAGGCTGGGTAGCACCAAGGTTCGACTTTTCCCGATGCGCAAGGACGGTAGAGCGTCCATGATGGTGGGCTTGCGCGCCGTGTGGCTGACCCCTATACAGCGTTGCTCGCACGCCTTAGGAGTGTAGCTCAGTTGGTAGAGCATCGGTCTCCAAAACCGAGGGCCGTGGGTTCGAGTCCCCCCACTCCTGCCACGGCCTGAGCGCGAGGATAGTGTCGGCCCGTAGGCCGGGGGGTTGCACCCCCGGGTAGCGGGCTGTTCGGCGTTGAAGGATGTTGACGATGGCGCGGGTTTCTCCGGGCGAGTTCATTGCGCAGGTGCGGACGGAAACGTCGAAGGTGACGTGGCCGACGCGCAAGGAAACCGTAGCGACGACGCTGATGGTGCTGCTGATGACTACGGTATTGTCGCTGTTCTTCCTTGGGATCGATCAGGTGCTCGGCCGCGCGGTGCGCGGGCTGCTGGCGGCGTTTTAAGGGATTTTCGTGGCACGCTGGTATATCATCCACGCCTATTCGGGCTTCGAGAACAAGGTCAAGGACGCGATCGTGTCCGAAGCCGCGCGGTTGGGGCTGGCGGGCTTCGTAGACGCGATCGAGGTACCGACGCAGAAGGAAACCGAGGTCAAACGCGGCAAGAAGGTCATCGTCGAGAAGAAGAACTTCCCGGGTTATGTGCTGGCGAAGCTCGATATGAACGACCAGGTGTTCCACCTGGTGAAGAATACGCCCAAGGTTACGGGGTTTCTTGGCAACCAATCGAAACCGCAGCCGATTACCGAGGCGGAAGCCGCGCGGATCCTGAGCACCAAGGCCGAGGAGGCGGCGACGCCTGCGGCGAAGGTGCGGCTCAAGGTCAACTTCGAGATTGGCGATCAGGTCAAGGTGCTCGATGGGCCGTTTGCCTCGTTCAACGGGCTGGTCGAGGAACTGGACTTCGACAAAGGCCGCGTGAAGGTCTCGGTGACGATCTTCGGGCGCGCGACGACGGTGGACTTGGATTTCGATAAGGTCGAGAAGGCGAAGTGATGCGAGCGGTTGTAATGCTCGTTGCGGGCGCGGTCGTTCCCGCTTGTGCATACGCGCAAAACGCATCGCTAGATTGGCAGTTAGCAGTAGGTGAAATCGTCGCAAACTGCTCGGGTCCGCTTTCCACCAAGCTTGATGACAGAGTTTCAGACGCTTCCACGGTGGCGCGTATTGCAACGGCGAGTTGCTCTTTAAGGATTTCCACGGCTGCTAGAACGGTGTTGGTCTTTCCGGGTCATGATCGGGAAGAGGCGTCGACAGTGATGAACAATGCTGTTGAAGTCGCGACCACAAAACTCGTGCTGTTGAGGCGCGTAACTTTGAAGTAAGCGGGAGGCTTGGGCCGTTTGGACCGCGAGGAGAGTAAATTATGGCAAAGAAGATCACGGGTTACATCAAACTTCAGGTTCCCGCTGCCCAAGCAAAGCCGTCGCCGCCGATTGGGCCGGCGCTCGGTCAGCGTGGCGTCAACATCATGGAGTTTTGCAAGCAGTTCAACGCGAAGTCGGGCGATATGGAGGCGGGGACACCGCTGCCGGTCGTTATCACGGTGTTCGCCGACAAGAGCTTCACCTTCGTGATGAAGACGCCGCCGGCGTCGTTCCTGATCAAGAAGGCGGCGGGCGTGAAGGCAGGGTCGAAGAACCCGAACAAGGACCCGAGTATCGGCAAGATCACGATGGCGGACATTCGCAAGATCGCCGAGACGAAGATGCCCGATTTGAACGCGGCGAGTATCGAGACGGCGATGAAGACGATCGAGGGCTCGGCGCGCTCGATGGGTCTCGACGTGGTGGAGGCATAGATGGCGTTGACCAAGAAGCGGAAGGCGCAAAGCCAGCAGGTCGACCGCGAGAAACTATACCCGGTCGATCAGGCATTGGGGCTGGTCAAGTCGCTCGCCTCGACCAAGTTCGACGAGACGGTCGAGGTCGCGATCAACCTGGGCGTCGATCCTCGCCACGCCGACCAGATGGTGCGCGGCGTCGTACTATTGCCCAAGGGCACCGGCAAGACAGTGCGGGTGGGCGTGTTCGCGCGCGGCGTGAAGGCCGAGGAAGCCAAGACGGCGGGGGCCGATGTCGTCGGTGCCGAGGATTTGATGGAACTAGTGCAGGCGGGCACGATCGAGTTCGACCGCTGCATAGCGACGCCAGATATGATGGGTCTCGTCGGTCGCCTGGGTAAGGTGCTCGGGCCGAAGGGGCTCATGCCCAATCCCAAGCTCGGCACGGTGACGATGAACGTCGCGGCGGCGGTCGAGGCGGCGAAGGGTGGCCAAGTCGAGTTCCGTGTCGAAAAGGCGGGAATCATTCATGGCGGCATCGGCAAGGCGAGCTTCCCAGAGGGCGATCTCAAGGCCAATTTCGACGCGTTCCTCGACGCGATCGTCAAGGCGAAGCCGACCGGCGCAAAAGGCAAATATGTGAACAAGATCGCTTTGAGTTCGACGATGGGCCCGGGCGTGAAGGTCGATCCGGCGAGCGCGTCGGTGATCGCGTAGAAGTTTCGCCCCGGGCTTCGGTCTGGGGGAATGCCGTCCGAGACCGCGGGTGCCCTCACATGGGCTTAATCCTGCCAGCGGTAGACGGGGACAGGTTCAAGGGCGCGGCCGGGTGCGATTCCGGGTGCGCCTGCCAAGAATGGCCCCGGCCATGCGCGGCGCGTGACCCCACGGGCGGGTTGGAATGAGGCATCCGCCCGGTTCCGGCTCAACCGGCCCCTTCGCGGGGGCCACAGGAGACAGGAGAAAGCATGGACCGGGACGAAAAGAAGGACCTGGTTGCCGCTTTGAACCGCCTCTTCACCGAAGTATCGGTGGTGGTCGTCACGCGCAATCACGGGTTGACCGTGGCGCAGGTGACCGATCTCCGCAACCGGATGCGCGGTGGCGGCGCGGGTTTCAAGGTGAGCAAGAACAAGCTGGCGCGGATCGCGTTGGAGGGCACGCCCTTCGTCGCGATCTCGGACCTGCTGATCGGGCCGACGGCGTTGGCGACTTCGGCCGATCCGGTCGCGGCGGCGAAGATCGCGGTCGAGTTCGCCA
>JAABUQ010011973.1_pt1 | contig 10914 bp, 12 predicted proteins | sample 5560001 | NCBI WGS metagenome assembly JAABUQ01 (sample SAMN10711888, study PRJNA513371) | rock metagenome | isolation source: Antarctica rocks | place: Antarctica: Victoria Land, Finger Mt nord | collected 2015-12-18
ACGTCGTCGCGCGAGAGGCCAACCACAACCGTTCCGCGCCTGGGGACGTACTCCACCAGGGCCTCACGTTCGAGCTTGCGGACCGCCTCGCGGACCGGGCTCCGGCTGATGGCCATCTGGCGGGCAACGTCAGCCTCGACGATGCGCGCGCCGGGCGCAAGCTGCCCACTCAAAATGGCCCCGCGCAACACGTCGTAGGCGTCCTCAGACAGTGGCCTGAAGGACCGCACTGGCGACGCGATCAGGCTCATCACCGGTACACCAGGGGCACACCCGAGGCCCGGGCAGCGGCGACCAGCGTGGCGAACGACCGCTGCGCCACCTCAGCCGGATCGTAGCCCGCGCGGCGCTGGACCATGACGCTGATCTCGAGCGTCACAAAGCCCGCGTAGCCGGCGGCATCCATCGCCCCAAGGTACCGCGCGTAGTCGAAGTCGCCTTCGCCAGGCACCAGAAACTCGTGGTTCGGATAGCGGCCGCGCTGATCCTTGAGATCCGTATGGACGGCGTAGGGCACCAGGAGCGGAAGATAGTCGTCCATGTGGCAGCCCATGACCTCGAAGTGGCTGTTGTCAAGGTTGAAGCGGAAGTGGGGTGAGTCCACGCTCCGCATGAGCCAGGCAACCTTCTCGGGCAGGTCGAACGCCTGACCGACGTGCGCCTCCAGGGCCATACAGCCGCCGCTGCGAGCGGCGTAGCTGGCCAGCTCGCCGAACCGATCGGCGAGCGCGTCGCGCTCGTCCGCATAGTCGTCGGGGCTACCGTAGCCCATGCTGACGACGGGCGGCGGAGGGCTGCTACCCGCGAGGTCAGCCGCCAGATCGAGCGTAGCTTTGATGCGCGCCACGTTGGCCGCGCGCTGGTTGTCGTCGTGCTCCAACAGGTCGGCGTGGCCAGCCACCGCGGTGAGCGAAAGCTGGGCGTCGTCCAGGAGCCGTCGGATGCGGCGCCGCTCGGCGGCGTCGACGTTGAGCGCGTCCAGGCCAAGCCCTGGCCCCGACACCAGGCAGATGCCGACATAGCCGGCGTGGCGCACGATCTCGATCTGGGTGTCGACAGGGGCCTCGCGCATGGCCCAGGCGCTGAAGGCGAGCTTCATGAGCGTGGCGGTCCCTCCGTGCTTTCATCAGACCTGTTGCCAGGAGCTGGCCGGGTTGTATGCTACCTGCCGACTGTCGGCTGTCGACAGGCTAATGGTGGAACCCGGACCCGTCAAGCCCGATCAGGGTTCGGTCCACTGACACAATCACCAACCTAAAGCGCGGGGGTCCTTGGACAATCATGGGGGACAGCTCTTCACCACTCGGCAACAATGTGGTTAGCCGGCGGGCGCTCCTGCGGGTAGGCTTGCTCGGCGCGGCGGGCACGCTGCTGGCAGCGTGTTCCAGCTCAGCGCCAGCGTCGCCAGCCACTGTTCCAACCGCGAATGCGGCAGCGGCGGCCGCACCTGCAGCGACGAGTCCCAAGCCAGCCCAGCAGGCCCCGGCCAGCAGTGGCGGCAGCGTGGATGTCACGTTCATCACCACACAGACCAGCGAAGCCGACGTCAAGATCTACCAGCAGCTGGCCGACACCTTTCACGCCGCAAACGCCAATATCACCGTCAAGATCTCGCCCACCGACGGCACCAATTACGACCAGAAGCTGCTGACGTATATCCAGGCCGGGACGCTGCCAGACATCGTTCAGACCAGCGACAACTTCGCCAAGCCCTTCAAAGACGCTGGCATCACCCAGGACATGATCCCGCTCGCCCAGAAGACCGGCTTTCCCTACCAGGACTTCGACCCGACCTTCCTCAACCTGGGCATCGTGGACGGCCAGCTGCACATGCTGCCCAAGCAGGGCGACGTCATCGTGCCGTACGTCAACATGCGCATGGCCAAAGAAGCCGGGGTGAAGGTCCCAACCGACTTCGACCCGGCCAAAACGCCCGACGGCTGGACGTGGGACGAGTTCATGGCCATGTGCAAGCGGCTGACGGTCGACGCCAACGGCAAGCGCGGCGACGAGGCCGGCTTCGACAAGCAAAACGTAGCCGTCTACGGCGCGGCGATGTCGATCGACTCGTGGTACACGTACGTGCCAGCAGTGCTCGCAGACGGCGGCACGTTTGTCACTGACGACCTTTCGAATGCAGCCTTGAACTCAGCCGCCGGTATTTCGGCCTTCAAGCGCTTGACGGACCCCATCAAGGACGGCTACTGGGCCCCCCTGACGCTCATTCAGAGCCTCAACAATCAATCGGGCAACGTCTTTGCCGCGGGCAAGGCGGCGGTGGCGCCATTGCAGCGCCTGTGGGCCAATACCCTACGCGCCAGCCTTACCGACGACTTCGACGTGATCCACTATCCGAAAGGTACCGTCAAGCGAGTGACCGGCGAGGGCACCTTCGGGTTCGCCCTGTCCGCCAAAAGCAAACACCCCGACGAGGCCTGGCAATTCCTGAGCTGGATGTACGGTGAAGAGGGCATGCGGATCATCACCGCCTCCTACTCCGCGGTGCCAGCCATGAAGCGCTTCTACCAGAGCGCGTTCTGGCGCGACCTTCCCCCGCCGCCCCACAACAACGCCGTGTTCGTGGATGCCTTTTCGTATGGCACGACTCCGCCGCGGCTGCCGTTCTACTCTACCGGCGAATTCCGGCAGAGTGTCACCGACGGCATGACCGGCATCACCCTGGGCAAGACCACGCCGGAGGAAGTGGTCGGCACGGTCGACCAGATCCTGAACAAGTATCTCCTGCAGCGCAAGCCCTGACATGAGCAACTGCGCCGGCATCATGTCAAGGTCGTCCACCCAGCAGCGGCAGGCCTGAAGCGATCGGTGTCCTCCGCCTCCGTTCCGACGACGACCTCTGCAGCGGCTGCCTCGTCCAGGAGGACCGTTGCCCGTCGCACTGGTGGTCTCCACCGGCGCGACTGGCTGTGGGCGCTCCTGTTCCTGGGTCCCAATCTGCTGCTGTTCCTCGGCTTCACGCTCATGCCGATGCTGTTCGGCCTCGGGGTCAGCTTCTTCAGTTGGAACATGCTCGAGCCGCCGATCTTCGTCGGCCTGGGCAACTACACCCAGTTCTTCGGCGGCGACCCGCTCATCGGCAAGGTCGTCGGCAACTCGTTGTACTTCGTCCTGGGGGCGTTGCCGGCTTCGGTCCTCATCCCGCTCGCACTTGCAGTCGTGCTCAACGTGGGCGTGCGCGGAACGAAGTTCTTCCGCAGCATCTACTTCTTACCGTTGGTTGCCTCGGCGGTCGCCGCGTCCACGATCTTCAAGTGGCTCTACGCCAAGGACTTCGGCGTGCTCAACCAGGTCACCGGCCTGTTTGGCCTGCCGCGTCAGGACTGGCTGTTCGACGAGAAGCTGGTCATTCCGTCGCTGGTCGTGGTGGCTGTCTGGCAGCGCATCCCACTGAACATCATCCTCTACCTGGCCGCACTGCAGGGCGTACCCAGGTCGCTGTACGAGGCCGCTCGCATCGACGGCGCTGGCGCCTGGGCCCAGTTCCGCTACGTCACCTGGCCAATGGTCACTCCGACGACGTTTTTCGTGCTCATCATCACCACCACAAATCTGATGGTTGGCACCTTCGACATGGTCAACGTCATGACGCAGGGCAACCCGCTGAATGCGTCCAATATCCTGGTGTTCAATATCTGGCGCACCGCGTTCGTGTACTTCCAGATGGGGTACGCATCGGCGATGTCGTACATCCTGTTCGCGGTGGTCCTGGCATTCACCGCGGTCCAGTGGATGTTGCAGCGCCGCTGGGTCCACTACTGATGGTCATCGCCACTCGCGCGGCTGCACCCCGGCGTCCGAGCGCAGCCCTTGGCACTCTGTCGGTCTATGTTGTGCTGGTAGTGGGCGCGTGCATCATGCTGTACCCGTTTGCGTACATGCTGTCCACGTCGCTGAAGTCGCCGGCCCAGGTCTACGTGTTTCCACCCAACTGGATCCCGACCCCGATCATGTGGTCCAACTACGTCGCCGCCTTCGGCCGAATGGGGCTGCGGCCATTCGCAAACTCGTTCCTGTTCACCTCAGCCGTCGTGCTGGGCCAGGGGATGGTGACCACGATGGGTGGCTACGCCTTCGCCCGGCTCAAGTTCCCCGGACGCAACGTCCTGTTCATCGCCTATCTCGGCACCATGATGATTCCGGCGGTTGTGGTGTCCATTCCGCTGTTCGTGATCATCGCTCGCCTGGGCTGGCAGGACACCTATCAGGGCCTGATCGTGCCGATCCTCGCCAGCGGAGCCTTCGGGACCTTTCTGTTTCGGCAGTTCTTCATGACCATGCCCGAGGAGCTCGGCGAGGCGGCCACCATTGACGGCGCCAATCCGCTTGGCGTTTTCTGGCGCATCTACCTGCCGCTGTCCAAGCCCGCCCTCAGCGCCTACGGCGTCATCACCGCCCTGTCCGCCTGGAACCTGTACCTGTGGCCGCTGATTGTCACCCAGTCCGAAGAGCTGAAGGTCGTCACGCTGGTGATCGCGCAGTTTTCTGGATCGATGAATACCCAGCTGAACCTGATGATGGCGGCCGTCGCGATCAGTCTGTCGCCGATCTTTCTGCTCTACGTCCTCGGCCAACGCTTCTTCGTCGAAGGCATCGCCATGACCGGCCTCAAGGGCTAGCTGCGGCTCCTGGTCCGTCCCGCTCCGAGGACGACGCCGGTCGATACTCACGCGCTCGGGTGACCGGGTCCTCCCACACCTCCACCATGTCGCCGGTGGTCGGATCCACGAACCGCTCACCGGTCACGCGCAGGCTGGCCGGATCCGGAGCCCGCGGGTGATAGCCACGCCGCTCGAAGAGCACCGCCAGGCCCAGCCCACACGAGTTGACCAGCAACCACCAGCCGGGCGCGATATTGGAGGCCACCAGCACCAGACTGACCACCAGCGCCACGGCCAGCACCAGGAGTAACCCGCGTCGCAGGCTCAGCTTGGCTCCAGCACCACCGCCGTGCCATAGGCAACAATCTCGGACATGCTCTGACCGATCTCGGAGCTGTCGAACCGCATCATCACGATCGCGTCGCCGCCCATGGCCGAGGCGTTGACGACCATCCGGTCGATCGCCTGACGGCGGGTCTCCTCCAGGAGCTGGGTGTATTCGTGAATCTCGCCACCGCCCAGAGAGCGTAAGCCAGCCATGAAGTTCCCTGCCAGGCCTCGGCTGCGCACCACAACCCCAAACACCTGTCCCCTCACCTCTCGGATCCGCTGGCCAGGCACATGCTCGGTGGTCACCACCAACATGCGGTCAATGCTACCGCGTACCGGCGGGCAGGTAGGTGCCTGGGTGCCACGGGTTCGCCACTTGCACTCATGTACCCTTGACGAGGACACAAGTATCCCACAACACAACACATGCGAGGGCTGGAGATCGAACTGAGCGCACGAAACCAGTTCAAAGGACGCGTCACGAGTATCAACCACGGCGGCATCGTGGCCGAAGTCACCGTCGACATCGGCAACGGCCAGGAGATCGTGTCGGTGATCACCAATGGCTCGGTCGAGCGCCTCAAGCTACAGGTGGGCAGTGAAGTGACTGCCGTCATCAAGGCCACCGAGGTGATCCTGGCCGGGTGATCGCGGCGTTTATTGACCCGCTAGCTAACCAGCTCTTTTCAGTGCATCCCGAGCACAACCCACGCCATGCCGGCGAGAGCACCGAGCGGTACGAGGTAGTACGTCTGGATCGCGAAGCGCCGCAACACGACAAACGCAGCCACCGCCAGGACCGCGGCAAAGGCATCGAACAGACCGGTTTCAGGGAACAGGACCCGCAAACCAAAAAACACCGCCAGATTACCTATGACGCCGACGACCGCCCCGGTCACCCCGGTGAGCGCCGCCTGTAGGCGGCGATTGCCACTCAGCCACTCGATGTACGGTGCGCCGAGGAAGATGAACAGGAACGTCGGCAGAAACGTCGCATACACGGTGATCAGCGCGCCCAAAGTCGCGTACACCGCGCGAGGAACATCGGGCGGAGCGGTCTTCCATGCGGCGACGAAGCCAACGTATTCGGTGACCATGATCAGCGGACCGGGGGTCGATTCGGCTAGACCAAGTCCGCGGACCATCTCGGCGGCAGTCAGCCAGCCGTAACCGGTGACCACGACGTCGGCGATGTAACTCAGCACCGCATAGGCGCCACCGAAGGTAACGAACGCAGCCTGCGTGAAGAACCACATCTCCTGGACTAGCGTGTCGGTTCCGCCGCGCCAAACGTACAGCGCGGCCAGGGGGACAAGCCACAACACCAGGAACGTGGCCACGACTTTCAGTCCGTGACCGAGCGTGCGGTGTCTTTCTGTCTGCCTCGCTGCCAAGGACTCTTCGGCGGTGCTTGCCTGCGCTCCATCATGCCGCGCCGACTGGAACACGTCCGGTCGCCATCGCTGGAGCACCAATCCGCCAAGTGCAGCCGCGCCAATGGTGATCGGAAACGGCGCGTGCAGAAAGAAGAGTGCCACAAACGCGCCGATCGCAAACAGATACAGCAGGCGATGTTTCAGCGTGCGACGCCCCACCCGCAGGACGGCGTCGAGCACGATTGCCATGACCACCGGCTGCACCCCGTACAGCAGCCCGCGAACGAGTGGCACGTCGGTATACGCCACCGAAAGCCAGCTCAGCAGGAGCAGCACGAAGATCGACGGGATAACGAAGAATGCACCCGCCACGATCCCGCCAGGGATGCCATGCATGCGCCAGGCAACGTAGATCGCAAGCTGGGTGGCTTCCGGGCCCGGCAGCAGCATCGAGAAGTTGAGGGCCCGCAAAAAGAGGCCCTCCGACACCCAGTGCTTGCGGTCGACCAGCTCGCGGTGCATGATCGCGATCTGCCCCGCCGGACCGCCGAAATTGATAAAGCCGAGCTTGACCCAGAAGCGGAAAGCTTGCTCGAACGGTACCGGCCTTGCGTCGGGGCCAGCACCAGACTCCGCCGGATCGGAGCGTGGCGCCACGTCAGCCATGTGGGGCTATTGTGCGGCCCCGCGCGGTGGACGTGGCTGGATCAGGAGCGTGGCCCGCCGGCTAGCGCTAGCCCTTTATCGGCTCCAGGACCACCACCGGGATCTTTCGCTTGGTGTTGGACCGGTACTCAGCGAAGTTTGGCATGAGCGCCGCCTGCGCGTTGAACAGCCGATCGCGTTCGCTGCCTTCGGGGACCGTTGCTCGGGCTGCAAAGCGCTGACCATCCACTTCCACGGTCACCTCAGGGCCGGCGACGAGGTTGTGGTACCAGTCGGGATGGCTGGGATGGCCGGCTTTGGAAGCGATGACGACATAGCGGTCGCCGTCGCGCGTGTACGCCAGTGGATTGACCCGGATCTGTCGGCTCCTGGCGCCGGTGGTACTGAGCAGAAGCAGCGGCGCACCGCCCGGCATCGCCCCATTGTTGGCGCGGAACTGTTCGATTACCTCAGCGTTGTGAACGTTGTACTCGTTGTCTGAAAGCGTCATGTTGTCGCGGGTGACAACCTGAGCCGAGGGTCGCCTATTCCCCCACTCGAAGCGGCTGCATACTCCTTAGGGCGGTAGGAATCCCACCGCTCCATGCCTCGACTGCTGCGGGCCGCCGCCTCAGTCAACCGTGAAGCTCTTGATCATCCCCAGGTGCGAGTGCGGCAGGCCAGTACCCGGATCTGGAATGTGGCAGATCGCCACGTACGTGCCAGGCTGCAGGTCAACGGTCGTGTAGCCTTCGAGGCCCGGACTCAGCCCGTTCATACCACCGACCGCCTGGAACGGCGGCTGCGTGGTGGGGTTCGCTTGCCATGCCAGCACGTCGTCGAGCGCCTTGTCAGGTGCGAGCTTGAGGATGTTCAGCTCGTGCGGCTGCAGGCCAGAGTTGGCGATCCTGCACGTCACCTTGCCCGAAAGGAGCCTCTCGCGCATGTCGAAACTGAAGTCGCGCATGGTCATCGTCCTGTTGACCTGATGCAGCTCGCTGGTCTGCGCCAACGGTTGCGTTACCGTGAACGGCTTGAGCATGCCCTTGGCCACGTGCGGCACGCCATCCTGATCGGAGATGAAGCATGCCAGGACGTACGGGCCAGGCGCGACGTCGACGGTCACTTCGCCATTCTTGAGCGGATCGATCGTGCCGGGTCCGCCAGTCTTCGTCACCAGACGGAGCGCTGCAAAGCCGTCCGTTTCCAGGGCGCCAGCGAACTGGTCGAAGGCCACGCGGCTCTGTCTGGCTGCGACAACTCGGCGCACAGCGGGCAGCCCTCTCAGCGTGGTCTATCCAGCCCGTTCAAGCCCGAACCCCCCGGTGGGCTGCGCGGCGGAATACAGCGGCGAACGTCTACGACTATGCGTCTGTTGGCGCCAACAACGGCTCGAGATCACCGACCGCTCCGCGACGGATCACCTTGTCGGCATAAGGCTTGAGCCACGCTGCCGTAGCTGCGCGTGTGATTCCACCATCGTCGTTTTCGTCAAGGCCAGGCCGCGCGATCGAGGAGTCTGTCAAGTAATAGCGCCGGGTTCCCCATACGAAGCGGACAAGCTTCTTCAGTCCAGGGTGGCGATTGGTACCGGCAAGGCTGAGCATGAGGTGTCGACGCACAATCCTGAAGACCGCGACTCGCCAGCTCACGTCCAGCCAGACGATCCGATCCGCTCGTTCAGCAAGCGGTCTGCACCACCAGAGATAGATCCCTTCGCTAACCCAGTCTGGCATTTGAGCGATCCGCTCGACGTCGGCACGGCGGAGTGGAAGTTCCCGCTTGGGACCCGCGCCGCCTTCGTATGCGATGGCGTCGAGGTCGTAGACCGCTACTCCCAGACGCTGGCCAAGCCGTACAGCGAGCGTCGTCTTGCCACTGCCGGGGCCGCCGACGATACAAATTCGGCACGGGATGGATTTGGCCACTCAGGAGACAAGCTTAGCCCCCGCATGAGAAAGGATGAGAGCCATGGCTGGAGAGCGCCTGATCCAGACGGGGAGCAGACATTTTTTGAGGGAAAACCCCCGCTAAGAGGTGGGGAACTTCTGTGGCGTTAACAAATCAGTCGTCACTGCAGCCGAGCCGTGCTTGGTGTTGACCGCGCCTCGCCATGGCAAAATCCGCTGGTGACTTCTGAGGTTTGGGACCAACGCGTCGCGGCCGGCTATGACGAGGCGTCCGCGGACATGTACGCGCCAGAGGTGTTGCAACCGGCGGTGGACTTCCTCGCTGCTCTTGCTCCAGGCGGGCAGGCCCTGGAATTTGCCATCGGCACAGGACGTGTCGCGCTACCGCTCAGCGCCCGAGGGTTGGCCGTCTACGGCATCGATAGTTCAGAGGCAATGACCGAGGTGCTCCGCGGGAAGCCTGGCGGCGACCGGATCCCAGTGATCGTCGGTGACATGGCCCAAGACTCCATTCCCGGTACGTTCGACCTCGTGTATCTGGTCTACAACGCCATAACCAACCTGCTGACACAGGCTGAGCAGGTCGCGTGCTTCCGCAATGCCGCCCGGCACCTCCGTCCTGGCGGGCGCTTCGTTGTCGAGGTGTTCGTGCCAGACCTGCAGCGATTGCCGGTCGGGGCTATCGCGCAGGCATTCCGCGTCGAGGACAACCGCGTCGGTTTCGACACCTTCGACCTCGCCCACCAGCAACTCGTCTCGCACCACTACCGGATCGAGGACGGCAAGGCCACTGTTTTCCACTCGCCGCACCGCTTCGTATGGCCGTCCGAACTGGACCTCATGGGCGAGCTCGCTTACCTGCGTCTGCTTGAGCGGTGGACGGATTGGACGAGGGCAGCATTCACCGCGGAGAGCCGCTCGCACGTATCTGTCTGGGTGAAGCCACCTAGCGAATAGGTCGATCCTCAGGCTTGCTGTCGGCCGCGCGTTTCATCGCAGCAAATGCGGGGCAGGTGGGTCGCGAAGAACTTGGTCATGCTGGCGAGCCGGTCCCAGGATGGCGTCGCCGCCGCATCCGCAATCTTGCCGACAAGCGCCTGCACCCATTCGAAAAAAGCGTCTACCTATTCCCCCTCTAGCAATCAATCTGGAACCTGACGCATCAATTTGGCGCGCCTCTTCGTCTCCAACCGTGAGGTAGGCCAACTGCAGCCGGCTCCATCCGGCTTGTCGTGGCGCCAGTGGCAGGCTTCGCGTCGCGCGGACGATCTGGCGTACACGGGCATGGCGGAAAAGGTGGGGATGGACGGGTAGGCGGGTGGACGGGTGCTGGCTTGCCGGCCGCGCGGTAGTGTGACGCCCCCAACGCGAGGACATGTACGTCGGCCCGCTCAGAGGCGGCCTTGAGAATCGTCCATGCCTGGACGCGGCTGATCGCCTTCAACTTACCGTCGAAGCCGCGCTTCCGAGACAAGAACAGCGGTGCGTGAGGATCGAGACCATGCTCGTTAGCCCACACCAGCAGGGGCGCCGGGGAGATCTGCCTGCGCCGCCGGAAGGTACACACGCTTGACGGTCAGATTCGGGCTCTTGAGATTGGGTAGCACCAGGTGATCGCGCTGGACATCCATCGGACGAAGCGCAAACGCCTCAGAAACGGGAGCGCCGGTCGCCCAGAGGACGCGCAGACGCAGCCAGTCGCGCTCGCAGGTAGCAGCGTCGATGGCGGCCTTCACGTCGTCGGGAGAAGTCCCTCAGGTGGTTGCCAATGCTTCTGAGCAGATCTAACAGAACGGGTCGGCTGCGGCGAATCTAACTCTACACGGAACTGTGGCCGGCCTGGCGCTGCCACGGATCGCGGCTGGACTCGGCGGACTGCGCTAGGCCGAGGTGCAGGCCGTCGTCGACGAGGAATTCGCGCCGTTGCCGTACGTCGAGCTCTGGTCACTGCTGCATGATGGGCATGCGTAGCCCGTCACGCCGGCGCTGCAGTGGACGTCTCCGCAGCTCCCCCGTCGGGGCCAGCCCACGTGT
>JAABUQ010011974.1_pt1 | contig 10913 bp, 11 predicted proteins | sample 5560001 | NCBI WGS metagenome assembly JAABUQ01 (sample SAMN10711888, study PRJNA513371) | rock metagenome | isolation source: Antarctica rocks | place: Antarctica: Victoria Land, Finger Mt nord | collected 2015-12-18
CAGGCAATCGCCCAACCGCACCGTCACCTCCAGCGTCGCCGCGTCGTCAGCCGTCTTACATGTTCTGCTCATGCCCCTCACTCTACCAGAGCCTGCCCCGGGCACGCTCTCTCCGACAAGCTGCTAGCCGCACGATCGGTATCCGCGACGAGGGCTATGTGCTGGCCGTCGCACCGAATGGAATATCGACCCGTCTCTGCTCGAGGATGACGAGTTGCACGGGTGGGCTTGATCGGCGACCCACCCGCGCAACTCGATGAATTACCTCGGCGCCCATCGAAAATCTTGCTTGCAGGTCAGTGATAGCCTATACTTACCGCAATAAACGGACATTAGATAGGCATATAAGGGGAGGCGAGAATCATGGTGATGCCGGCGGAGGATATTCTGACGCACGCAGCGCCGGGATTGGCCGAGCAAGTACACGGTGAGGCGACGCGTGTAGATGTTGCCGACGCGACCAGGACGCTGGGCAGCCTATTAACCGACCGGTTGTTGGCGCATATCGTGAACGTGCGCGACGTCAAGACCCTCGCGCGGTAGGAATCCGGCCGGGTTTCGGAGGTGCGTATCGAGAGCGAGCGCCGGCTACGGACGGCTTATGAGATCGCCACCTTACTGGGACGGGTCGAGGCTGCCTCGACCATCCGCGCCTGGTTCATTGGCATGGACCCGTATCTGGATGACGCGTCTCCCGCCGATGCAATCCATGACGGGCGCCTGCAGGATGCGCTCAACGCGGCCAGGAGCTTCATTGCCTATGGCGGGATGGGGTCATGAGCAATGCGGTAACGGGCGAGGCCGCCTGGCGATCACACCTGGACGGCGCCCACGCGATAGGGCGCGGTGCGGTACACTGGCGGCGAAGCCCCACGCACTCATGAGGAGGGACGTTGACCGACCATACGCGCGACCGGCTGCACCTGTTCCTGTGCTCGTTCACCATCCTGTTCGTCGAGCTCACCTGCATCCGCTGGATCCCGGCCTATGTCCGGTCCCTGGGCTTCTTCACCAACTTCGTGCTGCTGGGCTCTTTCCTGGGCATCGGTCTGGGCATCCTGCAAGCGCGCCGCCGCTTCGACCTCCAGACGCTGTTCCCCGTCGCGCTGGCCATCGTGGTCGCGGTCGTCGCCACCTTCAAGATCCAGCTCACGGTCGATTCGACGCGGGAAGTCTTCTTCGCTATGTCCGCGCACGGGACGGAGTCGTTCCTGGTGCTGCCGCTGATCTTCGGCGCCGTGACCGTCCTCTTCGCCCTGCTGGGGCAGAACCTGGGACGCTTGCTGGCGGCGGTGCGGCCGCCGCTGACGGCCTATACGCTCGACGTGGCGGGCTCCATCGCCGGCTCGGCCCTCTTCGCCGTGGTCTCCTTCCTGGACGCCCCCCCCGCCGTGTGGTTCGGCATCGGCGCCGTGGCGGCTCTCGCGTTGCCACAGCGCGGCGGCGGCGTGCGCCTTGTCAACGCCGCCATCCTGGCCGGCATCGTGGTCTGGGTGGGCTTGCTGGGCAGCTCCTCCCAGTGGTCGCCCTACTACCGCATCGACCTCCAGGACCTCGGCCAGGGCGCCTATGGCATCTCGGTCAACAGCATTGGCCACCAGATCATGGGTCCGTACGCCGTGCGCGTGACGGGCGCGCCGTTCTACCTGGCGCCGTTCCAGACCTTCCGCTTCTCCCCCGCCGCGCGTGAGCTGATCATCGGGGCCGGCTCGGGCACCGACGCCGACATCGCGGCGCACAACGGCATCCGCCACATCACTGGCGTCGAGCTCGACCCGCGCATCTACGCGCTGGGCCGCGACCTGCACCCGGACCATATCTACCAGAACCCGGCGGTCCACGTCGTCGTCGACGACGGCCGCGCCTTCCTGGAGCACACCGGTGAGACCTACGACCTGATCGTCTTCGCCCTCCCGGACTCGCTGGCCCTGACCTCCAGTTTCGCCAACCTGCGCCTGGAGAGCTACCTGTTCACGCGCGAGGCGTTCGAGGCGGCGCGCCGCCACCTCAGTTCCAACGGCGTGCTGATCCTCTACAACTACTATCGCGCGCCCTGGATCGTGCATAAGATCGCGGGCATGCTGACGAACGCCTTTAACGGACAGGTCCCCTACGGCCGTATCTGGGCCGCGCAGACCTCCGCCGCGGTGCTGATGGACGGTCCCCGCCTGCGCACCCTGCCGCCCGCCCAGTACGCCGCCCACCGCATCGCGGGCGAGGCCGGCGTCGACGACGCGACCGACGACTGGCCGTTTCTCTACCTCCAGAATCATACGGTGCCCGAGACGTACCTGCAGGCCCTGGCGCTGATCCTATTGGGCGCGGCCGTGGCCGTGGCCGCCAGCGTGGGCCGCCGCGGATTGCGCCGCTTCGATCCGGCCCTGTTCCTGACCGGCCTGTCCTTCCTGCTCCTGGAGTCCAAGAGCATCGTCAACTTCTCGCTGCTGTTCGGCGCGACGTGGCTGGTCAACGCGCTGGTGATCATTGGCATCCTGCTCACGGTGCTGCTGGCCAACTGGATCAACGCCGTCTCGCGCCTGCGGCTCGACATCCGCCTGCTCTACGTGGGCCTGGGCCTGACGCTGGCGCTGAACCTGCTGCTGCCGTTCCATGACTTGCTTGTGGCGGACCTGGCGACGCGTTACGCGCTCGGCTGCGCCGTGCTGTTCTCGCCGATCCTGATGGCCAACCTGATCTTCGGGCGCCTCTTCGGCGACACGGTCTCTCCCGACGTCGCGCTGGCCTCCAACCTGCTCGGCGCCTTTGTCGGCGGGACGCTGGAGTATGCCTCGCTACAGATCGGCTACCACCTGCTGCTGCTGCCGGTCATCGCCGCCTACGCGCTCTCGTTCGTCGCCGTGGCGCTGCGCCGCGGCCCCGGCGTCTCCGGGCTCGCGCCTGCGCTGACCGCCTGATCCGGTCAGCGCAGGTCGACGCGGCGCCATACCCCGTGGACCTCTTAAAGTCTTGTCCTTGCCATGACCCTTCAGGGTCAGGCTGGCGGCTCACCGGTAACACAACTCACGTGGAGGAAGGAGAGTTTTGCAACATGGTCGATACAAGCGTGTCCAGCGATGCTCGCAACACCTTGTGGCAACCCGTTCCGCTGACGGACGTGGAGATCGACGACCGCTTCTGGGCGCCGCGCCTGCGGCTCAACCGTGAGCGGACCATCCCGTACCAATACGAACAGTGCAAGGAGACCGGGCGCATCGACGCCCTGCGTCTGGACTGGCGGCCAGGCATGGAGCCCGTCCCGCACATCTTCTGGGAATCCGATGTGGCCAAGTGGATCGAGGCCGCCAGCTACAGCCTGGCCACGCACCCCGATCCGGCCCTCGACGCGCTGGTGGACGCGACTATTGCCCTCCTGGCAGCGGCCCAGCAGCCCGACGGCTACCTCAACGTCTACTTCACCGTGGTCAAGCCGGGGCAGCGATGGACCGACCTGCGCGACGCCCATGAGCTGTACTGCGCCGGCCACCTCATCGAGGCCGGCGTCGCCCACCACCAGGCCACTGGCAAGACCGCGCTCCTGGACGTGGTGCGCCGCTACGCCGACCACATTGACACCGTCTTCGGGACCGGTGCGGGCCAGAAGCGCGGCTACTGCGGCCACGAGGAGATCGAGCTGGCGCTGGTCAAGCTGTTCCGCGCGACGGGGGAGGGACGCTACCTACGCCTGGCCCAATACTTTGTCGACGAGCGCGGCGCGCGGCCCTACTACTTCGACCTGGAGGCCGCCGAGCGCGGCGCGCCCGGCTTCTTCGAACCCGACCTGACCGGCTCTAACCTGCGCGCAAACCGCGAGTATCACCAGGCGCACCGGCCCGTGCGCGAGCAGACCGAGGCGGTCGGCCACGCCGTCCGCGCCATGTACCTGTACTGCGCCATGGCCGACCTGGCAGGAGAGACCGGCGACGCCTCGCTGCTGGACGCCTGCAAGCGCCTGTGGGACAACCTGACATCCCGGCGCATGTACGTCACGGGCGGCATCGGAACGTCGGCCGCGAACGAGGGCTTCACACGGGACTATGACCTGCCCAATGAGACGGCCTACTGCGAGACCTGTGCGGCCATCGGGCTCGTCTTCTGGGCGCACCGCCTGGCCCAGCTGGAGCCCGACGCGCGCTACGCCGACGTGCTGGAGCGCGCCCTCTACAACGGCGTCATCAGCAGCGTCTCGCACGACGGCACGCGCTTCTTCTACGCCAACCCACTGGCCAGCCGGGGCGACGTGACGCGCCAGGAGTGGTTCGGCTGCGCCTGTTGCCCGCCCAACCTGGCGCGCCTGCTGGCCTCGCTGGGCGCATACGTCTACGCCGTCGGCCCAGGCGACGCGGATGACGTGGCCGTGCGCCTCTACGTGCAGAGCAGCGCGCGGCTGACCGTGAAAGGCCACACCGTGACCCTGCATCAGCGCACCGACTACCCGTGGGATGGCGCGGTCGCGATCGACGTGGCGGTGGAACAGCCCACGACGTTCGGGCTGCGGCTGCGCGTACCAGACTGGTGTCGAGACGCCACGTTGCGCGTCGACGGTCAGGAGGTCGACCTGGCGGGCGCTGTCGAGCGCGGCTACGCGCGGATCGAGCGCGAGTGGCGCGGCGGCGAGCGCGTCGAGTTGGCGCTGCCCATGCCGGTCGAGCGCGTCTACGCCCACCCCAACGTCGAGGCGGACGCCGGCATGGTCGCCCTGCGGCGCGGCCCGCTTGTCTACTGCCTGGAGGGGGTCGACAACCCAGTCGCCCTGCGCCGCGTTGCGCTCCCACGTCATGCGTCGCTGTCCGCCCATATGGACGAGGACTTGCTCGGCGGCACGACGGTCGTCACCGCGCAAGCCTCCATGGCAGACGACGCGGGCTGGGCTGGGACGCTGTACCGCCCGGAGCCGCCGACACCACGGCCGCTGTCCATCGCCGCCGTCCCCTACTATGCCTGGGACAATCGCGGCCAAGGTCAGATGCGCGTCTGGCTGCGGGAGGATGGCGACTGACAGGTAGGACCGTGACCACTCGGGGTGGGTATACTGGAGGGAAAAAGAGGGCGATTGGCCACGACTGATGGAGCGGTGAACGGAGGACAGGAGACCGATGGCCGCGCTACGCGCCGCACCGCCGCACCCATTCGCACCGTGGGCCGAGATTGTGCCCGACGCGCCGTACCCCATGACCGTCGACGAGCTGCACGCTATTCCCGACGATGGATGGTCCTATGAACTGGTGCACGGGGTCTTGGTCCGTATGCCCCTAAGCAGCCCAGGAGCGTCGAATGTGGGGTCTCGCTTGCTGGGGCGTCTTATCGTCTACGTGGAAGATAACGGCTTGGGTATTGTGACCGGGGAGCAGGGCGGCTACCGATTGGACCCGGCCCACCCACTTGAGACAGAGGTGGCGCCGGACGTTGCCTTTGTGCGTGCGGACCGCGTGCCGCCGCTCACGTCACCCGACTACTATGGCCGTGCGTGGCCCCTGGCCCCCGATCTTGCTGTTGAGGTCCCATCAGAGAACCAGTATGCGCCCGGCATGACGGCCAAGGCGCGGCTGTACCTGACCTTTGGCACGCGCCTGGTGTGGGTCGTCTGGCCGCGCTACAAGCGCATCGACGTCTGGCGCCCCGGTGACGAGACCCCCACCGCACGGGGCGTTGATGACATGCTCGCCGGCGAGGACGTGGTTCCCGGTTTCACCTACCCGATCGCCCGTCTCTTCCCCTAGCGTCCATGACGCCGCCCCCACCCCCATCTCCATCTCTGTGGCGCAACCGCGACTTCCTGTTGCTGTGGAGCGGGCAGGTCGTCTCGACCCTGGGCACGCAGATGTCGACCCTCGCCCTGCCATTGTTGGTGCTGGCGCTGCTGCACTCGCCGGCGCAGGCCGGCCTGATCGCGGCGGCGCGTTCCGTGCCCTACCTCCTGTTCAGCCTCCCCGCTGGCGCCCTGATCGACCGCTGGGACCGCAAAAAGGCGATGATCCGCTGCGACGTGGCGCGCTTCCTGGCCTACGGCTCGATCCCGCTGGCCTATGCGTTGGGCCGCCTCACCGTGCCCCAGCTCTATCTGGTGGCCCTCGTCGAAGGCACGGCGTTCGTCTTTTTCAACATCGCCGAGGTCTCATGCCTGCCCCGCGTGGCGGCCGCCGAGCAACTGCCGCGGGCCAACGCCTTCAACGCCTCCGGTGAGGCCGTCTCCTTCCTCATCGGGCCGGGGGTGGGCGGCTTCATTGTCGGCCTGGCGCGCACGACCGTGTCCGGCGCGATGCTGGCCTACCTGATTGACGCCGTCTCGTATCTGGTCTCCGTCGCGTCCCTCGGCGCCATCCGCACGCCTTTCCAGGGCACGCGGGTGGCGGAGGCTGAACGGTCGCTGCGGCGGGAGATCGCGGAAGGTCTGCGCTTCCTGTGGCGGCATCGCCGGCTGCGCGCCATGGCCCTGCTCTGCATGGGGACCAACGTGTGCTTCAGCCCCATCTTTCTGGCGGTCATCGTGCTGGCTCAAAAGGATTTCCACGTCGACGCGCGAGGTATCGGCCTGATCTTCAGCCTCTCCAGCGTGGGCGGGATCGTGGGCGCCGTGCTGGCGCCCTGGCTCAAAGCGCGGCTGTCGTTCGGACGCATCATCATCGGCTCGACCGTTTTGCAGGGGGTCGCCGTGGCCCTCGCCGCCGTGGCGCCGTCGCCGGCCCTGGTGGTCGCCAGCGGCCTCATCGCCTTCATGGCCTCGCCCATCTTCAACGTCTCGTCGATCTCGTACCGGCTGGCTTTGACGCCCGACGCGCTGCAGGGCCGCGTCAACAGCGTCTTCCGCCTGTTTGCCATCGGAGGCCAGCCCCTGGGGGCGGCCCTGGGCGGCGTGCTACTCGGTCCGATCGGCCCGCGCGCCGAGCTCTGGCTGATCGCCGCGGGCATCAGTCTCTGCGCGCTTGCCGTGTCCTTCACCGCTGTACGCAGCGCCTGAGCTTGCCTGCGAGCGGCTACTTCGATCTAATGAGCCTCCTGCTGTATACGGTTGAATGGCCAATAACTGGCCGACTGTCGCGGATCAGCGTTACTTTTGAGAGCGACGGACAGGGCGCCAGTTCGCCTGTGCGGAGGGAGGGCCTGTGAACTCATACAGCGCCGCATGCTCTTTGCGATAGACGGCCCACAGGCAGCCTGCTAGTGGGTCATGCTTCAAATAAGCCGGGAATACTTTGGCGGCCCGCGGAGCGTGATCGGGCTCCCGCGAATGCCGCGTTAATTGCGGGTTGACCCACGAGCGCCGCAGGACGTACTGCCCGTCCATCAGGAGGGTAAAGGGGGCCGCACGGCGCGGGCGCGCCTCGGACCACGGCAGCCAGACTGTTCGCGCCCAGTTGATAGGGTAGAACTCAAAAGAGCGAGCTAATAACCACTTACAGGGCGCGTGAAGCTGGTAGGCTGCACATCTAGAGGCCAAGGCAAAAGTAAGGGAGGATTAGTTGCACATTGCTGTAGATTGGCCGGGCGATCCTGGCTTTAAACGAGATAGCTTGCCCTACTGTGCAATGTCCGTTGTCGTTAGCGACACTGCACAAGAGATAGAAGACGCGCTCACAGATGTACGTAGAAAGCGCAGCTTGCCCAAAGATAAAACGGGTAAAGATTACGAGTTCAAATTCGCAAAGACGAACTTGCCCGCCAAACAAGATTTTATGCAGCGCGTAGCCCACACATCTTTTACAGGCGTCGTCGTAATTTATAACAAAGAGGCCATGACCCCCAGGTGGGCTTGGGGTAGGAACGACGATTTACTCGTCCAGCTTCTTGCACACTGTGTTTTGCAGCTGCCTCAGTCGGCAATCAGTGGTAGTAAAATGATGATTGACGGCGACGCCGAAGCGAAGAAGGTCGGCCGATTAGTGAAGCCAAAGCTGTCGAGGGTGTGGCTTAACCGTAGACTCAGTGCTCGCTTAGGCAAAATAGTAAACGGCGACTCTAAAGACTATGGTCCTCTGCAACTTGCGGACATGATAGGAGGCGCAGCCGTCGAAGCGTGGCAACATGGCGTCGTGTACACGCCACTTATGCGCCCGGTGCGCTCAAAGGTAACGATACAGGTAGTCACGCCAGGTATGCCAATACCCGCTCCATGATCGTGCCTGATATGCAAAAACCCGCTAAGTAACTCTCTCATCTAGGGGAGAGAACGACCCCCTCAATCGGGGGCGCTGTCCTTAGCGGGGAAAAGAGCCCGTAACCTCTGCCCTGGGTGGGCCGCGTCCACACATCAGTTAGAGAGGAACTGTACCCTTTTATCTACCCGTAGTATATCGTATTTACAAGACCTTGTGCAAACGCAATTTTCACGCGCCAACTGACCCGATCCAGCCCGACGCCCTGCCGTCCCCGAAACCGGCGTCCCGCACGTGCCCAAACTGCCGGTAGCGCCGCACACACCAAGGATCTGGTTGGGGCAGAGATCGCCTCACAGCAGGCCGCCGTAGCTGATGGACAGGAAGCCGAGGGGCGCCAGGCGCGCCGGGGCGAGCGCGCGCAAGTCATCGAGCGGCGTCAGGCACGTCTTCGATGCGCAGGGGCGTTTCCGCCTGATATAACCGTGCGGCTTTCATGATGGCGCCCTCCTTTGCTACGTGGTTGTGACATGAGCTGTTAGCGCAACCGTTCCGCGGCATGGGCCCGTGAACGGCCGTGCTTCCTGCAGCATGACGCGCGGTGGGTTCGGGAACGGAGCGCCGCTATACTGGTATGGTGAACGCCTGGATACAGGGGGAAAGCGGATAGGCGGCAGGGTGGAGTACCAAGGCCCGGTAGGGCAGATCAGTCACGTGAGGATATGCCAACCACGTCTCCAGGGGAGAGAAAGGCGAGAGCAATGGCGCGGACGTTGATCAATGAGGCAATCGTGGCCAGCGAGGTGGAGTTGTACGACCACGATGGCGCGGGCGTGGGCGTCGTGTCGCGAGATAGGGCGCTGACCCTGGCCCGCGCGCGGGGCTGCGACCTGGTGCAGGAATCAGCTTTCTCCAGCCCGCCGCGCTGCCGCCTGATGCCGCTCGGCGGCGCCGAGCGCGCCGGGGCGCGAGCCGCGCGCATCGCCGAGGGCGGGCCGCCAAAAGAGTTGCGCGTCAGCACGGCCATGGGCGCGCTCGACGTGCAGACGCGCTGGCGGCAGGCCGAGGGGCTGTTGGAGAAGGGGTACACAGTGAAGCTGACGGCTCGTCTGACCAAAGCGGAGCGCGCCAACCCGGTCGCCGCGCGCGCTCTGCTGGAAGGGCTGGCGCGCGACCTCGCTACCGTGGGGCGCATGACGCGTAAGCCCTTCGGCGAGTCCGGCGCGCTTGTCGCCCTGATCGAGCCGCGCGAGGAGTGACGCTACATTGCCCGCCTACCCCCATCCGATGCGGCGGCGGAGTCCCTCTCCTGCACGCGGCGCGCCTCGGCGTCGATTTCGCGCCCGAGCGAGAAATTGAGGAACGTGCGCAGCAGCGCGATCGCGGCAAGTACGAGGAGGTCCTGGAGGCTCGGGTCGAGCGCGGTGCCCAGGATGTCGGCGCCGAGCTGGAACTCCAGAGCCAGCGCGAGCGAACGCCCCAGCGAGAGCCGGATCGCCTCCTTATCGGGGACCGCATGCCCGCGGTGTCGGACCAGATCCACCAGATAGTAGAGGAACTCGCGCACGATGGCGATCCTGATGATGACCCCGCCAATCAGGTTGGCGAGGAAGATAAGCACTTGCAGCAGCACCGCCAGCGCGTCGTCGTAAAAGGGCTTGGCGGCGGGATGGCCCGCGGCGCCGCTGTCCCCAGAGAGAGGGTTCGGCGGCGGCGGGCTCGCGGCGACGTGAACGGAGAGCGCGTGCCCGACGTGCATCACGTACGTGGCGTGCATCAGGAGGTGAGCGGTCATGATCCTTCCTCGTCGGTCGCTAACGGCTCATTGCCCGCAGCGCCCAGACGCTCGCGCGCTGCATCAGTACCAGCGCGACGAGCATGACCAGGGCGAGCAGAAAATACCCGACGGCCGTGTCCTGGCCGGCGACGAAGGCGAACCCCAGCGTGGTCGAGACGGCCGGCGGGTGGACCGCGTCGAGCAGGACGAGTGCGACGATCGTTCCCACCATGGCCACGGCCGCCGCCGCGTAGCCCGGGTGCAGCAGCAGCGCCGCACCGATCCCAAACAGGACCCCCACGACGTGCGCGGTCACCATCACGCGGACCGTGTTCATTCGATGGCCCGGGTCGCGGTACACGAGGAAGGCGCTCGAGGCCAGCGAGGCGTAGAGCACGCGCTCGTGCCGCAACAGCTCGACCGCGAAGACGGCGCCGAGCACGACCAACGTGGGGGGCACGGCGAGCAGCAACTCGCCCCCGATGCCGTGGCGCAGACGCTCTCCGTGCTGGTGGGGCGGTTCGAGCAACAGGGTATGTCGCCCGGCCAGGCGCAGATCGAGGCGGTGAGCCAGCTGGCGCGGAGCGTGGGGCAGCAGGCTCAGGCCCTGGCCTTCCAGGATGTGTTCCTGATCTCCGCCGCCGTGACCGTCCCGGCCATCCTCCTGCCCCTCTTGATACGATCGCCCTCCCGCCGCCGCAAGACGTCGCCCGGCGCGCCAGTTGACTAGCCTGGATTATTCATGACGGGTGCGTGGGCGGGGAGCATCCGTCCTGGGAGCGTCGTCTCGTGAATAATGCAGGCTAGCAGCCTGTCGGAGAGAACACACAGGGGGAGGGCCAGCATGACCAGGCACGCCGTCGAGACCACTGGGGGCGCTGGCGGGTCACGACCCGCCACAGGCGCGACAGCGGCGTGGAGACGGCGGAGTGAGACCCCACCGCAGGATCAGCGCCCGCACCGAGGTTGCCCAGACCTCCAGGCGCCGCGCATCGCCCTGGAGCAGCGTATGCAGCCGCTTGAGATTGAAGGCCAGGCGACCAAGC
>JAABUQ010011975.1_pt1 | contig 10913 bp, 15 predicted proteins | sample 5560001 | NCBI WGS metagenome assembly JAABUQ01 (sample SAMN10711888, study PRJNA513371) | rock metagenome | isolation source: Antarctica rocks | place: Antarctica: Victoria Land, Finger Mt nord | collected 2015-12-18
CGAAACTCTTGATGTCGAGGAGACCCGTGAACGTCCCCTTGGCATGACCATGTCCCTGGCTATAAGTACCCGAGACGGGGATGGCGGAGAGCGTGCTGGCGCCGGCGCCCGCTCCGGTGGACGGTGAACTGGCGTTCCGCTGGCCTGCCGCCGCGCGCACGTCGCTAGACGAAGGCGCTACCAGCAGGGTAAGCATACCCAGGGTGAGCGCACACGCGATCAACCGTGATTTCATAAGATCATCTCCCTACGTTGTTCCTGAAGTTCGGCGGCGCACAGACGGTTACCACGAGCCTATTGTTGCCCACGTCGTCGGTGCGGCGCGCGACATAAGCGTGGCAATACCTATGCGTTGATAAGGCATGGATGATACGGGTATGAGACAAATGCGTCGGCATCCGAGAGTCGACATATGGACTTTGTCGGAACAGGCCAGACACGCGCCATACTCGCCATAACGTCGCGGACAAGACATACTGGGCTCCATCCTAAACCAAGCGCGCTGCAGATCCAGGACAGATATATGGCGAGTTCGCCGCGCAAGATGCTGACAGCGATGCCTGCAATGTGGCTCAGCACCGTGTGAAGCCATATGTACAGGCCGCTGGTAGAGCACCGAAGGCGTCTACGTGAGGACGCTACCTCTTGCGGCTACAGAGACCTATTGAGGTTGACCTGGCACATGGTGTATCCCTTTCATCATCCGTCCGGGCGAGTCACCGGCGGAAGGTATCGTACCAAGGGCTGCGCTATCACACCGTGGGCTGCACTATTGGGCCGCGTTATGGGCTACGGTGAACGTCTCAGCAAGACACGTGCCATCGGATGGACAGACCCGGAAACTGCCCATTGCGGACCCCCATCCGGATCAGGCCGTCAAACGCGCTCGGGAGATAATCGCCGACCGGGAAACATAGCCTGCCGATGAATGGACGTGGCGGCGGGGCGGGGCGGGGCGGGTTATCAGCCCAGTGCCGCGATGTAGCGGAGCATCACCCACACGTGGCAGGCGCTGCCGCCAAGGACGAACAGGTGCCACAACTCGTGCGACTCAAGAACGCCACGGATGAGAATGGGACGGCGCCGCGCATAGACGACCGCGCCAAGGGTATAGGTTAGGCCGCCGACGAGGAGCCAGACCACGGCGCCAAGGGGCACCGCCCGCAGCAGCGGCGGGAGCGCGATAACGGCAACCCAGCCCATCGCCACGTACAGCGCCGTAGATATCCCGACGGGCACGGGCCTCCGCCTCAGTTTGAGTGCGATGCCGCCCACGGCCAAACCCCAGATCAAGCCAAGTAAGCCCCAGCGCCACTCCCCTGTCAGGGCTACCATGCATACGGGCGTGTAAGTACCCGCGATGAGCACAAAGATCAGCGCATGGTCCAGGCGCTGCAACCGCGCGAGCAGGGTCGCCGAGACGGGTAGCAGATGATACAGCGCGCTGGCCGTATAGAGCGCGATCAAGCTCAGGCCAAAGACCGCAAAGCCGATCGCGCTTATCACCTTGCCCGCGTCGACGGCCCTCGCGACTAGCACGACCAGCACCACGACCGCGAGGAGCGCCCCGGCCCCATGGGTCAGACCATTCACCGGCTCCCGCATGCGCTTCACGCTGGCTGCTCCTTAGTGGACAGTGGACAGTGGACAGTGAAAGCGTGTTCATCCGACCGCAGTCGGCGTCGTTTGCCATGCGACCGCAGTCGCAGGCTCGTCCCTTCCGTGAACTGCCCACTGCCCACTCGTCAGATCTCGATGGCTTCCAACTCGGGCATGGTCTTGAAGTCGTCGGCCTCGCCCCGAATGCGCCCCTCGATCTCGTCGCGCAGCCCCAGGTTCTGCCGCAGGTACTCCTTCGCGTTCTCCCGCCCCTGCCCCAGCCGCGTCTCGTTGTAGCTGAAGAACGCCCCGCTCTTCTTGACCAGCCCCAACTCCACCCCCAGGTCCAGGATGCCCCCCTCCTTGCTGATCCCCTCCGCGTACATCAGGTCGAACTCCGCCACCCGGAACGGCGGCGCTACCTTGTTCTTCACCACCTTCACCTTGTGCCGGCCCCCCATCACCTCCGTCCCCACCTTGATCTGGTCGATCCGCCGGATGTCCAGGCGCACGCTCGCGTAGAACTTCAGCGCCTTGCCCCCCGGCGTCGTCTCTGGCGACCCGAACATCACCCCGATCTTCTCGCGCAACTGGTTGATGAAGATCACGATGCAGCGTGACCGGTTGATCGCCGCCGTCAGCTTGCGCAGCGCCTGGCTCATCAGCCGCGCCTGCAACCCCACGTGGCTGTCCCCCATGTCCCCCTCGATCTCGGCCCGTGGCACCAGCGCCGCCACCGAGTCCACCACGATCACGTCCATCGCCCCGCTGCGCACCAACATGTCCACGATCTCGAGGGCCTGCTCCCCCGTGTCCGGCTGACTGAGCAACAGGTTGTCGATGTCCACCCCGCAGGCCTTGGCGTACGCCGGGTCCAGCGCGTGCTCCGCGTCCACGTACGCCGCCATGCCCCCCAGCCGCTGCGCCTCCGCGATCACGTGCTGCGCCAGCGTCGTCTTGCCGCTGGACTCGGGCCCGTAAATCTCGATGATGCGCCCGCGCGGCACCCCGCCAATGCCCAGCGCCAGGTCCAGGGCGATGGACCCGGTCGGCACCGCCTCCATCTGGGCGTGCCCGCTGCCGTCCCCGTAGCGCATGATCGCGCCCTTGCCGAACTGCCGCTCGATCTGCGCCGTCACCGCCTCGATGGCTTTCCGCTTCTCGTCCGCCGTATTTGTCGCCACGGTGCAGCCCTCCCCATGACCACCGCTAGAACATCCGTACTATCTATGGTACTACGTGTCCGGACATCGGTCAAGGCGCGAGTGCCAGTGGGATGTGCCCCAAGATTGTGAGGGGCGTTTGTCGTGCCCATGAACGTGACGAAGGCGCGGTTGGTCCGCTCATCGCCCACCACGCCGATGAGCCCGAATCCGACCGCAACCGTCCGTATGCGCGTCCCGGTTGCTACATCACACACGCTCACCATACCTGCCACACGGTAGGAGAAGACTCACCTTGCAGGTTGACCACAAAGACTCGTCCCGCTCCCGTGGATGGCACTACGTTTCATGACATGCCTCAACAATGATAGAAGGCATGCGGTAGCGATGCGAGATTTCGTAGGCGCGCAAAAGGTGTGGGACAACGGGGAGCGCGGGCAGCTTGCCCGCTCGGACTCAGCAGGCAAGCTGCCCGCGCTCCCAGTACTTCTGATTTCTTGGGCTACAGACCATCATATGCAATCGTCCACCACGGTCGTCGCCGGATAGCCTTCTCAAGGGACGGTTATTCCTGTCGGACAGAACCCGCTGAACGGAGTGGGGCACGGTCCAGCCCTGACAATCCGAATGCGGTAGCTATCGGGAGCACTCTCAGGACTGGGTCCAAAGAGACGCCCGATGATGGGTGCATGAGCAAGCATGATGAGGAGGCGCTTGCCATTGGATGGTTGCGGCAAGGAGCCGGCGATGAGGACCGAGGCGGCGACTCCTGCCCCGTTGAGATGCACGGCGCGCGACCCATAAGCGGTCGAGGAGAACACACTGGAGAAGGGAGGATCGATGAGGAGCAATTGCTGCCCGGCGACGACCCCGTACCCGCTGCCCCAGAAGTACCTCAGCCCAACCGCCCGTACGGATACGGTACGACCGACCCATGCCCGTGGGTGGAGGCGGATCTCCCGATCGAGGTGCTGCACGGAATAGGCCGCGCTGGTCGTGGGGGCGACCGTGAGGACACTATCGGCGCCAACAAGGACAACGCTCGCAAGAGCGCTGAGCAGAAGGCTCCGCGTCGCGATATGCGTAGTTCGCGCCATAGTGGTTCGTGCCATAATAGTGTGCCTCCTTGCTTGTCGAATGATCATCGTCCCTGCCATCCCGCTATACGCGCGGGAGGCCCATGCGCCCGATGACGAGCGCCGCCGAGGAGGAGATACGGTCCGCGTAACAGTGATTGTGGCCTAGATCCTGGCGGGCATGCTCGCCCTGTTTGAGGCCAAGAACATCACCGACGCCGCCAGCACAAGGCCCAGTGGTAGGATAGCCCCGCCCTTGTGCATTCCGAACGTCTTCATACAGTGTCTTCCTGCCAATCATCGTGGCCAGCATTGATACCATATTGCATACATCTCGCTAGCGGCGCTCGTTTGGGCGCTCCTGCTGGTCGAGTTCTCGAGTTGCGGCGCGGACACCCGCCCGTACACCCGTCCGTACCGTCAACACAACAAGCCCTGCTATGACGACAAGCACGAGCACCAACACCGCGACGATCAGCAGTTCCGTCGCATGATCTTTCAGGGCGTCCATAGCACCTATTCCCCTTCAATCTAATAGTACGACGATTGTATTTCCGCATTGCACCCGTCCCACCGAGAACTTCCGCATGGTGCGCACGGAACGGGGAGTTCGTTACTCTAGACGTAGGTAGGTGACGACGATCTCCGGTTTGCCACGCAACCAGAAGGCGAATGCTCCGAGTAACAGGTAGCGGCCCAAACTTGGCCGCCGGTAGCGATTTGTCACACTCGCAACCGACCATCCGTGCTCTGCAAGTGTACGTGCATCAGCCCTATAACTTTGGTAGCGCCTGTAGACGCGCACCATCGTCTCAAACTGCTGCACCTTGTGATCCGCTTGTCTCTCCATCACATCGCCCTGCATCATTATGCGACTCTGCCCAACTGCTTGCGGATATATTCCCTATGACGTGGCATCGATCTCAATAACAACATTATTGGTCTTCGCCACTGGAGGAATATACGGGGTAGAAACATTGGCGCTCCCTCCAAGTACGCGGGCCAGAATTGTCTTGAGGCTAGTGATAAGGTCCATGTTCGATGTACCCTGACTAAAGGTCATAATTTGTGCGCCAACTAATGCGCGGCCGGTCATCGTATCCACTGCCACGTTCGTCTGTGGGATTGCGAAGGCCCCTTGTGGCAGTGGAACAGTCCGCAGGATTGTGCCGTTGCGCCCATCAAGGATACTCACGTTGTAGGAATTGACGACAAAGACCTTCTGGTGAGCCTCATCGACCGCGACCGCTCCCGGTTGCCAGCCTGTGACGGCGGTGCGCACGCTACGTCCACTGACAGCATCCAGCACACTAACTGTATCCGTTGGACTACGGTCCGTGGCGACGTTACCATGATTCAAACTCGTGACGAAAACGCGCGCTATGCCAATCGACCGCCACTGCCGTTGGATTCTTGCTTACTGCTATAGTACTTAGTACAGATCCGGTACGTGTGTCCAAGGCACTCACACTATTACTACCCTGATTCACAACGAACACCCGGTGGCTATGCTCGTCGACGGCTAACGCCCACGGTGCTTTGCCAACGCTAACAGAGCGTAAGAGACGGCCGCTCAGCATATCGAGCATGTACACACGATTGTAATTGCTATCAACAACAAAACAGTGGCCGCTATATTCGTCCACGGCCATCGCCATATGCCCGCCGACTTTTGTGGACGAGGGTCTGATTGTCACACTGCGGAGGACTTGCCCTGTGCGCGCATTGAGATCGATCACCTGTCCGTCATCTATCGCGGCCAACAGACGACTCCCACGGGCAGCCACCGTCAGCGCGGATGGACCTCCTTTAAGGACGATGTTGCGCAACGCAACTCCGCTGCGTATGTCTAGCACAATAATGCTCTTGTCGCGTGTGACAAAGGCCTGCCCTATTTGGCTGTCCAGGGCCAACGTCCCGAAGGCATACCCGGCTAGCACCGTACGTGCATGCCAGCGCCCCTCAGCCCCCACATGCAAGATGCTTACCGCCCCCGTACCATTAAGGTTGCTTGCAACGAACGCGTGTTGACGCTGTTCATCGATCACCAGCGAGACTGGATACGATGGAACAACGACGCCACCCAGCGCGGGGTCCGCAGTACCGGACATCCGAGTCCACAATGCCAGGGCTATCATCGATCCTATTACCAGCACAACCATGGGAAGCCAGACTGTTACTCGTCGTCGCATGACCTCACACTCTACCTCATATGAACATGTTAGCCCTAGTCCGGAAGGGCAACAGAAGGGATAGAGAGCTTTTCATCCAGCGCCCAAACACGCCGATCCCACGACTCAGGCAGGTGTGTGGCATGCTCCATCCGAGCAAGCATATACAAACAGTAGAGACCTGCCCAGGTCATATGAAGATTGGTCGTGGACGTTAGGCTAAGGCCTGGTGTCCCTGGAGGATACGCACTGAATCCCCCGAAGGGATCGGCGCAGTGCCGCACAAACTTTATCACGGCATCGGCCTCGGGAATAGGATGTCCAAATAGAGCATAAAGCGCTATTGCTGCTCGCGTTGACACTAGATCGGCAGGAATGCTAGGGCGAGGTGAATACCCTCCATTCGCGGTACGATGCTTCTCCAGTGCCGGCAGGACACGTTCAGCCAATGTAGACATCTTGCTAGGATCAGCAAGAAGGCGCACTACACTTATCTGTAGCAAATCGCTTGGTTGCAGACGATTGAGCATGCTCACGGATACGAATCTGGTGGTCGCGGACATGAGTGTGCTGCGCGGAGTGGTGATCCTGCTACCCACTGACGCCTGCACGGCACACTGCCAGAAGAGAGCCGCAACCGCACTTGGACTTCCATCTACCGTAACCGGCCACACGACGCGGTCAAGGTTCAGCATGGCTTGTCTCATCTGCCACGTCGGCACGCCCACCTGATGCGCTGCCGCGAACACCACAAAAGCATCCTCTAACCATGAAGCGCGCTGTGCGGCGCTCCCCCCTATTTCGTGGAGGGATGCCGCACGCAATTGGTGTAGACGATTTATCACGCTGTTATAGGTTGCAGCCTTTGGCACCGCATGAGGATCCAAAGCGTTAAGAATAGCGAGTGCAAAGTACGTATTGTATTCGTTCGGTACGAGGCTGGCCGGAGGCAACCATGCCCCATTATGCGTTGAGCGTTGCATCAACTCGGTCGTCCCCAACCGAGACTCTAAGAGAGTATATATGTGGTTAGCATGCAAGAGACGGAGCGAATGCACCGTCGTCTGCACATCTCCTGTACTTGTACCATGAGCAAAGGGGAACATGCCGTCAGAAAGTTCTTCGTTGTTAAGCATATGTAGATAGCCGGACGGCAACTTATGGGACATTCGGAAGGGATTCGATAGGCGCTCCAGCGTCGCCAACTCGGCTATGGCGTCACCAGAGGGAGGACGTGCAAGAAGCCAAGCTCGCTCACGTTCGAGCGCTTTTCGTCGCACGAGAAAGGCTCGTTTCGATAATTTAAGCGATCCTGGGCACAAAGCGTCCATACTAGCAAGCGCGTCAGCACCACCCCACGTTATTAGCTTCGAGATCACTGTTGTTCGATAGATTTTATCGTCGAGCACTATGCGATATAGTGCCTCCATGAGACGGCGACCTACCGTCGTCTCACACTGAGGCATTGACCGGGATCCCAGTAGCTGGGCTGCAGCTGCTGATGCGCCGACGCTCGTCTTTTGCAGCAGGTCCCAGGAGAACAATCCGCTAGACTGCTGCAATCTGCCAAGAGCAGGCATTATCCAGCCATCTGGTATGCGAAGACCTACGCACGTCGCGGTTTGGTCAAGTAGAACCAGGCGGTACAATACTGGCAATTCTGAGTCATAGCTTGGGCCAATTAGCCCACCTGGCAGCATGAGCGTCTGCAACCATGTGCGTGTCGCCTGCTCCTGTCTCACATCGTGATACCAGAGCCCCGACTCGTACCTCACGCACGACCACCAAGCTGTAGAGTACAAGCTCGGCATAGCATCCCGTAACGGGCTTACATCTCCGTAGCCCCCAGTCGATCCACCGGCATAGCTTGCTCTAGCCAACGTGACGGTGGCAGACCGCCACACAATACGTCCATCTATTGTCGCAACATGCTCCGATGGTCTATTAACGGTCGCACTACGTGGTGCCCCGGAGCATCCTACCATTATCGTAACTATGCTAATAAGCAGCATAGCAGTCGTAAGCAGCCTAGTAGCTGCCCAAGGACTTCCCATACGCATCGCTGATCCTCGTGGAAGTGTGACTACAACATGGGCGGTGGGAAGATAGGATGGCCGTCGGATAGCGTAGTACCCAAAGACCATCCTACCTTGGCCGTATCCGATACAACACATGGCATGGGTCGAGTCGTCTCGCAACTCGCAGTTGCCGGACTTCCTCTCACTATGGCCATAGGCAGCAACATGCTATATCGAGTTACACGGCCCCCCACAAGAATCCGAAGCCGTGCTGCCGCTCCACCAGTACGACCCGAAGTTAATGTCCGCGACCATCGACTGGTTTGTCCCGCTCACAATCTGGGCGTTGAACTGTGGGGAGTTCCAGCCGTAATAGATGGCGCTCGTCGAGTTGCTGTAGAAGCTGACATCCCCGCCGGCGACCGAACCTTGTTGGCCACCAATCGATGGTGGGACTCCTATGCTGACGAAGGCGCCATCGACCCCGAAATGCATGCGCATGCCTATGGAGTTAGGAGTCCCCGATCCTTGCCACAGCGAACTTGCATTCCCACCGTGCCACGTTATGACAACGGTCGATGGCGTAGACTGCACGGTAACGGGACCGCCGAATGACGCCCACAGATTCGCGGAGCTTCCATGCCCGGACGGAGGCGTATACCAATCGGCAACTTGAGCTTGCAGGTTCTCCGTGAGACAGTTCGACCCGCAGTCGTGATTGGAGTATCCGGAGGGTACGACCCTTCCTGCATGGCCTCTCATTCCGGCCAGCCCGATTGTGCTACCTGCCGACAGACTCCCTGGTGGGGGACTGGGCAGTACCGGGCTGCGTTGCAGCGCATCAACTAGGCGAGGGTCTGCGGCGTCTTGCTTAGGGTGGAAGTCCGCGACCGACACCCCAGGGGCGGGTGACAGGAGGTAGCCACCAGGAACAGCCCAGTCAACGACGGAACTGCCGATGCGGGTACCGGGAGCAATCAATGACTGAGTCGACAGTCCTCTGCCGTTAACCGTTACTCCAGGTGGAGGCGGCACGGGAGGATCGCCATCAGCGTGGACATGAACCGTGCCGAGTAGAAGGAGTCCGCTTGCTATGGCAATGCTTGCCATTACGTGTTCGCGCCAGGAATAGGTCATGGTGTCCTTCCCTTTTCTTGAGAGCTTGGTATTCGAAGTAGCCGATAGGCAGGAGAACTGCGAATGTACTTTGGTAGAGCCAATCGCCAGTAAAGTGCGCTGCTCACTTGTTATTGCACGGCGTTACGATTGTTTCCATGCATCGCCTTCGGCCTACGGGTCCGCCCATCACCATCAGTGCTGCCGACGGCCACATGCGCTACTCCTGATGGGCGCGGACCACAAACAACACCGTGAAAATGGCATTGTGGACGACAAAGTAGGCGTAGTCGCTTCTACTATCGTGTGCCCCTCCTCAATCTCGCTTACGTTGGCACCGACCCATGCGGTGCCTGTGCTTTCCACTCTAACAGCCCGCGTTGAGCCGCTACAATCCTGGAAATCCACCAGTGGATTTCCAGGATGTTCAAGACCTCGCCGCTGGTATACGCTCCGATTGAGGACAGGCGCCTGGGATGCTGCAAGGCACGAGATAGTGCCAACCGAGGCGCCGATGTGGATACGGAAAGGACGATCATGACGGAAGGAACGGCTCAGGGCCTACTAATCGGAGAACCGGCGGTCGATGTGGCCGCGATGGCGGCGATCGTGCGTGACCTCGTCGCCGGGGGTGTGGACCGCATACCAAGCGCGCGGTGGCTGCGGATACGCGTCCGCCAGGCGGGCCTCGGTCCGCTCGACTACGCTGCCCTGGAGACGTTGCGCACCCGCCTGCTCACGCAGGGGTCAGCATTTCTGGACGCTCTCGGCGATCTCTCGGTATGGTAGAGACCACCATCGCTGCATCGATATCCGACGGCCACACCACGCAATCAGAAGCCGTCGCCGCGCAGACGCGCGATCTCGTGCATATGGCGTCCCTGTCGCCAGCCTATCGCGCCGCCCTCACGGCGGCGCTCACGCTGCCCGGCAATATCCTGTCTGGCAACCCCGATGCGCGATGGGGGCGCATCGTCTTGATGTGCTGCACCGCCGTCGGCGGGCGCTGGGAGGAGGCCGTACCGAGTGCTGCCGCAGTCGAGTTGTTCATGGCGGCCCTGGACCTGCTGGACGACGCCGAGGACGGCGAGGAGAACGCGGTCCAGGCCAGCCTTGGGTCAGCACGTGCCCTCAACGCCTCCACGGGCTTGCTCTTCCTGGCCCACCAGGGCCTGCTCGACGCCGCCGGGAAGCCAGCACTACGCATTCTCCTTGCCGCAGGACTGCAAGCGTGCGACGGCCAGGATGCCGACCTGATCACACCCTCGACGGATCGGCCCACGGACCTCAACACGGCAATGGACATCTCCGCGGGCAAGTCAGCCTCCCTCGTGGCCGCGATCTGCCGCCTCGGCGCCCTATGCGCGGACGCGGACGAGACCGTCCAGGACCTCTACGCGCGCTTCGGCTGGCACGTCGGTCTGGTCAAGCAATTGGCCAACGACATCGCCGGCATCCGTCCCGACGCCGTCGGCAAGACGGATCGCGCGCTGGGACGGCCTACGCTGCCCCTCACCTACGCCGCCCTGTACCCATCCACGTCCGGGTCCGGCCCGTCACCCGGCCTGTCGGACGGCGGTCCCACCTATCTCACCTGGGCCGTCGCCGACGCCTACCGCCGCCGCGCGCTGGCCCTCATCCCACAGATGACAGCCGGCGACGACGCGCGGGCCGACCTCGCGACCCTGCTGGACGTTCTGTGAGACGCCCTCACCCCCGGCCCCTCTCCCGCACACAGGAGGTGCATCTCGATATAGTGGACAGCGGCCT
>JAABUQ010011976.1_pt1 | contig 10912 bp, 6 predicted proteins | sample 5560001 | NCBI WGS metagenome assembly JAABUQ01 (sample SAMN10711888, study PRJNA513371) | rock metagenome | isolation source: Antarctica rocks | place: Antarctica: Victoria Land, Finger Mt nord | collected 2015-12-18
CGCTTCACCGCAGGCATATTACTGCGGAAGCGTATTAGATTATGATGAAAATTATTGCAATTGAGAATCAACTGTTTATTGAGAATATTGAATGCAAGAAGTACGTTTTAGAAGCTAAATTCTCAATAAGGAGCTATAAAATTAAGGCTTAATGAGAATACGAAATTTTCATTATAATCTAATACGCTTACAAGACAGGTTGCAACCAAATCAGCAACAACCACAACCACTGCTCGAAAACAGGCTAGGAAATGGAAATTTCCAAGGCTATACCATTTCACTTTGATGCCACTACAAATTATTGCTGACAGTGCTCTCTCTTACTGAACCATCTGTAGTCACTTTAAGGTGAATTGGTATACCACTAGGCTCTTTATAGATTCCGGGGATCTGGAGCTGTCAAGGAGATCTGGAATCCTTGACTGGTAAGGATTATAGGTTCTGTAGTCACTTATAGGGCTGAAACTAATATCTGGTAAGGATTAGAAGCGCATATCTGTTATACAGATCCCTGGAATCCATAAAGAGCCTTCGGAAATTATGAAAAGTTTTTAATTGCTCCAGCTATCAGGCTAAAAGCTATTGATAGTATAACTTTCAGCTTAGTTGGCACTTCATGACAGCTACCCTAACATTAGGCCAAGTTGCTCGAAGCTCATCTTGAGAGATTTGAGAAATGTTGGTTTTCTCATCATCTCTCCATTGGCAGCAAGGGACGCTCTCACGCTGCCTTTCCTGAATTTTTATCAAAACTCCAGCTCCTCAAGTTGACAATACCTTACTCGCTAATCAAACTTATTAACTCCTGAGTTGAGATTTTACCGCTGATATCAGTACCTTCGAGCAAGCTGTCAGCTAAATCGCGCTTGTGGTGATGCAAGTCAACTATCTTGTCTTCAATCGTAGCCTTAGCAACCAAACGGTAAATGGTAACGGGGCGTTGTTGACCGATGCGATGGGCTCGGTCCGAAGCTTGGTCCTCGACTGCCGGATTCCACCAGGGGTCCATATGGATAACGTAATCAGCAGCAGTGAGGTTAAGGCCGGTGCCACCCGCCTTCAGACTGATCAAAAAGACATCACCCTCTCCAGACTGGAAAGCATCCACCCTTTTTTTCCGCTCGGCAGCAGGAGTGCTACCGTCCAGGTATTGGTAATGGATCTTGCGACCGTCTAGATAATTGCGGATGATGTGCAAGTGGTCGACGAATTGGCTGAACACCAGAGCCTTATGGTGATTGTCCAGGAGTTCACCTAGCACCTCGCCAAAGAGTTGCAGCTTGGCACTGGGAAGTTGGGAGTCGGGCATGACCAGACGGGGATTGCAGCAAGCACGACGAAGTCGCATGATTTCTGCCAGGACTTGCAGATGTTTGGCACCAGCAGCCGCGTCGCTGGCAGACAGTTTGGCGAGCGCCTGACGCCGAAGCGCTTCATAGAAAGCCATTTCCTCCTGACTCAGATCGACATGCAGTAGAATTTCAGTCCGGGAGGGTAATTCTGCTAGCACCTGAGTTTTGGTGCGGCGCAGCAGAAACGGCTGAAGCAGTTTTTTCAGTCCTTGGCGTGCCTGTTGGTCTTGGTAACGCTCGATGGGGATGGCAAAGCGTTGGTTGAAGCTGTCCAACGAACCAAGCAGTCCGGGATTGATGAAGCGGAATAAATTCCACAACTCACTCAGGTGGTTCTCAATCGGAGTCCCAGTGGTAATGAGTTTGAACTTGCCTTGGAGACTCATTGCTGCTTGCGAGCGCTTAGTGGCAAAGTTTTTGATCAGTTGAGCCTCATCCAGCACAATAGTTTGCCATTGCACCTTAGCTAGCATCTGTGCTACTTCTTCTTGCTGTAATAGACCATAGCTGCAGATCATCAGGTCGAAGGGTTGTAGCTGCTCCAGCAGCTCTTGGCGATCGCCACCGCCGAATTGAATAGCATGGAGGGTCGGGGCAAACCGCTGCGCTTCACTCACCCAGTTCATGCAGACCGAAGTTGGTGCGACGATCAAAGTCGGTCCTTCAGGTGCGCGAGCGAGGACCACCGCCAACGCTTGCAAGGTCTTACCAAGTCCCATGTCGTCAGCTAAGCAGGCACCTACACCCCAGTGAGCTAGACGCGATAACCAGCGATAACCGTCAATCTGGTAGTCGCGCAGTTCAGCCTGGAGAGTAGAAGGCAGGCTAGGCTCCAGATTCTGGATTTCCTTGAGCTGTTGGATGTGCGCCTTCCAGTGGTTGTCGGCTTTGAGATCCCCGACCTCTTCCATCCAGTCTGACAACGCCAATGCTGCTAGCGAGTGAACGCGCAGACCTTTGCCCTGCTTTTCCGAAAATGCTCGCAGTTCGTCAAGGCGTTTACGAAACTCCTGAGTCAAGGCCAGAAATTTACCGTCACCGAGAGGAACAAAGCGACTGGGGGTTTGCTCCAGTAGTTCCATGAGGCATTGCATGTCTAGCACGCGCTCATCGTCTAATTTCAACTCCCCGCTAGTAGCGAACCAATCGTTCTGGCGGTGAATTTTCAATTGGAAATCCTTGAGGCTGGCGTGATGACTGACGCGCAGTTTTTCTCCGGCAGGCCACGCCAGCACTACCGTATCTCCTAAAGCTTGCAGTTCCAGCAGTAGTTCCAAACAGTCCTCCGGCTCTTCTAACAGCCATTCTCCCTCTTCTGGCGACTGACTAAGTAAGGTAGGGCAAGCAGTGATGGCAGTATCAGCGAGTTGCTGCTCTTGAAGCAAATTGCGGGTGGTCTGTAGACGCTTCCCGTCGATCTCTGCAATTATGGTTTCGCCTCCGGTACCAGGGCGATAATATGGTCCTCCTTGAGCAAAGGGACGAGCCAGTACTGCCACTTTCAATCCTTCACCCGCAGGTAACAGGTGAATATGAGGTTTGCTTTGGGCGGGCACTGCTTCAGCACCAGTCGCACCACTGCCGATGTCAGAATGGACCGTGACCATCTTGGAGACAGCATTAATCACTGTTAATACCCGCTCTTTAGCTGTAGCAGGCACTTCTAGACGGTTCTGCTTGCCCAGAATCTCAGCAATGCGTCGATGTTCCGCCGCGATTTCGATTACCTTTAGCCGAGTTGGGCTTTCCTTCACTAGAATGATGTTCTTGTTCTCTTTCAATTCCGGGGAAAGTTGCAAAGTTAACTGGTCGCCCTTAGTTTTTTTCACCAGCAGTTCCGGTTCCCCTTGCACAATTTCGACCCGAGTGGTCGGAGCATCTTCCCAAAATACCAGTGGATGTCCAACCAGGGCAGAGATCGCCTTTTCCCCAAACGTATAATCAGTCTGCCCATAAACCCCAGAGGTCGCCTTTAAGTGAGCGCAGACCTTCAGGTCTTGAGACGTTAGATAATCAAACTCACTCGGATTGCTTTTGAGGCGCTTGAGCGCCACATTGCGACCTTTACCCCACTCCCCTTTGGCTGTGAGCGTTTGCTCACGCGGTTGCAACATCCAGCTACTGGAATAGAATACTAACAACCAGGCTAAACGCTTCCCCGTTTCAGTTTTGGCAGTGGCTGGCGGTTCTGGCTCCAAACAAGTCAGTGCATTTAAGCAGAGTTCCCAAGCAGATTGCGGCTGGAGCAAGTCTACTAAGGGATAGATGCCACTATCCTGGCGCAATGATTTAGCCAATTTACCGTAGTGACTGCGCGGTTTGAGTCGCGACAATAACTCGGCAGACTCCATCGCCAACCAGTTGTAACCAGATATCTTAGCTTGCTCGTAGAACGGCTCTAGCACTTTGGGCAGAACCTTTTTCGCCCACTCAGCCTCCACCCAGTAAAGACACAAAGCACGTAACAGGGTTGACAAACTATGTTGTCCTGCATTGGGAGCGGCATTGCGGAGCGAGTCTTTCTTGGAAAGCTCTCCCTGCTGCAGATGCAGTAGATTTTCCAGCACTTCATAAATTGAGCCCAGTCCCTGTTTTGACTGCCGTCCCCGGCTAGCATAGCCGAGCGCTTCATTCAGACAATTCTTCGCTGGTGAATCTCCTCCCTCACGAGTTGCTTTCTTCAGCAGTGCCAGGACAAAAAATGGTCCACTGATCGACTGCAAGTAAAACTTCCGTTTCTCTCCACCTTTGTTCGGGGTTTGTAATGCCGCCGTGTAGTATTTAATTGCTTTTTCATAATCGCCCCCAAGAAAGAACCACCATCCCCATAAATAGGGGAAGTGTCTACCCTCTGGTTCGCATAAGTCCTCCAGCACTTGTTGTGCTTCTTTTAATCTACCTCGGAGAATCAGTTGCTCTATCAACAGGATGCGCTGCGAGTCTGAGCCTTGTCTAGCACAGTCTTCTCGCAGTAGACCAAAGGCTTCATCTGCGGGAATCAATTCCCGCAGCGAGCTATTCAATATACTTACTAGTACACTCTCATACAATTCTTGCGGCAGCGTGCGGCACCAATCTGGAGCGAACGGGTTATTACATACCTGTTGATATATCTGCTCCAACGATATCTTGTCTTTTGAATAACTCTTTCTCGAATAGGCTTCAAGCTGTTGCTTGACGAACTGATCGTCTTGGCGGTAGATACCGATTCGCACTTCGCGGAGCAATTGGCTTTCGCTGCTGAAATAGCAAGGTCCATCTTGCCAGCGTCTAGATATTGGTAGTTTCTCCTGCACCACTTGCACCAGTGCTTCAAATCGTCCGGCTTGCACTGCATCACGAGTTGCGATCTCCACTAGCAAGGGATTACACTGTAACCTTGCTCCGCTCTCTTGTACCAACAATGCCGCTTCCAGCAATTGCTCAACGTATGGTTTGAAGGTTTGAAGGGTGAAAAGTTTTCCGTTTCTGTCACGTACTCCAGTTTGATTCCAGCAGCTTACAGCCGCACTTCTACTGACTGGCTCGTAAATCACTGAGAACAACTGGACAATTGCTTGCTCCAGGGCTGACAAACTGTGATAACTTGCGACCAGTCGCTGACGCAGCTTTCCCGGATCAAAATCGGAATCGGGCATCATGTGCTGAATGCGTAATCAAAAAATTGCCACTTCATTGCTTCACTATACAGCCCTCAGCGGTTCTGTTACAACAGGTTGTGTCCCAAAAACAGGTGGGTGGTAAGGTAGGAAAGCCTAAAACCTCGGTAGTGATATGGAAGTAGTGGTGAGTCTCAAATCCCGTCTAGCTTTGCATTGTAGCCATGAATAAAGTACCAAACGGCTCCAATGTGATTGTGCAGCTTTTTGGAGAATGATAGACTTTCTCTTACTAGTCGAGAAACTCGTTGTCTGAAGGTATTATTCAATCGCTCAATATGGTTAGTTAGACCTGTTTCTTTACCAACAGCTCGATGACGTTTAGGGGGAATAACTGTCTTGTAAGCCTGCCAAAAATCTGTATAGATAAAGGCAGATTGCTGATAAATATCTGGATAATCAGCCCATAATTTACGAGCTGATTATCTGGTTCTATCCCCCACAAAGCAACCGATAATTTTGCGGGAATTACGGTCAATTGCTAGCCAAATATAGACCTCATTTTTCTTACTATCAACAAATGACCACATCTCGTCACATTCAATCGTCAACTTACCTGACAGTTTTTCCGAAACCTTTACCTGGCGCAGAGTATGAGCTAGCTTTTGATTCACATACTCTTGTAACCAAGACCAACTTACCTGAGTAACTCTGGCAATTCCTCACAGTGATATTCTCTCAAGCAAGAGTCGGTCAATGAGCTGTTTTACTTCCCTTGAAATAGTGATTTTATGAGGATTGACAACAAATTGGCGACCGCAGCTTTGACATTGACATTTTGGCTTGCCGTTGTGAACTGAACCATTTTTAATCAGATGCCAGGAACCACAGGCAGGACAGACTTGTTGTAGGAGTTCTTCACACTTTCTTTGGGGTAATTCTAACGACTCTCGTGCTGATTTACACAATAACAATACGCAGGAGGAAAGTAAAAGTGCTAAAACCGTTGTCATTAAAAATACTATTTTCTCGATAATTATTAGCAGCTCAATTATATTAGATAAAATTATACACGATCCTGACAGGGCAAGGGTTCTGTCCCACCACTACTTCCATATCACTACCAAGCTTTGTATGGCGGGAAAATGTGTCTTTGCTATTTTTACCCATTGTTCTGGTCTGGCGGTTCTTGGCTGTGATGGTTGAGGGCGTTCAGATCGTTGGGAAGTTTGGTGTGTTCATCTGTAATAGCTAAATTGATTTACACAGTGGAAATCAGCCAACATCCCTCAAGTTCTTATGCATCGCTGTGCTTGTCTTAATGGGGAGTTCTCAAATTGAGGCTAGATTTTCAACGCCCATTTAGTCAAGAATCATGGTGCTGAGCAATAGTACTTATTGCAAAGATGGGATGCACCCATTTAATGAGCCGTTATGCCTATCATTTCTAAACCCGTTTGTACAATCATTGGCACTAGGTCCTTTACTGCTTCTCTTACTACTTCCCCTGCTGCTGCATTGACTACTTTGCTTGCTGCTGCCTTGACTAGAAAGATAAAAAGGTCTTGCAGAACTGGATTCTCTATTGCATGTTCTGCCACGAGTTCAGCGAGTTTTTTTTTTGCATCCTCTGGGGTAACTCCTTGTGCTAGTAGATCATACAGAATTTTCTCAATCTCTTTCTCAATCTCTTCTTTGGCTAAACCTTTCTCAATCTTTTCTTTGGCTAAGCTTTGCTGCGGCGCAGATGATTTATATTTTTCTTGGAATAACCCAGTGAAGTCTCCTGGTAAAAAGTTACCCTGTTCAGGGTGACGTTTATCATGCTCACGATAAAACTCACAAAGTACGCTATCAAGATTTGTTTTCTTATCAATGGACCAACTTTCCAATCTGACGCCGGTAAAATCCGCCTCAGTGAAATTAGTTCCTTCTGCTTGTGTTGAAGAGAAGGTAGCTAGTCTGAGGTCAGCTTTGGAGAGGTTAGCCCCGCTAAGTTTGGCGTTGCTAAGATCAGCCCCGCTGAGGTCTACAGATTCATTTATATTTTTCAATCTAAAAAAATTCCAAACCCTTGGACCACGTTTAATCATTTCAAGATGCCGAGGATTCGCCATACAATATTGAAGCATTCAGCTTCAGTATTTTTTGCAGTTCAAGATAGAAAATTAGGAGCCACATGGAAGGGCTTTTTCGTGGAATCAGTGACTTCCACTCGATCAGTAGGGATTAAATATAGATTACAAGTTTGCTAAACATCAAGCAATATTTGATACATAACTTTACCTTCAATCGCCCAGTTTTCCATTGGTTTAAGCGCTCTAGTCAAATCAGCCAGCAGATAGCTATTAAACTGTCAGACAAGCTGTTGGAAAACTAAGTGCTAAAACCTAGAACTGTAATTTCGGCGGCTGACCAAGCACTGAAACTAACTTATACGACCTAAAAAATTGGGCTTAGACCCAGTTATCAAATGACAATTATTCTGACCGCTGCGTCAATTATTCCAGTCTGCGATCGCCTATAAGGAAAGATGCCTGATGAAGCGAAGCCTAATCCAGATCCACTAAGGATTTGAATAATTGACGCGATCACCAAAATTGAGATGCCAATGGGGACTGGAGTAATTGACGCAAGCGGTCAAGTTAATTGTCGTCTAATACCCAGTTACATGCGGGAAACTAACGCCAAAATGCTTCCTTCTCATCGCATAACCTAGCTTCTATGACAAAAGATATCGATTGCGAAAACCTTTACTGAAAACGACTTTTCAGCCTAATGGCTATTTTTTCAAGTATCTCGGCTATATGCCACATGAAGCTTTGAGCGATCGCGACCGCAAAGTTTGTGAGAAATGCGGGTTAGAAGCACACCTATTACATTTTATTAAAAAGCGATATCGATATCTCGCAGCAATGATAGGCTTATCCCGCATTTCTCACAAACAGAGCTTGAAAAGCTAGAACCCTTGCCCTGTCAAAGTCAAGCGGAGTAAGGGTTTTAACAGTGTGTTGTTTTTTTTCGCCTCGTTTTGATCCGGGTCAATCCTTGACTGCATAAGGCTTTGAGCGATTATGAACGCAAAGTTTGTGAGAAATGCGGGCGTAGTGGTCAAACTTTTGAAAAGCTCTGGAAGAGAATTAGAACTTGGAAAAGTAGAAGATATTTAACGGATGGATATTATGTTTATGCTATCTATATTGACCCAGAAAAGCATTTAGTGTTATCCAAAATTCTCTTAACTAGAGTTGAAGGAGAAAATACAAGATTAAGACCGGAGGCGGAGCGTCTCCGGCTCCGCATTATCTAGCTAGATTACATCGAGCAACTCTTTGTTACTCAAAATCTCAAGAGATGTTACGACATTCAGTACGACTATTAATGCACTATTTAAGATTTCGGATAATTCCCCTCGCCAGCTAATCCACTGCTGATTCAGCAACGCCCTTTTCAGAGTCTGGGTCAAACATGCCTCGCTTTTGGGTGTCCTAGGGTAAGCGATCGCCTCATTAGTAAGATTTTCTTTTGAACTGTTGGGTTTGCTGGCAAAACCCGTGACTGTCAATCTTCAGGGGCGCACCAAAGACAGGATAATGCCGCATAGCGAACCCAGGAGTAGGACTGTACCAGTGGTGGAACTGATGACAAAGCCGATCATCCGCTTCTCGGCAGCCTGATAGTATCCCCAGGCATAAATAATGCGACCCACAAGCCAGAGAGTACCCACAACAGCACCCCACAATGGGCTGATGTAGAAAGAGAACAACCACAACAGAGGCAGGAAGAAAACCAACTGCTCCAAGGTATTCTGCTGGACACGCAGCACCCGTTCAAAGTCGGGATCTCCTGTCATTTGGGGAGGTGGCACCTTGTATTTGGCTCTGGCTCGACCGACGTTAAAAGCTAAAACCTGGTAGACCAGCAGTGCCAGAGCAGTGATCAGACTAGGCCAAGATGACATACCGCAATCCTCATACACCTAAAAAGTACATTTCTTTAAGGTAATCTAAAGGGCGAGTGCGCCTCACACCGCATTATCCACCCACACTCTAGGCAGTCGCGTTGTGAGATTTTCGAGCGTTGAGCCCTTGTTGCTATGAGAGTAACACTTTATTCTACAAGCACGCAAAAACTTGAATTATGGAGCGATACCCAGTTTAGTTCATTCAGCTTTAGAACGAGTAAGTCATAGGAGCAAGTGCGTGAATCTCGCTAACCTTTCAGCAGAAACCATTGAGAAAATCAAAACATATCGGTTTGATTGCATTGTTGAAAAGCATGAAGGCCCTGAAACTTGGAAGTCTTTCCTTCAGTACTATGATTTGGAATTCCTACAATTCAATGAGCATGATGTTCTGCTACCTGTGGATAGGGAACACCATCCCAACATTACACTTCTACGCTGCATCGAGAGCGCTAATGGGCAGTCCCTAACCCTATTTCTCAAGGACACCACCTATGAGGATGACCCGTTTTGTGCTGGATTTCTGGCAGTGTGTGATCGTGTCCCTGATAAGGACTTTTTCCTAGCAGTGGTTTACCACGAGTGGTTCATTGTTGATGAGCTAAAAGGGGGGTAGGGATGACATAACCCCGCGACCCCTTTGCTCACCGACTGCCCAACTGTTTGAGCAGTGGCACTAAGGATTCTGGATTGAGTACATGGACATCCTGAACCTTGCTATCAATTGCCTGAATGTCGAGTTCAGCTTGGGTAAAACATAAGATAGGGGTGACGTATTTAACGCCTTCGCTCAACCGGGATTCCAGGGATCTAACTCAATACCTCTCGGTTAAGGTCATCTTGTCAGCAAATTTGGTCAGGAGACATAGCTGAACTCCTTGATGCTTCGTCAGGAAAATTACGCCGAATTTCTTAACCGAGAGGTATTGCGCTAGATCTATCCCAGCTAATCTAAGACGGTAGTGATATGGAAGTAGTGGTGAGACAGAGCCTTTACCCTGTCGGTATCCTGTACAATATTATCTAATACATGTAACCCTTAAATAATCCCCAATAAATTAGCATTGTTGATGACAACAATTTTGGCGTTCTTACTTTCTTCATTCATGGTTCTGTTATCCAACGTAGCACGAGATTCGGTAGAATTATCTCAGGAAAAGTGTGAAGAACCTTCAGAACGAGTCTGTCCTGCCTGTGGCTCTGAGTAATTGATTAAAAATGGTTCAGTTCATAATGGCAAGCCAAGATGTCAATTGTATTAGCTGCGGTCGTCAATTTGCTGTCAATCCTACTAAAATCACTGTTTCAAAGGAAATAAAACAGCTCATTGATCGACTCTTACTGGAAAGAATATCACTACGAGGAATTGCCAGAGTGACTCAAGTAAGTTGGTCTTGGTTACAAGATTACGTGAATCAAAGACTAGCTCGAACTCCGCGCCAGGTTAAGGTTCCAGGAAAATCACTAGATAAATTGATCGTTGAATGTGACGAGATGTGGTCATTTGTTGCTCGCAAGAAAAATGAGGTCTATATCTGGCTAGCAATCGACCGTAATTCTCGAAAACTTGTCGGTTGTTCTGTGGGAGATAGAACGAGAAAAGCAGCCCGTAAATTATGGGCTTCCTTACCAGAGATTTATCAACAACGTGCCTTTGCCTATACAGACTTTTGGCAAGCTTACAAAACAGTTATTCCCCCTAAACGTCATCGAGCTGTTGGTAAGGAAACGGGTCTAACTAATCATATTGAACGATTGAATAATACCTTTAGACAACGAGTTTCTCGACTGGTGAGAGAAAGTCTATCATTCTCCAAAAAGCTGCACAATCACATGAGAGCGATTTGGTACTTCATTCACGGCTACAACGCAGAGCTGGACAAGATTTGAGCCTCACCACCCGCATTTCTCACAAACTTTGCGCTCATAATCGCTCAAAGCCTTATCCAGTCGAGGATTGACCTCGATCAAAACGAGACGAGAAAATCAACACACTG
>JAABUQ010011977.1_pt1 | contig 10911 bp, 8 predicted proteins | sample 5560001 | NCBI WGS metagenome assembly JAABUQ01 (sample SAMN10711888, study PRJNA513371) | rock metagenome | isolation source: Antarctica rocks | place: Antarctica: Victoria Land, Finger Mt nord | collected 2015-12-18
CGCGAACTCGCAACAGACCGCCGCGCGCCCGAGGCTCATCGCGAAACTTGGTCTGCAGTTGATAGAGCATGATCGGCAACTGGCGGTAGGAGCGCACGTGTTTGCGCAGCAGGTCGGCCACGACCTCCTCATGCGTCATCGCCAGCACCATATCTCGACCGGCGCGATCACGAAAGCGAGCCAGCTCTGGGCCAACATCGTACCAACGGCCCGTCTCCTGCCACAACTCGGCGGGGTGTACCACCGGCAAAGAGACCTCCTGGCCGTCGATGGCGTCCATCTCCTCGCGCAGAATCTTCTCGAGCTTGGCCCGTACCCGCTGCCCCAGCGGAAGCAAGGAAAAGATCCCGGCGGACAGCGGCTGCACGAATCCACCGCGCAGCAGCAGCGAGTGGCCGGCCACGTCGCTGTCATTCGGGCTTTGGCGCAACGTCTCGCAAAATAGTTGAGTTCGGCGCATGGGGATCCTCCAGAGAACAGTGTGGAAATAGGAAACCTCGTCCTGCATAGGACGAGGTTTTTTGTTCCCCGCGGTACCACCACGCTTGGGCCGCAACAGCAGCCCCTCTCAGTCCGATCACAACGACCGGCTTCCCTCGATAACGGGGGGATCCCGGGAGCCTTCGTCAGGCCCGGCCAGCCCGGTCGGTTCGGAGACGGTCACCTACCGGCTCGCACCTGCACCGGCTCTCTGCCAGGCTCCACGTCTCGTAGTAATCCGGGATGAAGCTTTGGACGATGGTAACAGACGACGTCGGACCGACGCGAGCCGGCTTCCTTTTCCGCCAGCGGTCGACCAAGAACGACCTCAGTTAGGTGACCGTCGCTTCCTCGAATGCCTGCAGCACCCCCAAACGGGCTCGCAGCTCGCGCTGCTCGTCCAGAGTGAGCGAGCGCAGTGGAGCGGTCAACGCTGCGTGTGCAATCAGGCCGCGCGCCTCCAGGACCGTCTTGAGAAAGCCGAGAATGGCGGCATTGGGTGAGCCACCTTGCGCCATGGCGGCTACCTGCTCGATCCCGATAATACGCGTCTCAACCTCAGCCGCTCCCGCGAAGTCTCCGGCGATGGCTAATTCGTATGCCTGCACACACAGCTCTGGAAAGGCATTGGCCAGGCTTGGTATGGCGCCCTCCGCGCCCGCCAGCACGGCCGCGTCGATGAGATAGCGGGTGCCGGCGAATGCCCAGAAAACAAGCTGGCGCTGCCGGGTAAAGCCTACCAGTTGACGGAACCACTCCAGGTCGTTTTGGCTGTCTTTGATTCCGGACACGGTGCCCTCTTCGGCGAGCTGGTAGGCAGTTCGCAGATCGACGCGCACCCGTACCGTCTGGGGAATGTTGTAGATAAACAGGGGAAGGTCGACAGCCGCGCGTATGGCCCGATAGTGCACAAGCAGCTCGTCCTGGCTGTGCGGATAGTAGTACGGCGGCGTGGCGGCAATCCCGTCCGCGCCGGCTTGCAGCGCGCGCCGGCCATGCTCGATGGTCATACGCGTCGATGCATCACTCACATTTGCGATGACCGGCACTCGCCCGGCCGCTGTGTCGACCACCGTCTCGATGGCAGCCGCCCGTTCATCCGCCGAAAAGCTAGCGAATTCAGCCGTGGTGCCCATGGCCCATAGCCCGTGGACGCCGGACCGCAGCTGGAAGTCCACCAGACGGCGCAGCGAGGCCAGGTCGGGTTCCTCATGTGGATCGATGGGGGTGATGAGCGGGGTAAAGATCCCGCGAAAGACAGCGGTCACGCGGTGGGGAATCCATCGGACTGAATCAGACGCCGCAGGTCGGCGTACTCCTGGACCACCGTGGAGAGCCGTTGGCTTTGTTCGTAGAGCCGTAAGAGAACCATCAGATTGTTCGGGTTCTCGACTACCGAGATTACCAACTCCTGCACCGACGCTAGATCGTCGGCCGCGGTCGCGGCTGACACGTGGCCCCTCAAGGAGTCACGAAAGGCGACCTGCACCTGTGAGGATTCCTCCATCGACCGCATCCGATCCGTCATCGCACGGTTCTGAGAATCAGCGGCCTCCATATCTTGTGCGAGGCCACGCAGCGTCTCATCCAGTGAGCGGGCCATCTGGAGCGCGTTATCAACGCGTGAGTGCGTTTCACTCATAGGGAACGGGGCATCCGCGACGGGTTGCTGTTCTGCCTCCCGCGGTTCGGCCCCCTGTGGATGGTCGTCGGGGATACGGGGGCTGTCGTCATTCGGTTCATCGTTGTCGCTACCGATCTGGCCGGGCGACTCCTGGACGGCGCTCACCGTTATTTCCGGACCAGACGATTTCGCAGCTCGGGAAGCGGCCGGGACACGCTTCGAACCGCCAGTGGTCACACCCTTCGACTTCGCCATGGTATCGTCACCTCCTCCACCCGCATACTCGTTGCCTTCCAGTACCAAAACGTTCGGGGACTCTCGGTCCAATTGGGACAGCTCTGTGGCGCCTTGGGGAGACGGATCCGGGCGGGTCTCCGCTGCCACCGGCTGGTCAGCCCCGTTGCGCGGTTCGGTGAGGCCCTGCGTCGAGGAGGTCTCCGGGCCCCATTCCTCGGGCATCGACCAGGAAAAGGTCTCCTGTGAGGCAATGCTGCCCATCGGCAGTGGCTCACGGTCGTCCGCCGGCGGTATCTCCGCCAGGGCCATTGAATCCACGCTGATCAACGGATCGCGGCCATCACCGCCCTGCGCGCCTACCCACGTTTCCGTACCGGCAGTCGCTCTTGCATCGCTTATGGCCGGCACGCCGTCGACCACCGAGGTCGTCTCATTCGGCGCCCTCGACTCGAACGAATCAGCTTCAGCCACAGCGGGCGCCGGCTGAGTAGCCGGTTGCGATTCCGCACCGCGCGACGCGGCGCCGGAAGCACGGGGACGTACCGTGGATGGCTGCGCTGTCTGGCGACGCGCCATCAGGAAGAGCGCGAGCAGCAGAAGTAGGACAATCGCCGTCACGATCACTGCCAGGCCAATGTTGGCTCCCGTGACCAGAGCCACTCGTACCAACCTGCCCACGAGAAGACCCGCCTGCGAACGGTCCGCACTCACCATTGATTCAGGCAAAAGAGCGTTCACTGAGTACATGGTTCCGTCTCCTTAGGCTTACCGTCGTGTCGCTCGACCGCACCTGTACCAAGGAGTGGTCGCGAGAGTGCGGTACCGCCCCTGGCGAACGAGGTGATGACGAGAGAATCGCGTATGGAATCGTGCTTGACCCGAGATGGTTTCGGCATAGCATAATACAGGTTCCCCGAACGTGTCTATGCCACGCCTCCCCATTGATGGTTGACAATTGCGCAGCAACGGTAGACCCGCATCAGGAAAGAAGGACTTTCTCCACTATGTCCGCAAAAACCTGAAGGGTGGCCTCGTCAGAGCTCTCGGGCAGAGCCACCGTTTTGGCGCCAAGATACGCCACGAACCTGCTCGCGGCCTGGCGCACTGCTACCACGACCTCCTCGGTAGGTGGCGTTTCGCCTTCCCACCACCATCGCACAATGCTCCAGGTCCTTCCCTGGAAGCGAGAGTCGAAGCGTGCCACAAACCGGTCTGCGTACAGTACAGGGAGCACGTAATAGCCCCAACGCCGATTGGCCGGCGGCTTGTACACCTCCCAGATGTAGTGGAAGTCGAAGAGGTACTGCACAGTCTTGCGGTCCCACAGCAAGCTGTCCAGCGGCCCAAGGAAGACGGCCCGCGGCTCCATCGTTGGCGCCTGCAGCAACGGCAACGCGGCGGCTGGTAGGTGGAACAAGGTGCTTTTCTCTCCCACCCGCACCGGCGCCAGATCGCCCGTCTCCACCAAGTCGAGAATCGCTTCAGCGCGTGCCGCTGCATTGCCGCACACGCTCCAGATTGCTGCCTCGGCCTGCGGTCGCAGCAGACCAACCGCCTGGTGGCGACGCGCCACAATCCAGCGCCGATAGGCCTTCTCGTCCCATTCCAACTCATGTCGATACATGGGCGGAATCACGCGCTCCGGTCGATCATAGTAATGCCGACCCGCCTCGCGGTGATGTGTCACCAACTCGCCACGCGCCCACAGCGCGCGAAGGATCCGCTTGATACGGGTCGACCCTAGCCACGAGCCGTGCGCACCGATCCGCTCTCGATCCTCGAACTCTAACGAGGACAACGGCCCTTTGCGGTCAATCGCGGCGAGAGCGGCGCGCACCGCCTCCGGATGTTCGTCCAGCACAGCACCATCGTGCCAGGGCCGGTGGTTGGCTCTGGTGAGAGCACGCTTCGGCCAGTCGCTCATCGGCACCAGACACGCTTGCTTGTCCCAAGCATCGTACGCTTGTCGTTCTTGGTAGACGTAGGTCTCCCAATCGTCCACACAATACGCGGGCACCCGCGCTTGCAAGACCAGGTCGGGATTACGTCCCAGCGGTTTGAGCGGGTCGTACTGCACGGTGCTGAGCCGGTCGAAAACACCCTTGATGTTAGTAAGAGCCAGATGATAGCGGACGAGAAAGCGCCGCGCTTCCGGGATAGAAAGTGTGAGCATTTGCGCCATACTACCGCGCCTCATCGCCGCACGCGGCGGCCACGCGCTGTGCCCTGCACGTCTCACGAGTAGTTAACACGAGGGTACTCCTTTGGCCTAAAACTGTATCCGTTTGACCCATGGTCAAGGCTCCCTCGCCCCTGTATCTTCTATGTAATAGCAGCCCACCACTAGCAGCCCATCGGGGGAGCCAAGCCATTGCCTAAGGCGCTCATCGTATGCAACTTTCCTATCCTCGCGCTGACCGCGGAGGGCGTCGTCGGCGATCGCTATGAGATTTCGCGGCGTACCTGGAGCGAGCATCTGGAAGCGCCGGCAAACACTGTCGACCTGGTGATTGCCGATGTCACGAATCTCCCCTACAATCGGTCCCTGGCCATGCTGTGGTCGAAGAGTCCGGGCGCTCGCATCGTCGTGTGTTCGCTCGATCAAAACGAGGTCGAGGTATACCGGGTGGGGTCCGAGGGTCCAGAGATGGAAACCGAGCTGGAGAGCTTGCTGGCCCTTACTGCTTGAGCGAAGCCGCGCTTAGCCTGACCGCCTCAGCAGCCGCTGGAACAAAGAAGGTGTTGCCGCCTCCGACAGCGTCCGAGCTTCGCGCAGGGCCTGCCCGGCCAGCAAACGTGCCGGGTTCTCCTTGAGCAGCAGATCCGCCTGATCATCACCGGCGAGTTCGGCAATCCGAGTATGAGTTGCCATCAGCGAGCGAGCCCCGCCGGGATGATGGCGGTCACTCGCTGCCATCTGATAGTGGCCCCGACTCAACAGCTTCTCGGCCGTGCGCCGTATCGCGCTGCCGTACTCGCCAAGCAGCGCCGGCGCGGTAAGTTGAAGCGCCACGCCTCGCTCCACCAGGGTATCGAGGCTTGAAGGGTCGCGCTGCACGAACCCATACCGCTCGGGGTGAGCGAGCACGACCTGGTACCCGGCAAGCTGCAACCGAAATACCGTGTCCTCGAGATAGAGCGGCATCTTCTCCGACATGAGGGACACTTCGGTCAAGATCGCACGCGTGGCCCCCAGACAGGCGATTGCTCCCTGTTCGAGCAGGGTGGGAACGTCCGGGGTCAAGTAGATCTCATTCCCACAGTACAGATCGACTGAGATATTGTTCGCCGCAATTGCCTCGCGCAACTCAGCCACACGTTCCCGGAGCATCACGATAGACAGGGGGCGCGGTTTGTCTCCATCGAAATGCGGAGTCGCAACCACGATGGTGACACCCTCCGCGGCGAACTGACGCGCAATCTCCAGGCTCTCATCGATGTCGACAGCGCCATCGTCCGCACCATAAACAAGGTGATTGTGCAGGTCGATCATGCCCGGTCCTTGAGTGCTCATTCTTGTTTCTCTCCTGCACGCCTGTTTCCCGTGCGGCTCGGCCCCCTCTAGCCTGCCTCCACGTTCTTAACACTACCCTGTCTCCGTCATGGTTGGCGCACCCTGAACGTGCAAAACGCCCCACCGGGCGGCGGAGCGTTCGACGGACAGGGGGGTGATGGCGGTGCCGGCTGGGGCAGCGAGGGATAGAGCGCTGCCCCAGCCGGCGGGACGGAAAGGAGAAGGACCAATGAAGGAAAATAATTGCGCCGGGTGGCGATTAACCACCCGTCGGTAATCCCCCACCTCCGCGGATTACCTGTCCATAGGCTACCGCGTTTCAGGGATGGTGTCGAGCGCCGAGGAGACCCACGAGCCACCCACACAGAGACTTATGTAAATCAAAAAAAGCCCGTGCGCGGGCGGCTCCTGGCCATTTACCCACCGCTCACCCCGGCTGCACGGTCCCCTATCCACGATGCGTGTGCCCCTGTGCGCAGCCGTCCACATGTTCATCCACGAACTCATACACACGGGAACGTGCGACCTATCGATTGCCGCTAGTAGGATACAGGTGGAGGATGTTGATGTCACGATCCAAGGGTGGGCGCCGGGCGCCGCGGGGCAAACTGGGCAATCCGCAACCATCTCCCACGCTGACCATGACCGCGCCTGAAATAGACCTCTTGATCACGCTGGCCAACTACTACGAAAAAGCGATGGGCCCGACACGGCACCTGGTACGGCTGACGGCCCCGAAAGAGGTCCAGCTAAAATACCGCTTTCTGAAAGAGGAGAGCGAGTGGCTCCGGCTGTTTGCGGAATCGGCCCGAGATCGGCTCGGAGATTCCGGCGCGGACGAGATACCGGTTGCCTTTACCGTCCGGGCCATCGTTGCGTTCTGGGGCCGCATCCTGTCCAATCTCAATTCCACTAGGTCGCGTCGTCGCCTCACACGGGATGCCGTTCACGCTCGCGAGAGGATGGCCGGCCGCTTGCAGCAGACCGTCGTTGAACTGCGCGCCACGCATCCGGACCTCATCGCACAGGAGATTTCGAGCAGACGGCGCCGAGAAGTGCCCTGGATGCAGCAAGCACTGGAGAGAACGCCCGAGAATTAACAATGCTCGATCAGCCGGCTCGTCTATCCGCATGATGGGAGGCCGGTACAATACCGAGAAGATTGAGGGCTGAGGACGGTCAACCGTGAAGACCACGATCCTGTCTGGCGGATTCGTGCTGGTCGGTCTCCTACTGGGCTTTGCGGCGCTGCTCGGAGTGACTCCCACCGTCCAGCCCAATCAAGAGCCGCGACCGGCCAGCGCCGGCGTTACTCGCTTTCCGATCCAGCACGTCATCATTATCGACAAGGAGAACCACTCCTTCGACAACATGTTTGGCCTGTTCCCAGGCGCGGATGGCGCCTCGCACGCGCGGCTCTCGTCCGGTAAAGTCGTGGCGCTGATCCGGACACCCGACCGGACACTACTTGATGTCGGCCACGCGGGAGCCGCCGCGTCGCTGGCCGTGAACAATGGACGGATGGACGGTTTCGACCTGTTGCCGGGCGCCGAGCAAAATGGCAGGATCATCGCCGACTCGCAGTACCAGCGCGCCGACATTCCGAACTACTGGCGGTATGCCCAGACCTTTGCCCTCGACGACCACTTTTTCTCGACCATCATGGGGCCAAGCTTCCCCAACCACCTGGTCATGGTCGCGGCCAGTTCGGGCGGTACGGTGGACAATCCACGCGGTCAGATCAAGCATGCGTGGGGCTGCGACGGCGGATCGCATTCGGTGGTCGAAGGCATCAGCCCCAACGGGCGGCACTTCCTCACCAAGCCCTGCTTCGATTTTCAGACGCTGCCCGACATCTTGCAGCGCTACCATGTGAGCTGGAAGTACTACGCTCCCCCACAGTACGCGTCCGGCTACGTGTGGTCCGCCCTGGACGCCGTCCGCCACGTCCGGTATTCTCCGCTGTGGCAGTCGAACGTGGTGCGAGACACCAGCTTTATTCCCGATATTCAGCAGGGAAAGCTTCCGGCGGTGAGCTGGCTGGTGACCAACGCCGCATTCAGCGATCACCCACCGGCCTCCATTTGCCTGGGGGAACAGTGGACGGTGCGCCAGATCAACGCTGTCATGAAAAGTCCGTACTGGAAGAACACGGTCATCTTCCTGATGTGGGACGACTTTGGCGGTTTTTTCGACCATGTGGCGCCGCCCCATCTCGATTCCATCAGCCTCGGCCCACGGGTGCCGAACATTGTCATCTCACCCTACGCGCGGCCTCATTCGGTCGACCACACTACCCTCGAATTCGACTCCGTCCTGCGTTTCATCGAGGACGACTTTCACCTTCCCGCCCTGAACAGTCGCGATGGCTCCGCTACCTCGGTTCGATCATCGTTCAACCTTGGTCAGCAGCCACTTCCTCCACTTCTTCTCCAGCCTAGAACCTGCCCCAAAAGCGACTACCGCACCATCAATCAGCTGACCGGGCAGATCGTCCGGCTTCACACCGACCACGGATTGCACACCCTGGTGCTGCGTATTCAGGGCAACACGCTGCTTACCGTGCTCTTCGGACCGTCCTATGCGCTAGACAGCAATACCGGCGACCGGCTGTCCTTCAGCCAACTCAGTCCTGGCGACACCGTCACCACCGGGGCCACGCCGGACCCCCAGCGCGCCCTGGTCTATACCGCGTTTAGCTTGAGGGACCAATCAATCGTGCGTATCCACCAGCGCAGCGCCATGCTCAACAACATCAGCCAGGATGGATCCTTTGTGGATGCTTCCCTCGGCCACGCTCCGGTGGTGGTCAATCTGGGAAGAGACACCCGCATCATTCGCTCAAACGGCACCAGTGGGAGGCGCGCCGACCTGGTTGGCGACCAGGCGGTGTTGGTGACGGGGCTGCTCAACACGCACAGCATGGTCGTGGTGGACGCCACGCAGATCCGGCTGGTAGCCGTCCCGACGTCTCGTCTCACGCTGCGACTGTCTCACTCCACCCGTCGCCCCGGTTCCAAACAAACAGTCTTGATATCGGGACCGCCGGCAACCCTTACCCGCGTGGAGGTCCGCTATCCCAATGGCGTGTCGCACCCCACCTATATGCACACTGATGCCGTGGGGCAGGCGCGCTACTCCTTTGCGGTGCCCGCCCGCGCAAATACCGCAACGCAATCCAGAGCCAGCGTCAACGTACGGACCGACCGCGGCAGCGCCTCCGCGTCGTTCTCTATCGAGCGGCTGCCGCTGGAGATGTACGTACTTCATTCCGGCGCGAAACGGGGCGCAAGCCAATCGGTCAATCTCTACGGCTATGCCAGAGCGACTGTTGCTCTCACCATTCTGTACTCCAATGGCCACTACTTCACGCACCTGGCCCGTCTCGATACCCACGGTCGAGGCAGCTACACCTTCCACCTGCCTACCTCGCTCCATCCCCCGGCTGGCTCGGTGACCGTCCAGGCACTCTCCTCCCGGGCGACCGGGACAGCCGCGGCCGTAGTGCGATTCACTTACTCGTGAACTCTCAACTCAACGGAGGAAAGCATTGAATAATTTGGAAGGTTACTGTCGATCGGGGTGTCACAAACGAACGGGATAAACGTCAAGTAATTCAGTAGGATACTTTTAATCGGGGGGGGTGACGTACGCGGTAGGCAAAGCTAAGGCGCCATGGACCCGAAGGCAAACACCCAGCAGCGCACTCGGCACGCCACGACTCAATAAGAAACAGATCTTCCGGCAAAATATCGGGTCCTGCTGATCAGCTCGCGACACATTGGATCGGCGGGGCTGTACGCGATGCTGCTGCACGACCAGAGGGACGGTGTGGAAATGGGCTACCTTGTGTTAGGTGAAATACCAAAATCATCCGCCGGTACCGGAAAAGTGATCCGCCGGGTGGCACTGATACCAATCCGTTCTGCCCCCGCCGCACTTCCCGGCGGGCGACGACGCGCTTGGTCCGCAATCCATTGCGGACCGGCGAAGCAATTTTACGGCACCAGCAGACGGGTTTGGTGTGAGGATCCCGGTTACATACCTGCGCCTTCTGCCAGCACTGTGTGGCGGTCAGGTATCATCCAGTCGGGACTATCTCCATTGCCATCCGAAGAATTCGCAGTCGCTAACCAGTGGCAAGACGTTGTAGGCGGGATTCATGTCAACGTCTTTGCGGGCGCATCCCGCAAAGACACCACACAGGGAGTTCTAGTTGTCATGCGTACATCGGCGAACTTCGTACCTCTTGGAACAACGATGGTGAGTGTTCCCTCCCATACCGGAGCTCTCCATATCGAGTCGGCAAGCGTGAGCAATGTTTTGACGGTGCAGTCAACGAGCGGTCAGAGTTGGGTGTTCAACACGGAACAGGTAAGCCTGGGGTGATGGCCTTCAGGCAAAACAGCGGTGCACTGGCAGTTCGTTCTATCTCACGCTGGCGTCACCTGTCATGGATCGCATTGGCTGTAGCGATGTCCCTTCTACTTGGACTTGGGACTATCCTAGGAGTTCAGATACCAGGCGCCGGGGCCTATCCCAGTCCGAGCAACGATGCCGCGACCTGTAAACCCCGTGATCTCGGGGCTAGTGCGTATTGGGGAGGCGCGGCAGGCAGCATAGTAGGCAGAGTACTGCTGACAAATCGGAGCCTTTCGGCGTGTAGCTTGCGCGGTTATCCCTCCATCCAGGTGCGCAGTCGAAACGGGCACACGGTTCGGATGGTCGAGCGCCACACTCGACATGATCCCATGCTGGACGCCGGGGTTCCGAAGCTCGAGCGAGTGAGTGGACGATTACTTTCACAGCGCAAGGCGGCCGTTGATCTGTACTGGTTATCCTGGTGCGGAGGACCAATCAGCCGTCCCGTGGTTCTCTGGGTGCGCCTATCGCCGCAGGGTGAGATTGTACGCGTGGCGGTGAATGACACGCTCGGCACCAGACGATGGGAAGCAACGCCACCCTGCTACGATCAACACGGTTTCCCCGGCAGGCTCAACATTGGCCCGTTCCAACCAACGAAATAGTGCCTGAATATGTCCCTTGGGCTCGGTGA
>JAABUQ010011978.1_pt1 | contig 10907 bp, 17 predicted proteins | sample 5560001 | NCBI WGS metagenome assembly JAABUQ01 (sample SAMN10711888, study PRJNA513371) | rock metagenome | isolation source: Antarctica rocks | place: Antarctica: Victoria Land, Finger Mt nord | collected 2015-12-18
ACCTTCTTGTCCTGCTCCGCAAACTCCTCGGCCTCCTCCACCATGCGCTTGATGTCGTCCTGGCTCAGGCGGCCCTTGTCGTTGGTGATCGTGATCTTCTCGCGCTTGCCTGCGCCGCCGCGGCGCGCCGCTCAGCGCCGGTTCCTGGGCGCCGCCGTGGGCCGGGCGCCGCGTCTGCTTGTCGGCAAGCATGCATGCAGAGCTCGCGCCTCGGTGGCTATGGCATGGCCTCCCTACGACCAGGCTATCAACACGTTTGGACCGGGCTGCTCCTTAAGTACACATCACAGGCAGCACCTTGGCAGGGCCCTGGTGCAGCTCGGTTATAAGCGCGCGACTGCGCGGTCCGGCCGCGACGGCCTTTTCATGCAGCAAAGCCCCGCTTCGCGCAAGCCCGCTTGCGCAAAGACGGCGGCCGCGCGCGCGCACCGGTGCCCTTGTCCTCGGCGCCGACGTTGAGGATGCCGTTGGCGTCGATCTCAAAAGTGACCTCGATCTGCGGCACGCCGCGCGGCGCGGGCGGGATGCCGTTCAGGTCGAACTGGCCCAGCTTGTGGTTGTCCTTGGTCATCGCGCGCTCGCCCTCGTACACCTGCGCGCGCGCGCCGCCCTTGCGCCGCTTCCCGCCATACCCCGCACTGCATGCTGGCGAGCCGGGCCGCCCGTCAGGCGGGCGGCGCTGCCGCAACGGGCCCAGCGCTGGCGGGAGCGGGGGGCGCCGGACAGGTGGGATATCCTGGCGGGGCGGGGCGCGCCTGGATGGACACGGTGGACTGCTGGTCCTGGTACGTGGTGAACGTCTGCGACTTCTTGGTCGGGATGACCGTGTTGCGCGGGATGAGCTTGGTCATGACGCCGCCCACGGTCTCAATGCCCATGGACAGCGGGCACACGTCCAGCAGCAGCAGGCCCGAGATCTGCGCGCGCGCATTTCCGCTTCGGCAAGTCCGCACCCTCCGCGCGCGTGCGACGCCGCGGCGGCGGCTGTGGTGTGTTGAGCTCACCACACGATCACGTCGCTCGCCAGAGCCTCGCGCTCCTGTGCCGCGCCGCGCTGCACGGCCAGACAGGCGCCAGCAAATGGCGCGCGGAGCAGGCCGGCCCACAGGGTAGGGGTTGGGGCACTGGGAGGCGGGCCGCGCACGTCGCCCTCCTCGCCGGACAGGATGCCGCCCTGGACGGCGGCGCCATATGCGACGGCCTCGTCGGGGTTGACGCCCTTGTTGGGCTCCTTGCCGTTGAAGTAGTCCTTGATCAGCTGCTGCACCTTGGGGATGCGCGTGCTGCCGCCCACGAGCACCACCTCGTGGATGTCCTCCTGCGCGCCGCGGGCCGCGCGCTCAGCCGCGCCGTCCGTGACACCCAGCCTGTCACAATCTCGGCGTGCAGCCAGCACAGCACCTCCGCTCAGACAATGCGGCAACGAGCGGGCAGCCGGCAGCTCAGGGACGCGCGCCGCCCGCGAGCCCGCGCCGGCGCCCGCACATGACAGGCTGTCCTGGCTCACAGATGGACGCCGCGCTGGAGGGCTCAGGTTTAGGGTTGGGCCGGCGCGGCGCGCGCCTTCTTCAGATCGGCGTCCTCCATGGCCTTGCGCACGGGGCCCATCGTCTTCTTGAACAGGTCGTTGTTGAGCTCCTCGAAGCGCGCGCGCGTCAGCGGCTCGCTCAGGTCCACGCCCTCCGCCAGCGACTCGATCTCCACGCGCACCTGCGGCGCGCCCGCGTGCGGCGCGTCAGGCTCGGCCCGGAGCGCTTTTGGCAGGCGCCGGACACGGCGCTGCAGGCTGCGCATGATATAACGGTGCTGCTCGCGCCAGCGGCGACACAAGCAGCGCGGCGAGGGCGCGAAGTGACTGACCGGCTGCGCCCGCTAAGCGCGGAGCAGCACCGCGCGTTGCCTCTCACCCGAGGACCAAAGCGTGGCGCTGCCACAGGTGCACAGACACGAACACGCGGGGGGCCGGGCGAGGGCGGGCGCGCCGCGGGCGCGCCTGGTGCTGGCTGGACAGCGCGCGCTTGGCGCGCTCGGCCTCGCGGCGCAGCTTCTGCAGCGCGCGGCTGTCCTTGCTGACGTCCGCCTTGTACTTCTTCTTGATCAGCTTGATGAAGTAGTCCATGACGCGGTGGTCAAAGTCCTCGCCGCCCAGGTGCGTGTCGCCGCTGGTGGAGATGACCTGCGCGACGCCAGCCCGTGCGTGGGCCCCAGCGCCGAGCGGGGCTTGCAACCTGGGCGCCCATACAGCGAGCGCGCGCCCTGCGGTGGAGACCGGGAGCCACGGAACATGCACGAGCAGCGGCCGTGCTGCTGCCGCTGCAGAGCTGGATCCGCTCTGTCGTGCATCCAGGTCGTGACTTCATGTCAGCTGTCCGGCCTGGCGCGCGTACACCGCCGCCAGGCGGGCCGTGAGGGCTGGGTGGCGTATGGTATCCTAGTGCGGGCCGCGGGGGCGGGCCCCACCTCGAACACGCCGTTGTCGATGGTGAGGATGGACACATCGAACGTGCCGCCGCCCAGGTCGAAGACCAGGATGTTGTGCTCGCCGTTCTTCTTGTCCAGGCCGTACGCGATGGCGGCCGCGGTGGGCTCGTTGATGATGCGCACCACGTTCAGGCCGGCGATCACGCCTGCGAGCGCGGCGCCGCGTTAGGCGCGGCCCGCGCGCGGCTCTTCCCCCACAAACAACCGCACGGTGATCGCTTGCCATGCCTCTGCGCGCAGCCTGGAGAGCTGGCGGGCAGCCTGCAAGCGAGGGGCCTCAAGGAACCGGCCTGCCTTGCGTGTCCTGCAGTGCGTGAGCCAACCCGGCGGACAGGCGCGGCGGCCGCGGGCGCGGGGGGCGCGCACCGGCGTCCTTGGTAGCCTGGCGCTGCGCGTCGTTGAAGTAGGCGGGCACCGTGACGACCGCGTTCTTGATCGGCTTGCCCAGGTACGCCTCGGCGGTCTCCTTCATCTTGACCAGGATCATCGCGCTGATCTCCTCCGGCGAGAACGTCTGCGCGCCGCGCGCGCGCGCGCTGAGCGGCCGGGTGCTGGCTCGCGGGACAGCAGCGGCGCCGGGTGGCGGCGGCGCGGGACAGGAGCGGCGCGGGCGGTTGGCGAGACCATGAATCTGCGCACCTTCTTGTCGCCGGCCACCTCCACCTCGATGTAGGGCTTGGTGTCCTTGTCGACGACCTTGTAGGACACCATCTTGGCGTCGCGCTGCACCTCCTTGTCCTTGAAGCTGCGCGCGCGGATCGCCCGCTCAGCCCGGTTCTGGGGCCTTCTACACGCGCCCGCCTGATTACTGCCGGCCGGCAGCGGGCTGGGCGCGCGCACTTGCGGCCGATCAGGCGCTTGACGTCGTAGATCGTCCGCGCCGGGTTGGTGGTGGCCTGGTTCTTGGCGGCGTCGCCGATCAGGCGCTCGCCTGCGCCGGCGTGATCGCCCAGATCAGGGGCCCGCCTGCGGCCTCCTGGCGCCCGGGCGGGCCGGGCAGGGCCGCGCCGTAGCGCACCCTCTGTGAAGGCCACGTAGGAGGGCGTGATCCGGTTGCCCTGGTCGTTCGCGATGATCTCCACGCGCCCGTTCTTGTAGACGCCCACGCACGAGTACGTGGTGCCCAGGTCGATGCCGATCACGGTGCCCAGATTCTCGGCCGGCTTGGCCTCATCGCCGCGCACCGAGCAGCAGGCGAGCAGGCAGGCCGCCACGGCTGCGCGCGCCACATGGCGCGGCCGTCAGTCGGGGCACGCCTGCGGGCCTTGCAGCGCTCAGCCTCCGCGTGATCTGCAGCGCACCCAGCAAGCCGCAGGCCTGCGCTGTCCTGGTCCTCATGCTGGGCTCCCTAACAGCCTCCCACCTCCTGTTTCGAACACTCTGTGTGTACCGTCTCTAGCGTGCGGCTGGGTGCGCTCGTTTTGCCTTCTGAAGCAGCGCGGCTGTGCTCTGGCATACGACTGGGGGGAGTGAGGGTTTTGGAGTGGGTCCTGCGCTCTGATTGGCTGGTTTCTCGAGCCAGCGCACAGAAGGCTGGAGGCGCCCGGCAGCCGCACAGACAGCGGGTCACCATGGACAGGAGAGTGCTGCTTGTCGCTGCTGTGGCGGTCGCGCTGCTGGCGCTCCCCGGTGCGTAGTGATCAAGATGTGCAGCCATGCCTGCTCAGGAGGCGCTTTTCTTTTGGTAAACTTGTGATGCGAGCGCTGCCTGCGTCCACCGGTCTAATTCTGCCGGGCATGAGAAACTTCCAGAGCGCTAACGTGCGGCTGCGGCTGCGGTGCAGGCATCAGCCGGGGGGTGTACGCCGATGAGGCGAGCACCGCGGCATCAGCCACCACAGAGCCGGCGACCGGCGGGTGCGCAGCAGCTGGGCCAGATCATGGATGCGTGTGATCTGGGCTCTGGCAATATGTGAGTCTGCAAACCGACCTTGCACCGGCTCGCACTGCACGCGCACCGGGCCGTTCAGCGCTTTACGGCTTGTCTATATGCTGCTGCACCGCAATGGCGGCGCCACTGCAACCGCCGCTCCATGGCTCCCCGCGACGCGCGCTGCCTGTCGCGCAGGGCGCCCCTTGGCGCAAAGGCGCAAGCGCCCGAGCCGCGCAAGGGCGCCCAGAAGTTCTCCTTCCAGGCGGAGGTGACGCGGCTGATGGACATCATCATCCACTCACTGTACTCCAACAAGGTGCGGGGAGCGCCGGCCCCTGACCAAGCCGTCCCGGAACCCCCCGGCCCGGCGCCGACAAGCTCACAAACCGCGGGCGGCCGCGAGCGGCCGGCTGGCGTTGCCGTGCTGTGAGGCCCCGCGAGCCGGGAACGTTCTGCTGCCAGCTGCCTTGCTTGGGGAGCGCACGCTGCTGTGTTGTGTGGGGGCACGTGATGGTGACACCGGCGCACGCTCGGCTGGCGCCGCCGGGCGCGGCGCCCACGGCGGGCGCCGCGCGCGCAGGACATCTTCCTGCGCGAGCTTATATCCAACGCGAGCGACGCGCTGGACAAGCTGCGCTTCCTCGCGCTCACCGACAAGAGCCAGCTCGGCGACACGCCCGACCTGGAGATCCGCATCAAGGTGCCCCGCGGCCGCGCCGCGCGCGCGCGGCCCCATCCGGCCCTGTCCGTCTTTGCGACCTGGTGCACCGCACCCGCCTGGCCATCGTGAGGAGGCTAGAGGCGGGGCGGAGTGGGGGTGCTGACAATCGAGACGGTCTGTCCGCCGGCGGCGCGAGCGGCGCGCGGCGCCGCGCGCGCAGGTGGACAAGGAGAAGCGGACGCTGGAGATCCGGGACACGGGCGTCGGCATGACCAAGGATGACCTGGTCAAGAACCTGGGCACAATCGCCAAGTCCGGCACGTCGGGTGCGCCGCGCGCCCGGCGCGCCCTCCCTCTCGGCAGAGGCGGAGCCGCACGCGGTGCCGGCGTCACGCTCAGCGCGATATATCGGGGACGCAAGCGGCCACTCTCACGGCGCACTGCGCGGCGGCCGCGCAGCGTTCCTGGAGCAGATGCAGAAGGGCGGCGACATGAATCTGATCGGCCAGTTCGGCGTCGGCTTCTACTCCGTCTACCTGGTGTCCGACTACGTTGAGGTGCGCCCCTGGTAGGGTCAAGGTATGGTGAGGCGCCCGCGCACATCTCGCGCGCGCATGGGCGCCGTCCAGACTCATGAGTGGGCCTGGCACGCTGTCGTGTGCAGCGACGCCGGATAATGTCGGCGACCCGGCCCTGCATGGGACAGGGAGCGCGGAGCAGGGCCCCCTAGCGGCCTGGGCCGGGCGGGCAGCTCACGCGCGGCGCCGCGTGCGACGCAGGTGATGAGCAAGCACAACGACGACAAGCAGTACATCTGGGAGTCGGCCGCGGACGGCAACTTTGCGGTCAGCGAGGACACCGAGAACGCGCCGCTGGGCCGCGGCACGCTCGTCCGCATGCACCTCAAGGCGTGCCCCGCGCGCGCCCGCAGCCCCGCCCCGCGGGCCTGCGGCGCGCGCCGGCGCCCGCGGCGCGCGCCGGCGTCCGCGCGGCCTGCCCGCCGCCCGGCAGCGCCGCGCCTGCATGCAGGGCAGCGGCTCAGGATCACGCCTGTAGCAGCGCTCCTCGCCGGCCCGGGGTCCGTCGGAGCATGCGATGTTGCGATGCGGTAACGTGCAGCGCCGGCGCCAGGCGCGGCGGCCGAGCGTGCTGCCGCGCGGGCCGCGCAGGAAGACACGCAGGAGTACCTGGAGGACGCGAAGCTGCGGGAGCTGGTCGGCAAGTACTCCGAGTTCATCAATTTCCCGATCCACCTGTACGCCAGCAAGCAGGTCGACCGCGAGGTGCCCGCCGACGACGACGCGGACGAGGCCGACGCCGACGCCGACAAGGATGATGACAAGGACGACGACGACGACGTGGAGGACGCCGGCGCGCGCCCCGCTTGCCGATACCCTACCCTATGCGCGCCCCCGGGCGCCGCCGCGGCAGGTCGTTCGGGCCGCGCTGCCGGCGCGCGCCGAGCGGGCAGTGCGCCGCGCCGCGTCTTGCGTTGTGGCAGGCCGGCGCGGCCGGCGGCGGCCGCCGGCGCCTGAACCTGGCGCCCTCAGGCTGCTCATGCAGCCTGCCCTGCGCGCCTATGCGCGGCTGCTCCCGAGCAGGCGGAGCCGGGCAGCGCCTGGGGCTCGACCATACCGTGACCCGGGCGCGCGGCCGGCGCGCGCAGACGAGGACGACGACAAGGCCAAGACCAAGACGGTGAAGGAGACCGTGTGGGACTGGGACCTGCTGAACGACAACAAGGCGCTCTGGCTGCGCAGCCCGGCCGACGTGTCCGAGGCCGAGTACACCAAGTTCTACCAGGCCCTGGCCAAGGCGCGCGCCCTAATCCTACCACCCCCACGGCAGCGCGCCAGCGGCACGTGCGCCCCTCGTAGCAGAACGCCCCAGTGCGACCGCGGCTGCGGCCAGGCATGCAGCACGCGCCGTCGTATGTGCCAGAGTGGCAGCGCGGCTGCTCGCGCCGCACGCGGGAGCGCCGCGGCCCGGGCCTGTCGAGAGCGCGGGGCGCGCCCGGCCCGCGCGCGGCTCTGCAGAGCCGCCCTACCCTACCCTCCCCTGGCATGCCGCCTGAGCAGCCGCCGCGCGCGCGCGCAGAGCGAGTATGAGGAGCCGATGTCGCACGTGCACTTCAAGGCGGAGGGCGATGTGGAGTTCCGCGCGCTGCTGTACGTGCCGGACAAGGCGCCGCCCAACTTTTTGGGCGACTACACCAGCCAGGGCAGCAAGGCCGCGCTCAAGCTGTACGTGCGCCGCGTGTTCATCAGCGAGGACTTTGAGGAGCTCATCCCGCGGCGCGGCCCCGCGCGCCCCGCGCCCGGCCGCAGCCCGCCCGCGTGCCAGCGACTGCGCCCCGCGAGTGACTGCGCCGCGGCTGCCTGCCCTGCCCTGCGGGTGCTTGCAAGGTCTCATGCCTCCCGACAACCCCGCGCAGAGCTCGTCACGGCAGGCAGCGCCGACGTCCGGGTGCGCGGCGCGCCCGGCGCGCGCCGACCATAGGGTAGGGTAGGGTAGGGCTAGCCAACCGCGCGTGCGCGCAGGTACCTGAGCTTCCTGCGCGGCGTGGTGGACTCGGACACGCTGCCGCTGAGCGTGTCGCGCGAGACGCTGCAGGCGCACGCGTCGCTCAAGACGATCAAGAAGAAGATCGTGCGCAAGCTGCTCGACATGTTCAAGAAGATGGCCGACGCCGAGCAGGAGGTCGCCGGTACGCCCGCGCACCAGCGGCCGCATGACTAGAATTAGGTTTGGGACGCGCCCGCCTGCCTGCCTGCTGCGGATCTGCCGGGTGTGGGTTGCGGGGTTGCGCGTCGAGGAGCAGGGGCGTGCTCGCGCTGGGGCGCCGCGGCGAACGCGGCGCGTGCGCGTGGCGCGCGCAGGCAAGGAGGACGCGGAGGACGACGCGGAGCGGCCGGACGCGGGCAAGTACGCCAAGTTCTACGCCGAGTTCGGCAAGGCGGTCAAGCTGGGCATCATCGAGGACCCGCCCAACCGCAACCGCCTGGCCAAGTTGCTGCGCTTCCACACCAGCAAGTCGGGCGACAAGATGATTGGCCTGGACGAGTACGTGTCGCGCATGCAGCCCGACCAGAAGCAGATCTACTACCTGTCCGGTGCGCGCGCCACGCTGCCCTCCGCCTGCACGCTTGCGGGCCCGGCCTGCTCCGGCGGGCCCCAGCCGCGCGTGCGCCCTGGCCCGCACATAAAAGCAATCGGGCCTGGAGGCCGGGCCTGCGGCGCGCGGCTCTGCCCTCGCGCAGCAGCTGCCTGCCCGCGCGGCCGAGGGCGGGCGGGCGCTGGGCCGCGCTCATGCTGTGCACCCGGCCGCGTCTCGGCGGCGCCTGCGCACGGCGGCGTCCGCCCTGCATGAGCACTGTGAACGAACAGTCACTGAGCTAACCTTGCCCGACCTTTTCTGCCTCAGTACATGGGGTGCCGCTGACGCGCTTGCACGCAGGCGCGAGCAAGGAGGAGCTGGCCAAGTCGCCGTTCCTGGAGAAGCTGCTGCAAAAGGGCCTGGAGGTGGTGTTCATGACCGACGCGATCGACGAGTACGTGATGAGCCACCTGACCGAGTTCGACGACGCCAAGTTCCAGAACGCGTCCAAGGACAACCTCAAGCTCGGCAAGGACGACAAGAAGGCCGCCAAGGCGCTCAAGGCGCGCGCGGGCCCATTGCAGGCTTTGTCCCCGCTGCGAGCGCTCGGGCGTGCATGCAGCATGTTGCGGGCGCGCCCAGGTTGCGGCGCGGGGCGCGCGGCGGGCACGGCGTGTGAACAGGGTCAGGGTCCCGGGCGCAGGCCGAGTTCAAGGACCTGGTCGCCTGGTGGAAGGAGCTGCTGGGCCAGGCGGTGACGGCGGTCCGCGTGTCGGACCGCCTGGCCACCTCGCCCGCCATCGTGGTCACCAGCCAGTACGGCTGGAGCGCCAACATGGAGCGCATCATGAAGGCGCAGGCGCGCGGCCCTGCCTGCCGGGCGCGGCCAGGCGGGGGCAGTGGTCTGCTGGGTACTGCATAGCCCGCCCTGCTTCACTGCCGCTCAGCAAGCCATGGCGTGCCCCGCCGCGGTGCAAGCATGCTGTGTAAAGGGGCAGGCGCGGCGGCCCGCCCCTGGCCTGCACGTGGCACGGGCTCCGCGGCGGCGCCGTGCGCGCCCGCCGACGCCCACGCGCGCAGGCGCCGGCGCGCGACCAGAAGAGCTCCCCAGAGCCGCGGTGCAGGCCCGGCGAGACGGGTCCTGCTGGGTCAGGATCCTGACCGCCGCGCGCGCGCAGGCGCTGGCCAGCGACGAGAAGGCTTACATGAAGGGGCAGAAGACGCTGGAGATCAACCCGCGCCACCCGCTCGTGCAGGAGCTCCGCCGCCAGGTGCCGCCCCGGCCAGGGGCACGGCGCCGCCGGCGAGGCGGGCCTGGGGATGGGGTGCACCGCCGCATGCAGGCCGCGCGCTGGCCCGCATGCGGACACCGGGCGGTGCTGTCGCATCGAGTGCTGCCAGCGCACGACGCAAGCCTGCGAGCGTCCAGTGTGCGCAGCGCCCTGGCGGAGGCGCGCCCGGCGGCGGCGCGGGGCGCTGACGCCCGGGCCGCGCGCGCAGTTCGAGGCGGACAAGGAGAGCGCGGCGGCGGCGAGCATGGCGCGCGTGCTGTACGACACCGCGCTGCTGGAGTCGGGCTTCGACCTGGAGGCGCCCAAGGCGTTCAACGAGCGCGTGTACCAGCTGCTGGCCGGCGCGTTCGGCATCAAGGGCGACCTGGCCGTCTCGCCCGCCGACGCGGCCGCGGCCGCGGCCGCGGACGAGGTGCGCGCCCAGGCAGGGCGGCGGCGGTGCAGAGCACACAGTGTAAGGGCGCAAGCGCCTGACGCGGGGGCGTAGTGCGCGACCAGAGATTTTTAGACTGTTCACAGATGCGGCGTGGCAGCCCCAGACCTGTATGCTGAGCGGCCCCGGCCATGATGCGGGGTGAGCCCGCTGCGGGGTGAGCCCGCTGAGCACTCTGCGCCCTGTCCCAGATTTCTATGGGCTCCACAACACTGCTGCCAGCACGCCTGCCTTGCTCGGGGCCTTGCCGCCCGAGCTTGCGGACCTCGTGGGTGGCCAGCGGCCCTCAGAGAAGCCCCTGCGGCTGCTGAGCAGCAGTCTGGTACAACACGATCTGCGCGCGCAGGGAGACGAGAGCGAGGAGAGCAAGGCGGAGGCTGCGGCAATGGAGGCTGCCGCGGCGTCGGCGAGCGCAGCCACGCCCGCTGCTGCCAGCGAACCCACGCCCGCAGCTGCCACCGAGACCACGCCCGCGCCCAAGACCCCCGCAGAGGGCGCGAGCACCACGCCCGCGCACGGGGAGCTGCGGTGAGGTGCAGGGCAGCCTGCGCGCGGCGGCGCACCCCGCGCTCCTGCGCGCGCCGCCCCCGCCAGCTGGGCCGCGAGCGCCGCGTGCTGGCCCAGCCAACTGACCAGACCGCGGCGTGCCGCCAGAGTGGGTGTACTGGCGAGCAGGGGTGCTGCGTCGTGTTGTGCAGTAGGCGACCGGGCGTGCTGCTGTGCCTGCAGTGCTTGCAAACTTTCGAGGGCTGCCGTACACGCTTTGCCGTGTGCGGACCATGGCCCCGCCGCTGCACTGCACGCAGCGCAGGATGTGTAGCGCAGGGTGTGCACCGCGTGATAAGCTGTAAGCACCCGTGCCAGAGACAAGGTAGGGAACGAGCAGCGACGTACTTGGGACGTCTGAACACAGAGTTTTTGTGCACACGCGAGGACCGCCCCCCTACTCAGGGTTTCTACAGGATAGGCTTGCGATGCAGCTCAATCGCCCTGTAAACAGACGGAACAGGCACGCTTGTCCCCCAGAGAAGCTTCAGATGGCTGCTGCATTCGCGTCAGTGAGCCTGCCG
>JAABUQ010011980.1_pt1 | contig 10907 bp, 9 predicted proteins | sample 5560001 | NCBI WGS metagenome assembly JAABUQ01 (sample SAMN10711888, study PRJNA513371) | rock metagenome | isolation source: Antarctica rocks | place: Antarctica: Victoria Land, Finger Mt nord | collected 2015-12-18
CCGGCAAGGTGGTCGTAGCAGGTGCGGGCGTGGCGAAGGGCGCGGGCCTTGGGCGTCCGCACTGCTTCTGGCCGGATCGGCTGTCCGGCGTGGGACGCCAGGCTTTCCAGAATGGCGGCAACCTCTGGCCCGGCCAGCCGGTAGTAGCGATGGCGACCCTCGCGTTCGACGGTCAGCAAGCCGCCATCGGTCAGCTTGGCCAGGTGCGCGCTCGCGGCAGGCGGCGACATGCCGGCGGCAGCGGCCAGCTCGCCAGCGGGCAGCGCACGGCCGCCCACGAGAGCGGTCAGCATGGCCGCGCGGCCGGTGTCACCGATCAGCGCGGCCACGGTCGCGATGCTGGGTTCGGCATCCATGGTTCAGGATTGCCTGAAACGTTCACTGCCGTCCATCGCCTACCGTGTGGTCTCCTGCTCACAAGGAGACCGCCAGCCATGCCGAACGTCGAGCAACGCCTGTCCGAGATGGGCATCACGCTGCCTAAACCCTGGGTCCTGCCACCCGGCATCACGATCCCGGCCAGCCTGGTGCGGGTGCGGGGCAAGCGGGTTCTGGTGTCGGGGCATGTGCCCCTCGACGCCGAAGGCGCTGTGGCCGGGCCGTTCGGGCGCGTGGGCGCCGAGGTTTCGGCCGAGCAAGGGCAAGAGGCGGCCCGAGCGGTGCTGCTCGCCATCCTGGCCAGCCTCAAGCACAAGCTCGGCGACCTGGACCGGATCGGCGCGTGGCTGCGTGTCTATGGCATGGTCTGCGTCGCACCGGGATTCACCGCCTTCCCGGTGCTGATGAACGGGGCGTCGTCGGTGATCGCCAATGCGTTCGGGCCGGAGGTCGGCGATCACGCCCGTGTCGCCATCGGCGTCGCTGCCCTGCCGTTCAACGTCCCCGTCGAGATCGAGGCGGAGGTGGAACTGGCGTGAAGCCGCCCCTCGGGTCGGATGCGACCTTGCAGCGCCGCGTGGGCGGATCGAGATCGGGCGGGATCTCCTGGGGGACTTGGTTATCGTGGTGAAATTCGGCCGGAAGGGTGCGCCTGGCCGGACCATCATCAACGCGACGGCGAATGAAACGGTGGCACGCCACCCCTGGAACCGTGGATGACAGTCGAAGCGAGTGCGGTTTAGCCCGCCTCGCCGCCGCGCCAATGGCGGCGGGCGGCCCATAACATCAAGCCGCCGATCGCGGCGGCCACGCACCCCGCCAGGAACACCGGAAATGTGGTGTTCGTGAACCAGCTCCCGACGACGCCGACGCCTCCCGCGAACACCAGCCCCTCCCCGTAGCGAACTACGAACGGCCGCCCGCTCTGCATGATCCTACCCTTTCGCGTGATTGTAGCCATGCCGCGCCAAGTGTTCCTGGAATGGCTCGTCCAGTGTGCCATAACCGCTTGCGAGCTGAGAAAGATTTAGGTCGCCGCCAAAGTTGACTTCCAAAATCACCGGCCCTGCCTCGGCAACCGCGATGTCCCATGATTGCGTGCCAATGCCCGGCAGCAGCGGGGCGGCGGCCATCACTAGGTCAAGCGTCTTCGACCATCGGGGTATCTCCAAGCCGATCAGGTCCACGCCCGTGTCGGGGTGCTGCGTGACGGTGTGGAGCGTCTCGGCCGCCCCTGTCACGACGCGCCAAACCCGCCCTGTCTTTGGGTCCAAAGCCGCCAATAGGTTGCCGCGCCGCCAGTAGTTGTCGGCTGGGTTGCTGCCGGCCGGGATTTTGGCGGTCGCGCGATGCAGGACCGGGCCGTCCGGGGTCATCAGCACCAGTAGCCGGATCGACCAAAGCCGCCCGCCGGAGGCGGCGGCGATCTGTTGCGCCGGTTCTAGCCGGCGCTGGATCAAGAAGCCGTCCTCGCCGCCGGCGAGGGCGCGCGCAGCGTCGTACACGCTGGCTGTTGGCAGCGCTCCGCGAAGTGTCATCGTCTCGCCGGCAACCTGGTCGGCGCTGAGCACGGCGAGGCTGTACTGTCCCGCAATGGGTTTGGCGAAAAGCGGGTAGTTGCCCGAATCCCGCAGGAACCACGCAAGCTTGTCCTGCGTCCGCAGCGAACGGATGCCGGGAAGGGAACGGCTCGCGTGCGCGATACCAAGCAGCTCGGGCATGGGCAGTCCCGCGCCCCGCATGATGCTGTGGAACAGCAGCTTGTCGGATGCGACGGCCTGCCAATCGCGCTTATTACAGGCCAGGTGCATCGGCTGCTGCGCCAGCTTGCCGATGACGCGACGCTTTGCGTCGAGGGAAAGTCCCGGCTCCCAAAGGCGGTAGTAGTAATATTCATTCGATGTGAGCCGGCCCGGCCCGAAGCGCAGCGCCACCACGTCGCGCAACATGCTCGGCATCCCGCGCCCGGCAGCGGCGGCCAAAGCGAAGTTGCTGCGGAAGTCGATTGCTGGAACGCCGTTCAAAGCGGCGCTTACGGCCGGGTCGGCGGTGAGATTGAGCGGCGGCACGCTCCCGGCGGTGTAGTCGATCATCAATGTCTCCGTCGCCGCTTATGACATCGTGCGGCCGTTGCAACAAAAGATTGGCGGGGAAAGCAACGCCTACCCGCCGAGTGTCACTCTGCCGCCATCGACACCCGCTCGGTCGTCTCGTCATTGTCGGCCTCGCCGGATGCAGGCTCGTCGCCGCTCTCCATGGGCGGCATCCGAAGCAGGGACGGTAGCCAACCGGCCCCGGCGGTGAGCCGGGCGGCGGCGGCGGCAAGCTCGGCCTTCTTGCCGTCCAGGCTGAACGGCCCCGCACCTGCTTCGGTCACGGCCTGGCCGATCTGCGCCTTGCTGACACGCTGGAAGTAGGATTCAGGGGTCGCCTCCCAATACTCCCGCATGTCGAGTTCCGCCGCCTGGGCGGCCTGCGCCTCAAGCGACAACCCCATGCCACGCGACCAGTCATCCGCTCCCGCACTGACCGTCGATGCGACCAAGGGCGCGAGGACAGTCAAAACCTTGGCGTTGGAAAGCTCCAAAAGCCAGGGTAGGATTTCAGCATGTTCGCCGGGCATGTGGTTGCCCTGGGTGTCGTGCAACTCGGTCAGGAACCGATGCGCCTTGGTGTCCTCGATCGTCGGGCACGCCTGCTTCAAGTAAGGTTCGTGCGGCGTGATCTTCGCCACGACGCGATATGGCGCGTGCCCCCGTGCGAGTAGCAGGCTGTGAACCACAAGCCGCAAGGCGAGGTCCGGCCGATCTGCGACCTGGGCTTGCAACGCGGCGGTGCGCTGGGCTTGGAGGTCGGCCGTCAGGGACGCGGAAAACGCGGGCTTCTCGGGTGCCGCACGGGCAGGGGCGTCCCCATCGCCATCCGGCTCGGCGCTGCGCTCGCTGGCGGGCGTCAGCCCGTCGCGGGGCAGGGCGTGGAACACCTGCAGCCCGTTGTAATCCAGGTACACGAACGCCTTGCCTGCGGCCTTCGTGTCGTCGCTGTAGCGGTCGCCCTGGCCCTGGATGGCCTCTATCTCGGCCTCGATCTCGTTTGCCCGATCTTCTTCCTCGTCGGTCAGGCCCTCGGCCTCGCCCCTGGCCGCAAGCGCGTCCAACTCCTCACCTTTGGCGGTGATCTGCGCCTCGACCTTCGGGGATAGCCCCGCACGCTCGAAGGGAGCGGCGTAGAAGGCGCGTATGTCATCCGGGGCCATGATGGACACTGCGACGCTCTGCCAGCCATCAGCGCGCAGCCTGTCCGCCTCTGCGGTCAGCTTTTCCGTCACAAGCTGGTCCAGCAACGCCGGGTCGAGAAGGGTGGTGCCGTTCGGCCCGTCGCTGAACAGGTCGCGCCGCACCGCGCCGCCTGCCTGCTCGTAGGCGTCTAGCCCCACGAACGCCACACGGCGGTCATGGCGGGGAACCTCGCCCTCCGTCAGCATTTTCCGCACGACATGCGGCTCAATCCATCGGCCCTCGGCAAGCTGGGCGAAAGCCTGGTCCTGGGCCTCATGATCCGTGGTGATCGCGAACGCCTGGGCTACCTCGTTGGTAATGGCATTGGACCGCAGCGCGTCCAGCAAGCGAGGGGACAGCTTGCCAAGGCGAAGCCGCTTTTGCACGGTCAGGGCGGATATGCCGAACCGCACGGCAATGTCGTTCTCGCTCAAGCCGTCATCGGCCATCTTGGCGAATGCCACGTAAGCATCTGCCGGGTGCATGGCGATGCGATGCTGATTCTCTGCCAGGCCCGCGCTCGTCGTTGCATCCGAGGCGATCACGGCGCACGCGATGGGTGCATTCTTGGCGAGGCGTTTGGATTTTACCAGCAGCTTCAATGCCGCCAGCCGCCGCCCGCCAATCACGACACCATACCGGCCCGTCGGCTCTCCGCTGTCGTCCAGCACGGCGCGCACGCCAAGGTTTTGCAATAAGCCCTCATGGGCGATGTTGTCGGCCAACGCAGCAATGTCGGCCTCGCGGTCGGTGTGCCGCACATTGGCGTCGTCGCGGTCCAGCTTGTCGAGGGACACCGTGAACGTCTCGGCATTAAGACTGATCTTCGGCATGGGAAAGCCTCCTGATGCTAAGACACTCGCGTGTCTTAGCGGGTTATGATGGGGAAAGGGGTCAGTCCATGTATCCATGCGGATAAACGGTGCTGGGGTGGTCCTTACAGCTAAGGCACGGTTCGATGTGGGCGCCGTCCTTCGCAACCCGGCGCTCGCAGCCATCGAAGCGATCCATCCCGGACCACTCGCGGTAAACGTAGAACTTGGCTGTAGCCTTCACGAGTTTGCCTTCGGTCAAGCATGGGCCGCATAGGGAGAAGCGGCGGACGGTTACGCGCTCCTGCGCGCGCGGTGTCTGTGTCTCGGTGCTGGTCATCCGGGTATCTCCTGCTCACCCCATTAAGATACTAGCGTGTCTTAAAGAGTGCAAGAGATTCTCTACACCAAGAGATAGATAAATCGTGATCTATCAGTGGCTTGCTTGCTGCCTACCTGACCCCCAGCCCTTTGTTCGACGCCCGCCCGGCAGGGCGTCTTAGGCGTCGATGTTCGCTAGGGACGCCCTTCGTCCCGACGCCCTCGGCGTGGCCAGGGCGCGCAGCGGAGGTCAAACCCCCGGCCCCCTCGGGCCGGCCCCAAAGGGGCGCGGAGCCACGCTCGGCCGCTCTCGGGCGGCCAGGCATGGCGAGCGGGGTTGACCGCAGCGAGCACCCTGGCACCGACGCGCAAGGCGCGTCCGCGCCGGCATCATGCGCAGCGGAGCGAGCAGCGTCAGGGATCGTCACCCGAATGGGCGGAGACACCCCTTGGTGGCTCCGTCGCCGCCCTTCGCGGCGATAGAGCCCGGCCCCCGCCTTCGGGGGAGACGCCCAAAACCTGCCGCTGATCGAAACGTCTTGGTTGAAACCAAGAAGTGAGTCAAATATGCTCACTGAATGATGCGATCAAAGGTTGACGCGCTCACTGGCACGCAATGTAGGATGGCGCGGGCGGGCCTCGGGTTGTCGATCGACGACGCTTCCAAGGTCTCGGTCGTGAGCCGTGCCAGCATCGTCCGCCTCGAAAATGGGGCGCCTGTCCGGGCAGTTCTGCGAGAGGCGTTGCGGCAGGCGTTCGAGCGGGAAGGTGCCGTATTCGTCAAAAACGGGGTGAAGATTATCTCAAGTGAGGTCGCGTGAACCAAGATGGCAGCCAAGGCGACCTGCTGGCGGGGTTTAAGCTCCCGATCGCAACCGCACGCATTCTCAAGTTTGCCGGAGAAATAGCTGACACCCCGCCGGAGCGGCCCGATTTCCTGCACACCGTTCTTTGCCAGGTTGGATTGCCTCGTAGTGCCACGCCGGAACGTAGGTTTGAGCGGACGAACGGCAAAGCTTCTCTGCTTCTCGAAGCCGGAAGCCTTTGGAGCGGCAGCGAATGGGTGGATCAGCCCCTGCCAAGCGGCACACGTCCTAGACTGGCCTTAGTGCATATCAGCAGTGAGGCGGTGCTGAGAAAATCAGCCGTGGTTGATGTGGGTAGTTCGCTGCACGGTTTTATGACCCGTCTAGGTATCGGCACGAACGGACGCGAGTACAAAAACTTCCGGCAGCAAATGGGCGCTCTCTCCGCCTGTCGCATGACACTCGGTTATGGTAACAGCACTATCGACGCGAAGCCTATCGAGCGGTTCTCAACGTGGAACAACTCTGACGGAGACTCAAAGCTCGATCCCGGCGTAATCGAGCTAACCGGGAAATTTTACGAATCCTTGCGGGAAAACGCGGTACCGCTTGATCCCCGCGCGCTCTCCGCTTTGCAGAAGTCCGCGCTCGCGTTGGACCTGTACACCTGGCTCTCACATCGGCTGCACCGAGTATCGCGGACCACTGGCGATCGTGTGACCTGGAAGAACCTGCGTGAGCAATTCGGGCAGGAATATACTGCACCGAAATCTTTCAAGCGTAATGTTGTGACAAGTCTTCGATCCGTGCGCGCTGTCTATCCCGATGCCAGGATCGAGGAAGTTTTAGGCGGGTTTATCTTGCTGCCGTCTCGGCCACCCGTGCCGAAGACGCTTATGCAGGTGAAGGAAATCGCGGCGAAAAGCACCTGAGTGTTCGGGCATTTAGGTCCCCCTGGCGCTCGGATCGTGCATCGCGGCCGTCTCGCCGCCGGCCCGGCGGAGCCGGGGCGGGCAGCGGCGCGCGTAGCGGGCGGCCTGTGAGCGGTCTTCGGGCATTTAGGTCCCCCTGTGGACACGTGACGCCGCTCGCGCACAGGGCAGCGTCGGCGGTTCGGTCGTTTAGGTCCCCCTGCCCTGCGTGAGCTGAGGCGGCCAGAGCGGAGTGACCGGCAGGTTCGGTCGTTTAGGTCCCCCTGCCCCGCGTGGGCTACGGCGGCAGGAGCGAAGTGGCCCGCAAGTTCGGTTGTTTAGGTCCGCTGCCCTGCGTTGTCGGCGGTTCGGTCGTTTAGGTCCCCCTCCATCGGATTTAGCCGCTGCGGGCGACTCGGGCGGTTACTTATGGATGGAACAAGTTATCCACGGGCGCTTAGGTCCCCCTCTTCGGTCGTTTAGGTCCCCGCGTTCGGGTATTTAGGTCCCCCCGTATTCGGGCATTTAGGTCCCCCCTAAACCGCTAATCTTTACCGTTAAGATTTTCCTCTATACTTTGCCGGTAGTTGGAAGCCGTGACCTGTGGATTTGTGGACAGCCGGCCAAGTGGCCGGCCGGCCGGGTCCAGGGACAAAGCGCCAAGTGGCGCACCGGCTACGCCTTTGCCCCCCGACCCGGCCTCTGCCCACAACTCCACAGGCCCAATACCAACAAAAGAAGGATTTTTGTCCATTGGATGGAAGGCAAGGAAGCAAGGACTTGCCGGGATCGCGATATTAATACCGGCTAGATGGCGGAACGCTGTCGGAGTGGAAAAAGGGCTGACGGGGAATGAACTGGGAGAACCATCCGGACTGAAGTGGGGGCAGGCAGAGGATCACCCTCATAGCGCCCGCGCCTGCATGATCTCGCCGGGGTGGGTCGTGTAACGCTGGGTTAGCAACCCGGCCCGCGTGCCCCAAGTCCGGGCGATGCCGGCGGCGAGCGGGCGCAAGGTGCCTCGACCGTAGCGGGCGTTCACCCCATCCATCGCGCGCATGAGGGCCGCTGAATGCGCGGGGTCGCGCGTGGGGAACAAGGTGCGCGGCTGGGTGGCCTTGTCGCGCAAATCGTCCAGCATGACGCCTACTTTCATATAGCGGTGTCCGTCCCGCCACAACGGTGCCAGCATCCGCACGGCCTCGCCAATCAGCGCCCGCGCGTCGTCGGTCGGCTCGATCCGTCCTGCGTACTGTGCGCTGTACCAGGGGTCGCCCCCGTGCGGGTCGGTGTGCAGGAACACCGCTATCCGGCCCGCCACCAAGCCGCCTGCGCGTAGCTTCTCGCCGGCGCGTGCGGCATGGTGAGCGCAGGCTTCGCGCATCTCCGCCCAGCGCGTGACCGGCCGGCCGAAGCATCTGGTGACGGCCAAAGCCTTGCGCGTCGGCACCGCCTCTGACAGCAGCAGGCAGGACACGCCGGCCAGCTCCGCCTGCACGCGGACGCCCACCACGGTCAATAGGCTGCGGGCGTCGCGCGGCGGCATGGCAACGAACCGGGCGATGGTGGTGATGCCGAGTGCACGCAGCTTGTCGGCCGTGCGGCCCCCCACGCCCCATACCTCGTCCACGGCGGTACATTCGTACAGCCGCTCTCTGTCCCGCTCGTCCCGTAGGTCGCACACGCCGTTGAGCGCCGGGTCGCCCTTGGCGAGGGCGTTGGCGAGCTTGGCGATGGTCTTGGTCGGGCCGATGCCGACGCAGGTGGGGATTTTGGCGATGCGCCGCACGGCATCGCGCAACTCGCGGGCGAGGTCCGCAGCATCCTTCGGGGTATCCATGTCCATGAACATCTCGTCGATTATGTGGACAAGCTGCGCTCGGGCGGCCGTCGCCGTGGTAGCCTTGAGGTGCAACGCCAATCTTGCGGAGATGCGCCATGGCCATGGTGAGGCAGTCCGAGGTTGCTGGAAACGGGCATCGCCCGGCCACCGTTTTAGACGCGGCTGGCATCACTGTGCCGGTCGCGGGCGACTTCCTCGCCCACCTCGCTGCCCGCGGCTGCTCGCCCAACACCGTGCTGGCCTATGGCCATGACCTGGGCCACCTCTGGCGCTTTCTCGGCGCCGCGCGGCTATCCTGGGACGCGTTGACGCCGGAGCAGGCCGTTGACCTGCTCGCGCACCTCAGTGCCACGCCGGCACGGCGCCGCGGGCAGCCCCGGACGCCTGTCCTCGCCACCCAGGAGGGCGTGTCCGCCAGTCCCCACGGCCTGAGCCCGGCCACGGTCAACCGGGCGCTCGCTGCGGTGTCGTCGTTCTACGACTGGGCGCTCCTGGCCGGGCGGTTCGATAGCCCCAATCCGATCAAGCGCGTCGTGGATCGCGCCCTGGTGCGAGTGACGGACCGGCACCGCCCCTTCCTGTCCGGCATCTCCCGCCAGCCTGGGACCCGGCGCGCGCTGCAGGTCAAGACGGTCCGACGCTTGCCGCGTCCGCTCGACGCCGACCAGGTCGCGGCCTTGCTGGGCGCGCTGCGCTGCCCGCGCGACCTGGCGCTGGTGCGCCTGATGCTCGACGGCGGGTTGCGCCCGGGCGAGACACTCGGGCTGCACCTGGACGACCTCGCTTACGGCCGGCGCCGCGTGACCATACGCCACCGCGAGGACCATCCCCGGGGCGTGCGGCAGAAGTCGCGCACCGAGCGCGTGGTCGACCTGCACGAGGCGGCGACGCTGGAGGCGGTCAGCGCCTACGTGATGGGCGAGCGGCCCGCCGATGCCGAGACCCCGCTCGTGTTCCTCGTCGGCGGCAAGGGGCAGCGGCGCTGCGAGCCGCTGTCCTACGCCGCGCTGGCGCGCCTGTTCGCCCGCGCCTGCACGCGGGCCGGCATCCGCGCGCCCTGGGTCACGCCGCACAGCCTGCGCCACACCCATGCGACACGGATGTGGGAGATGGGCATGCGGGAGCTGACGTTGCAGCTTCGGCTCGGCCACGCTTCGCCGGAGTCCACGCGCCTCTACACCCGTGTTTCCGACCCGCAAGTTGTGGCCGAGTACCGGCGCGCCCTTGGACTGGACAGCTCACCGGCGGCGCCTGACGGCGGGACCGGACCCACATGAACCCGGCGCGCGAGCTGTCCGCCATTGACCCGGGCCGGCCGTCGCTGCCCGCGCCTCAGCACTGCACCGCGGAGGAGTATGCGGCTCACTTGGAGGCCAGGCCAATGGCGCCCGCCTCCCGCAAGGACGCGCACAAAGCCCGCCTGCGCTTCCTCGCGCTGTGGCCAGACCTGAATGACTGGATGGGGCTGCCACTGTTGGACCGGGTCGGGCGCGTGCGGGGCCAGCGGCCGGGCACGCCGGTTCAGCGCACGTCCTACAAGGGCCGCCGCTACCTGTGGTATCTCGCCCTGACCGGTCGGTTGCGGCTGGACTACCCCTGGCTGCTCGCTATCGACAACGTCCCTCTGCGGGAGCTTGCGGCGCACCTCGGCCTCGACCACGGGGTGGCCGAGTTGGAGCGGGGCGCGTTGCGGCTCGGCTTGCATTCCACCTCGGTCGCGTCCTCGCTGCCCTGGGTAGCGCACCGCATCCTGCTGCATGCTGGCCTAGGTCATGTGCGCGAGGTCCGCCCGGACGACATCACGGCGTTTCGCGAGGCCATCCGCAGCTTCGGCCAGCGGCCGGACGCAGGCCTGTTCCAGGCGCTGACCACCTATGGCAACGCCGGTCCCAGCCGGGCCTGGATCACGCGCCTGCACATGTTCCAGCTCGCCTTGTTCCACCAAGGCAACCTCAGCGAGGCGCCGCGCAAGATGATGCCGCGCCCCGCGGCTGCACCCTGGCCGCAACTGGCCATGCAGGCGGCCGTGGACCGCTGGCTGTCGGAGTGCCGCGGCACCGACCGGCCCGGCACCCGCTATGGCCTGCGCCTTGCCCTGCGCCGGTTTGTGCTGTGGATCGCGGAGCGCCACCCGGAGGTGGAAGGGTTCGGAGCGCTTACCCGGGCGCACGTTGCGGCCTTCCTCGACGACCTCGCTACAGCACGGTTGCCGCGATCGCGCCGTGCCCCGTCAGTGGCGACCCGTCGGCACCACATCACCGCGCTGGAGTCGTTCCTCCGCGAGTCCGCCGCCATGGGCTGGGACAACGTGCCCCGGCACGCCCTGGTATCCGGCCGCGACAAGCCGCGTCTTCTGTTCCGGGTGCCCCGCTTCATCCCGGACGACGAGTTGGCGCGGCTGATGGACGCGATCAGGGTGTTGGAGTGCCCTTACCGGCGCGCGGCCTTGCTGACGGCGCGCTGGTCGGGCGCGCGCCGGGGCGAGATACAGCGGCTGGAGGTGGACTGCCTGGACCGCTACCCGGACGGCACCGCCCGGCTGCGCATCCCGGCAGGCA
>JAABUQ010011981.1_pt1 | contig 10905 bp, 7 predicted proteins | sample 5560001 | NCBI WGS metagenome assembly JAABUQ01 (sample SAMN10711888, study PRJNA513371) | rock metagenome | isolation source: Antarctica rocks | place: Antarctica: Victoria Land, Finger Mt nord | collected 2015-12-18
ATGTTTAGGGGCCTGGTATGTGAGACCTTTCTTTGATGGGGGTTTGGGTGTGGAGGAGGGGGTGTGGTGGTGGTGGAGGGGGTGGAATAATATGGGGAGAAGAGAGGGGCAGATGAGGGAGGGAATATTGAGGGTGGGAAGAAGAATGAGAGAAGGAGGGAAGGAGGAGGGAGGTGGGAAGAGGAGGGGAGAGGAAGGGAGGAGAGGGAGGAGATGAATGACAGAAGGCTGATGTTTGCGTAATATAGTGCGCGAAGACGATATTCTGTGTCTGCTGGAGTCGGAGCGTGAGGCTAGGAGGTTGAGGTAGTGGGGGGAGTTGGGGAGGAAGTTCGCATGGGAAGCTAGTTGAGGGCGTGGGAAGAAGAGGGTTTGATGTGGGTTGCGTGCTAGATGGGTGCTAGAGGAAAATGGATGATACGAGATACGGTGTGCTTCTGTGAGCGAGTATACTTGTCTGTGTGCCTTGCGGGTTGTGCGCTGGCGACAAGCTGCTCCACCTACTGTACATGCAGAGATCATTGTTGTAATTCTTGGTGTGATTTATCATCATACCATTCATGTCCAGGGTATCAATCCCTAACAACCATTCCTCGGTTTTCCCCATAACAACCAACACCACGCTCACATATATTCCGGCAAATCCTTCGGCTGAATCTCCCCCATCAAGATCCTTTGCACCGCCGTCAACAACGGAAACTCCCTTTCCTTGCCCCTCGCCCTCAAAAACGCATTCACATCCTTCGCCGTACTCGTCCCTTGCAGCATCTGCCCATTCAGCTCCTCCCTCTCAACCTGCTGGATACTGATCCCCCGCTCAATACTCATCTTCGCACAGCGGTAATTCCTGCCCCCGCTGCAGCTCGTGATCAGGTCCGCCACGCCCGCGCTCTCCTCCGTGAAGGTCGCCGTGTGCGCGCTGTTGCAAAAGAACATCTTGCCGAATCTCACCATCTCGAGCAGGCCGACGCGCATGACGGCCGCCTTGGCGTTGTCGCCCCAGCCGAGGCCGGCGACGAAGCCGGCGGCGAGGGCGACGATGTTTTTCAGGGCGCCGCCGAGGGAGACGCCGGCAACGTCGGAGACGACGGCGACGTGGAAGTAGGGCCGGTGGAAGAGGGTTTTGATGGTGTCGTGGTCGAGGGGGGGGAGATCGGGCGGTTGGGCCGTGAGGCGGACTTTGGAGGTCTGGCCTTTGGAGTCTTTGTGTTCGGTGATTTGGGTGAGGTCTAGTTGCGAGGATCCTGGGGAGGGGCCTTTGGGTGTGGGGGCGCGGGAGTCCATGGGTGGAGGGTCGTAGGCGATGGTGGTTTCGGAGAATTTTTCTTGTGCGACTTCGTTGGCGATGTTGGCTCCGGAGAGGGCGCCGCAGTAGATGCCGAGTTTCTCGCCGATGGACTCGGAGAAGAGATGGACGTCTTTGCTGGAGACGTCGACGCCTTTGATGCAGGAGATGCCGCGGGCGTAGGGTAGGATGTGGCCTTTCATCTGGTCGCAGAGGCCGCCGATGAATTGGTGGGGGAGATTGAAGATTAGGATGCTGGCTCCTTCGACGGACTCTTCGAGGGAGGGTGTGGCGATGAGGTTTGAGGGGAGCGGAATGTCAGGGAGGTATTTGAAGTTTTCATGCTTGGGAACGTCAGCTCCAGAGTAGCTGGAACGAAGGAAGGACGAACGAAATGGTTGATCAGCCAAGTCAGCTTGTGTGGTTCGGTGGAGAACTTGGAGTCCGGGTTATAGTGCTTGGATGCCTTGGGAACTGTGTATTCTTCTTCATAGACCCCTTCGCGCAATTAGCACCACAATGTGCAAAGGCGAATGCATCCTACACATCTTGACCTTCTCTTCGAACAGATCCGGGTGCTCTTTGGTGCACTCCGCGCATATCTTTGCAATTGCGCTTCCCCAGTTGCCTGAGCCGACGACGGTGACTCGATGTCTTTTCTCGTAGCCTCCTAACGAAGCCATAGTCGAATATGGGTGAGTAACTACAGCTTTGGAGGCTCGGAGATTGTAGGCACGAGGCGGGAACGAATTGGAGATGGAGGTAAGTCGGCGCAATGCTGTTAGGAATAAGGAAGCTATGGCTACGACAGCGCTGTCCAAGCTAGCTGTAGCTTTTAAGGATACAGTTGAACCAATTGAGTGAGCAATTGCACAATCAAGATTCTCGATCCAGATTGTTGAGGTCGATGGTCATCGCGTGGCTTATCGGACGACAGCGGATCTGATCTGATATGATAAGATAATGCAGCCCTGTTGCGACCCTGAAACGATGCCGAAGTAGAGAACATAATACTTTCAAGCATTGAGATAATCGCATACAAGGGGAATGTGAATTGATTCGTAGTATAAAACACCCACTTCTAGATATCAAAAGACGTAGCGATACGGAATATGAAGCAAAGATTCTGACAGCGCGATCCACGTTACTCAGGTAAACCTTGGTCTCACAAGTCATTGATCAGTATGCTACATCTGTATTGTGTCTACCATTCTTCATTTACTCTGCCTGCCTCTACTACGATGCTGCATGCCTCGATCTCCAAAGTCGCAAGATCATTGCCGATCGCTCTTTAAAACCTGTTTGCTGCTTGCGCGGTGGGAAGAGCGCATCAGATTGCACCGTTTCAAGAAATCATAACACCTGTGGCGCTTTGCATCCAAGCGCTCTTTTGGCGCTCTTTGCGAGCGGTCCTGTGCAGCGACAACTTCATTGAGAAGCAGGCAATGCGATCTCCAACAGTGACTGATTCACTCCGAATCCCTCGCTTGATTCTGTTAATTTTCTTGAATATCATCTCGCACCGCCTCTGCTGTGATAGTACGTCGACCCATCCACGATGCGGCGACGTTGGCCGTTCGTCCTACTTCGTCTTCTCCTACTCCTCTCCTTCTCACCTGCGTCAGGCGATCCGCCACTTGACGACGAACCTCCCTCACTCTGGAGGTGGAAGTTCCAGCCTCTTTCAGGTAAAATCGGAATGATCTCACCCGTCAGCTCCACGGCCGAGCGTTCCATTGAGCTCTTTGAGTATGTCAAAAGCGACGCCCATGGCCGCGAACCTTTTTCTGGCCAAGCAGTGGCATATCATCTTGGGAGATTGGGTTTGGTGTTCAGGTCCGAGGGGCCAGGTGATCCGCCGTTGGTGTGGCCGGCCATTGAGATGTTCTGCCAGGATATGATAGATTATGCAGAGCGAGGAGCTCTACTACAAGTTGAAGGGCTACTGACAAACAACATCCATCCTGATTGGGCGATTTCTGTTGTTGTAAGGATATTTGGAGGAGGTTCGAGTGGCAATGAGATGGTTGTCCCTTGAATGCGAAAGCTTAGATGAACAGTCTGGAGCCTGCAGGTGAGGCAGGCAGATCCGAGGGCTTCTGATTTCTGGGACGAGTCCAAATTGTTTGCAAATGATGTATTCGGTGGGGACATGGTCTTGATTCAACAACGGACAAAGGAAGCATCATGTAGGCTCACCCGAAACACCAGCTATGAATTGGCTGTCATGCAGGTTACTTCTACTTTTTGCTCGCCTTACTAGGCACACTGGGTTTGGCTATGTGCGCTCATGTGTTTTGCTGGCCGTTCCAAGGACGTTTAGAGGAGCTTGAGCTACTCAGATTAGTCAATGATGCGTACACGTCTTGCGTGTTCGGATAGAGAGCGAATCGTCACAGCATTGCTCATCTCCTGGTGAATAGCTTAAGCATATTTGTGCTGCTTGCCAAAAAGAACCGGTTTGGGCGCGTGATACTTAAGCGTCAGCTCCACAACGGTTGTACTCCTCCGGAACAGGCTGAACATGATAGGTATAAGTATGTGGTGCTGACGAGACCAAAGGATGAGAAGCATAAGCCATTAAACTCTTTTCAAGCGAGGATCCAGGCTACGTTTCAATCCCCAGCCGACGCAGTGAGCCTCGCAGCTTCGAAATTAAGTCGTGCAGCTTCTTGCATCAAACTCGCCGCTTGCTGCATCAACCTGGCCGCTTCAACTCTGGCATGTTGCGGTGTAAGAGATTGTGGTGTGGTCCTCGGTGGTTGTGATGTAGCGACCTGCGACGACGGCCGCGGCTGGGCAGATGGCCTCTGTTGCCGAGCTCCTCCCGGGTTTGGTCGCCCTTGGGGAGGCTCGATGGAACGATTCGGTGGAAAAGGACCTCTTGGAACGACGGACTGCTGCGCGCTGCTCGACGGCTGCTCTTCGTTATTCGGGAAGTTCGGCGCATCATCTCCAAGTATCGGTTCCAGACCGAAGGTGCCTTGGAAATTCCGAAGTTGGTCAGGAGGCAGGTTTGGAGCGTAAGCAGCGGTGGATAGCTGGTTTTGGGTCATAGCGGCATCTTGATTCTGTGCTTCGCCGTTGGCTTTCTGAGGGCAATTCTTCCGATTGTGGCCGGTCTGAAAGCATACTAAGCAGCGACTCCTCCGTCTTGGACGCTCTTCACTACTGGAATCATCATCATCATCACCATCTTGCTCGGCATCGGCGTCTGCCGGGCGCTGCGGACACCTTCTGCTGGAGTGGCCGAATTGATGACAATGCCGACATGGTTTCCTGCATAAGACCTGCCGTACCTTCTGAGCCTGACGGTGCAGAAGTCGTTGACCGTACTTCTTCTCGACAGCGTCAATGATGGCATTGGGTCGTGTCTGCTTATTGATGTCGAGAAGCTGTGGCACATTTTTGATGAGAAAGGAGAGTCGGGCCACTTCGGAACGTTTGACATGCTGGTTGACAGGCTGACCCGAGCTGGGGCCTGAGGAGGCGACGCATGTATGAGTGCCCTCGACAGTAGTCACGCGAGCAGCGTGGAGCTTGATGTTGTAGTTGACTCTGATACGGAAGGGGCAGTCTGGACTACTTCTGCAGCCAGCACGAACGCGTTGCTTGTCACTGTCGAGAATGTGTGGTGTGAAATTCGCTTCGACAGCCCATTCACGTAAGGCGTCCTTGAAGTCAGCGAGGGTTGTGAAGCGTTGATCTTCCACTATCGGAGGCATTGTTCATCTATCAGACCAGGAGAATGAGCAGCATATAATTTCCGATCAGCGGTTTCTAAGACTGGCTGGCATTGCTGGTCAGCTGCAGGTACCGTAACGGGGTAAGAATCTGACTCCAGCAATGAACAATGGAAGAACGCAGCAAAGAGTCAAGATCTCAAGCGCCGCCCAGACTCAGAGTTTGATATTCACTTAGACAGCCTCTGGGCTGATGGGGAGAGCAGGTAGTGGAGGTCGATTGATGGAAGATGGTATTTACTTCATGGAGCAGATGTGGCATCGAAGGTCTTCTCCAGGCGGCATCTCGGGAAAACGTTGTTGCGGCGCCTTACTTAATCGGGAAAAAGAGCGCCGTACCTGCATCCTTCTTGCCCTGGAATTCAAGAACTCGCCGAAGACATCGCGACTTCCGTTTGTTGCTGTTGTCCCTGGCAGCGCCTTCGATGACGCTTGAAAGGATGGAGCGCGACTTGTGTACATATCTTTGCTTGTTGGTCGTCTCTCAAATGTCCCAAAACTCCTAATACTACTGCCACCAGCGCCGACCTTTCTCTGCTTACCCTTCACTGTTGCTTGAAAGTCTACTATGCTTCCCATTGGCATATCGACTATGGCTCGCTCAGAGAGCAATGCACCGCGGGCGGTGTACTTACTGCCACTGACTGACACCGGCGCTCCGGATGTGCCTGGAGAATACATCTACCTCCCACCACCTACAAACCCTCCATACTCGATCCGCTTTGTCATTGATGGAGCGTCTTCAATTTGCCGGCATGGCTCGTTATACGTTAACGTGCCCGAATACGGCCAATGTTTCAATCGCCAAAAGTATCATGAGTACCCACTTCATCCGGTCTTTAACAGGGGACTCACCATCGACATTCCCATCCATTGTGCCGGTGCCTTCGCCTTCTACACCACCTACACGCCCCTACCAGACTTCTCCATCTTCCTAGGAGAACCACCTTGTATCGAACCCACCAAATCAGCTACCTACTACATCGACATCTGCCCGAGTCTCACCCTCAATGACAAGCTCCTACCGCTGGACTCACTGTCTGTCTTCTCGATCATTCCCAAGTTCATGGGTCGATATCCGGATGACTGGGACAAGCATCTCCAAGGCATTGGTCGCCGGAATTACAATATGATTCATTTCACACCGGTGTCGGAGAGAGGGAACTCTGATTCACCCTACAGCATCTATGACCAATTGACCTTTGACCCTTTGAGTTTTCCCAACGGCGAGAAGGATATTGCACACATGATAAGCAAGATGGAGAAGGACTATGGTCTACTTGGCTTGACCGATGTCGTGTGGAACCATACTGCCAACAACAGCAAGTGGCTGGAGCAGCATCCAGAAGCTGGATACAACCTCGTGACAGCTCCCCACCTCGAACCTGCTCTAGAATTGGACAATGCTCTAATGCAATACGGTCGAGACCTTGGCTCGCTCGGTCTTCCCACTTCAATCGGTACCATGGATGACCTTCAGCGGTGTGTTGATGAGATCAAAGAACACGTTCTGCGAAGGATTAGGCTCTGGGAGTATTACATCGTCGATGTTGGCAGCAACGCGAGAGCGGCAGTCGAAGCTTGGGCGGCTGGCAATATACCTTCTCAACAGACTGGTTTTAGTGATTCTGCTATCGGCGGGCTGGAGGGCGTCAAAAGTTGGTCACTTGAACAACGGGCAGGATTTCTGCTGGCGAATAGATTCTCTGGTGCTGGTCAGATGGGAGGTCGTTTCGCTCGTAGAACGAATCCTAAGGTAGGTGCTGCACTACTCACAGCCATCCACGGACGATATGACTCCGAAAAGCATGGTGCCCCAGACCGCGGTATTACGCTAAGTACTATGAGCAAGACTCTGGATGAGCTTAACCTGCAATTCTACCGAGAATACGATGCAGACGTTGCCATGATATTACAGCAGGTCAAGGATCGGGTTCGATATCTGCGAGTAGACGAGAACGGTCCAAGACAAGGCACTGTGACTGCGAAACATCCATTTGTCGAATCTTACTTTATTACTCTCCCCAAAAATAAAACCACCGAGTGCCATAGTTCTAGAAATCTCTCTCTGGTGTGCAACGGCTGGGTATGGGCGGCCGATGCTATGAAAGACAACGCTGGCCCAGACTCGCGAGCGTATCTTCGCAGAGAAGTGATCATCTGGAGTGATTGTGTTAAGCTTCGATACGGTAAAAGTCCGGAGGAAAACCCCTTTCTGTGGGACCTCATGACTCGATATTCCCAGCTAATGGCGAAATACTTCGCTGGCTTCCGGATCGATAATTGTCATTCCACTCCGTTGCATGTAGCTGAGTACCTCCTGGACAAGGCTCGCGAGGTCAGGCCCAATCTTGCAGTCTTCGCTGAGCTCTTCACTGGAGATGAGAAAATGGACTACGTTTTCGTCAAGCGCCTCGGCCTTAGTGCATTGATTAGGGAAGCTATGCAATCTTGGAGTACTGCCGAGACCAGCAGGCTTGTGCATATGCACGGTGGGCGGCCCATTGGCAGCTTTGAACTTGACAAAACCTCTGGTGGTGAGAGCGTCTGTAACGCGGTTCCTCAGACCAACGGTGTCAATGGAGTGTCTGCGCCAAAAGCCGAGATCATCCATAGCATTCGGCAAAGTCCGGTTCATGCCCTGTTCATGGACTGCTCGCATGATAATGAGGTACCTGCCCAGAAGCGTGATGCCAGAGATACGCTTCCGAATGCTGCTCTGGTAAGCATGTGTGCTAGCGCTACAGGTAGCGTCATGGGCTATGATGAGATTTATCCTTTGCATATCGAAATCGTGAATGAGAAACGACTTTACGACTCTCCTTATTCCGGCGGCGACGTTCTCGAAAAGGGTGGCAAAGGAGGTGTTGGCGGTATCAAGGCAATACTTAACGAGATACATACGATGATGGGCCAGGAAGGATATGACGAAACCTTCGTTCATCATGAAGGCGAATATATCACTATTCACCGCCTTCATCCTCAATCAAGGAAAGGCTACTTCCTGGCCGCGCATACGGCATTCCCTGGATATGGAGATGGTCATGGGACATTGACACCCGTGCACTTAGCAGAAACAAAGGCAAAGCTTCTCGGATGCTGGAAACTTGAGGTTGACGTGTCCGATGCTACCAAGGCAATCATCGCCGAAGACCAGAAGCTGTTGAGGGGCCTTCCAAGTACTGCGTCAGACATCTCAAACGTTGATATTGAGCAGAAGCCGGATGAAACGGTACTAACAATGCCGAATGAGTTCCCTCCTGGCAGTATAGCTCTCTTCGAAACATGGATACCTGGCGTGGAACACTCAGAGGGGCTCGATAGCTTTGCCACGGGTGGCGCCGAAGAAGCCTTTGGAAGCCTCAGCATGGTCGATCTCAATTTCGTGCTGTACAGATGCGAGCCAGAGGAGCATGACTTGATGGGTGGCGATGATGGCGTTTACAATATTCCAGGCCATGGCACGCTGGTGTACGCAGGTTTGCAAGGCTGGTGGAGCGTTCTGAACGATGTTATCCGAAACAATGATCTAGGCCATCCGATCTGCAAGCATCTTCGACAAGGACGATGGGCGCTTGACTGGATCGTAAGTCGGCTTCAACGCATGAGCAAGCGTACAGGGCACTCGGCTCTACAAAAGCCAGCAATTTGGTTCACAGCACGGTTCGAAGCGATAGGGAAGGTACCTAACTTCTTACTTCCAAGATACTTTGCTCTGGTCATTCAAACGGCTTACGAGGCTGCTTGGCAACGTGGCATATTCCTCATGAGCGATATCATCAAGCATGGACAGGGCTTCTTGCAGAGCTTGGCCATGGTCAGCATTCAGCAAACAGGCTACATGAATTCCGCATCACTTTGGCCGAAGAAGAGCGTTCCTTGTTTGGCTGCCGGTCTACCGCACTTCTCCAGCGATTGGGCACGGTGCTGGGGCCGGGACGTATTTATCTCTTTGCGAGGCTTGTACCTTGTCACTGGTCGATGGCAAGATGCCAAGGAGCATATTATAGCTTTTGCAAGTGTGCTAAAGCATGGAATGATCCCCAACCTATTGAGCGGCGGGAAGCTGCCCAGATACAACTCGAGAGACTCGATCTGGTTTTTCCTGCAGTGCATACAAGATTACACCAAGATGATCCCAGAGGGTGTTGACATTCTGAAAGCGAAGGTGCTGAGGCGTTTTCTCCGGTACGATGACACCTATCTTGATTACGACGACCCCAGAGCGTATTCCAAGGAGTCGTCAATTGAAGAGATCATCCAAGAAGCCATGCAACGACACGCGACTGGTCTTTCTTTCCGAGAAGCCAACGCCGGTCCTGCTTTGGACATGCAGATGAAGTCCGAGGGGTTCAATATCGATATCCATGTCGACTGGGAGACCGGGCTGATCTTTGGAGGGAACCAAAATAATTGCGGAACATGGATGGATAAGATGGGGGAAAGCGATAAAGCTGGCAGTAAAGGGATCCCTGGTACACCAAGAGATGGTGCAGCAATCGAAATCACTGGTCTCCTCTACAGCACGCTCGTCTGGTTAGCGGATCTACACAAAACAGGCAAATACTCATTCAGTGGCGTCAAAACCTCTCAAGGCTCAAACATCACCTGGCAAGACTGGTCATCCCTCATCTCCACCAACTTCGAACGCTGCTACTACATTCCCCTCGACCCTAAGAATGACTCCCTGTACGACCTTAACTCTGCAATAGTCAACCGCCGCGGCATCTACAAAGACTTGTATCGCTCCGGCAAAGAATATGAAGACTACCAACTCCGCCCCAACTTTCCTGTCGCCATGACCGTCGCCCCGACCCTCTTTGACCCTACAAACGCTCTCAACGCCCTCTCACTCGCAGACTCCGTCCTCCGTGGCCCGACCGGCATGGCTACGCTCGACCCGTCGGATCTGAAATACAGACCATACTACAACAACTCCGAAGACAGCGCCGATTTCGCGACGGCGAAAGGGCGGAATTATCATCAAGGACCGGAGTGGCTTTGGCCGACAGGATACTTTCTGAGGGCGTTGCTGAAGTTTGATCTGATGAGGAGAGAAACGAAGGAAGAGCGGGTGGAGGCGATGATGCAGATTATGAGGAGGCTAGAGGGGTGCAAGAAGGCTATTCAGGAGAGTCCGTGGAGGGGATTGACGGAGCTGACGAATCGGAATGGGGAGTATTGTGGTGATTCGGTATGTCCTAATCTTTACTATCTTGTATATGGGAGAAAGAAGGCTATGTGGGAAATCGGCAATCAATAGGGACTCGGGCTAACAACTGGCAGTCTCCAACGCAGGCTTGGTCGGCGGCGTGTATCATTGACTTGTTCTATGATGCCAAGGAACTGTCGATAGAGTGATGAGCATACGCGACAAACGGGAGGATACAGAAAAGCGAGATGCTGAACGAGCCGCACAGGCATAGAGCTAGACGACGGATAGAAAGTATAGACTAGACTATACATACACCGCGTCAAACATCGCATTACACCTAGACAGCGAGTCTCTCACAACAAACGCGCCCAGCGCATATCTATATCCGCCCCCAGACCCCGTCTCCGCAGTACCCCAGATCTCCTCTCCCACGAGTAGACGCCCCCGCTCCTACCCTTTCCCCATCATCCCCCTCCACCGTTTCTCATCTCGCGCATCACCCATCTCGCTCAATCAAGCAAGCTCATACCTCCCCTCAACAACCCATTCCTGTCCCATTACCCCTCTGCTTCTCGTCCTGGAGCTCTGAAGCAGCGGCGCGTTGTCGTCGTCGGAGAGGTGTTCGTGGAAGCGGGAGAGGCGGGGCGCGTGTGGCGGTCGGGGGGGTTGATGTCGTGGGAGGGGAGTGAGGGATGTTGTTGGTGGAGGAGGGGTGTTGCTTG
>JAABUQ010011982.1_pt1 | contig 10905 bp, 13 predicted proteins | sample 5560001 | NCBI WGS metagenome assembly JAABUQ01 (sample SAMN10711888, study PRJNA513371) | rock metagenome | isolation source: Antarctica rocks | place: Antarctica: Victoria Land, Finger Mt nord | collected 2015-12-18
CGAGGAACAGCGTCAAAGCAAGCATGAGAAGATCACGACCTAATCAACCGTGTCCGCAGAAGCGGGGGCACTCCAGGCAGCTGCCATACGCGGATGATTCTGGTCCATCCCCACGCCATCACCACCACCGACGCGACCGACAGGATGCCCAGCGCGAGCACGGGATGCACGCCGCCGAGGACCCTGGTCAACGCGCTCAGCGCACCGAGCAGCGCGACATTGAGCGGGGAGGTGGCGCTGTTAGAGAACTCTTGCGGGATCAATCCCCAGTGCAGATGGAGCGCCAGGTTCTTCGCGTACGCGAGCGTGATGTACGAGTCATCGATCAGGCTGCCGCGGACAAGCAGGAAGAGCCCCAGCATCGCCAGTCCGCTTGCGGCGATCAGGATGGCCTCGCGGAGGCATCGATCGAGATCTCCCGAAGAGCCTTCGTCGACCCGATCCGGTGCGAGAGATCCGACGGCTCCATCTGATCTCAGACGCCGAGTCGCGCGCCTGAGGCGAAACACCGGACGAGTCTAGGCCTTATGCGGCTGACGACGACGGTCACCCCGCTCGGAGGCAGCTCGGTCGGGCCGGTATTGCGGCCACCGCAGACGGCATCGATCCGTCCTCGCCCGAACGGCTACCTTGCGTCCTTGCCCGGCGTTGATACACCCCCGGGAAGGTCGGAGACGATCCCGAAGCTCGAGGTGGCCCACCGACCGCTCGGCGGGTCACGCTCGGTGCTTCCCGCTCTCTGGCGTACGGCGCGTCCGCGGCAGTGGGCCAAGAACGTCTTGATCGCCGCCGCTCCGATAGCGGCGGGCGCAGCTGGTCACGACCAGGTCCTCTGGCGGACGCTGGCAGCATTTGTCGCGTTTTGCCTGGTCTCGAGCGGCACGTACTTCTTGAACGACGCCAGCGACGTGGAGGCCGACCGCAGCCATCCGGTCAAGCGTGATCGTCCGATCGCCGCCGGCCTTGTATCGGTGCGCCTCGCACTAGGGGTCGGCCTCGCGTGTCTGGCGGGTGGGCTCGCCGTGGGCTTCATGGTCAACTGGCAGTTCGGCGCGATCGTCGGCGGGTACGTCGCGCTCACCGGCGCTTACACGTTCCGGCTCAAGCAGGTGCCGGTTCTGGACATCGTGATTGTCGCTGCAGGTTTCTTCATCCGCGCCATGGCCGGAGGCTTGGCCACCGACATTCCGATCTCGCGCTGGTTCGCGATCGTCACCGGGTTCGGGCCGCTCTACATGGTTGCCGGCAAGCGCTACGCCGAGCTCGTGGCCCTCGGACCGGACGCGGCCCGCGCGCGCTCGACGCTCGCCGTTTACACCAAGGGCTACCTCACGCAGATCATCACGATTGCGGGCGGCGTCACGATTCTCGCGTTCTGCCTGTGGGCCTTCGAGGGGCGTGCCGGCCATCCGGCCTCCACGTGGAGGACGCTGTCGATCATCCCGGTCGTGATCGCCATAATGCGCTACGGGCTGTTGATCGAGCAGGGACACGGCGAGGAGCCGGAGGAGATTGTCTTCGGCGACCGCCAGCTTCAGATCCTCGCCCTTGCCTTCCTGGTTTTCTTTGTCCTTGACGTCTATCTCTGAATCGGCCGACCCGGGCGCGGGCGAGCCCCGGCTGCTGACCGGCTGGGGACGCACCGCCCCGACGCGGGCGCTGGTGCTCGCGCCCTCCTCCGCGTATGAGGTCGCGCGTGCGCTGGCCGAGTCCGACGGCCGTGGCGTGGTCGCCCGGGGACTGGGCCGGAGCTACGGTGATTGCGCCCAGAACGCCGGCGGTCGAGTGCTCGACATGACGTGCCTGAACCGCGTGGAGGCGATCGACCTCGAGGGGGGGACGGTAACGGTCGGCGCGGGCGCGAGCCTCGACCGGCTGATGCGCCTTCTCGTCCCGCTCGGATGGTTCGTGCCGGTCAGCCCGGGAACGCGCGAGGTAACCGTCGGAGGCGCCATTGCCTGCGACATCCACGGCAAGAATCATCACCGCGACGGCTCGTTCGCCATGCACGTCGAGGCGTTCACGCTCCAGACGCCGGGCGGGAAGCGGCTCGATGTCGATCGGGAGTCCGCCCCCGACGCGTTCGCCGCTACGGCGGGTGGGATGGGGATGACCGGCGTCGTGACTAGCGCAACGTTGCGATTGATCCCCATCGAGACGAGCCGAATCCGCGTCGACACCGAGCGTGCGCGCGACCTCGAAGACCTGCTCGAGCGGATGGACGCACGTGACGACGAGTACCGCTACTCCGTGGCCTGGGTCGACTGCTTGGCACGCGGTGCGCGGCTCGGCAGGGGCGTCCTCACCCGCGGAGACCATGCCGTCAGGGACGAGCTGCCCGGGGCGGCGCGCGCTGATCCCCTGGCCTATGCGCCGCGCGAGCGCCTGGCAACGCCGTGGGCGCCTCCTGGACTGCTCAATCGCGCCGCAATTGCGGGCTTCAACGAGCTGTGGTACCGCCGCGCTCCATACGACGAGCGCGGAGCGATCAAGCCGATCGCCTCGTTCTTCCATCCCCTCGACGGGGTCCGATCGTGGAACCGGCTCTACGGGCCGCGTGGGTTCGTCCAGTACCAGGCGGTTGTCCCGCACGGCGCCGAGGATGCGCTGCGCACGATGCTCGAGCGCCTGAGCGCAGCGGGCACGGCGTCGTTCCTGGCAGTGCTCAAGCGCTTCGGCGAGCAGGAAGGCCTCCTGTCGTTCCCAATGCCGGGTTGGACGCTCACGCTGGACATACCCGCCGGCCTGAGTGGGTTACCGGCTCTACTCGACGGGCTCGACGAGCTGGTGGCGTCGGTCGGTGGACGGGTGTACCTGGCCAAGGACGCGCGCCTACGGCCGGATTTGTTGGCTGCCATGTATCCACGCCTGGATGAATGGCGAGCGATTCAATCGAGGCTCGACCCGAAGAGCGTGATGCGGTCCGACCTCACACGCCGCTTGCCGCTGCTGGACCCGTAGGCTGCCACGAATGCGCGACGGCGTTGGCTCACCGCAGAGCATCCTTCTGCTCGGCGGAACGTCCGAGATCGGGTTGGCGATCGTCCGTGCGCTCGTGGAGGATCGTGCGCGCACAGTGGTCCTCGCCGGACGCGACGCCGATGGCATGGAACGCGCGGCGAAAGACCTCCGCGCGGTTGGTGCTCGCACGGTCAAGGTGCTGGCCCTCGAGGCGACCCGCACGGACGAGCACTCGGCCCTGGTCCAGGCCGCCTTCGCGGACGGGGACGACGTCGACGTGGTCGTGATGACGCTCGGCATCTTGGGAGACGATGCAAGGTCTCAGCGCGAGCCGGAGGCCGCCGCGGAAGTATTGAACACGAACCTCGTTGGCCCTGTCGCACTTCTGGTGGCGGTATCCCAGCAGCTCCAGCGCCAGGGGCACGGCACGGTGGTCGTGCTCTCGTCGGCGGCGGGCGTGCGGGTGCGCAAGTCGAACCTCGTCTACGGCTCCTCCAAGGCGGGACTCGACGGGTTCGCCCAGGGCCTCGGGGACTCGCTGGCCGGCACGGGCGTCGACGTCCTCGTCGTGCGCCCTGGATTCGTGCACACGAAGATGACCGCTGGGCTGGAGGCCCCACCGCTGTCGACGACGACCGAGAGCGTCGCGACCGACGTGGTGGCCGGCATACGTCGGAGGGCGCATACCGTTTGGTCGCCTGGAGCCCTGCGTTGGGTGATGCTGGTTCTGCGACTGCTGCCGCGCGCGGTCTTCCGCCGACTGCCGATCTGACAGGCCATGTTCGATGATGAGGGGCGAGGTCAGCGTCGCGCCGGTCTCGGTCGTGCGTGAGATCGTGCTGGAGGAACGTCGCGAGCAGCCGGAAGCGCCAGCTCGAGCGTGAGCGCTGTTCGCTACCGTCGGCGGCGCTTCCGTATGAGGGCGTAGATCTACCAGTCTCAGTGCGCGGCTTGGACACTTTCTCAGACGCTCACGGCCCCTTCTGTGTACTTCACCTAGCGGTTCCCTTCGGGCTCTGCCGATGTGCACATTGAGTTCGAAGAGGACGGAAAGCGTTACCGCGCTGGGGTCGAGCAGTTCGCGTAACCCTACGTCAGAGCCGTCCAAGGCAAGAGCACCCGACGGATCCAGTCGAGATCCATACCAAACTCATACCCCCACGCCAGGGAGCCTGCCGCGCACGGTCTCAGCAGGGGGGACAAAATCCGGCGGCTCCCTCCTAACCCCGCCGACGCCTACCCCGACGTCTTGCACGGCGACAACGGCGTCCAGTGGGGAGTCGCCGATGCCCTCGTCACCCAGCAGGGTCCGAATTACGCGCTCGCTAAGCGCCTCCAGCGCTGGCGAGCGATCGAGTCCTGGGCCGACGCACGAGGCGCCTCACGATCAGGTGATGGGGACGAACGCCGCGCCAGGAGATGCTGGAAGGCGTCTTGCACGGAGTAACGGACTAGAACGCGCTCCGGGTCACGTCCGCGGTACTTCGAGATCACCCCCGTATCACTAGAGGCGGCCCGTGGTACCAGCCGTGGTACCGGACGTATCGTCCCATGCGTCCCATGAGTCCCTAGCTGGGGACGGGAGGGACGCGGGGGACGCAAGCGGACGCATCTGCACGATCCGTGCCCGGTTCGAGTCCGGATCTCGCCATTCGGCCAAGGCCCGCGGGGACGGGCTTTCCGTCGGTTCTCAGGTGCTCGTGGTACCAGCCGTGGTACCAGGCGGGAGCGGTCCAGATCGCTCTCCTGAAGTGAGAGCGCTTCGCTGATCCGCAGGCCGGCGCGCCAGAGCAGCACGACCAGCGCCCGGAGCCGGTGCCCGTCAGCGCGGTCGCCGACCATGCGCATGACCGCGACGATTTCCTCGACGGTCGGCCGGGTACTGCTCGCCCTTGTTGCGTGGCGGCCTCGGTGGTAGCCCGGCATGGTCGCGGGCGAGCGGCGATGGCCTGCGAGGTCCAGCAGCACGGATTCCATGAATCCTCTCGTGGGGTAACTTGACGATCCGCAGCTCTCGAATCGAGCGCCCACACCGCACCGGCGAGCTGCCAGCTATCCCTGTACAGCCCCTACCTGGTGTCCGCGCAACGCAGGAACGTCGTCGGCACCCTCCAGGTCCTCGACCTGTCAGCAAAGCAGATGTCCCGAGACCGATCGGCTCGGGCTCGCCTCGCTCGTCCCACACGAAACGAGCAGCGCGACACGCTTCTGAAGGTCGTCCGGCCGTCTATAAGATGAGACGCGTGCGCCCGCTGATGGTCGCCTTTGCCGGCGGAGAGGCTGGATCGTGGGCGGTCGAGCGCATTGAGACCGTTGCTGGGGTGCCGCTCGAACCCGTGTCTCGACTCGAGATGATCGAGAGTCCGGCGACGCACGGCCTAAACGGTAGGTCAGCGTGGGTCTTGCGCGGGGTAACGAGCAACGACCGCTATGCCTCACGAGGCGAGCAGGACGCCTTGGTATCGAAGCAGGAGCCGCTTGGCCGCATGGCGTCCACGCGCGCCGCGCTCATCCCGATCACGAAGTCGGAGGCCTGGTGGGAGTTGCCCCAGGACGAGCGCCGTCGGATCTTCGAGGAGAGCTCGCACCACGTTGCGACCGGGCTCGAGTACCTGCCGGCCGTCGCTCGCCGGCTGCACCACGGCCGCGACCTGAGCGAGCCGTTCGACTTCCTGACCTGGTTCGAGTTCGCGGCCGAGGACGCGGCGCGTTTCGAGGACCTCGTGAACAAGCTGCGAGCGACCGAGGAATGGGTCTACGTCGAGCGAGAGGTCGACATTCGCCTCGCTCGGGAGGAGGAGACGGGCAGGCCCTGCCGTGCATCCAGGAGTCGCGTCCGGCCCCGTAGGGTCGACCCATGATCGACCCGACGACGACCTCCCGCGCCGATGCGTGGCGCGCGAGGGGCGCACACTTCTCGTGGAGCCCGCCCGGCGAGGATACGCCACCCGTGCAGGTCTTCCACGTCGAGCTCGGGGACCCGGGCGACCCGGTCCTCGTGCTCGTGCACGGCTTCCCGACGTGCAGCATCGACTGGTTCGAGGTCGCTGAGCGGCTGAGCCCGCGCTACCGGGTGTGCACGCTCGACTTTCCCGGCTACGGGTTCTCCGACAAGCCCCGCGGGTGGGGCTACAGCCTCCGGCGCGACGCCGAGCTGCTGGACCACTACCTCGCGAAGGTCGTGGGTGCCGAGTCCGTCGTGATGCTGGCCCACGACCGGGGGGACAGCGTCGCGCTGATCCACGCCGCGAACGCGGCGGAGGGACGGGCACGGGTCGCGCTCGAGCACCTGGTGCTGTCCAACGGCAACGTCTTCCTGCCGCTCTCGAACCTGACCGACACACAGCGGCTCATGCTCCACAACCCGGAGCTGCTCGAGCAGCTGACGCCGGAGCTCCTCGCGGCGGGGATGGGGGCCGTGATGTTCACGCCGCCGCGCGGGCCCGAGGATCCCGACGTGCAAGCCCTGGCCGCGACGTTCGAGCATGACGACGGCATCGCCGTGCTGCACGAGACGATCAAGTACCTCGTTGAGCGCTCGGCCGACGAGCAGGCCTGGCTGCGTTCGCTGGCCGCCACCAGGGTCCCTACGACGGTCATCTGGGGCGTGTACGACACCGTCGCGCCGATCCGGGTGGCGACCCACGTCTGGCAGGAGCACCTGATGTTCAAGCCCGGCCGCAACGCGCTCTACCTGATCCCCGGCGCCAACCATTACCTGCAGAACGACCGGCCGGACGCGTTCGTCCAGACCGTCCTGCACACGCTGGAGTCGCCGGACGACGCCGCCCCTGGCGCCCTGGGCGAAGCGGTCGACGCCCCCCTCCTGGTCGACCGCTCGCGCACCGAGCTGCCCGACGCGGCGCAGCTCCTCGCCCAGCGCGCCCCGGTCGCCGACCAGGGACCGTAGGGCACAGCACACCTCAGCGCCGCTGCCCGCCGTGGAGCGACCTCTCCTGGGTCAAGGAACTGGCTTAGGTTGGCGCTTTGGAGCTGTGTCCGCGGCGGGCTGGCGGTAGCGCTCGGGCGACCCTGCTGTCCACGGTCCCGCGCTCTCTCTCAACAAACGACCGCGGGCAGGCCGCTTTCGAGCAGCGGCGCGAGCGTGTGGACTCGGCCACGACCGTGTCGCCCAGGACCACCCGGACGCTCCGCGACGTCCGCAGGACGTCGATGCGCGTGTACGGGTCGCGGGGATGGACGAAGACCTCCTCGTCCTCCTCGAAGACCCCGCCATCGAGTCCCAGTCGAACGCCACGAGGCCAGCGATCCGCGACGCAGCCTCTGGCGGCTTCGGCCACGAGTCCTCGTCGCTGTCGGCGACCGTTTCGCCGGCCAGCAGGACGCGGACTCGGCGCAGCGAGCGCTCGACGTAGAGCACGTGCTCGGGCGCTCGCAGGTCGAAGTTGAACGACCCGGCCGGGTGCGCGCCGAACGGTCCGCTGCCCTTGGTGAGGCCCATGCCCCGTGCCTTCCCAAGACGCGCGCGGCGACACCGCCGCGCGTTCCGACGCCCGCGGGCACGAACCCCGGCGACGAAGGTCCTATGCCGGCCGATGGAACCGCCTGTGCAGCTCGTGGACCTGTGCGGCCAGGTCAGGGACCGGCCCTTGCACATCGACGCCGTCCACGACCTCGTGGATGGGGATGGTTCGCACGGGTGGCGCGGCGACGCCCATGCCGTCGAGCCACTCAGCCAGCTGCCGCGACGAGTGCACGTAGACGATGCGCCCAAGACCGACCCAGCCATGCGCGGCAGAGCACATCGGACAGTGCTCCCCGGACGTAAACACCGTCGCCTCGGCGCGCTCCTCGGGGCTCATGTGCTCGGCCGCCCATCGCGCCAGCGCGAACTCGGGGTGTCTCGTGCGGTCACCCGTGGACGCAATGCGATTGTGGTCCTCGGCCAGCACGGTCCCGTCCCCACCTACGAGGACCGAGCCAAACGGTTCGTCGCCCGCCGCAAGCGCCAGCTCGGCGAGCTCGATGCACCGCCGAAGATGCCGCCGCTCGGCTTGGGTCAGCTCGGGAGCGACCACGCTTGATGCTCTTCGGCCGGCTCGACGAGCTGCATGAGGTCACTCTGGCAGACGGAGACGGGCTACCGGTCGTCGAGAGCGACGCCGGCCGCTGACGCTTCGGGTTGAACGGGGATTCGTCACGGCGCCGTGCGGTCTGGTCGAGACGACGGCATCATGGCGAACACACGTTCGCCACTTGTCAACCCCGGGTGGTTGCCCTGGGCCCCGCCGCGACGATCGTCTTAGTGACTGCCCCGCGGCGACGATCGCGCCATCGACCGTCGCCTCGGCGCGCAGGAAGACGACGCGCCGCGCGCGGTGAAGGACCGTCCCCGCAATGTGGACCCGGGCGGCGGCGGGAACCGCTCGGACGAGCGACGCGGTGACGTCGTGAGTGACCGCGTTCTCCCCTGCGGCCAAGAGCGGAAGGACGGCAAGGTAGGAGGCGACGTCGAGCAGCGCGGTCAAGATCCCGCCGTGCAGGACGTCGGCGTTGTTGAGCGCCGGGCCCTCGACGGCAGGACGATGCCGGCGGCGGGGCGGCCGGCATCGGCGAGGGCGATGCCGAGGAAGCGGTGCAACGGAATTTCGAGGACGCTTTGGACCCGCGCGGCGAGCTCGGCGGCGGGGATCGGCCGCGTCACGCCGCGGCGCTGCTTGCCGGCTGCTCGACTTCGAGGGGAGGGCGCCCGAAGGTGTGCCGCCGGTACCAGCGGCGGCCGTGCATTCGCTGATAGGACCAGGAGAACGCGCCGACCGCGCCGCGCGGGTGCAGCCAGAAGCGGTCCGGCAGCGCGTCGCGCGATGTGCTGCGGCCCGGCGTGACGTCGGCGATGACGTAGCCGGCCCCCTCGCGCGGGGCCCGGGCCGTGAGGACGTGGCCGTCGGCGTCGGCGATCATCGCCGCTCCCTCGTAGTGGCCGCGGTAGGGCAGCGGCGACCACGGCATCTCGCAGGCAATCCTGCCGCAGTGGGCGGCGTGGACGACCGGCGCGCCGACCAGGCGCGCGAACGCCGGGGTGACGTTCGCCGCCGCGCGCGCGTTGGCGGCCTCCAAGCGGCGGCTGACGCCGACCGGTGGCGACGGCGGGACGCTCCACCAGCAGGAGCCGCCGACGACGAGGTCGACGCGCTCGCGCAGGCGGCGTGCGGTCTGCGTGCGCATCAGCTCCCAGCACAGCGCGACGCCGACCTGGAGCTCGCCCGCATCGATGACGCCGTCGTCGGCGCCCTCGACGTAGAAGCAGTTCTCCCACATGGTGGGCAGGTCCTTGTCGTGACGCCCCAGGACGCCGTCGGCGCTGACCAGCAGGAAGGCGTTGCGGACATGGCCGTCGTCGTCGCGGCACAGGAACGAGCCGCCGACGGTCGCGCCGTGGCGGCGGGCGAGGTCGAGCATGAGCTGCGTCGCCGCGCCGTCGGGCGCCACCGCGGCGCCGGCGAGCTCGGGGGCGAATGCGACGCCGGTCGTGAAGAACTCCGGCAGCACGATCCACTCGGCGCCGTCGGCGCCAGCCTGGTCGGCGAGCCCCAGGCAGGCCTCGAGGTTGGCGGGGACGTCGGCCAGCACCGGCTCGAGTTGTACGGCTGCGACTCTCATCGGGCGCAAGCGATCCTAACCCGCTCGGCCGCAGGCCGGCTCGCCGGTTGCCGAAGAGGCCGTATGAGGCCGTATGAGGCCGTATGAGGCCGTATGAGGCCGTATGAGGCCGTATGAGGCTATCGAAGCAAGGGGCGCAATGGCGTCGCCATAGCCGTCCCGTCATGGCGAACCTCGATTTACCGACTGACATTGGAGCCCGAACGCGACGCTCCTCCCGCTTTGCATGGAATCGCGAGACGCGAGATTTACGCTGAGGCATCCGTGCCCGAGACGTGCTCCGCGTCGGGCCCGGCGACGTTGCAGCGGCACGTTTAGAAAAGGAAGCCTGCAGGCGACCGTTTGGTTTTGTCATAGCCGTCTGGTTGTGTACGCTCCGGTGCATGAGTTTGGCCGCCCCGGTGATGACGCGTCGCGAGCGACAAGCCGGCGGCTGCCGCGTTGCCGCGGTTGTGCCGGATTTGCAGCCGCGGGAGGCAGTGGCGTTGGCGGTGCTGGCCAAGGCGCTGGCCGATCCGACGCGGTTGCGGATCGTCGACGCGGTGCGTAAGTCGGCGCCGGAGGCGTTGTGTCAGTGCGAGCTGCTGCCGCTGTTCGAGATGTCCCAGGCCGCGGTTGCCAAGCACTTGAAGGTGCTCACCGGAGCCGGGGTGCTTGGCGCCGAGCGGCGTGGTGCGTGGACCTACTACTACCTGCGCCCTGAGGCGCTCGAGGAGCTGAGGGCGTGGCTGAGCTGACCGACCCAGAGATTCTGCGTGAGACAGTGCGCGAGAAGTACGCCGCCGCGGCGCGTGCGGCGGCTGCGGGCGCCCCCGCGCCGCCATCGTGTTGTGGCCCTTCGGAGGTCGCGCTGACCGATGCGTCGGGCACCCAGGTGTTCGGCGACGCGCTGTATGGCGCCGAGGACGCCGCGGGGGCCGGCACGGCACTCGAGGCGTCGCTGGGGTGCGGCGTGCCGACCGCAGTCGCCGATCTACATGAGGGCGAGACGGTTCTCGACCTAGGCTCCGGCGCTGGCGGCGACGTCTTCATCAGCGCGAGCCGTGTCGGGCCGACGGGCCGGTCCATCGGTCTTGACATGACTGACGAGATGCTCGAGCTCGCCCGCGCCAATGCAGCGGCGGCTGGCTTGACGAACGTCGACTTCGTCAAAGGCCACATCGAACAGATCCCTCTGCCGAACAGCTCGGTCGACGTGGTGATTTCGAATTGCGTGATCGGTGCGTATCCGGTTGGCTCCATCCGGGGTGTTTCGTAGCTTCGCGGGGTGACGCGCCCCTCTTACCCTCCGACGATCTTGGAGTTCCAGGAGCGCTTCTCAAC
>JAABUQ010011983.1_pt1 | contig 10904 bp, 8 predicted proteins | sample 5560001 | NCBI WGS metagenome assembly JAABUQ01 (sample SAMN10711888, study PRJNA513371) | rock metagenome | isolation source: Antarctica rocks | place: Antarctica: Victoria Land, Finger Mt nord | collected 2015-12-18
GGAATCGAAGTACGTGCCATCAAGGACGTGACGCCGATTCCGCACAATGGCTGCCGCCCGCCCAAGAAGCGGCGGGTTTGATGAGCCCTTTAGGAGGTTATTGATTTGGCACGTTACACCGGTCCCGTGTGCAGGCTTTGCCGCCGCGAGGGCATGAAGTTATTTTTGAAGGGCGAGCGCTGTCACACCGAAAAATGCGCGATTGAGAAGCGCAACTTCGCGCCTGGCCAGCACGGCAAAGATAAGAAGGCAAAGATTGTCGGCTATGGTCTGCAGCTTCGCGAGAAGCAAAAGGCCCGGCGCTACTATCGCATTCTTGAGGGCCAGTTCCGGAACCTTTACGAGAAGGCCGTGAATCAAAAAGGCATTACCGGTGAGCAGATGCTGGCCATGCTCGAGAAGCGATTGGACAACGTCCTGTACCGAATGGGCATTGCTACTAGCCGGGCTCAGGGCCGTCAGATGGTGCGTCACGGCCATATGACCGTGAACGGCCGTAAAGTCAATATCCCCTCCTTTACGGTGAAGACAGGCGATGTCATCGAAGTGAGAGAGAGCAGCCGGAACAACGTGAGCATCCTTTCCGCTCGCGATTCCACAGCCCACACTCCGAGTCCCTCCTGGTTGGAAGTAGATCGTGAAGCGCTCCGAGCGCGTGTTTTGCAGCAACCCAAACGCGAAGAGTTGGTGCAGATTCAGTTAAACGAACAGCTCATCGTTGAGTTGTATTCGAAGTAAGGCGGAAGAAAGAAATATGTTCAAAGGATTCCAGAAGCCCAAGCGTTTAGTCGCGAACACGGAGACGCTTACCGAGCGTTTCGGTCAATTCGCGGCACAGCCGTTCGAACGTGGATTCGGACCTACCATCGGTACCGGCCTGCGCCGCGTGCTGTTGAGTTCTATCGAGGGCGCGGCTATCACGGGCGTGCGCATCGACGGTGTTTCTCACGAGTTCAGCCCCATTCCGGGCGTGGTCGAGGATGCGACCGACATCATTCTGAACCTGAAGCAAGTTCCGTTCAAGATGATGGGGGAAGGGATGCGGATCGCACGCTTGCGCGTGGAGGCTCCTGGCGAAGTGATGAGCAGCCAGATCGAAACCGACAACGACGTGGAGGTGCTTGATCGTAACCTGCACATCGCGACGATTGGGGAAGGCGGCAAGCTCAATATTGAAATGCGGATCAAGAGTGGACGTGGTTACGTGTCTGCTGATCGCAATTACGACGAGGATCTGCCGATCGGTTATATTCCGATCGACTCCGTCCACTCGCCCGTTCGCAAGGTCAACTACACGGTGGAAGCGGCTCGTTTGGGACAGAACACCGATTACGACAAGTTGACCATCGAAGTCTGGACCAACGGCGCCATCTCTCCGCAAGACGCCATCGGACAGGCGTCGAAACTGCTCAAAGACCACATGACGATCTTCATCAACTTTGAAGAGACGCCTGAGGTAGCGGAAGAGCCGGCCGAGCGCGCAGCCAGCCAAATGAACGAAGTGCTGAATCGCTCGGTGGAAGAGCTTGAGCTTAGCGTTCGTTCTTACAATTGCTTGAAGAACGCCAACATACAAACGATTGGCGACTTGGTGCAGAAGAGCGAATCCGAGATGTTGCGGACCAAGAACTTCGGACGGAAGTCGCTGAACGAGATCAAGGAGATCCTGCAGGGTCTCGGCCTCGGATTCGGCATGAAGTTCGATTCACAGGGCCGCTTGGTCGGTGGTCCGCCGCCTTCCACTTCCGACTTTGGAAGCGACAACTACGCCGGAATAGAGGACTAACATGCGGCACCGCAAAGCCGGATTCAAGCTTAAGCGAAACGTCAGTGCCAGGCGCGCGCTGTTGCGCGGCTTGGTGACGAGCGTGATAGAAGAAGAGCGCATCACCACGACGGTTCCGAAAGCGAAAGCCGCCAAGCCGCTGGTTGAAAAGCTGATCACGCTGGCCAAGGAAGACAACCTACACGCTCGCCGCCAGGCTGGCGCGTTTCTGCTGAAGCCGGAGGCGGTGGCGAAGTTGTTCGACAAGATCGGTCCGCGCTTCAACCAGCGCAACGGCGGCTACGCCCGTATCGTGAAGCTGGGATGGCGCAAAGGCGACGGCGCCGAAACGGCCAAGCTCGAACTGGTGGGCTCGGAGCTGGTGAAGCGGGCCGCCGAACGGACCGCTCGGCGTGAAGATCGCTTGAAACAACTTCGCGGCAGCGACGGCGAAGCGGGCGAATAGAATCTCACCTACGGCGTCCCTTGCGGTGATGAACAGCAGGCTCCGGTGCGGCAGCCGCGGCCGTCAGTTGCTTGCCCGCTTCACCCGCACCGATCTTGCTTAAGATGCGGTCGTGAATCCAGTGTTCGTCCCACCATTCCTTCGGATCCACCTGATAGCCGGCGATCATCATGCTGAAGTGAACGTGATCGCCAAACGCCATGCCGGTCGCTCCGCTGACTCCGATCTGCTGCTCTTTCCCAATCATGTCGCCGACCTTCACCATGATCTTGCTCATGTGGCCGTAAAGGCTCTGCAGCGAATAGCCGTGATCGATGATGACGCAGTTGCCGTATAGGCCCAGGCGCTCGGCATAAATCACCTTGCCGGAATTAGCGGCTTTGACGGGCGAGTTGGCGGTTTGGGCGAGATCGTATCCGAGATGGACCTGCTCGTCAACCTTTCTGCCCTTGTAAATATAGCTGCGCTTATCCGCGAAAAACGACTCACGCGTTCCTTTGACAGGGATAAATGGACCAGACCAGAGAATACGCTTTTCGGTGTTGGTGCGCAGATTGTAAATAACTTGACCGTTTGCTTTGCGCATCTCGTTGTTGAGCTTCACAAAGCGATCCACGAGGTTGCCGGTGCCTTCGGGGTCGAGTTCGCCGACCACTTTCTGCATCTTGTCATCAGTCAACACGATGTCCGCTGAGTGGAACTTCTTCGGGAAGACTTTCACCCAGAACGTGGTGGTCACTTCCGTTCCAGCGCTGTTGCGCACGAAGGCCAAAGGCATTGTGCTGGGGGGGACGTCCCATCCATACGGGAATAGCGAGAAGCGGTGATTGCTGTTGTCGGGCTCTCCCGGCATGGGGAAGGTTCCGGCGGTGTAGTTCGCGACATGAACGCCGGCATCGGTCCAATTGCCGCTCAGATCGAGAGTGACGAGCTCCGCGCCGCCTTGATTGATGTAGTGCTGACGCCCATCGGCGACAATGCTGGGGGGACGGAGGACGATTTGAACCTCTTGAGAAAAGTCAGTGGTGCTGCCGCGGAAATCGTTGGAGCTTGCTTTGACGGTCAGCTTGGCCGGACCCTCTTTGAGGAAGGCGGCCTGTTTCTTCCCGGCTGAGAAAGCGTAGATCCGGGCAGCCTGCCTGGACTTGGTTTTGTCTTCATAAACGGTTTGGCTCTGACCGTTTTGTTCGATGGAGGCGGAGAACGACTTCACGCCATTCGGGCCGTCAGCTTGCACGCGGACGGGGGTATCGGTGCCGATAGCAGGCACGGCTGTGGCGAGCTTCAGGTCGACATGCTTGCCAGAGAACCAAACGAACCCAAATACAATCAGGATCAGGGCTACGACAACAGCTAATAGGGTTTTCAACATCTGGTTTGTTCTTAAGTTTGGACGACGCGCCGTCCTTCGATGCGGTAGTTGCCTTGGAGCATCCAGGCGATGGCTTCCGAGTAAATCCTATGTTCCTCGATCAGGATGCGGGAGGACAGAGTTTCGACAGTATCGGTGTCGACGACGGGCACAGGAGATTGCAGGATAATTGGGCCGCTGTCGAGATTTTCATCTACCAGGTGCACGGTGCAGCCGGTGATCTTAACGCCGTGGGCGAGGGCTTGGTATTGAGCATCGAGACCGGGGAAGGCGGGGAGGAGCGACGGGTGGACATTGAGAACGCGATGGGGGAATTGCGAAACGAACCCACCGCTCAAGAGCCGCATGTAGCCTGCGAGACAAACCCAATCTATGCGGTGGTGCCGCAATAAATCAACAACTTGGGCGTCGTAAGCGGTGCGCTCGACGCCAGCCGAGTCGATGGACGTGCAGGGATAGCCAAGCTCACGGGCGCGAGCGAGACCTGCGGCGGCGGCCTTATTTGAAAAAACGAACCCAATTTCGCAATCGAGGCGGCCGCCGGCAACATTGCCAGCAATGGCTTCGAAATTCGAACCTCGGCCGGAAAGCAGAATACCGAGGCGGGGACGTGGGCCGGCGCTCATAGGTCGGCTCATAGGTAAATCAGCTTCGGTTGCGTCTTCGACCGGGCGGCGACGACGCAGCCGATTTGGTAAATCGGTTCGCGGAGCTTCTTGAGGATTTGCGAAACGAACCCAATCTTCTTGGGTGACACGATGAAGACCATTCCAATGCCGAGATTGAAGGTGCGGCGGAAGTCGTTTTCCGGAATATCGCCGATGTCTTTTAGCAGATCGAAGATGGGCTGCCGGGGCCAGGATTTGGGATCGATTTCGACAGCACAGCCTTCCGGCAGGACGCGCGGGACGTTATCGGTGAGGCCGCCGCCGGTGATGTGAGCCGCGCCCTTGAGTAGCTTGGCGGTGTGGAGGGCTTGAATGGGCCGGAGATAGGAGCGGTGGATTTTGAGCAGTTCCTCGGCGACGGTTTGGGCCAGTTCGGGAAGATGAGTGTCGGGAGTGTGGCCGGCAACTTCAAAGAGCAGTTTGCGGGCGAGCGAGTAACCGTTGGTATGAAGACCGTGAGATGGCAAGCCGAGGAGGATGTCGCCAGGTTTGATAGCGGCGCCAGTCAGCATGCGATTGTGTTCGACGGCACCGACGATGAAGCCGGCGAGATCGTACTCGCCCGGTGCGTACATGCCGGGCATTTCAGCGGTTTCGCCGCCAATAAGGGCGCAGCCGTTCTTCTTACAGCCGCGGGCAATGCCTGAAACTACGCTCGCGCAAACCGCGGCGTCGAGCTTTCCGACAGCAAAATAGTCCAGGAAGAAGAGTGGTTTGGCGCCCTGGACGGCGATGTCGTTGACGCAATGATTGACGAGATCCTCGCCGATGGTGTCGTGGCGGCCGGTGGCAAAAGCGATTTTGAGTTTGGTGCCGACACCGTCCGCCGAACTGACGAGGACGGGATGACGCCAACCTTTTAGAGAGAATCCGGCGCCGAAGCTGCCGATGGAGGTGAGGACTTCCGGCGTGAGTGTTTTGGCAGCGTAGCGCTTGATCCGTGATACGGCACGTTCGGCCTCATCAATGTTTACGCCAGCATCGCTGTAGGTGGTCTGTTCGCTCACTGCCGACGGATTTAGTGTAGCGGATGGAGAAGCGAGGTGAAAGGTAGAAGGTGGGAGCGCGCATTCGAGCACGCTCCCGGTTCCGCTAGTCTTGCGGGAAGGTGAAATCAGGGTTGTAGCCCATGCCCGGGTCCTCAAAGAGAGCCGGTCGATTGCACGGCTTGGACCCAATGGAAGGATTTTGAGTTTGAACTTTTAAGTTGGCCTTTTGGCGATCCACAAGCTCTTTTAAAAGAGGCTTGGTAACGGATTGCTTTGGCCGCTTATTGGTTTTCATGCCTGCACGGTAGCAGCGGAGTTCACCCGACAGTTGCGATGGTGGCTGCGGAAGATTTTCAGCGGAGCTGGTAAGTAACTGTGCGGTAAGACATTTGCGATCCCTGGGCCGCCACGCTGAAATTTAGTGGCGGTTGTGACTACCGGGACAGGGCTAGCGAGTTCTGCAATCGTCCACCTGACAACTCGAAGCGAGAGCGGCGGTGGGAATATCCGACAGGAGCACTCCGGGTCCTTCCCATTTGACCGCGAACCCGTCTGGGCCGGTGGTATGCGTCATGGAAATGCGGATCTTATGTTTACCGGCGCTGAGCCCAATGCTGCCGGTAGCGAGTTGAACCATGTTGCCGACCGAGCCGCATACTTGAGCTTTTGAGGCTGGACTTGCCGCGACGACGCGGGAATCGATCTCAATCCTGCCGCCATCATTTGATAAGAGCAAGAAAGTATAGCCACCAGTTAGCGGAACATCGAGGTAGCCTTCGAAAACGAACGCATAGTTCACCTGGCTTTTGCGGCTTAGAACGCTAAGAGACGAGACCCTTCCGATCGTAGCAGGCGAGAGCAGATGAAAGTCCGGTACGGTGGGCCAGGACCCCTCATAATAGGCGTAGCTCAATCCCGGATGCAGGTTGCTTTCAGTTACGGCGTCATCATAGGAGTTACTTACGACGACCGGGCGGTAAGTCCAATCCGAGTGGCCGTTCGAGTCAGTCACCTTCAGCAGAACACGGAATCTTCCCGAGCCGTCCCAAAGCGTGCCTTGAGGATCCGGAAAGACGTGTTGCACCATTTTTCCCGCAACACGCGTGCCGTCTCCGAACAGCCACTCATAAGTAGCAATCCCGCCGTTCGAACTTCTTGACTCAGCGGCATTGAATTCTACCGGCTCGCCGGGCTTCACTGGACCGGCCGAGTAAGTGAAAGCGGCCCGCAAGCCACCCACTCGTTCCCGGTAAGTAGGATCTGTTCCGGGCAAAACCTTGATCGGAACGTCTTCGTCCGCGAGCACGCCGGTGTTGACGATTTTGACGCCGTCAAGGGTGACGCCGCTCACATCACCCGACAAGACGGAAGGCACCAGTGATGGCGTTTCGATTGCCCAGAGATGGCTGAACTTGACATTGCGTATGGCCGGCTGTTGCTGGCGAAGCTGCATGAGTGAATACCAATCTTCCAAACGGATATTTTCAAAACTGTACCCTGTATGCCGGCCGTGTCCCGCAGGATCGTCCCAGATTTCGAGGAGTCCGAATGGAATTTGGCAGCCACCCATTCCCATGTGAATGACGTCGGAATTGCGCATGGCGAAGTGATTGCTGTTTGAGATCTTGCGCGGCCAACTTACTCGCACCACGTTGGAAATGCTCGTGGAGAGAACTGAGTTTTCAATCACGATATTGTTTACGTCCTCTCCCGGAGTAGCCAGAGCTTTTTCGGTGTACCCCAACCAGTTCCCGTAAATCGCAAAGATATCATCGGATGCGCGAAAAAAGCAGTCCCGGACAACGGTGTCGCCACCGCCCAGCCAGTCCATACCGTCTTGGTTCGCGTTACCTGGGCACCCTCCGATGACTTTGACGTTGTCGAATACGACGTCTCGCGACCCGAGCATTTGAATCATCCAGGTTCTGCTTCGCACGACGCAAGTTATACCGTGGATGTGAATGTGGCGAGCGTGGTCCATGACAATCACATGCCAGTTGGGGCGATGCATCCAGCCCTGATCATGGTCCGGGTCTTGCGGCCCGTCGTAGACGACGGTGCCGAGGCCGAATATTTTAACGTCCTTAACAGCCCAGATATTGATAGCGCCGAAAACAATCGCGCCCGGCGCGAGGTAGACGGTGCCGCCGCTCTCGACATCAATATTCTGGTGATACACGCCTGGCGCGAAGTAATGAATGCTTCGGTCGTTTACCGGAGGCGGGTTCAATTCCGGCGAGTTAGCGAAGAGGAAAAGCATCTCCGCGCCCGCGCCGTGATCCCCCGGCCGCGAGATGGAGAGCTTCATCGGCTGGGAGATGGGGAAAGTAATGGTGCGTCCCTTGAGCACGGGCCGGATCCCCCAGCGCCACGGCTGTACTTCAACACCCTTCGCCCAGTAATCATCGGACGGCGCGGTAACCGATATCTCCACGCTTCCCTCCAGTTCAAAGTTTGCGAAGTAGTACGTGGTAGCGGCGTGGGCCACATACGCGGGGTGGTTATCAATTCGGAGAATAAAGCGATCGGAGCGAAGTTCGGCGGGAACGGTAAAAATGCCCGCTTTCCCCTGGATAAGTGGAGCAAGTAGAGGAAGCAAAGCAGCGGCGACGGCGAGTGAGCGCATATTAGGAAGGGTGGCTTTGCCGGATTTCGCGGCTCTGTTCGAGAGCAGCGACGGCTTCCCGGTCTCGTCCAAGCTTGCGAAATACTTGGGCAAGCACGTAATGATAGGATCCATCGGTATCGGAGGGCGCTGCCTGTTCCAGTTCCGGGAGCGCTTGTTGTAACAGCCCCTCGGAGATATAAATTTTTGCCAAGGCTACACGGACGAACGCCAGATCGGAGCGCACCGACAACGCACGTTGGGCGAACGGTTTGGCCCGCTCCATTTGTTTTTGGGAAACAAGTAAGTGAGCCATGATTCCGTTTGCTTCCGCGTCTTCAGGAGATAGCGCCAGCACCTTATCCAAGGATTGGATCGCCTCTTCGGAACGATCAGATTTCCAAAAAGTGGTGGCGAGTCCCAGCCACGCAGGAGCACAGTCAGGCTTACTCTTGACGATCGCCTGGTATTGGTCCGCCGACTCACTAAACTGGCCGGAAATTCGGAATGCTTCTCCCAAGATGAGATGCGCCTTTGTGCTATCGGGATCAAGCTCCATGGCTCGCATAAGAGAATCTTTCGCCTCATCCAGGGTTGCTTGTAGCGAGCTACTCTGACTGGAGCTCTTAGCGCCGCGCGCAGCTTCTTGCTTGAACATCTGGTCTGCTAGAGCGCGACTCATGATCCCGCGGCCATACCAGGCTTCGGCGTTGCCTGGGTCCAGACCGGTTGCTTTTCTGTAAGCGTCGCGAGCAGCCCGCGGATCTCGAAGCATGACGTACGCCCGGCTCAAGCCTAATAGAGGAGCTAACGAATCCGGTTGCTGGGCAACTGCGCGCCGGATAAGGGGTAGTGCCTCGAGAGGTTGACCGAGGCGAATGAGGCTGAGTCCAGCGAAAAGATTACTTGCAACAAGCTGGGGCTGGCGTGCAAGCGCATTCCGGAACTGTTCGACTGCATCTCGATAATCGCCGGACAAGTAAAGCATTAATCCCAGATTGCTGCGCAACTCGGGGCTGTCCCGACCTGCGTGAAGCAACCGGCGATAGTCTTCAGCGGCAAGCCCATAATGCCCCTTCTCCTGATTATTCGCCGCCTGTCTGGCCGTTTGCTCGAGATCAATTTGCCGGGAGCCCAGGGGGCCGGCTTGGCCTTCGAGCAGCCTCGCGCCAGCGATAAAGGCCATCATCGCGAGTGATACCGGAGCGCGCATCACCAGTACAACTTCAAGGCCAACTGTATTGATCTACCCGGAAACGCAGCGTTGATAACGCCAAAATCAGCATTGCCCACGATTGAGTTCGGAGCATAGAAGTTTGTCTGATTGAATAGGTTGTAGAACTCAGCCCGGAACTGCAGTCTGGAAGTCTCGTTCCAAAGAGGAAAATTCTTTTCGAGAGCCGCATCGGTGTTGGAGTAATGGGGAGCGCGAACCGCTCCCAGCGTCCGCGGCGCGTTTCCGAAAGTGAACGGAGCCGGATAAGCAAATGCGGCGGGGTTGAGCCACTGGTTGATTGTTTGGTTAACCGGTCTCGGATTACCCACGATATTCGCGCGCGCGGATCCTCCAAAGAGAGTGGTGTTCGGAGCGTCAGAGGAAATCTCCAGCGGGAAGCCCGATTTGAAAGTGGAGATGCCAGAGATTTGCCATCCGCCAATAACCGCGTTGAGGTATTTCGGCGCCTGGATCTTCTTTCCCTTTCCGATTGGCAGCTCATAGGTGTAACTAAGCACTAAGCTGTTCGGAATATCATTTTCATCGAGCGACTTATCCAGCGAGGTATCGTACCAATTGCGAGGCGACTGCGCATGCGAAGCCCACCCTTGCTCCCCGGCCGAGGTGTCTTCGTATTTCGACCATGTATAGGAGACAAGGAATTGCAGACCATCCGAGAAGCGATGTTTTGCGCTGAGCTTCAGCGCTTCATACCAGCTTGCGGCCCAGGGACTGTCGTAAAGGCTGACATTCCCCGCAAATTGGGGATAAGGCCGCAGCAAGGTTGCTTGCGAAACAATCGGGCTTGACAGGGCACCTACGGTAACATGTCCATAGAATGGATTGGGCACCTGGTTCAGAAGGGTGTTGCCCAAGCTCAGGTATTGAGGATTGAGTTGGTCCAATTGGAAGTTTCCGCCATCGAGTTTCACTCCGTGGTTTCCGACATAGTCCGCTTCGAGAACGGTTGCCGGCGTGACTTGATACTGAAGACCAAACGTCCACTGGGTGATGTACGGAGTCGGCTGATTGCGCGCTGTAGTGGTGACTCCCTGGCCTACATCAGTAAGACCACCGAGCGTGGCGCCAGTTGGCAGCACGAAGCCATTCGGAAAGGGATTACTGATGGTTGTTACCGGAGTGTATCCATCTAAACTTCCCACATACTGCGTAGAGGGGCTATATCCAGGTCCGATGGGAGCGGCGAGGGGCTCAATTGGTACGTAGAATATACCGAAGCCGCTTCTAATAACAAACTTTTGAGACGGTGAGTAAGCAACACTGATGCGCGGAGCAAAATTGAGGTAATTCGTGTTGTAAGCACCGCGCGACAATCCATTGACGCCGACATAGCCTACGGCGCCTGGCAGAGTTAAACTAACCTGGCTACTGATGGGATTGATCTGGTTGGGTAACCAAGTTGTCAGGCGGTTATAGCGTTCAGTTGGGGCGGTTTGTATCTCGTACCGCAGCCCCAGAGAGACTGTGAGCTTGTTCGTCACTTTCCACTCATCATTTAAATACCAGCCGAGGTATTTCTTCGATTCGGCGGTAGCCGCAGACAGGCCGATGGCTCCGCCGTTCGCTGTGCCAAGCAGCAGCGAAGCGAGAGCGTTGCCCGTACCCTGTGGATTCATCGGATTGGAAGTGAAATCAGTTCCGAAACTGAAAGACGGCACGCTGGCGCTGTTGTTGTCCAGAGGGAGATAGACGTACTGGAATCCGGAAGTCAGCGAATGCGCGCCTAGAACTTTGGTGAGATCGACGTTGGCGGTAGCGGAAGCCCGGATGGCGGCATTGTCCGCGGTTGAACCAAGCGCGGT
>JAABUQ010011984.1_pt1 | contig 10904 bp, 10 predicted proteins | sample 5560001 | NCBI WGS metagenome assembly JAABUQ01 (sample SAMN10711888, study PRJNA513371) | rock metagenome | isolation source: Antarctica rocks | place: Antarctica: Victoria Land, Finger Mt nord | collected 2015-12-18
AGCGCTTTACCCCGCCCTGCGCGTGCTGGAACAGGACGGGCTGATTGCCGGGGCGTGGCAGCCGCAGGAAAAGGGCGCAGACCGCAAAGTTTACACGCTCACCGAGCGCGGGGCGCGGGAAATGGAAAAGCGAACGCAGGAGCTGCGCGACTATGCGAGGCTGATCCAGTCGCTGCTCGGCAAATTGGAGATTGGAACATCGGGGCAGAAGGGGACGGGCCATGCACAAACAGCTTGAAAACTATCTCAATGAAGTCGTCAAAGGTCTTGGTTCATTGCCTACGGCTCGCCGGGAAGAAGAACTGAATGAGATACGTCAGCACCTGCTCAGTGCGGTGGCTGCCAGCAAGGAAGCAGGCTACACCGAGGACGAAGCGGTACAGATTGCCGTGGAGCAGTTCGGAACGCCGCAGGCGGTGAGCAAGCAGATTGTCTCGGCATGGCGGCGCGAGGCGTGGAAGCGGGGAATGAGCACGCAGCCGGAGCTAATCCTCTTCGGCGTGTTCTCGGTAGCAGTTGCAATGTCCGACATGTGGCTCACCTTTGCCGGCCCCAAGCTGTGGTGGGAAGCGGTCTATCCCTACATTGGTGGCAGCCTTGCCACGCCGTATATGTTCAGCTTGTTCTTCACCTGGTATGCTATCTTCGCCCAAGAAGTTGACCTAAAAGCACGACTTTGCCCCATCGGAGTCCTAGTCTTCTACGCTGTTTTCGGGCTTGGCATTTACCTATGGATGAGGCAGCAGCCCAGTTTCCACAATCCGTACCTCACAGCAAGCCCGTGGCAGCCGGTGTGGACAGTGGCCCTTCCGGTTGCGTGGGCAGCCGTGCTTGGCCTCTGCCCCATCATCAGGCGGCGCAAGGCGAGGCAGACAGCGCCGCTTCAGTAAGCCTAACACTCACCCCGGCCTGTGCAGCAGATCGGCAATAGCAGACATGGTCGCCGCGCCGATAATCTCCAGGCTTTCCTTGCCCGCGTGGGGGTGGGCGTCTAAAATAGCCTGAGCGGACAAGGGCTTGCCGATGGTGATGCGGACGCGGGAGCGCCGAATAAACTTCGCGCCTTTGGGCAGCATCCGCTCGGTGCCTTCAATGGCGATGGGAATAATCGCGGCCTCGGTTTGGCGGGCAATCAGGGCGAAGCCTTTTTCGGCGATGCCCAAGCGCCCGTCTTCGGAGCGGGTGCCTTCGGGGAAGATCAGCACTGCGCCGCCGGCTTTGAGGAGGTCTATGGCATGGCGCAGGGCCGCACGGTCAGCCGCGCCGCGCCGGACGGGAAATGCGCCGACCCCCGTGATGATGTGCTTGAGGACGGGCACATGGAACAGTTCTTCTTTGCCCATAAAGAAGATCGGGCGAGTGACAATCAGGGCAAGGTACGGCGGGTCAACGTGGGCGCGGTGGTTGGGGGCGAGAATGACAGGGCCATCAGCCGGGATGTTTTCCGCGCCGGTAATTTGCAGGCCGCCATAGGCCCGCACAAGGCCTTGAACGATCACACGGACACAGCGGTAAAACAAAGAGGGTTTTGCAGGCATGTCTGGATTAAGGAGCGAGCAGGGGAGTGATGCTGCGGGGCAAAGCGTCGGCCTGGTCGCCGGCAGCATCGGCCTGGTCGCCGGCGATGTTGTGGGCGAGGGCCAGAATGCGGGCGACGACCTGGTCGGCGGTCAGGAGGTCGCTGTCGATCAGGACGGCATCCGGGGCGGCGGACAAGGGCGACGTGTCGCGGGTGGAGTCGCGCAGATCGCGTTCGCGGATTTCGCGCTCCAAATCGGCCAGGGAACAATCAATGCCGCGCGCGGCGAGTTCGGCGTGGCGACGGGCGGCGCGAGCACGGGGCGAGGCGGTCAAAAAGACCTTGACACGGGCCTGCGGCAGCACAACAGTCCCGATGTCCCGGCCTTCCATGACCACGCCCTGCCGCGCGGCCATCTGCTGCTGCAGCTTGACCAGGCGGGTGCGCACGCACGGCAGGGCGCTCAAGGGGGACGTGAGGCGGCTGATCTGCGGGGTGCGAATGTGGGGCGTGATGTCCTGTCCATCGGCCAGAACGCGGACGCCGCCCGCCTTGTTTTCCAGGACGATGGAAAGGCTTTGGGCCAGGCGGCACACGGCATCGGCATCGTCAGGGGAGACTTTCTGCTCCAAAACAGACCAGGCCAGGGCACGGTACATCGCGCCCGTGTCTACGTAAGTGAGGCCGAGCGTGCGGGCGACCTGCCGGGCGACAGTGCTTTTGCCTGCCCCCGCGGGGCCGTCAATGGCGACTTGCAGGGGCACGGCGTCGGAAGAGGAAGGGGACAAACTCGTCATGCCCCATTGTAACCTGCCGGGGCGAGCGGTGTCAATCGGGGCGGCCTGCATGGGGTATGATAAAGAAAGACTGCACCGCACTTGGGGAGAAGAAAAGCCATGCACCAGGTCGCCATTACAGCATCGTGCGCTGCTGGCAGACGCTAGCGGGTGACGGTGAAGCCCAATGAGGCGGCAGCCCCCATCGCATCGGGGATGGCCCCACGCAGGGTGTAGTGGCCCGGAGCCAGCGGATTGCCGGCCTGGGTTTGCAGAGGAATGTCCTGAGCATAGTGCAATTGGTTGTTTGCGAGGTTGACAATGCGAATGTTATGCGGGATGGCTCGTCCAACAGAGTAGTCCCACACGAGTTTGCCCTGGGCATCTAAAATCTGCCACTGGGCTGCCGCCCCATGAATGAAAAGACGCAGCGGGATTTGGGAGTGGTTGTAAAAGGTCAAAGTCGCGTGAATCTGCGGCGCATGGGCGGATGCGGACTGAGCTGGCGCGGCGGCAGCGGCATAGCTGTTTTTGTCCATGCCCATAATCAAGCCTACCGCGCCGTTTTCCACGGTGACTGTGGGAGCGAACGCGGGGTGCGCAGGCGGGTGTTTGACTGACCGTGGAGCCTTGCCGGGAGCGGCGTTGGCGGCGGCAAGGGTCAGAACGCTTACGGCGGCGACAAACATCGGCAGAACTTTGAGTGACATAGGAAGTCTCCTGGCTTGGTGTGGCTGAAAGGCAGAATACCCGGTTTGAGGGTATTTACGGACAATGCTATGAGTGACAACAAAGACAAAGCCGTCAAAATCACTGTGCCATATTTGGCACAAAAAAAGCGCAAGGGCGAAAAGATTGTCATGCTGACCGCCTACGATTTCCCCACGGCCCGCCTGGTAGACCAATCCGGGGCGGATGTTGTGCTGGTGGGCGACTCGCTGGGCATGGAAGAATTGGGGTTTGACACGACTCTCCCCGTCACGCTGGACATGATGATCCATCACACGGCGGCGGTTCGGCGCGGCACGACAAACGCTTTGGTGCTGGCCGATATGCCGTTCGGGACATGCACGGCGGGGGCGGATGAAGCGGTGCGCGCGGCGGTGCGCTTGATGCAGCAAGGCGGGGCCAATGCAGTCAAGATAGAGGGCGGGGCATTTTTGGCCGACACCATCCGGCGCGTTGTGCAGGCGGGTGTGCCCGTGATGGCCCATATCGGCTTCACGCCCCAAAGCGTCAACATCATGGGCACGCGCATGCAGGGCAAGGGCGAGGCAGGCGCGCGTCAGGTGATGGCCGACGCGCAGGCGTTGGAAGAAGCGGGCGCGTTCGGCATGCTTTTGGAGCTAATCCCGCCCGCCCTTGCCGCCCAAATCACGCAAACGCTGTCTGTGCCGACCATCGGCATTGGGGCGGGCGCGGAGTGCGACGGCCAGGTGCTCGTCACCAGCGACCTGCTGGACATCAAAGGCGGCGGCTATGCGCCTTTCAAGCACGTGCGCCAGTATGCGCATATCGGCGACGACATCCTGCGGGCACTGTCGGCCTACGGCAGCGATGTGCGTGATAAAAAGTTCCCCTAGCGATTGCCGGCCCCCGTTTTCCGCAGAACAGTTGCTGTACACTTGCTTTTCCCTGCCCAAACACGCGGCGCGAGCGCACTGTTGTGCCCCGCATAATTCCCACGACTACCCGGCTTTGTCCGGCTTGCTGCCGTGTTGTTGCCGGGCAGCAAGCGTGGCGCGGCCTCGTTGCCCCGGCATTGCAGAGGCGTCTCAAGCGCACACCAACGACGGCCTAAATCGTTCCGTCGTTGGTCATGGCTTGAAACAAGGAGGAAACACGGAAGGTATGCTGTGAGAACGAAGCATTTACGACCAGGGCGCGACGAGAATAAACGGCAGCGCAGGGAAACCAACTGGTCACAGCCGCAGGTTTTATGCTTGCAATGCCGCAGTTACGTAGTAACCATTGGTGCTAGTTTTTGTAGTACTTCAGAGTGCAACCTGAAGCATTGAAAGCGAGACAAATCCACTTTCGTCGGGTTGCAGTCCATTCCACTGACTGCATAAGTTGAAAGCCGCCAACACAAAAGCCATGCGGGCTTTGAGGGCTGACCAAACCCGATGGCCGACTTTCTTCAGACGGCAGGTGTGGGTCAGCATGGACAGAACGGTCTCGATCAGCATTCGCTGGTTCCAGACCCCACGCGAGCAAATCTTGAGGTTGTCAGGGTCTTGCTGCTGGGCAGTGGTCTTGACATGGAAGCCGCTGTCACCTAGAATCAGCATCGCCTCCTCGTACTTCTTGATGAGTGGCTGGAACACGGCATCGGAGACATTGGCTGTGTCCACTGCCCAGTCCACCACGCGCCCCAAGTGGTCGAGAACAAAGCAGAGTTTAACTCCGACAATCCAGCGGTGATTGGACTTACCCTTCTTGCCGATCTGTTTGTCACTGCGCCCTTGCCTTCGGGGGTGGATCAGTTCGATGCCGAAACTGTCCACGACGCCCAGCAGTGACGGCTGGGCCAGAAAGCGGTGTGTCCAGTCTTGATGAGCCGCCAGCAGGCGGAAGAAACGGGTACGTTCAGGCAGACGTGGAAAGAGTGGTTTGAGATTAGCCTCGGCCCAGCGGTAGAAGGCGCGGTTGCCCACGCCCTTGAGGGCGAACAGCAGGCCCAGCGTCACCATTTCGCTGGGATGCAGCGCGGCTTGGTTATGTTTTGTCTGGTCGGTCATGGCATCGTCAACACGGCAGAACAGTTCCGTGGTAAAATCGTGGATGGTCATCGGCTTGGCCTCGCATTACAGGTGTGGTAACTCGTAATACGCAAGCCGATGACTACTTTTGGCTGCTTTTCAAGGCTAGGCTAAACTAGCACCAATGGTTAGTAGAGTGACAAGATACGCCGCATATATAATACCAGCAGGGTGGCCCGGAGTGAATTACGAAACCTACGATAACGACGCCAATGAGGAAGATAACGACTACTTTAATTTCGTCCACTGGCTGGAAGACTTGACGGCGGCGGAACTGCGCCAGGTTAGGGGTGATCCAGTCGCACAAAGGCAAGCAATCCTGCGCTACTGGGGACGCGGCTACCGCGCCAACTTAGAGCCGAGTGAATTGATTGACTTTTTGGGCGGGAACACTCCCTCCATTCTGGACATGGCAGGCTACACTGACGAGGAGGGCGATGCCGTCATGGAGATGTCTGACAGCGTCACCGATGAAGAAATTAGACAGACGTCGTTGCCGAGTGCGGTATAACGCTTGCTGCAACCGACGCCAAACTGCGTTTCCAGCTGGCAACAGCCCAATCTAGCACTGTCTTAGGCAGGTAATTCTACAGTATCAAAGCAACGGCTGTTCTCCAACAAAGGCTTCATGCTCAGGTATAATCACAAAGGCAAAGATTGCTTGTCGCGATTGGAGGACAAATGGCATGGGAAGCATGGCACCAGATGGCGCTGGCTTCGCAAAAAGCAGCACAGACTTTGGAAACAACTGATCCACGATCTTGCGTCAGCCGATACTACTATGCGGCTTATCAGGCTGCCACTGCCGTTCTTTTGTATCAAGAAGCGATACCGCCTGCCGGACGCGAGGCTTGGAGCCACGATACAACACCAGGTTTGCTTGTGGAAAAATGGGGAACACTCCTCAAACTCAATGAGCGCCAAGACTTAGCACGACGACTAAAAGAACTTTACAAGCTTCGCATTAGTGCAGATTATGCTGGCAATGTTGTTGTAGACAGGGAGGCAGTCAAAGATGCCAGGAGAGACTGCAACTTTCTCATAAGAACAATGAGTAGCATTTTGCAGAGAGGGTAAAAGGATAATGCAATGACATCTTCAGCCTATTCGGACGCAGCGCCGCAAGATAGACAACAAATTACCGCACAAGTTGGTAATTGGATAAAAAACACGGCGCAGCGGCTGGACATCGCAGTGACTGTGTATCCTGATGGCCTGTCAAGAAACGGCACTTGGCTGTCAGTGCCTGTGGCAATCAACCAGCCAGGCAATGCTTACCAGCACGCCGTGCTCCTGCAGAAAATTGAGGATGAGTGGGGCGAGGAAAGTCACGATGGCTTCAATCTGCTGCTTATCCCTGCGCACGCAGAGCAGCCATCCAACGTAGACACGATCAAACGCTTCAGTGACCTTACAGGGCGGCAGCAGCAAATCCTCAATCGCCTTGCGGAAGAAGGAGCAAACTCGATAGAGGCGGAACGGTTTCAGGCAATTCGTCAGGAGTGGGAAGAAACAATGCGCGAAGTAAATAGCCTTTTCCCAACCCTCGCCTAAATCAGCCTAGCGCGGCTGGCAAGCAGTGCAAGATAAAAAAGGCCGGGGCCTAGTGCCCCGGCCTTTGCTTTGCTGTTCGGCTCGCTTCAGAATGACTGCAAGAACGAGATAGCAAACAGGCGGCGGCGCAAACGCTGCCCGTAGGCCGCGCCCCCAAACTGCCCTGGCACGCTGGACGATTGGCCTGTAAAAGGGTCTTCGCGATAATCGGACAGCCGCAGGCCCAGCGAACGCGTGGGGGCCAGGCGGTAGCCCACAAGCACATCTATCGCGCGCTGGTTGGGAGCGGGAAAGTCGCTGGCGACGCGGTGCCGGTCGCGCGCTTCCACGGCAATGTCTAACTTTGGCCCCAGCTTCTGCCCGATGCGCGCGAATATCTCGCGCCCGTTGGGGCCGACCGGGCTGCCTTGCGGCAGGTCGTTGTCAAACCAGGCCAGCTCAGGGGCCGGGCTGTCGGTGAAGGTCGCGCGGTCGGTGCGGTTATACTCCAAGACAACATCAGTGCCTGATTTGGGAAACGCCTGGGCGTAGCCGACCAGATAGGCGACTTTGCGCGGGACATTGTTGCCCCGCCCCAAACCGCCCGGCGCTTTAATATCATCCAGCACAAACTCGCCGTATAGGCGGCTGTTGCCGTTGGGGCCATCGGGCCGCACCGTCAGATTGGCATCGGCCAGGTAGTTAAAGAAGCGCGACTCAATGCCGTTGGGATACGCGTGCGCCTGGAACGTGTAATATGGCTCGACCAGCACAAGGGGCTTGTTGAATTGATTGGACTGGTAGGCCTCTTCCAGCGAAATCGTGGTGCGGTCACCCAGCGGATGCTCCAAGCGCCGCCCACCCTGATAGATGGTGCGCCCCCCGTTGCGAAACGTGCTTTCGTACTGCGTATAGTCGTAGCGGCCCAGGGTGCGGCCCAGCGAGAACGGCAGTTCAACTTGCAAGGTCGGATGGGCAGGGCCATTGTCGCCAACCAGCAAAGGACCCCGGTACGCAGGACTCCAGCGCTGACGGATCAAACCCGCCGTCGCGCGCAGTCCATGTTCGCCAAAGACAGTGGCGTAGGCTTCGTCTATGCCGTTCAAGCCGCCGGGGTTGTCGCCGCCCGCGGTGCCGTTCGCCCGCGTGGTGAAAGAGTCGTGGTCGCGGAACTGCGTGTAGAAGTTGGTCGCGCTGGCTGTGTACGCGCCGTCGCGGCCCAATGTGCCGAATACGCGTCCCCGCGCAAAGAGGTTGCCCTGGCTGTGGTAAACCAGCTTCTGGTCACTGCGGCTGCCGGTCGCGACTTCCGCCACGCCGGATGCGCCAAACATCGTATCTCTGCTGCCTTCACCTGCCTTCAGCCCCAGTTCTGGGGCAAGGATGTTGCGGGCAAACGCCAGCGCCGCCCGGTCGCGCGGGCCGGCCGGAGTGGAAGCTTCCAGCGTCACGGTGCTGACTGCGTGGGCAAGCTCCGACCGGGTGTACAAGCGGCCCTGCACGCTCAGCAGGTCCTGCACATCGGGCGAGCCGGGCGGCAGCAGACCATCCTGGGCCAGCACGGCCAGGGCATCATACAGGCCCGAAGCGCGCGGCACGATGTCCATAGGCGATGCGCCGTAAGCCGGGCCGAGCAGCAAAGCGGACAAGGCGAGGGGAAGTAGTTTTTTCATAGGGTAACCGTAGGGGAGGCAGAATAATCGGCAGGCAAGGTGGATGGAAACAAGTCGGCGGCGAGCAGTCCCTTTTCACGGGCCAGCGCGAGATAAAGAGCCTCGGTTTGATGCGCCATGCGCGCTTCGCTGAACAACGGGTCTACCAGAGACAGGCCGCAGGCCCCCATCTGGCGGCGCAGGGCAGGGTCGCCTAGCAGGGACAGCACGCGCGCGGCGAGAGTATTTGGGTCGCCGGGCGCGGTGAGAAAGCCATTCTCACCCTCCACGATGGCCTCCGAAGCGCCACCCGCATGGGTCGCGACAAGGGGAAGCGCGGCGCACATGGCCTGCGCGAACACGGCAGGAAGGCCTTCCCACAGCGAATTCAGCACAAACACGTCCAGCGCACGCAACAGTTGCGGTACATCCTCTCGGTAGCCCAGCAGGTGAACAACATCCGTGAGACCCGCATCGCATACGGCATCTGCCACAGTCCCGGCCAGCGGCCCGCCCCCGACAAATATAAAATGGACATCAGGCCGTCGGGCATGGATGGCAGCGGCCATGCGCACAAAGTCTAAAGGCGCTTTTTGTGCGGCGAGGCGGCTGACAGTGCCGACCACGAGAGCATTGGGCGGCAGACCCAGCGCCGCTTTCGCTGCACACGGGTCAGCAACCACATCCCGGAAGCGAGGGAGGTCAATGCCGGGGCGCACCGTCTGGTATAAACTCGGCGTGCCGATCCCATCAACCAGGCCCCGCTCCCGGTCGCTGTCGGCGACTACAATCAGCCGATCCGTGACCAGGGCCGTGCGCCGCTCCGCAGCAACATAAAAGCCGCGCACGAGGGGATGCTGGCGCGCGTGGTGCCCCCACCCATGCACCGTATGAACAATCACCGGCACGCCTGCCTTGGATGCCGCCAGGCGTCCCAAAACGCCCGCTTTAGAGCCGTGCGTGTGGACAACATCCACAGGGTGCGCGCGCAGCCAGTGTACCATATCCCAATACGCAAAATAATCCGCCAGGGGGCTCAACGGACGGCGCAAGCGGGGCAGCAGGTGAACAGGAATCCCCCCCCCCTCGCGGGCACCATCCAGCATGGCCTCGTCGGACGCCGTCGTGCCGCACAGCACGGCGGGAATAATGCGTGCCCGATCGCTCAGGCGGCACAGGGCAAGCAGGTTCTTGGTCGCCCCGCCCACGGCGAGATGGGTGATAATGTGCAGCACACGCAAAGGAAGAGTCATTTGTCTGCCGTCTCGTTTTGCAGCATTGTCTTGTAAAACGCTTCGTATTCGCGCACGGTCTTGTCCAGCGAGAAGTGATCAAGGATGTGCCCGCGCGCGTCCTGCTGCCGCGCCGCCCGCGCTTCAGGCGTCAAGTCCAGCATTTCGCGCCACGCCTCTGCCAGCGCGCGCGCATCGCGCACGGGCACGACCCAGCCATGCCCGCCGACAATGGCCGCTGGCCCCGCCATGTCCGTCGTGACACAGGGAATGCCGCAGGCCATCGCTTCCCCCATCACAAGGGCAAACGACTCGCCGAATGCCGAGCAGCACGTCGCCGCATCCAGCGCGGCGGTCAGGCGGGCGGTGTCTCGCCGCAGGCCCAAAAAGTGCGTCTGAGCGTCCACCCCCGCTCCCTGCGCCATGCGCGCGAGGGTCCGGTTGTCCGGCGTGATGCCGCCGCCCCAAAGCACAAAGCGCGCTTCCGGGCGGGAGCGATGCAGGATTTGCGCGGCCCGAAAGAATGTTTCATGGTCTTTCTGCGGGTCAAACCGCGCGCTCAGGCCGATCAAAGGCGCATCGGGCGGCAGATGGAGTTCCTGGCGCACATCCGCGCGGGCGGCTGGGTTAGGGATAAACTCTTCCGTATCCACCCCGCTGGGAATGGTCAGCAGCAGCGTTTCCGGGTAGCCCAGCTGAAGATGCGTGTCGCGCGCGGCATCCGAGCAGCACAGCACGCGCGCCGGCAGACGCCGCGAAAGGCGCGCATTCAGCCCGATCACGCCCAATGTCAGCGACTTATTCTTGCCCTTGACCAGGTGCGTGCTGTGAACGCTCCAAACCACGGGCGCTCGGCGGGCGGCAGGGCGGCGGGCAAGGCCGGCAGCCAGGCCGCCGACAAGATCGGCATGGTACATCCACGTTTGGACAAGGTCGGGCTTTGCTTTGCCGATCCAGCGCGCCAAACTTGTCACCATGCGGGGGTCAGGCATGCCGCGCGCAAAGCCGAGGCAATGCAGCGGAATGCCTCCTTCCTGAATGCGCGCCCCCAGCACCGGCCCGGCATCTGTCAGCGACACGACAGAGCAGTCAAAGCGCGATTTATCCATGCGCGTGACCAGCTTGTAAAGCGACATTTCCGCGCCGCCGCTTTCCAGGCCGGTCGTGACAAACAAGATTTTAGCGCGCGCAGTCAAAATACCAACCCCCTTGAGAGTGTCCGGTTTGGCTCGGTCTTTGTTCCGTGTCGCAGCGGCATTGTACAAGCATTTCATAGGCGTTTCCACGGCATTGCAACGACGGAAGAAATTGTTCCGTCGTCGGTACAGGCTTGCCACACGGGGGAAAAGCCGCAGCAGCGCGTCTGCCATGCTGTGAAAACAGCAGCAATCCACAGGCGGGAGCGTCCAGCGCTGCCGCCCCCCAGAGAA
>JAABUQ010011985.1_pt1 | contig 10904 bp, 8 predicted proteins | sample 5560001 | NCBI WGS metagenome assembly JAABUQ01 (sample SAMN10711888, study PRJNA513371) | rock metagenome | isolation source: Antarctica rocks | place: Antarctica: Victoria Land, Finger Mt nord | collected 2015-12-18
TTTCGGCCTTTGGCCGAAAAAATATGCATAAACACCTTTACAATAAGGGAGGCCGCCTCTGGCGGCCAGGGAAGGTGAAGAGTTACGAAAGGGTAATGGTGCCGAAGGTAAGTAAGAACATAGTAGTACTTTTTGTCTAGAAGAAAATGAGTACGTAAGCTGTGAAAGAATTGTGACAGTTACGTCTTATGCTTTCTCAGACGTCTGGTGCTTATTCCATGTCTACCCCAATTACCCACATCTGACAGCAAACGCATCTTAGTTTTATGTGTTCTAACAGAAAAGTATCCACAAAAGATATGCAAAGTATGGACTTACTTGTACTACTATGCTATGGTATAGCACAATACCAGAAATGAATGTGCTATCGTGATGTTCCATACTATCCCTGAAGATACAAGGGAACGGGGAGAACGCATGACCGTACACGATGGGTCGATGGAATGGCCCAACATGGAAAACTACTCTGATATACCGATGTACAATACGAAAGCGGTCGTCCAGCAGACGGGCGTACCGGCGCCGACGCTGCGCGCCTGGGAACGACGTTACGCGCTTATTTCGCCTGAGCGGGCCGAGAACGATTACCGCCTCTACTCTGAGCGCGATATTGTTTTGTTGCGCTGGCTGAAAGAGCGTATTGACGATGGGATGTCGATTAGCCAGGCCATCGCCCTTTTCCGCTATTTAAGCGAGGGACAACAGCAAGATCTCACTGTACAGGGCGGCGATCTCACGGACAAGCTCAAAGAGCACTCGCCGGCATTTCAGATCGCCGTTACTCCCCCTCCGCCACGGAAGGAGCCGGTCGCGGAACCGCCTTTAGTTAAGCAAAGCAATGGTGCGTCCGGCAGGTTAGATTGGCTGCCCGCTGGCAGCGAGTATATGTTCAAGACCTATCCATCGGCACATAATATGCGTGTTGTACGAGACCACTTGATAGATGTATTTCAGGAATTCAACGAGCAGGCGGCTATTGTGACGATGGGCTCGATGTTTTCGCTCTACTCGATCGAGCAGGTCTGTTGTGAGCTGATCGTGCCGACGCTGTGGCAGGTCGGGCAGCTCTGGGCCGAGGGAAAGCTCACCGTCTCTGTGGAGCATTTCGCCAGCAATTTTTTTCGCGCGGTTCTGACGAACCATTTCCATGTTACACCAGGTCCACTCAGTGGGCCGCTGGCGATCATATGCAGCGCTCCTGGTGAGCCACACGAGCTGGCCGCGCTGATGCTGGCACTCTTTCTCCGTCGCGCCGGGCTGCGCGTAGCATATCTGGGGCAGAGTATTGAGACGACCGGCTTGCTGCATACCATCAAGAAACTACGCCCCGCCCTGATCTGTGTCTCCTTGACGATGCCGCCCTATTTGCCCGCCTTAATAAATCTGGGACGGCAGGTGCAAAACCTGCCCCCGCCCCGCCCGATTTTTACCTTTGGTGGACAGGCCTTCACGCAATATGCTACCATCATAACGCAGATACCCGGTTGCTATATGCAGGGCGATCTACTAGAGGTGACTGATAAATTAGTGAACATGGTGTTAGAACTGACAGGAACAACAAGCTAGTGTTTACCAAACGATTTCCTTTCTACGGCCTGGCCGCGCTTCTGCTTTGTCTGACAGCCTGGGCCTGTTCCTGGCTGCGGGTTGAGCCTTTGTATCGTTACAGCTTCTTCCCGCTCTGGTTTGGCTATATTCTCTTGATCGATGCGCTTAACGTCGCACGTCGTGGTACGTCCCTGCTCATGCGTATGCGTGGACGCTACCTGCTGCTGTTCCTGGTCTCCAGTCTGTTCTGGTGGCTCTTTGAGGGCTTAAACGTTCCTGTACAGAACTGGCACTATGTTATGGATCAGCCATACAGCCCACTGGCCTATTTTTTGCTCTCCAGCCTTAATTTCAGTACTGTGCTGCCGGCGGTGATGGAGACTGCGGAACTGCTCGCGACCTGGAAACCACTGCACCCACGTCTCTCGGCCGACAATCCTGGTCCACGTTTGCCGAACGCCGTATTGATAACTATCGAAGTACTGGGCGTCGCGTGCTTTCTCCTGCCCTGGATCTTCCCGCGCTACTGCTTCGGCCTGGTCTGGCTCTGCCTGGTCTTCATCCTTGATCCAATCAATAACTATGCCGGGCGCAAGTCCGCCATCGCGCATATCGCTGTGGGCGATTGGCGCTTCTTTGTGCTGCCACTGGCCGGCCTCTGCTGCGGTTTCTTCTGGGAGATGTGGAACTACTTCGCGCTGCCAAAATGGTATTATACGGTGCCGTATGTCGGTTTCTGGAAGATTTTTGAGATGCCGCTGCTTGGCTATACCGGCTACCTGCCGTTCGCGCTCGAACTCTTCGCCCTCTACCAGTTCGTGCTGCTGCTCACCCGCCAGCGCAAGGATTACCTGGCGATATGATTTCCTTTGTAATGGAGCTATTCACCTTCCATGGCCGCCAGAGGCGGCCTCCTCTTTTTTAAAGCTGATTGTGCACAATCAGCTTTAAAAAGTTCTCCGCGCCGTAGGCGCGAAGAGGAGGCGGCGTGCCCACGCCGCCTCCTCTTGACAAGGCTATGGCATTTGTACTACTGTACTCACGTATCGTTGTATTAGTACAAATGTTTGGGGCAAGGGATTGCATGTCGCTTTCTGCTTCACTGTTTTGTGACTCGTGTGGCGCGGCCAATCGCGCGGAAGCGCAGTTTTGCCGGGTATGTGGACAGCCACTGCATGCACATATACATACACTCAGCAATACACTGACCGGCCTGTTGACGCTGCAAACGATGTTAAAAGGGCGCTATACAGTGTTAAAACAGGCCGGGCGCGGCGGCTTTGGCGCGGTCTACAAAGCGGCGGATACGCAATTTGGCAACCGCCTGGTGGCGATTAAAGAGATGAGCCAGAACTCGCTGGATGCACGCGATCTCGCTGCGGCGACCGAGGCATTCAAGAACGAGGCCATGCTGCTGGCTGGCCTGACGCATCCCAATCTACCGCGCATCTATGAGCAATTCGCTGAGAATGGGCGCTCGTATCTGGTCATGGACTTTATCGATGGCGAGACACTTGAAGATCACATTAAAAATGCTGATCAGAAGAAGGTAGCGGTTGATAAGGTACTTGAGATCGCGCTCCAGCTCTGCTCTGTGCTTGAATATCTACATACACGTCAGCCGCCGATCATCTTCCGCGATCTCAAGCCCGGCAATGTTATGCTTACCTCAAATGGCCACATCTACCTGATTGATTTCGGCATCGCCCGCCACTTCAAACCAGGGCAGAAGCAGGATACCACGGCGCTCGGTTCCTCCGGCTACGCACCGCCCGAACAGTACGGCAAGTCGCAGACAACCGAACGCGCCGATATCTACAGCCTGAGCGCAACTCTACACCAGCTCCTGAGTGGAAATGATCCCTCTGAGTCGCCCTTTCGTTTCGCGCCCCTACACTTCACCGAACCAGCGCTGGCCGGACTGGACACGCTGATCATGAGCATGGTCAGTATTGAAATCAACAAACGGCCCGCCAGTATCACCAGCGTTCGCCAGGAGTTGCAGCGCATCGCCACGCAGTATATGGTCCACAACACGCATCCCTTGCCTCAGACGCTATCCAGCCCGCTGTCACCTGTGGGCAAACATATCCCCAACCCGTATCAGCCGCCGCAGGGGCTGCCGTTAGACCAGTCCGCACAGGGGGCACCGGTCCAGGGACAGCAGACGACGAAGAAAAAGCCGGTCAGACCGAGCGGGCCGCCACAGGTGTATCCACAGGCCAATACACTCTATATCTGTATGGGCCATGCCAGCCGCGTCACCGCCGTCGCCTGGTCGCCCGATGGCAAACACCTGGCCTCGGCGAGCTACGATAAAACCGTACAGGTCTGGGGTGCCACTAAGGGCAATCACGTTTTGACCTATAAAGGGCATGCCGGGCGCGTGAACGGCCTGAGCTGGTCGCCCGACGGGAAATGTATCGCATCAGTAAGCGATGACCGCACGGTACAGATCTGGGAGCCAACCAGCGGGAAAACGATCTTTACCTATCATGGTCATAATGCACCGCTACACGTGGTCTCCTGGTCCCCTGATGGTGCGTATATCGCCTCGGCCGGCGAAGATAAGACCATACAGATCTGGCAGGCTAACACGCACCAGGCGCTATCCTCTCACTTTGAGCACAAAGATACCATTCAGACGCTTGCCTGGTCGCCCGATAGTAAATATCTGGCCTCGGCCGGTAAGGATGCGGTAGTGAAGATCTGGGAACCATTGAAGACGCAGCAGAAGCGCTCCCTGCTGAGCACGTTCCTCTTTCCACAGATGGGGCAGAAAACCCTGGGTGGCTATGGTGGGCCGATTCACGCACTGGCCTGGTCGCCCGACAACAGGCGTATCGCGACCGTGTGCGCCGACTACCGTATAGGTGTACGCGACGTGGTGACCGGTCTGACGATCTTTTCGCAGTACTCGAACAGCTCCACTATGAAAAATACTGTAGCCTGGTCGCCGAACGGCAAGCATCTCGCGATCGGTGGCAATGACAAAGTTGTGCGCCTGTGGAACGTATTCAACAAGAAAGAGAGCTTTGCCTATCACGGTCATACTGGCTACGTTACCTCGGTCGCCTGGTCTCCTGACGGTGCACGCATTGCCTCGGCGGGCGTTGATCGCACAGTACAGGTCTGGCAGGCTGTATAAGCGTTACGCTTATGCGACCCAGCTATGGCTGATAAACAGGATGAGATTGATCGTGAAGAAAATGGCCGCGAAGATCAGAAGCGCGCTCTGTACGCGCGTATTTTTGCTCCACAGTGCGCAGATAATATACACGGGAAAGACCACCAGCATATAGCGCGGCGTGGAGCCCAGCGACTCTTCGGCGTGGACGGGGTTGATCAGAAAAAAGAGCACGGTTGCCAGGGCAAACAGGGTATACGACAACGGTACGCGGCGCCAACCGGCAAGTACAATGCCGATCGGTATCAGCATAAAGGTGAGATCTGTCAAATTCGTCTCTCGTACATATGCTACCGCGGTAAGTACCTGCTTCAAGGCCATCTTCATACCGACCCAGGGTAGATCCGAGTAGCGCCCCCAGTGCTGAGCTTCTTCGTAGCGAAAAATAAATGGATCGCCCTTTGTCTGCCAGAGGTAGAGGAGGTAAGCGCCCAGCCCTAAAGGGATAATGGCCATCGATAGCACCGCGTTGAGCATCTCTGGCCACGAGCGCCGCCACTGCGTCCTATACGGCCAGTAGCGCGTCACCAGGGTGACCAGGAATGGTACAACGAGTATACAGCCAGTCGCGCGTGTCGCGGTCGCTAGCGCGATACACAGGCTGGCCAGCCACCAATCCCAGGCTCTCCCTCTATAGAGAAAGAGGAAGGTGGCCAGACAGAGCATTAAGAAAAGCGACTCAGTATAGCCAAGAAAAAAGAAGATTGCATAGGGCGAGAACGCGAGAAAGAATAAAGCTTTTTTGGCCACGCTCCCATCAAAGACAGTATCGACCAGTATATAGAACAAAATCAGTGCGAAGAAGAAGCAGAGATTTGACAGCAGCAGACCCGCTACATAATAGGCTTTGATTGACGAACCAGCTAAGCTGCCAAGGGTATGAATCAATAGTGGCCAGAGTGGAAAAAAGACGGTATCTTGCGCCTGCGCATAGCCATTATGGGCAACATTGACATATGCGATCGCGTCATAGTGAAACCAAGCACACGTGTATCTTCGTAACGGAAGAGTACAATCAGCAGCCAGGCTTCCGCCATCCTTGATAAAGCGGCTTACACCAATATAAGTAATCACCAGGATTGCCAGGCGGCTCAGCAAAAATACCCAGGTGGCCTCAATACACGCTTTTTTTAGTTTGTCCATCGGGGTCAGCCCTTATCTCTTTTTTTGCCGCAGGTTATTAATACATGATCTCGTGTGGCTGCCATCTACTGTATCACAATGGGAGAAATTTGTAACCGTTCAGTACTTTTTGCTATCTGCGCTGTCCCCTGGACTGACGTTTGCACAGCAACAAAACAGCGCTGCGCCGGAGGCGCAGCGCTGTTTTGTTGCTGTATACTCTTCAGTCCGTTCCCTCATGCTCTGATGGATGTTGCATATTAGAGCGGTCCGCGTTGAGCGTAGGAGCATCGGAATGTGTGCCCCCGGCTCCAGCCAGGTATTTCCGGCCGTTGCCATTGCTATGTCCGTTGCCGTTGTGCCCGTTGCCATTGTGACCATTGGCACCGGCCTCCAGTAACGGCTGGAACTCGCTGATGATTGTTTTAGCAGCGCTGCGGGCGTCGGCCTCGTCGATAACCTGCTTGATCTCATCGGCGATAAGCTCGTCGCGCTCGATCAAACCCTCGGCTACAGAGATAACCGCCTCGCGGTGGTCAATGAAGAGCTGCTTGACGGCCTTGAGCTGTGATTGCAACAGCTCCTCCACACGCTCCGCCATCTTGGGCAGACGCAGGGCATCGCCAGGCGATGACGCGAAGGCAAGGAAGGATGTAATTGTGCCATCCATGCCATAGGCTCCGATATAGCTAGCGGCCAGGCGCGTCGCACCGGCGAAGTCCGAGGTGACGCCGTTCAACTGGGTATTGAGAAACAGCTCTTCGGCCGCGCGTGAGGCCAGTGAGACCTGAATGCGTGCCAGCACATCTTCTCGGTTGTTTGTGATAATCGTCTCTTTTTGACGCCATGCCGCGAATGCCGCGGCTCCCTCCAGATCGCCATGCATGTGGAGGGTGACAAACGCGGGAAAGTAGCGATCCATCAGGTAGTAGCAGGCGACCGCGTGTCCTGCTTCATGATAGGCAAGGCGACGGCGTTCGATCGGCGTTAGCTCGCTCAACTGGCGCAGGCCAAATTCGTGTACATCCTGCGCCTCAACGAGATCGCGATAGCCGATCTTGTCACGGCCATCAAAGTGGGCAATGATCACCGCTTCGTTGATGACGTGTTTGATGGCGACCGGCGTATATTCTATCAGGCGCGCGGAGAGGGCCGAGATCGAGATCTTGGGATCATGCTGCACTTTGTTGAGGTAATATTCAATAACCTCGGGACGATACTTATCAGTTGGGGGAGCGACATTGATCTTGCGATCGAAGCGGCCAGGGCGCAGCAGCGCGCGATCAAGCGCTTCTGGCACGTTGGTCGCGCCGACGGTTAACACCGGCTCCGCCTGTGAGCGCCCGTGGGACAGGCCGAGCGTACGCAGGATCTTCTTAAACCAGCCGGTCTCAATGTTGGGGGGGTCCATCTCCATCAGGAGCTGATTGAGGCCACCGCCGCCGCCCATCATGCCACCCATCATACCACCCATACCCATGCCCATACCTCCACCCTGACCGGATTGACGCGACATACCGATGGCATCGATCTCGTCCATGAAGACGACACACCCGCCGTATTCACGGGCTAATTTGCGAGCCTTACCGTACATGCGCCTGATGATCAGAACGTTGATACCCATGAACATACTTTGCAGGCTGGCCGCGCTGACATAGCCGAAGGGGACGCCGGCCTCGGTGCTCATACACTGGGCCAGGTAGCTTTTACCGGTACCGGGATCGCCGGTGAGGAGCAGACCACGCACAGGTTGGCCACCGATATCCTGGAATTCTTTAATACCGCTAATCAGCGTCACGATACGCCGGGCGGCCTCCAGGACCTCTGGATTACCCTTATAGTCATTGAATGAGACGCCGGTCTCGCCTGGTAGCACCCAGTAGATACGCGCCCGACCCAGGAACCAGAAGATAGCAACGAATTGGATGATCCCGAAGAAGATGGCGAAGGCGATCTGGAAGGCGTATGTTAGAACATCGCCCGCCGCAGGTACCTTGAACGTTGGCAGCACGTTCGAAATGATATACCATATGACGATACACGCTATCAGAAGCCAGAGCCAGCGAAACTTGACAAAACGTCCGAACTGGTCCATCCCCAGATCAATTGAGCGATCTAAATCGTTGCCCTTGCGCCCGGTACTGGTTGTTTTTGTTGCCACTGCAAGTTATCCCTTCTGCATTGAGGCTCGCTAGCTTGTACTAACGGATGCTCTGTCGTCCTGTATCAAAATTGAGTGCGAGAATACGACCACTGGGAGCGGTTGTGAAATGCCAGAACGTAACAATATTGCCTCCTCCAGCGCTGGCAGGGGCGGTGAAATCGACTTCAAGAAACGTTTCTACTACGCCATCTGTCGAGGTATTGATGCCGAGCAGCTTGACAGCGGTCCACTTGGTCTGCGCCTGCTGTTCGCTAAACTCGAGGACATATGAAGCATCGTCGGGTGGTTGAGTAGTGATCACGCCTTTGTCGAGAGCCTTCATGGTCCCAACATCCCCGGAACGCAGGGCCAGTATCCAGGCTTTTACATCAGGGCTGAGCTGAGGGTTTCCTTTGACACTTTTTTCTACCTGGTCTGGTCCAAAGAACGGCATGGTTTTGGTGACAAAATACGAGGTCAGAAAGATGCTGCCGACGAGCAAGAGGATAGCGAGCAGAGTGGCGAGCTTGTGCGCGCGTATCCAGCGGATAATATAGTACAGCAGCTTAAGAATAGGGCGGAAGATTGCTTTAATGGCCCGGGCGAGCGGCGCCTGTCCCGCTCTCCTTCTGGCAGGTGTCAATTTAACCTGTTTTGGTTCCGGGAGGGCTGGTACTGGCGCTGTCTGCACTGGTGGTGGTTGAGTGGGTGATGGGCTTAACATAGTCTCTCATCTCAACTTTCTGGGACATGTCAATGAACGGCAACGAAAACAACTATACGCTATCGCACATGTTTGTAACGTTGGATGTTATGCTTTCGGTCCATAGCGGGTCGCCGAATAAGTATTCCTCTTATCATACCATACATAACTCACCTTTTGACAAGATGTTTCTTATTATGTAGCAAGAACATTTATAACTTACCCTCTTGCGTGCTCACGCCTTCAGCATACGCGGCAAAGTTTTTGCGTTGTGCGCGTCCGCTGTACGACACGAATGAACAGAAAAAGACCTGACCGGTTACCATGCTAGAGCGTTTTTGCTATAATGTAGTACACTGGTTACAAACAAGATCGACATTTGTACGCTTGCATAAAAGGGAGCACAGCAGCGCATGAAAGTAGGAGAATGGCATGAACAATATGGAAGGGACTGAGCCCTATATCTGGTTGCGCCACGCAACACAGTATGAGAAAGATGGTCATACCCATACGATTGAGATCGGCATTTTTGTTCCCATAGGGACGAGCGCCGAGGCGCGTGAACAGGCGATTCGTGAGGCCGAAACAGGAATGGGTCAGCTCGTCAGCCATGTCGATGCGCGATTACCACAGATGCTACAGCGTGCTCTTACGGCGAGCCAGCCACGTGCGGAGGAAAGCGCGCCAGTCTCCACGACAAAACCCGCAGCACCACAGCGGCCTGTCAATCGGCCGGCCTCGACTCCCGCTCCGCAGACAGCTCCTCAAGCACCTGGCGGCCAGGTACGCGAAGCTCGACCAGAACTACATAATACGGAGACGGTCGTACCCCCGACGCGTCCAAACGTAGGCGCGAGTATGCCATTAACATTGGGGCCAGGTAGTGATGCAAGTGGCAACATACCACTGCCCGAGTTCCTACAATATATTAAGGAAAACCTGGGCCTGGATCCTAAACAGGCAATGAATCTCTTGAATGTACGCTCCCTCTCGACGATCAATCGTCGTGAGGCATTGGTACAGTTGCAGTCACTGGTTAGTCATGGGGCACAAACTACAGGTGCTGCGCCGTCGGCCGCACAGAAAGAGCAGGATGGCGAGCCTGCCTCTCCACTTCCCCCGCAAGAACGTCCCAACACTCCCACCAATGGTCAGTTTATACCAACCCCTGAGCCTGTACAGGTCAGCGCTTCTGCGCATGGACCGCGTGAAGATATGGAGGCGAGCGAAAACAATAACGTTATAGAGATGCGCGTCAATCGGCCGGCGAAGGGATTTGATGAAGAGGTTAACCCCGGAGAGGAAGACGAACTGGAGGACTTTGACGATTTAGATCTGCCGCGCGATTTCTCACCGCAGCAATTAGAGCGAGCGGCCGATATTATCCGCGAACTGCGCGAATCGCAGGGCGCCGCCGTCGCCAGCCCAAAACGCCTTCAGGTACTCAACACAATTGCGATCTCGCAGGTCAGCGAGGAGCAACTGCAAGACCTGGCCGGGGGGGTGTGGAACATCCCCACGCTCAAAAAGCTGAAGGTTGACCAGGTTGAAGCCCTGATCTCCTGGGCCAAGCAGGACTACTTTGTCGAAGAGCTGGAGGCTGCCCTGGCAGTACTGGAGGAGGAACGCTATGCGCGTGGTAACCGGTGAGGCAAAGGGCCGTAAGCTCAAGACGCCCAAAACGGCGGGGACGCGCCCGATTATGGATCGCGTCAAAACTGCGCTTTTCGATATTCTCTCAAGCAGGGTAGAAGCCGCGCGCTTCCTGGACCTGTTCGCCGGCACGGGCAGCGTAGGCATTGAGGCGCTCAGTCGCGGTGCGGCGCAGGCCACTTTTATTGAGATGAATTACAAAATCCTGAAACTGGTACGTGAGAATTTGCAGCTCACCGGCCTCACAGAGCGTGCGGAAACCCTGCACAGCGATGCCTTCAAGTTTCTCCAGGCTCATCAGGCTATACCAGTTCAGAACGGGGAGATACCTACATCTCAACCACACGTACACGTCACAGCAGCAGCTAATCAGAAACGGGCGTACGATATTATCTATATCGCCCCGCCGCAGTATGAAGAACTGGCCGCGCGGGCACTTGCCCTGGTCGATAGCTCAGCGCTTATTGCCCCTCAAGGGCTGGTCATCGTCCAGATCCATCCCAAGGAGCGCGCGGGCGTGGTCGCTGTCTCCTGCCAGCATCTCGTGC
>JAABUQ010011986.1_pt1 | contig 10903 bp, 7 predicted proteins | sample 5560001 | NCBI WGS metagenome assembly JAABUQ01 (sample SAMN10711888, study PRJNA513371) | rock metagenome | isolation source: Antarctica rocks | place: Antarctica: Victoria Land, Finger Mt nord | collected 2015-12-18
CGGGGGCGGGCGGACAAGCGGCTGTGGACGGACAAGCACGAGGGCGAGAGCATCACGCTGGTCGAAGCGCCCAACGAGGTGGAGGAGGCGGCGGCCATCGTCGGCGTCATCCGCGACGAGAGCGTCACCGGCGACCGGCGCTACTCCGACTTCGCCGTGTTGTACCGGGCCAACAGCCAGTCGCGCGCCCTGGAAGAGCAGTTCATCAATTATCGAATCCCGTACAAGATCGTCGGCGGCGTCCGGTTCTACGAGCGGCGCGAGATCAAGGACCTGATCGCCTACCTGCGCGTCCTGCTGAACCCCTATGATGGGCTATCCATGCGCCGCATCATCAACGTCCCGGCGCGGGCCATCGGGGCGGCAACCGTGGAGAAGATCAACAGCTTCGCCGCGCGCTTCGAGATCGCCTTTTGGGACGCCTGCCGCCGGGTCCATGAGATAGACCTGCCCGCGCGGGCCAAGAACAGCGTCCAGTCGTTCGTCAAGGTCATCGAGTACCTGACCGCCAAGCGCGACGCGCAATCCGTGTCGGCGCTCATCCAGAACGTTCTGGACACGACAGGGTACTTGGAAGACTTGAAAAAAGACAAGACGCCCGAAGCCGAGTCGCGCGTCGAGAACGTCGGTGAACTGCTCTCGGTCGCCAAGGAGTTCGAGCAGCAGGCGAGCGAAGGGGACGGCGAGGCGGGCGACAAGTCGCTGGGCAAGTTCCTGGAAAACGTTTCGCTCGTCTCGGACGTGGACTCGCTGGAGGACGCTGCCAACTCGGTCACGATGATGACCCTGCACGCCGCCAAGGGCCTGGAGTTCCCCGTCGTCTTCCTGACGGGCCTGGAAGAAGGCATCTTCCCCCACTTCCGCGCGATGGGCAACCAGACCGAACTCGAAGAAGAGCGCCGCCTATGCTACGTCGGCATCACGCGCGCCCAGGAAGAGCTGTTCATGTCCTACGCCGGCTCACGGATGCTCTTCGGCAACGTCCAGCGCAACCCCGTCTCGCGCTTCGTTGGTGAGATCCCCATGTCCCTGTTCCTCGCCAAGTCCTCCCGCCGGGGAACCGTCGAGACCTACACGCCGACCATCACCGAAACCAGCCGCCGCCCCGAAGCGCAGTACGCGCCCAAGTGGGACGACCTGAAGCGCGACTCGGAACGGAAAGCCCTCCCCACCCCCAGTTCTGGGGGGGCCGGAGCAGGAAAAAGCCTACCGTTTGAGCTAGGCACGAAAGTCAAGCACGCCGCCTTCGGCGACGGCTTCGTCGTCGGCTACGAGGGCAGCATCATCAAAGTCCAGTTCATGGGCGCGGTCGGCCTGAAGAAGCTGGATTTAGGCTTCGCGAAGTTGGAAAAAGCATAGAACGCGAAAGGAGAAGCAGATGTTGGAACTACCGCCGGATTTGGAGAACCATCTACGGGAGAAAGCAGCCCGTAGCGGTCAGGATGTGGCCGGTTACCTGCGGCTAATCCTGGACGAGCAGATGAGCCGAGGCGACAGCCGCGAACTGGCGGGAAACGCCGACCGACCGCGCGAGTCCGACCCCGCTTACCTGCTGTCCTTGCCAAAAGCCGAGCGCGACCGCATCATGGCCGCACAGTTCGAGGAGGCGGCTCCCCTCTATGCGGCGGACCTAGCGCTCCCCGTGGAACAGCGCGAATTGACCGCGTTCACGGCCCTTGATGGCGATCCCATCTTAGAGGACTACCGCGTTGATTAACCCGATTCGCGGCGAGATCTGGCGCGTGGATTTGGAGCCGACGCGCGGAGCGGAGTTGCGGAAAGTCCGACCAGCGGTAGTCATCAATTCCGATGTCGCTGGCCGGATGCCTCTCCGCCTGATTGTGCCCCTGACCGGCTGGAATGACAACTACCGGCGCTACTTTTGGATGGCGCGTGTGGAGGCGACGCAGGCGAACGGCTTGACAAGCTTTCCGCCGCGGATGCGTTTCAGACACGCGGAGCATCTTTGGAGCGTTTCGGCGACAGATTAGGCGCTCTGTCCGAGGAAGTCCTCGCGCGGATCGCCGAAGCCGTGGCGCTGACGGTCGAATATCAGCCATGACCGCCGCAAGGCAACAAAGCAGTCCTTGACTCGTCCGCCCGTTTCCGGCTATACTGTCTCCCTACCCCGGCTGTGATGAGGAAGAGTAGGCGGCGCGCTTTGCGCCAGAGAGGGAACGCCGCCGGCTGCAAGCGTTCCCAGGCAAAGCGCCGCTGAAAGTCGCCCCGGAGCCGCAACCTGAAAATGAGTGTCCGCCCGCGTCTTTTTGGACGCTTCGGGCGGGAAGCAAGGTGGTATCGCGCGTACCGTTTCACGGTTTGTGAAGCCTTCGCGTCCTTGCGACTAGTCTCTGCGGAGGCTCGTGTCGCACTGGGCGCGGGGGCTTTCGCGTTTTCCGAAAGGCAGCACGAACATGGAAAAAGCTTACGAACCCAAAGATGTGGAATCGCGGCTGTATGCGGAGTGGGAGGCGGGCGGCTACTTTCACGCCGCGCCGACGCTGGGAAAGCCCAAATACAGCATCACCATCCCGCCGCCCAACGTCACCGGCAGCCTGCACATGGGGCGAAACAACAATGAATGACGCAGATTTGTCCGGCCTTCTTTCTACACTACGGGCGGAGCCTCACGAGTCGGAGTGGATCGAGTTCAAGCAGAACAACGAGTCCCCAGACATGATCGGGCAGCGTTTTTCAGCACTTGCCAACGCCGCCGCGCTGCTCGGTAAAGAACGCGCTTACTTCGTTTGGGGCATCGAAGATAGTTCGCACCGCATTGTCGGCACGACATTTCTCCCGCGAAAGACGAAAGTCGGCAATGAGGAGTTGGAGTCGTGGCTTTCACATCATCTCACCCCCTGCCCGGACTTCCGCATCCATGAGTTTCAATCTCAGGGAAAGCCGGTGGTGCTCATCGAGATTCCTTCCGCACAGCATGTGCCCGCTCGGTGGAAGGAAGTTGCCTATATCCGCATTGGGACCTACACGAAAAAACTTCAGGAGTACCCTGAAAAGGAGCGTTCCTTGTGGTTGAAGTTCTCCCATCTGCCCTTCGAGGTTCGGATCGCAATGCCTGATTGCTCCGAAGACGATGTTTTATCCCTGTTAGATTATGATTCTTATTTTCGCCTCACCAAGCAGAGCCTCCCGGCCACCAAGAGCGGCATCTTGGAGCGCCTCGTCAGCGAGAAGATGCTTACCGTCAGGGAGGGGCGTTTTGACGTCTCCAACCTTGGCGCCTTACTCTTTGCCCGCCGCTTGTCCGATTTCGGGACGCTCGGCCGCAGGGGCACACGGGTGATTGACTACTCAGGGAACACCCGAATTAGTGGCGGACGCGAGTACGTCGCGTCTTCCGGCTATGCCGCCGGTTTCGAGTCCCTGATTGCCTACATCAAAACTCGTCTTCCCAACAATGAGCATATCGCTCAGGCGCTCAGAGTTGAGACTGAAGTTTATCCAGAGATCGCCATCCGTGAACTCGTCGCCAACGCGATTATCCATCAGGACTTAGACGCTCAGGGCGACAGCCCCTTTGTCGAGATGTTCGGCGACCGCCTGGAGATCACTAATCCGGGCACGCCGCTCATCAACCCGTTACGCTTTATTGACGAGCCGCCGCAGTCTCGCAATGAGACGCTTGCGGCCTTCATGCGCCGAGTCAACATCTGTGAGGAACGGGGCAGTGGCATTGATAAGGTGATTCATGCTGTGGAGGCGTGGCAATTGCCGGCGCCGGAGTTCACCGAGACTGAGCGGCACACGCGGATCTACCTGTACGCTCCGCGAACCTTCCGCGAGATGAGCAGCAGGGACCGTACCCGCGCCTGTTATCAACATGTCTGCCTCATGTATGTGTTTAATCAGGCGGCAACAAACGCGAGCTTACGCAAGCGTTTCTCATTCCAGGATGAAGACTACAAGATCGTCTCGAAAATCATCAACGACACGACAAAGGAAGGCATGATTAAGCCTTATGACCCCGAAAACCGCTCACGGCGTCATGCCCGCTATGTTCCCTATTGGGGTTAGGTCGGCTACGCGACTTCCTTATATCCCCTTTATGTCAGACTCGCCGGGACAGGGCTGACCTGTATATACAAGATATAGGCCATAAAGCCGATTCGCTACTATATTTAGCGGATTTAGGCCCATTATAGGGTAGGGTTCATATCCCCTTCATATCTCAGCAAAGGAAACTGTTCATGGAAAAAGCCTACGAACCCAAAGATGTGGAAGCGCGGCTGTATACGGAGTGGGAGATGGGTGGCTACTTTCACGCCGCGCCGACGCCGGGAAAGCCCAAATACAGCATCACCATCCCGCCGCCCAACGTCACCGGCAGCCTGCACATGGGGCACGCGCTCAACCATTCCGTCCAGGACGCCCTGGGGCGCTGGCACCGGATGCGCGGCTTCACGACCCTGATCCTGCCCGGTGTGGACCACGCGAGCATCGCGACGCAGACGGTGGTGGAGAAGGAGATCGCCAAAGAAGGGCTGACGCGGTACGACCTGGGGCGTGAGGCGTTTGTCGCGCGCGTCTGGCAATGGAAGGAGCAGTACGGGGCGCGCATCATCTCCCAGCTCAAGCGGCTCGGCTGCTCCTACGACTGGGCGCGCGAGCGGTTCACGATGGACCCGGCCTATGCGGAGGCGGTCGTGGAGGCGTTCGTGCGGTTTTATGACGCGGGCCTGATCTACCGGGGCAAGCGGCTGGTCAACTGGTGCTGCTACCACCGGACGGTCATCTCGGACATCGAGGTGGAGGAGGAAGAACAGGCGGGGCGCCTGTGGCACATCCGCTACCCGTTTGCCGACGGGTCGGGGTTCGTGACAGTGGCGACGACGCGGCCAGAAACGATGCTGGGCGACGCGGCGGTGGCCGTCAATCCCAAAGACGCGCGTTATGAGGGCCTGATCGGGAAGATGTTCCGGCTGCCCCTGAGTGACCGCCAAATCCCGCTGATCGCTGACGACTACGCCCAGGCCGAGTTCGGGACGGGGGCGGTCAAGGTGACGCCCGCGCACGACCCGAATGACTACGAGGCGGGCCTGCGTCACGGCCTGCCGCAGATCACCGTGATCGGCTTCGACGGCGCCATGACGGCCGAGGCCGGCGAACGCTACGCCGGGCTGGACCGCTACGACGCGCGCAACCTGGTCGTGGCCGACCTGGAAGAGCTGGGCCTGCTGGAAAAGACCGAAGACTATCGGCACAATGTCCCCACCTGCGAGCGGTGTCACACGACCATTGAGCCGCTGCTGTCCGACCAGTGGTTCATGAAGATGGCCGGGACGGACTTGGTGCAGCGGGCGATTGCCGTGGTGGAGGACGACGAAACGACGTTCGTCCCCGCCCGTTACAAGAAAGCCTACCTGGACTGGATGACCGGCATCCGGGACTGGGCCTTGTCGCGGCAACTCTGGTGGGGGCACTGCATCCCCATCTACTACAAGCCCGACGGCACCCATGTCGCCGCCCGGAACTGGGAGGAGGCCGTCCAGCGAACAGGCACGGACCAGTTGACGCAGGACGAGGACGTTCTGGACACCTGGTTCTCGTCGGCCCTGTGGCCGTTCGCGACGATGGGCTGGCCCCAGGAGACGCCGGACTTAGCGTACTTCTATCCGACGGACATGCTGACCACGGCGGGCGAAATCCTGCGCCTGTGGGTCGCCCGGATGCTGATGACGGGCCTGGAGTTCATGGGCGAAAAGCCGTTCTCCGACATCTACATCCACGCGACCGTGCTGGACAAGAAGGGCCGCCGCATGTCCAAAAGCAAGGGCAACGGCATTGACCCGGTGGACATGATCGAGAAGTACGGCGCGGACGCCCTGCGCTTCTCCCTGCTGCGGCTGGCGTCAAAGGGCCAGGACATCAAGTTCAGCGAGGAGCGCGTCCCTGAAGCGCGCAACTTCGGCAACAAGCTCTGGAACGCGGCCCGGTTCGTGCTGCTGAACTTGGGGGATGATCCCGGCACTGGAAGTGCCGGTCTACTCGCGAGTGAAAGTGCCTCCGGCACTGAGGATGAGCCTGCGGGCGGTGGTTCTTTAGTCGCGGAGCGACTTTCACTCCCGAGTAGACCGGCACTTCCAGTGCCGGTCAGTCTGCCCAACCGCTGGATTCTCTCCCGCCTCCAGCGGACGATCCAAACCGTGAACGACTCGCTGGCGAGCTACGACATGGACGACGCCTGCGGCGCCCTGTACGAGTTCCTGTGGAACGAATACTGCGACTGGTTCGTGGAGCTGTGCAAGCCCGCCTTGCAGGGCGGCGACGGCCCGGCCAAAGACGCGGCGCGGACGACGCTCTTCACCATTTTAGAAACAACGCTGCGGCTGCTGCACCCGATCATGCCGTTCGTGACGGAAGAAGTCTGGCAAAGCCTGCCCGGCACGGAGGGAAGCATCTGCCAAGCCCCCTACCCCATCGCCGACGAGTCCCTTCTCGACCCCGAAGCCGAGGCGGGAATGGCACTCGTGGTCGGGAGCATCACCGCTCTGCGCGCCCTGCGGGCGGAGTTCACTCCGGGAGGCCCCGAAAATGAGGCCGCAAGAGCCGCAATGATTGCGCGGCGCTTCACGGTGACAGCCGTTCCCGAAGGCGCAACAGCCGCCGCAACATTGCGCGACCAGTTGCCCGCGCTGGCGTCGCTGGCGCGTCTGGGCGAGGTGACGCTGGCCCCGTCCGTGCCCACGGATGGCAGGTACGTCTCGGCGGGCGTCCCCGGCGCGGCGTTCTACCTCCCAGCGGGCGAGCTGCTGGAAGGCGTGGACCCCGTTCGCGAGGCGGCGCGTCTGGCGGGAGAGATCGCCAAGCTGGACAAGGAGCTGGCCGGGGTGCAGGGGCGGCTGAACAACCCCGGCTTCGTGCAGAAGGCCGCGCCGGAGGCGGTGGAGAAGGCGCGTCAGGACGCGGCGGAGTTGGCGCAGCGGCGGGCGAAGTTGGAAGCGCGGCGGGGGCTGCTGGCGGGGTAAGCGGAGAGGCTGTCGGCAGTGCGCCCGGTAAACGCGACCGGCACTGGAAGTGCCGGTCTACTCGGCGTGAAAGTCGCTGCGCGACTGAGGGAAGGGCGCGGTGAACCGCGCCCCTACGGGGGGCTGTTCCTGAGTGCCGGAGGCACTTCCACTCCGGGTAGACCGGCTCTTCAGAGCCGGGAACAGCACGGGCGCATTGCTTCGGGTACAATACCTCCCGATGCCCAGACTCGCTGCTGCTCCCCTGCCCCGCGCCTGCCTCCTTCTCGCGGGCGTGCTGCTCCTGGCCCTCGCCCTGCGGGTCTGGGGGCTGGGCTGGGGGCTGCCATCGGCCACGCACTACTTTTCTTATCACCCGGACGAGAGCGTTGTGCTGGAAGCCTCTTCCCTCCCGACGATGAACGTCTTCACGGGACAACTGCTGCCGCATTTCTACCGCTATGGCTCGCTCCAGTTGTACTTGGTCTGCTTCGCCAACACGCTGGCCGCGCTGGCCGGGGCGGTAGACATTGTTCCCAAAGACTTCGCCATCTGGTATCCGCAGTGGGCAAAAATGTACCTGATTGGACGCTGTTTGACCGTGGGCATGGGAGTTGGCACGGTTTTTGCGGTGTACCGTATCGGGGAGCGGCTGTGGGGGCGTCGGGCAGGGCTGCCGGCGGCACTGACGCTGGCCGTGATGCCGCTGCACGCGCAGCACTCGCATTTCCTGACGGTGGACGTACCGGCGACATTCTGGGCGATGCTGTCGCTCCTTTGGGCGGTGCGGCTGGCGACGGGCGACCCGAAGCCGTGGCGGGCCGCCGTGTGGGCGGGCGTCTTCGCGGGTCTGGCGGCGGCGACCAAGTACAACTTGGCGCTGGCGGTTCTGCCGCTGGTTGTGACGGCATTGGCCCCCCCCGCCCCCACCACTATTAACGGGGGGAGAGCCGGAGAGGTATCGTCAGCCCACTCTGCCCCCCCCAGAATTGGGGGCCGGGGGGTGATTTTCGTAGGCCTGGCGGCGTTTGTTTTGGCTTTTTTTCTCGCCTGCCCCGGCGCGATTTTGGAGAACGCGCAGTTTTTGCGCGATCTGCGGTTTGAGGCCGTCCATGTCCAAAACAGGGACGATCCGACCTTTCGGGACACGGGCAGCGGGTTTGTCTACCACGTCGCGCGCAACCTGGATGCCGGGCTGGGCCTGCCGCTGCTGCTGCTGGCGCTGGTTTCGGTCGGCTATGCGTTATATCGCAGGGAGCGCGGGGACGGGCTGCTGGCCGCCTTCGCCCTGCCCTATTACGTCTTGATCAGCCTGGCCGCCGTGCGCTATGCGCGCTACACGATCCCGCTGCTACCCGTTTTGGCGTTGTGGGTTGGCCGGATGGCGGCGGACTGGTCGCGGGCAGCATCTCCCGCCGTGCGCGGCCTTGCGGCTTGGGTGGGCGTTCCCGTCCTGCTACTGACCCTGATATATTTGGCGGCGGTGATCGAGCCGATGGCCGAACAGGACCCGCGCGATAAAGCCTACGCCGACATCCAGAACAGAGCGCCGGCGACCCCCGTTGCCTTCCCGACGATGCCCTGGTTCGGCACGGTCCCGATCAGCCCGTACTTTCCGATGCCCAAGCCGGGCGGCTGGCGGAGGGCGGTCACGCCGCAGCAGGCGGCCCGCATCGTCTATGCGGGCAAGGACTGGGACGTGACTTTATTGGAAGCGAAGAAGCCCGACCTGGTGGTCCTCAGCGAGTACGACTATGCCGACGCGCTGCGCTTGAAAGACCCGGACGCGCTGCGCTACCTGGCGGCCCTGCACCGGGATTACGGGGCACAGTACGTTAACATCTTTCCGTTTGATCCGGTGACGCTTTTCACCCTCCCGTCGAGCAACGGCATGTTCCCACCGCACGGGCTGCCCCATGACATGCTTTACACCAACCCGTACATTTTGATCTATCACCGAAAGCCGTGACACCATGAACACACAGCGCGCGCAAGAGATTTTGGATAACTTCATCGGCAAGAAAATCCTGGTCGTCGGCGATGTCATGCTCGACGAATACATCTGGGGCCGCGTTAGCCGCGTTTCCCCGGAAGCGCCGGTCATGGTCGTGGATGCCGACAGCCACACGTTCGTGCCGGGCGGCGCGGCCAATGTCGTCAACAACGTCTGCGCCCTGGGCGCGAAGGCGCTGATTTTGGGGATCATCGGGGAAGACGGCGCGGCCACCACACTGCGGGAGAAGCTGGCCGAGGAAGGGGCGGACGTGGCGGGCCTGGTGGCCGTGGCGGAGCGTCCCACGACGCTGAAGACGCGCGTCATCGCCCACACGCAGCAGGGGTCGCAGCAGGTGGTGCGCGTGGACCACGAGCGGCGGGACGGCATCGGGGCGGATGTGCAGGCGCGCGTCCTGGCGTATTTGCAGGCGGCCATTCCGGGCTGCGACGCGCTGCTGCTGTCGGATTATCAGAAGGGGCTGCTGGTGCGGGATGTGGTGAGCACGGCAGTAGACGCCGGGCGCCGGCACGGCAAGGTCGTGACCGGCAACCTCAAGCCGAAGGGCATCGCGGGCCACTGCCGCCTGACGATGATCACGTTGAACGTGTTCGAGGCCAGCGAGGCGTCGGGCCTGATCCTGGGGGACGGCGGCGGGGACGAGGGGACGCTGCGCGAGGCGGGCCGGATGCTGCTGCGCAAATCGGGCGCAGACAACGTCCTGGTCACGCGCGGCGCGCACGGCCTGACGTTGTTTGGGGCGGACGGTCTGGTCGTGAGTATGCCTGCCCACCCGGTCGAGGTCTTTGACGGGACCGGCGCGGGCGATACCACGATCACGACGCTGACCCTGGCCCTGGCGGCGGGGGCGACTCCCCTGGAAGCAGTGACGCTGGCAAACGCGGCGGGGGCGGTCGTGGTGCGGAAGCTGGGCGTGGCGACGGCCACGCGCGAGGAGATACTGGCGCAGGTGACGGCGGAGTGAGGTCCCCTCCCAGCGGAGTAGGAACCCCTCCCGGCTCGCTTTGGCTCGCCACCCTCCCCTGTGAGGGAAGGGCTAAGGAAAGCCGGGTGGGGCCGTGTCGGTTACGGGGGCGCGGGTGTGGCGGGCGGCGTCTGGCAGGTGATTACGCCTCCCTTGACGCAGGAGATTTGGGAATATCCAGGGAATAGCATTTCCTGGAAGAGAGCAGGACGAAAAGTTATGACGTATTGTTTAGGCATCATGACCGGCGAGGGGCTGGTGATGATGTCCGACTCGCGCACCAACTCCGGCTACGATCAGGTCAACGTCTGCCGCAAGATGTACACGTTCGTCCTGCCCGGCGAGCGCGTCTTCGTGCTGCTGGCGAGCGGCAGCTTGTCGCTCACCCAGAGCATCATCACCCTGCTCGGGCGCGATTTTGATCGGGGCGTGGGGCTGGCCGCCGCGCCGTCGCTGTATGATGCCGCGCGCGTCGTCGGCGACCAGGTGCGCCAGGTTTCGGACCTGGACCGGGCCGCCTTGGAGCGAGACGATTTCCGGTTCAACGTCCACTTTATCCTGGGCGGCCAGATCAAGGACCAGCCGCACGACCTGTACCTCGTCTACCCGCAGGGGAACCCGCTGCGCGCCACGGAGGACTCGCCTTTTTTGCAGGTCGGCGAGCACAAGTATGGCCGGCCCATCCTGGTGCGCGGCATCCAGTACGCCGAGACGCCCTTGGAAGAGGCGGCCAAGTACGCCCTGATCTCGATGGACTCCACCATGCGCTCCAACGTCACCGTCGGCCCGCCGATTGATCTGGTGGTGTACGCCAAAGACGAACTCGAAATCACCAGGCGTCGCCGCCTGACCGCGACCGACCCGGACCTGCACGGCATTCACGTCCAATGGGAGCGCGCCCTGCGCCGGGGCGTCGGCGAGCTGCCCGAAATAGACTTCGAGACCTTCGGCCAGAAGATTTAA
>JAABUQ010011988.1_pt1 | contig 10902 bp, 9 predicted proteins | sample 5560001 | NCBI WGS metagenome assembly JAABUQ01 (sample SAMN10711888, study PRJNA513371) | rock metagenome | isolation source: Antarctica rocks | place: Antarctica: Victoria Land, Finger Mt nord | collected 2015-12-18
CTGCATTCGGGCGCGTAGTGCACGATCTGAGCGCCGACGTTTGTGTTGTTGCATCGCAACTCCTGGCGGTAGTGTTGCGACCACCCCTTGAACCCGGTCTGAACGCCGCGATCGGAGTGATGGATCAGCCCTGGTTTCGGCCGGCGTGTCGTCAGCGCCATCTGCAGAGCATCGGTGGCGAGTTGGGTGCGTAGATGATCCGCCATCGCCCATCCGACAGCCTTACGGCTGTATGCGTCGAGGACCACCGCCAAGTACAGCCAGCCCTCCCAGGTGCGGACGTACGTAATGTCGGCGAACCACTTCTGATCCGGAGCAGTTGCGGTGAACTGCCGTTTCACCAGATCGCTGACCTGGGCCTTCGGGTCAGCTACCGTTGTCCGACGGAAACGCCGGGGCGGACGACCAGCCAGGCCGGCGACACGCATCAGACGAGCGACACGCTTGCGGGAGACGCGCTTCTTCCGAGCGCGCAGCTCGGCGTGGACACGCGGCGAGCCGTAGGTGCAGCGACTTCGTTCCTGAATCGCTCGGACCTGCTCTGTCAACACGGCGTTGGCCAATGCGCGCGGCGAGGGGGTCGGTGCCGCCAGGCGTAGTAGCCGCTGGGCGCCACCTCGAGCACTCGACACAGTTGAGCGACCGAATACTGGGCCTTCTCCACCGCGATGAACCGATACCGGCTCACCGGGTCGTCTCCTTGGCAAAGAAGGCCGCGGCTTTTTTCAAAATGTCGCGTTCTTCACGCAGCACGCGGTTCTCACGTCGCAAACGAGAGAGCTCTTCGCGCTCGGCGGTTGTCAATCCATCCCGTCGACCTGAATCGACGTCGGCTTGGGCCAGCCAGCGACGGACTACCGTCTCCGTCAGGTCCAGATCACGGCAGACCTCGCCGACCGACTTGCCGCTGGTCCGCAGCAGTTCAACGGTCTGCGTTTTGAACTCTGGTGTACAGGAGCGTCTCCGACGCGCTGTCATCATGGACATTCTCCCGGGTCTCTGCCCGACTCATCAGGAATGTCCACCGAACTGGGTTAAGCCCAGGCTAACAGCGGCTGCACTCCGTTCAAACAGACTGGGCTAGAGGGGCGACATCCGCGGCACGAAACTTTTCGGCCGCCCCTCTAGAGACCCATCGCGGCGATCTCAACCGACTCAGGTTCGCTATTCCAACTCTCAGGACGCAGGTTCGGGTCACGACATCATTTCGCGAATTCTGTACGGTAGGCGCTGCTATGAGTCGGAGCGACGCTGCAGCCGTGGTTTGGCCTCTCAGGCAATCGTGGTTCCGAATAGACGTTGTACCGGCGGAAGCTGAGTGACCCGCTGAAGCTCGGGCACGAAACCTGGAACCTGTTCGACCCCGGCCGGATGGCGATTCAGCCAGTTCTCAGTGCAAGCTGCGGAAGCCAACGTCGCGCCGCTGAAGCTCGGCGACGGTGTCAATCAGGTGCCGCAGCGAGCGTCCCGACCGGTCGAGCTTCCAGACGACCAGGGTGTCGGTCGGCCGCAGTTGGTCGAGGATCTTGGCCAGCTCCGGACGGTCATCGAGCGCGCCGCTGGCGGCGTCCACGAAGAGGCGGTAGCACCCGGTCGCGCGCAGGGCGTCGAGCTGGAGGTCCGGGGTCTGCTCGGCGGTGGACACCCGCGCGTAGCCCAGCAGATGCGGCATCGCGGCCGAGCGTAGCAGAAACGTCCGCGAGCTCGGCTTCTGAGACGTTGATTGTTGACGCGGGTTCTGAACGCCGCTTGCCCCTCGTAGAGACAGTCTCGGCCCGGTGTGTCACAAACGATCGTTATGAACAGACGGACTCGAAAGGCGCGTAACCCTGGCGATGTAGTGACATCCGACCTCCGGTCCCGCGGCACTTTGGTGGGCCGATCCGAACTATGTGAGCACGCAGGCGCCACATCGCCGCAGGCACGGCGACGACCCGCGAACGCATCGCCGCGAGCGCTACGCGCCCCGAACGACCCGCGTCACACCGAAGAGCCGTCGATCGAAGTACACAACCTTACGAGGCTATAGCCGGAACCGTGGCAAGATCGAGCCATGGCCACGTACACGACGCGGGAGCTGTCACCCGAAACCTGGCCTGATTTCGAGCGCATTTTTTCGCAAGGCAACGGCTGGGACTTCTGCTGGTGCATGGCCTTTCACACAGGTCCGAAGCCTTCGCGTACGCGCTATCGGACGCGCGCGGAGGTGAACGTCGCCAATCAATCCGCCAAGCGGGAGCGAGTCTTCAATGGCCGTGCGCACGGCATTCTGGTCTATGCCGACGACGCGCCAGTCGGCTGGTGCCAGTTCGGCCTGGCTTGCGATTTGGGCGCAGCCGAGCCTGCTGAAGACACCTGGCGCATTACATGCTTCGTCGTGCTCCGCCCGTATCGTCACCGAGGCATCGCTGGTATCGCGCTGCGCGCCGCCCTGGAATCGATCCGTCGCCGGGGCGGCCACGTCGTCGAGGCGCATCCGATAGCTGCCTGGACCCACAGCCCTACCGGCTCGCCCGATGCCGTCGAAGTCAAAGGCGTTGGTCTCGTTGCTCCGGCCTGGGGCGGCTTCAACAACGTCTCCACCAGTGGCACCGTATCGATGTTCGAAAAGGAAGGCTTCATGCCCGTGCGCGTGCTGGAAGCATCATCCAAACGCGTCGACGCGACCGGCGCGGCTGGCTATCGCGTGCTGATGGGCTATGTGATCACCTGACGCACTGCAGTGGGGCTGGATGCCTCATGGCTGACGCGCACTCACTTCATCACGCCCGACACGCGGCTGTTATCGCTCTGATGTGGCCAGCGGCGGTGCGGCCGTGTTACCGGCTTTCGTGGTGATCGAGCCGGGTAGGCTAGGTCATCCGGCCGACACGCTCGGCATCGCGAATTGCCCCTGTCGTTGATGATCTGGGGGGTGTTTGCTCCCGAGCGCGCATGCTGCACCGCGATCGCGTAATAGGAGTCTGTCAGCAGGACGCGAGTGCGAGGCTCAACGGCTCGAGCGTCGCCTCGAGGCGCGCGGTGTCAACGGCTCGAGCGTCTCCTCCCGGGTCCGCGCCTCACAGTGCGCCGCGGGCGAGCCAACCACGTGTTGTTTCCAGTGCTCCCGCCACGGGCTTCAAGGCCGGAACGATTAGTGCCGCTGGTTGAAGCGAAGGAGGCTGCCTGGATCATGACACCCGAGCTGACCGCGCTCGCGGCGCCCGTTGCAGGAGCGCTCGCGGCTCTCGTGCTCGTCGCCTACGCCATGCCGACCTTTACGGCACGCCGGGCTGCGGTCGTGCGGCTGCGCGCCTTCGTCGATGCGGCGGTCGCAGAACCGCAGCTTCGCGCAGCAGTGGTGTCAGGTACTTCTCGCCGAGCTCGCCCGCGCTGGCTGGCCGTGCCGACATTCCTGGTCGGCCGCGAGCTGCCTGCCCTCGCGCTTCTGGGAGTGTGCACGGCCGTCTTCGTGATGACCGGCGAAGTTGTCCTCGTCCTGGCGGCCGCGCTGCAGGTGGTGGTGTTCAGCTCGCTAGGCAGCCAGAGCCTCTCTGCCGGCCGATCCCGCCTGCTGGACAGCCAGACGCTGCCTACGGTCATGCGGCTCGCCGGCGTGCTGCGGGCAGGTGGCAGTCTGCCCCAGGCCATGGAAGCGGTGAGCCAGGACGGACCTTCTCCAACCCGCGAAGAGTTCGCGCGTGCCCTCGACGAGGTCGCCGTGGGCCAGTCGGTCGACGACGCGCTCGAGCGACTTGCCGATCGCATCGGCACTGCCGACTACATGATCCTTTCTCAAATCCTGAGCGTGCAGCGCCGCCTGGGTGGAAACCTGCCGCAAGTACTCGACACCATCGCCGACACGATTCGCGACCGGATCACCCTGCGCCAAGAGGTCGAAACCCTGACCGCGCAGCAACGCCTCTCGACGTGGATCCTGGTGTTGCTGCCCTTCTGCGTCCTGGTTCTGTTCTTCATTCTCGAGCGCGCTTTCCTGTCGCCGCTGCTCACCACTTTCGCCGGTCGCCTCGTCCTGCTCGGGGCCTCAGGCATGCAGCTGGTCGGCAGCTGGTGCTTGCGTCTGGCTGGACGGATCAGCGTATGAGTGAGGCGCTTGCCGGCCTGAATGTCGGGGACGCTCTGACCGGTGTCCTGGGTGCTGCGACCATCACCATCGCCGCGACTGGCCTGGCAACCCTGGCTCGCCGCAGAAAGCTTCGAGCACGCGTCGCCGCGTTTGCACGGCTCGCCGACGCCTCGCCGGACCAATCACTCGATCCAGTCGCGCAGGGCTGGCTCGATCAGCTCGGAAAGTCTCTGGAGCAGCTCTTACCCGTTGGCTGGACGGGCTGGCTCGCTGGCCGTGTGGAACGCGCAGGTGGAACCCTGGGCGCCTTTAACCCGTCGGCTGTCCTCGCGCTGAGACTGCTCGCCGCCTTCGTCGGGGTTGGGCTGGGGGTCATCTTTCTCGTATCGAGCAACTACGGTCCGCTTGGCATTGCCGCGCTGCTGGTGCTGGTCACGCTTGGCCTGGCGGGCGTCGACCTGCTGTTGCACTCGCGCGCCGGCGCCCGGCGGAAGTTGGCCGAAAGCGAGCTGCCGACCATCCTGGACCTGCTGACGCTCTCGATGGGTGCCGGCATGGCCTTCGAAATGGCACTCAAGACCATCCTGCACCGTCTTCATGGGCCACTCGCGCACGAGTTGCGCCGGTACGCGGTTGAGTCCGAGACGCTGGGCGCCTCGCGCGCCAAGGCGTTGCTCGAGGTAGCCCACCGGCTGGGTGGGGCACCTGACGTGCTCGCGTTCGTCGAGGCGATCAACGCTGCGCACCTGCTCGGCACGGGCTTGCTGGTGGCGGTTGGCTCCCAGGCGACACTGCTCCGCCAGAACCGGCGCCGCCGCGCGGCCGCCTCCGCGCAGCGGGCGCCAGTCCGCATGCTGATCCCGATGACCCTGTTCATGCTCCCCACATTGATGATGGTCGTGCTGGCTCCTGTCGCGCTGCGGCTCATGGGCGCGGCGCAGTAGACAGACGGATTGTTACGAAAGGTGTTCCGATGCTGAGTGGAATTCGCCAGCGAACAATGCTTCAAGTGGACGGACGGCTACCGCTGATAGCTGGAGTCGGACTCGCCATTTTGACAGGTGGACTGATCTACTCCAGCCTGGCGCAGGCTCGTGATCAGGTGGCCGCCCCACTGGAGGTCATCCCGATCGTCGTCCCGAAGGCAGACATAGAGGCCGGGACCAGTCTCAACGCGAGTAACGTGGATGGGCTGTTCGAGGTTGTTCGCATCCCGACAGCCAAGGCACCCGCCGATGCGGTCACGTCCCTGGCCGCGCTTGACGGACGCGTGCCAGCATCGGCTCTCAAGGCGGGTGAGTATCTCACCAGCCGAGAGCTGACGACCGCTTCTGCCACGACGAGCGGGCCCCGAGCTGACCTGCTGCCACCTGGCCATGTCGCCATCGTCCTGGACGTGACCGAGCACATCTCTGTCGGCGGCGCCGTGGTGCCCACCGACCGCGTCGACCTGATCGCCACCATTTCGGTTCCTTCGGGGTCCGCAACGGTTCCCGTCACGCAAGCGATCCTGCGCGACGTGCGCGTGCTGGCCACCGGCTTTCGCACCCGTCCGGCGCCCCAGGCAACTGCCACAGGTGTCCCCGGCGCCGCACCGGTCGCCGACACCGGCCCGGCCCCGTACTCGACCCTGACGCTGGCGCTTGTGCCGCAGGACGCAATCATCGTCCAGCATCTGCTCGCTCAGAATGTCCGCCTGGCGCTGGCCCTCCGACGGCCTGGCGAACAATCGATCAAGACCGTCCCCGAGACGAGCGCTGAGATCATCCGCCGCTACAACCTGAACCCCACTGACCAGACTGCCGCCGATACTACCTTTCGTCCGCCGAGCGGCCCGTGACCGTGGCTACAGACGTCCGTCTGGCGGTGAGCGCTGGACTGGCTGGCGGAGCCCAGGTGAGCGGCAGAGTGCAACTCCGCGGCGCTGGACGCGTGGTCGAGCTCCTCAATAACTGGGTCGAGCCCACACTCGTGCTCAACTCAACCAATGCCGATGCGAGTGTGGTCCTGGTTCGTAGTGAGCTGGTCTGGATCGCCGCAATGGAAGACGAGCCGGTACCCTGGATTCCGAACGGCGGGGCGCGATTCGGTCTGGCAGCAGTGCCCCAGGCACGCCGGGTCGTTATTCACGCCGGCCCGTTCGAGCTTCACGGCGCGTTGCACACCTACCCGGACGCGAACTGGCCGGACTTCCTTATAGCCCACTCTGGCCGCTCCGCCTACTTTTCGCTGGCGGATGCACGCATTGTGGGCCCGCACTCGACGGTCGAGGTATCCGCCGTAGCTGTAAACGCCGATCGTATCTCCGCGCTCCTGAGTCCTGGCTGATCCGCAACCCCACTCACTGACTGACTGACTGAAGGGCACTGATCTACATGGCAACGATACTCATTGCGGACGACGAGGCCGACATTCGCGGTCTTCTGTCCATCACGCTATCCAGGCACGGTCACACCGTGCTGCAGGCCGAAACGGGGCCGGCCGCGCTGGAGCTGGTCGAGCGGGTGGTCCCGGATCTGGCAATCCTGGACGTCAATCTGCCTGGCATCGAGGGAACCCAGATCGCGCGGCGCTTGCGGGCCAATCCGGTTACGGCGAGCGTGCCTATCATGATGCTCACGGCTCTGTCAAACGAGGCGGACACGCTGGCCGGGTTCGCAGCCGGGGCTGACGATTATGTCACCAAGCCGTTCAATCCACGCCAGCTGGCTGCCCGCGTGCAGGCTCTGCTGGCACGCGGTGGGGGTACCAGCGCTGGCCCGCTCGCGCGAGCCCAGGGCCGAATGATCGCCGTGGCCGGTCCAAAGGGCGGCTGCGGTCGCACCACGGTCGCCGTCAATCTGGCTCTGGCTGCTGTACGAACGGTTTCTGGAGGCGGTGAGACGCTGCTGCTGGACGGACACCTGTCCCAGGGCGACGTGGATGTCCACCTCGACCTGCGCACCACGACGACCATCCGTGACCTGGTGCCGTACACGGGCCATGTTGACGTTGCCGCCGTTCAAAGTGCGCTCATCCTCCACCCCAGTGGATTACGGGTTCTGCTCCGACCGCGTGCTGCTGGAGAAGGTGAGCTGATCTCGCCATCACTGTGGGAGGAAGTGCTGCAGATCGCCACGGCTATTGGTGAAACCGTCGTCGTGGACCTCGGGCCTGGCTACGAGGACGATCGGGCACTGGCAACCCTGGAGGCGGCATCGCTGGTATTGCTCGTGACGACGCCGGATGTGAGCTCGCTGCGGAGCACTCGACAGTTCCTCACGCTAGCCCCTCGCCTCGGCATCGAGCGCCGCCGCACGCGGCTGGTGCTCAACCGCGCGCATGCCCAGACTGGGTTATCAGCTAGCGATGCCGCGGAAGCTCTGGGTGTGAAAACCTCCGAGCTGGAACTGCTGCCGGACATTGGCCCAACCGGAATGAGCTACGTCAACCGCGGCATTCCCGCCCTGGATGCCGATCCCAACGCGCCTCTGGCCCGCGCCCTCGGCCGGCTCGCAGAAGTTCTGGTTCCAAGCGCCGGCTCCCGTCGCGCCGCCTAGGAGTTCGGCCGAACGCCTAGCCAGACTCAGCCTTCCCCCCCGCCTATCCTGATGCCCACTCCCACTGACGACGTCGCCAACGCCGCGGCTACCCATCACCTCGGGTCAAGCACCAGCGTGCGGATACCGTGGCCACGCCTGGCGCTCGTTCTTGGCGCGGCGGTCGGCGCAGCGTTGATCCTGGCCCAGCGCCCGTTCGGAGACGTGCTGGTGATCGTAAGCGTGTTGCCAGTGGTCGCCGCCAGCAGGTTGGTGGGAGCCCCGTTCGGAACTGGGGCGGGATTGCTGCTGAGTCTCCTGGACACGCTCACGCTCGCCCTCGCGGATTCCAGTCCGCTGCGCCTGCTGTCCCTGGCGCCACTCGTACTGGCGCTACCCCTGCTTGGGCTGGCTGGCGACAGCCTCCAGACAGCTGCGCTGCGAGCGCAACGCGTGGCTGATCTCGCCACGCGCGACGCTCAGCGTGTGGCGCTGGACCTGAGTGCACACGTGGAACGGGAAGCGCACCTTCAGCGTCGGTCCCTCGAGCAGACTGCGCTGTGGGAGCTGGCGGCACCCGCCGCCACGGGTGCAAGCATTTCCGCGTTTCTGCGCCTGGTGGTGCAGGCTATCGTGAGCGTGCTCGGAACTGACCAGGCAGCGGTGTTGATTAGCGCCGACGACGACTCCGGGCGGCTGCTGGTGGCGAGCGACGCTGGAGATCATGACGGTACTGACCAGGCCGAATCGGAACAAGATGCCTATGCCAGTCGCATTAGCGTCCCGGTGGCTGGACCCGCCAGCGCGGTCATCACGACGCGCGCGCACGCACCTCGCTCGTTCTCGTCGTTCGACATCGTCTTTCTCGAGAGCGTAGCCCGAATCGTCGGCGCCGTTCTCGAGCGCAGTCACGCTGAGCACACCCTCCAGAATGCGGCGATGTACGACCGCCTCACCGGAGTAGCCAATCGTGTGCTGATGCAGGACCGACTCCATTCGGCCGTAAGTGACGCCAGGCGAGACCACACGGGAATGGCTCTTCTGGTACTGGACCTTGACCGCTTCAAGGAAGTCAACGACACGCTCGGGCACCACTGGGGCGACGTCCTGTTGAAAAACATCAGTAAGCGCCTCCAGAATCTGGTCAAGTCGACCGACACCGTTGCCAGATTGGGAGGCGACGAGTTCGCGATCATCCTGCCGTCGGTGCACGACGTCGAGACGGCCACGAAACTCGTTCAGCGGTTGGTGAACGCAATCGTCGAGCCGGTGCTCCTGGACACCGGCACAGTTGCCGTAGGCGCGTCGATTGGACTGGTCCTGTATCCCCAGCACGGGGAAAACGCAGAAGTTCTTCTGCGCCGCGCCGACGTGGCCATGTACGTCGCCAAACGCGGGAACCTCGACTATTCAGTGTATTCGAGCGAGCTGGACCGCTATACAACCGACCGGCTGGAGCGGGTCGCGGAGCTTCGCGAGGCGATCGACGACGCCACGCTCGTGCTGCACTACCAGCCTCTGCTCAGCGTACGAGACCGCGTCGTGGTGGGATTCGAAGCCCTCGTACGCTGGCCACATCCGCACCACGGGTTGCTCGGTGCGGACGACTTCGTGCCGCTCGCGGAGGAGGTGGGACTCATCAAGCCCCTGGACCACTGGGTGTTGAACGCTGCCATTCGGCAATGTGGCATCTGGTCCGAGACAGGCATCCAGACGCCAGTGGCGGTCAATCTCTCGATGCGAAACATCCTTGACTCGCGGTTGCCGGACCTGGTCACGGAGCTCCTGGCAAAGTGGAACGTGGCACCCACGTTGCTCCATCTAGAAATCACCGAAAGCACGATCATGGCCGATCCGCGCAAGGCCATGGAGGTCCTGGCTCGACTCCGGGCGATGCGCGTGGAGATTTCCATCGACGACTTCGGTACTGGCTATTCGTCGATGGAATACCTCAAGCGGTTGCCCATGGATTCGCTCAAGATCGACCGGTCTTTCGTTCAGGACATGGCCGCGGACCGACGCGACTTGGCCATCGTGCGGTCCGTCATCGAGCTGGGCCACAACATTGGCCTGCGCGTGATTGCCGAAGGCGTCGAGAACCTGACCACCTTGACGCTGCTGGACGAGCTTGGCTGCGACGAGGCCCAGGGGCGTCATGTCGGCCTGCCCCTGGCACCGGAGGTCCTCGGCGAATGGCTTGCGGCCAACCGCCACCAGCCGGCCCACGTGCTTGAAGCGGCGTGACGGCGCAAAGGACCGGGGTATGCTGAATCGGTCGCCGGGTCAGGTCTGGGCGTTCTTCGCGATCTTCATCCTGGTGCTGCTGATCGTCCTGGGCAGCGGCGTCGATATCGCGAGCCTGGTCCTCCAGCGGAACAAGCTGCAGGACGCAGCGGACAGCGCCTCGCTCGCCGCGGCGCAGACCCTTGGTAGTGGGGGCGGCCAATCAGAGGCCGGTGCCCAGCGAGCCGCCGCGGCCACAGCCACGCAGTTCCTTCAACAAAACGGCTATAGAGACACCAGCGGCAGCGCTCCCAGCTCGATCACGTTTCCGACGTCGACTCCCGTTTCAGGCGGCGCCGCGGCCCCAGGCGCCGTTGTCGAGAACGTCTCGGTCGACCTGGCCGGCAGTGTCGCCACCACCTTTTTCCGACTGGTTGGCATCCAGACTGTGCCCCTTACGGCGCATTCGGCGGCGCATGCCGCGCGCGGTCGCTACGACATCTTCCTGAGCATCGACGAGACGGCGTCGATGAGCAATCAGGACATGGACCAGGTCCAACGGGCCGCTGAAACATTCGTCCAGACGCTCGCGCCGAGCGCAGATGACCCGTACTCCGCCAAGATCGCCATCGCCGCGTTTCAAGGACTGCGCTACAGGGTCTCGTTTATGGAGCCTGGCAAGTCGACGGCCACCGAATTCGCGTTGATGGATTCTTTGACCCTGACCAACCTGACCTACAGCGCGCCCATGCTCTATCGCGTGATCGACGACTGCGCCACGTACCTTCCGCTGGGTTTCGTCCCGAACTCGTGCCCGCCATGCCCGACCCTGACCCTCGACCAGCCGCCCATGCCGTATGCCGTCTACCCACCTCTGCCGGAGTGGGACCGCTACCGCGCCAGCGGACAGAACCCACGGCTCAGCGAGCTGACCCCAGGCTACGCGCCACCCGCGAGTCCGCCTGAGATACCGCCAGACATGAAACACTTTGGCTGTCCGCTCCGACAGGACCCTGGTAGTGACACCTCGGGCACATTCATTCGCAATGCGTTTACGGCCGCATTCGTGCCCGGCGGGGACCCGCAACACCCGAT
>JAABUQ010011989.1_pt1 | contig 10901 bp, 12 predicted proteins | sample 5560001 | NCBI WGS metagenome assembly JAABUQ01 (sample SAMN10711888, study PRJNA513371) | rock metagenome | isolation source: Antarctica rocks | place: Antarctica: Victoria Land, Finger Mt nord | collected 2015-12-18
GGAGGGGTGAGGGTTTGGAGCTTGCATGGTGAGATGGTGGGATGGGCAGGGTAGGGCTGAGGGGAAGGGAGACCAACGGGGGAAAAGGGAGGGGAAGAGAGGGGAAGATGGGATGGAGAAGGGAGGGTCCAAGGGGGAAAGGGCTTGGTGGAGGGGTTGGAGAAAGGCTTGGAAGTGCCTTGAAGAAGGGGGAGATAGAGAGGTTGGAGTAGGCGGGGTAGGAGAAATGGTTGTAGAAGTAGGGCTAAAAGGGGGCAAAAGGAAAGGCAGCAGACATACCTAAAGGTGCGCGATACACTCGATCTCGACGTCCGTTTTCATGGGGAGCTCGTGCACGGCGACGCAGGTGCGGCACTAGTGTCTTTTGTCAGTAGAGGACTCGACTGTGAATGGGAGTTCGGAGGTGCTGTTTGAGGAAATGAGGGGGTTTTGAGGTAGGGGAGCGTGGTGAGAAAGGGCTGGGGGTAAGGCGAGACTTTGGTTGGTGAGGAGGTGGCGTGTTGACCTTTTGCTGCATGGTATTTCTCCTGCGACGAGGACGCAGGATCGCCCCTCTCCGTCTCCTGGGATCTTTCCGAGGCGTCCAGGGCCTCTTCTAATTACCCGCCCCCGGCTCTTTCCCCTCACCCCACAGCCAGGATCCCCAGAATCGAGAGATGCTGAAAAAGAAAGCAATGGACTATACTCACAGGTTTCACCCCCCCGAACCACTCCCCGTACACGCGGTTCACGGACGCGAAGTTTTCCATGCTAGTGATGAAGACGCCGACTTTGACCACGTTGGTCATGCTGGACCCGGCGGCTTCGAGGACCGCGGATAGGTTTTTGAGACATTGTTCCTGGACTCGTGTTGGTGGATGGTTGAGTGGGAGTGAAGATGGGAGGGAGGGGGGGTAGGATGGTATGAGTGGGATTGGTTGGAGGGCGAAGCGAGAAAGAGATGGAAGGGAAGTGGAGGGAGGGGGGTTGATGGGCTAAGGGAGGATGGTGATGAGAGCTTTCCGGTGGATGTTGAACCGATTACATAGAAGGGGTGTGCTTCTCTTCTAGGAAAAGGAGGGATGAACATGAGAGTCGCGAGTACCAAAGCACCTTTCACGATAATTCTTTCGAGTAAGGGAAAAGGTATAATGCGAAATCCATGAACCGAAGGGTGATAGAAAGACGGAATGAGAAAAAGAAAACATACAGTCCTAGCAGCAATCCCCTCCTCCACCATCTTCTTCGTCGACGGGTCCCTATCCCCAGTATCCGTATCAGCACCATCAACAATCTATACCCGTTCTCCATTTAAACATGCCCGCTCAAGCGGAGCACCCCACACGAACAACATAAAAGCACTGCAAACCCCCCTCTCGATTCTCTCCCTCTCTCCAAGGCAACGATCGAAGAGCCAAGGTCTGGACTTTGGAGGGAATTACATACACACCGATCTGTCCCGAGCAATAAACCATGCCGTTACAGGTGATGGCTTGGGAGTAAACTGGGAGGGGGGTTGGGGCGTTGGGGGTTGAGATTGCGGATTTGGGCGACATGGTGGGTGCGTTGAAGTCTCCTCGTTTTTATTAACAATGTGAAATTGGTGGTTCTGGAGTCGTGATTGATGATGGGTTTGTAATTAGTTGGGTTCTGGTTGCTGAGTTATGTATCATTTGGGAAGGGGGTTTGCGGTGAGAGAAAATTTCTCGGTTGACCTGGGAGGGAGGGGACAAATATTCGTAGACCTTAGGACCACTCGGGTCCATTCTAGAATGGCCATAGATTGCACTTTCTGTGGTGTCAGACATTTCGATGATGACCGGCGGTCATATCTATTTTTAAGTAGGGGCATAGGAATCTATATCTCGATATCACCTTCCTATTGAAAACTTCCAGTAGTCTATACACCCTCTCTATTCCGAGTCATACTCCTCTCCAACCGGATCTGCGCATCCTCCTCCTCAGCGGCAGCTAGATGCTCTCCAGGCAATAGCACGGCGCGATCGATGGCTACCGGCAACCCCCGATGTCTCCCCCTGATCATTACAGCGCAGAGAATCAGCTTACTCAAGACGTGCCAGCCACCGCAGAAGGAGTATGCCACGTTCGGCAACCCAACACTGATGCCCACCGAACCATACGCCGAGACGACTTCGAATATAACGTTGAACGCCGAATAGCCCACGGGATCCCGCTCGAAATTTGCAGTCTCGGTGATCATGATAAACAAAACGGAGAGCACAATCCACCAAAGATCATGCGCTAGTTGCCCTCGTAATTGCTGCCGCACAAAGTACCCCCTCGACTCCCTACTCCCTTGATTTGTCATCCTCCTCCTCAACCTCCCTGCAAAAGTCAGCTTCTCGTTCTCCGCGACCTGATCTTTCGACAGCGGATCATCCGAGTAGATGCCCAGACTGCGCTCTTCGTACACATTCGAGTTTCGCATTGTGATGACGACGGGGTAGACGGATATGTACATCATAATCACGTAGAGGATTAGCAGGCCGATGCGGAGGTTTGGGATTGCGACGACGTAGAACCCGCCGGTGCGGACGGCGAGGGCTTGGAAGAGGCCGGCGAGTGCGCGGGCGCCGGAGGGGAGCGTATTTACGGTTTCGTTACCGATCTGGAGAATGTTAACATGGGTCTGTAGGGTAGGGAAGGGGGAGGGGCCTACGTCAAGGACTTCAAAGGCTATCCAGTCGATGCCATTTAAGGCGACTAGGATTGCTAGGAGCCACCATGTGTGCATTGAAGGGAAAAGGTTGGTATAGCATCTACGAGGATGGTCGAGGAGGAAGCGGAGTGTGATTTTGTAATCGTAGTATGATTCTGTCGTGGGAAGAATCTTCCAGATTGTCCACAGAATAAGCCGCAGGAAGACAGGGTAGCAGGTGTTGCCGGCCAAGATCATGAGACCCATAGTGATGAGCATGTAGTCTGATGTTTGGAAAGCTGTCTGTTCTCCGTGTCAGACTTGCCCTGCAACGTGAGGTCATCGAGCATACCATATTCGCGTCCAGAAGAGACATCCCACTATTGTTGAAAGCTGAGACTCCGTTGAACGCGCCCACCCACCTGCTCTCTTTAGTATGCAGGCCTTATCCAATGCCTAGGTGTCTCACCATGGATTTTCTGCATTGGCTTCTGCAACATCTGGTCTTTTTGTAGCGACATATGCACCCAAGCCTATACATCCCAAGAGCTGCCAGAGTATGAAGTATATTGGCACAATGACTGCCAATATAGTCACAGCTCGGTACTCTACCCCACCAAGTTTCTCTCGTTGGCTAAGGTCGAGGCTGCTGAATTGAGAGTTTCTGCCAATGAAGCCACCGAAATTGAAGCCATGGTGTGCGGTGCCTGGACTGGGGATGTCGCCCTCATTTATGGGAAGCAATTCACCAGACTGTAGGGATCGTCCGGAGTGGAGAGGATGATTCTGGATTGACTGGCGAGCTCCAACGCCTTGCATGTCAAAGAGGCGGCCGTGTTCCCGTTCTCGGTTTGGTGAAGTAGGCGACGCAAAGGTGATCCTTCGTGCAACTCCCGTATCTATGGCCAGTGGCTGCTCATTTTTGCTTGCATCGGATTCTACATGACGCCTCTGGTGTAAAGTATCTTCTGTACCTTGCTTTGGGCCTGTTTTTGCCACTGATGTTGGATGGACATCCAATTGAGACGAGTCTCTGGTGTTTTCAACAGCGCCTCCATTGAGATTCTCTGACGAGCGCTTCTCTGCTTTGATAGCCCGGCCTCTGACAACCACTCCATCGACTTCCGGTCGAGTCTGACTTGTAGACTTCCCAAATGATAACCTCTGTCTTGAGAAGCTTCGATCTCTGCGTCTTTGACGTTCCTCTTCCACAATGCTCTTGAACCTCTGTTCAAAAGATTTCCTTCTCACATGCACCACCGCAATCGAAACGAAAATGGCGGAGCCGAGCATGATAAGAAGGAAGAGTATGAATTGCTGAAATGTGTTTAGGATGGATAAGTTGACGGTATTCAACCCTGCGAGAGTCATGGCGGAGACCACGAGGAATAGAGAGTCGGTATAAGAGACGCTCTTGGGTGGTGTGGAAGAACCCCAGAAGATGATGCTCGAGAGCATGCATACTCCAATGAAGTATGCATAGTGAAGCGTAATGAAGTTGAGAGGGGGGAGGTGGATGAGGAGGGAGCGCCAGGCTCTGGAGAAGACGGGTGGACCACGTAAACTTGGGCGTAAGCCTGTTGCTGTCAGCGACGAACGTGTAGAGTACTACATGGCTACGGGGACACTCACCCACCATCTGCAAGTCGCTAAAAAAAAGCCAAAGAGAAGAATAGTATCTGATGCACAAGATGGTCTACACGAGTGTCGAATCAAAAGAGAAGTCGCAGAATCGCTTCAGGATGAGCATCTCTGTTGTAGCAATGTACAATGAGGGAGGGCGGAGCATTATTTGGATAGTATGGGCTGTAATGGAAGTAATAGAAGCTACGTGAAAACATGATGCTTCAGCGCTCAGCGAGGTCTAGGTTTCGCGAGGACACAGGAGGATTTCAATTGGTTGAGCTCATTGGGCCGATCTTACGGCGAAACATTTGAGACGATAGCCGCCAAAAGCATACACAAATGGGCGCAACAAGGGGAAAAGGAAATCGACATTTGGAGTTTGATGTTGATTCTCCATCGACATTATCTTGTATTTACCCAATCCACCGAGTAATGGTTGAAGTCACCGTTCCGCTACCAGCATCATCATCAATAATACTACAGCAAAGCTACTCCACTTCGTTCCGCGTTCATAGAATCGGCCTTCGCGTTGTTAGAGGAAGGCGTCGTGTCTCCCTCTGAAATACAGGTTTTCTCCATATCAAGGTTAAATATAGACATTTCGAGTAGGAGTTGCGCTGGACAGGAAGTAGAACGCCGGCTTGTCAATGCAAAGTAACAGATTTCACCCTAGGTGCGACCCGCTACGCCTTCGGAGGCCGAATTTCGTCTTGAAGCCACAATGAGTAAATTCTTGCTCTGAATCGTGACACGAATATTACTGCTATCCAAATTTTGAGCAAGTCCGGGCTTTCCACGGAGACTCTGGATAACAAGGCCAGCCATTAGAGACTTGATGTTTGGAAGAGAATCCGAATTTGGCAGAGGAAGGCATGAAATGTGGCAAATCAGTCAGGGAATGCCTCCTATCGGACGGGGAAAGTGAAGCTTGGAGGTCGGAGGTTTGTCGGCTCATTATATCCAGGTCTCCTGGCAGTTATTATATGCCTAGGACAATGTCAATCTCACTTTGAGGAACTGGCGCAGCGTGTACAATGCAATGACTGGCATTGAAGGAACATGCAGCAGACAAGAGGAGCAAGGCCCCTCGGTTTCATGGGGCTTCACTTACAATTCATGATACACGTGGACCTCAGGATCTGCTATTATGTCAAGGATATCTTGCTCATAAGCTCTCCACTTCTCAAGCGGCCATCCAGCACATCTGGTCAAAGGCCCGATATAAAGTCCGTCCAAGGCGTTTCCACATTGCCCACTATACCAATTTCCAAGCAGTCGACTGAAAGGTGGCAAGAGCTGGCCTTGACCTGAGCCTTGCCAGGATTTGTTCAGTGGAAGTCGAATCACTTCATCTTTGACATCAACGTAGCCGACGTCCTTTATGATTCTCGGCATGTTAGGATTGTACGCGCCTGATCTACCGTTTTTTTCAGTGGTTCCAGCCCAGACCTCATAGGCTTCCTGCATTGGGCCCCTCTGAAGCGTGTGGTCATCACAGCGAGGCTCCTTGTCAATCTCAATCTGTTCGAAGAAACCCATTCCAGGTTTGAGATGGCTTGATGCTTTTCAGATACTGAATTTTCAGTGCATAGGTACTGGGGGAACGTACGTGAAAATCCTCTCATACAATATGTACCAATCTTGAATGCTGCCACAGAGTTGGCCCATATGAACCAGATCCCACTCCTCACTGTCCCAAAATGCAGGATCTTCAAAATCCGTGGGTGCCTTGAAAGCGACCTTTCCCGGCAAATGTTTTCGGATCGGCCTGAACTCATCAGCGAGTGAGGATGTGAAGATACGCTTCCGCATCAACGAACGCTTGTATTGGCGCCAAGTCAACGCCCAATATCTAGTGGTCCAAAAATATAAGGAAAAATTGATACCGATGTTTCTTACGAAGACTTACAGTTGCATCGCGGTACTGTACAAGCCTGGGAGCCTGTTATTCCAGGGGGGATAATGTTGCAGCGAATTGCACTTACTCCGCCATATCCATACACCACTTGCCGGTGCCGCATCCAAGATCTAGGATTCGAGGAGGGCTGCCGTCCTTATATGATAATGGGTAATTGTGCCCACCTTGCCCTACGACTAGTGAGCCATCTTTTTCTTTTTGGAGATGTGCTCCTTTTGCGACTGAAATAAGTGCATCCAAGTTCTCCATTGCTTCTTGCTCTCTCTACGTTGTGTTAGAGAGAAAAAAAGGTAGGACGAGTCAAGGTGGCGGAAGTCATACCTCATCGCAGGGGTACATGTACTTTTCTCTGCAAAAGCCATGATAGAGGCGACCATTTTCCTCAAAGGGAGGACAATGACGATATTGCCTATGCGCAGCAGTCAGATACGGGGGCTGCATTCGTTTCCAAATATACTTGCTCGTTCATGTCCACGTTGCATGTGGTACAGTCCGCACAACAAGCATCAGGTCAACAGAGAGTCTCAATAATGCTCTACGGTCATTTGCCGTGAGAAACTTCTAGAGATTATCATCTTCCGTGATCAAGAAGAAACCATTTGGACTGTTGTTTTTCATGTGGGGTGGTTGTACGAATCTTGCATCAGGGTAGATCCAAGCATGAACATGATGAGAGGTCTGGCGAGACAGATCAATCTCAAATCAAGAGGAAGTGCTCCGCGGGCAAATTATGAGATACTTCAAGCGATGTTCCGTAGTATTACACTAATTCTAGTTAACAGAGTACCAGAGTGTCGGGTCATTGGTTTCTGCTGATCGCTTGATGTCAGGCTCAATGAGGAGTAGCCTAAAGGCATAGTCCCGGAGGCGGGATCTCACTGTAGCACGCGTAGGTAGCCACGCGGGTGACAAAAATGCTCATAACTAGGCCAATTCGGGGATGGCTGCCTCTTTTACCAGTCCTAGTTACCAAAATTTGGCAGCTTTCTCTCAACGTATTGCTTTATGTTAGTTGCTGTTGCTCTATCGGTATATATTTTATATAATGATAATTCAGGAAATCTTGACTGATTGAACTAAAAACGTATGAAAAAGGAATAATAGAGTGCCAAACTTTGGTAGTTGGGACTGTTGAAAGAGGTAGCCATCCCCGAATTGGCTTAGTTATGAGCATTTTTGTCACCCGCGTGGTAGCCCATTAACAATATTTGACTAGTGGGCTTTAAAAGCTGAGGGCGTGGACTGGCTTGGAACGTCAGCTAGGGGACGCGCCAGTGACAGCGGAAGATTCTTGTCTGATTTGGGGAATCGGGACACACCGAATCAATACCCAGAATTACGGTAATGTTTCTTGCCGTCTCACGTGGACACCAGTGGGTCTGGCCTTCAAGACTTCGCTGGCAAAGCCGTTCGTCAATGCGCGAAGTGCAAAGCAGCTTAAAGTATAATCTGCTAGCCTGCGTTGGCATCACACGGACTCGATTAGTCTATGTACTACCGACAGTACATCAAACCCGACAGTCTGGTCACCGCTTTGCACCTAAAACAGAGAGCTAACATTAGCATTGTATGTCGCCATGCAGGAAGGAATGTCCGGTGTGCCTTCCGAGGTCGCAAACGCCATCACCGTGCCGATCCTAAACGTCAAGTCCGTTTCTAATTCGCTTCCAATGCCTAAAAGATCACTTCATTGCTTGACTTTGCCGACGTTTCATGAAACGAAGCTGAAGAGTCGGGTTTTCCAAACTTGACCATAGGATACAATGACTTGTGGGTGCGAGAAGTGAAAGAAGATTGCATTCATCGAACCTGACATGCAGGGAGGTAGAATGTATATTCTAGTGCAGGCGTGGAGGCGGAGTATAACCAAACCCCTTCGGCTCAGATTCGAGGCTCGACGAACGACTTTCCCTCAATTGATTGGAAACAACACAAGATAGAAAGGTCATTGTTAGTCTGTGGTCTCTGTAGAACAATAAGCGGAGGGCGGATCCACAACGATAGGTAGGTAGCTCAGGGTTATCCAATGTGCTCCATTTCTACCAATTACCATCCAGATTGGGTATAAATTTGTGTATTTGCGTTTAGCTCAATTTTCGATGCATATCTTAGGGTTAGGGTCATTTTAGAAGCAAGCAATTTGGCAAATTATCAAAAAGCCAGGGATTGTAATTACCAGATGCCACGGAAAGAAGAGGAGGATAGCGGAGACCCTGTTCCTGGCGGTGACGACCTTTGAGTCGATGCACAAAGTCAATACTTTTCCAACCAACGCCATGTCAACAGCACAATCAAAGTGCTCCTCAACTCTCAGACTTCCCTCAGATACGTATGTCTACAAAGCCTTACCTACTCACACCGGGAAAGTTGCGGCCATCTTATCAGACGACTCTCTTCGCTTACTCTTTTCTTCAACCCTGCGTGAAATTCCTGATACCACTATTCGAAAAGCCCATGACGGTGTGACTTGTCTACAGACTGTAGAGCAGAGGGGTAATGTGATATTCACAGCAGGACGGGATGGGAAGGTCAGAGGATGGGACTTGAGGGTCGGACAAAAGGGGGTGAAGAGTATAGAATTCACTGATTGTGAGATTTCTCGAATCCTAGCAGATTTCCCGGAGATCACTTATTGCCTCGTCACATTTCTCGATGCTGATACTATATGATATGGTTCAGCGAGCAGTGCAGCCTACCTCTCTCTCGCCAGCAATGGCCAATCAATTGCCGCTGGTACCGAACTGACCCATTCTCAAGCCTCGGTCCTCGTGTGGTACGATCCCATTGATTGTTTTCACAGCAACGTTCCCCCAACCATAAACCCGAGTCGCTAATTGCTGATCCAGGGACAACAGAAACCCATCTGTGCCAATCGTGGAGTACGTGGAAAGCCATAATGACGATGTAACGGAAGTAAGTCCCCATTTACCTTCCGGCCAGAGCATTGGTGCATTGCCAATCCTGTTTACCGTTTTGTCGTGCCTTCATCACCCAAGGGTTTCGCTTCCATAAATGCTGTTCTTCTAGTACCCCAATCTCCCACAATCAAGACGTCTCTGGTCTATGCCCCCTGCTGTATCTCGATGCTTCATCACAAATAGCTTTCAAAACCTGTGTGTGATTTCACCTCCAACTTTCAAGAGCATTCTAGTTGTCTTTTCAATTCTATCTCCTAGATACCTTCGGCTCACGCCAAACCATCTTTCTCATGACCATAGCAGTACCTGTTAATCTATTTTCGGATCTCGTAGCTCCAATACCACCCTAGCGAACCTTCACTCCTCCTATCAGGCTCGACCGACTCTCTCATAAACATTTTCGACACCAGAATCCCTAGTGAAGAAGACGCCTTGTTCCAAATCACAAATCACGGCAGTTCAATTCACCATGCCGGTTTTCTAGATGGAGGCTCAACTTTCTTTGGATTGAGTCACGATGAATCCTTCTCCATCTACCGTACCAACAACGCCGCGGAGATCAACGAAACGGAAGCTGGAGTGCGAGATGACATCGTATTCGGTGATCTTCGGGAGACATTGGAATGCGAATACATCGTCGATATCATCCATCTAGGCTCACAGCCAATGATAGCAGCTGGATCGCACAGGTAACTTCCCCAACACGCAATGTCTTCCCAAAATAGATAGTGCCTCCATTGATCCCTTGGCTGGCTCTCTAACAATCAAGCCAGCAAAAGCAATCTCACGCTCCACCCTCTAGGCCCCCCTCCAACGTGGCCCCTTGACCTCAACTACTCCCATGCCCTCCACCTCCCTGGCGCACACGGCGAGGAAATCGTCAGATCAATTGCGATTGTCGAAGAGGTATATTTTCCCTCAAACCTATCCCCATGCCCACCCCTATTCCACATCCACTCCCGCCTAACCCCAGGCATTACTGCACCTGCACCATAACCTCCCCTCACTAATCTTCCCCATCACTTCATCTTTCATAAATACCCCAACCTACACTCACGCCCATTTACCCTCCTACAACGATCTCACCAACTAAGAATACCCGACAGACGCAAACGCTCTACACAGCCGGCGAAGACGGCACGGTCAAAGCATGGAGCTTCCCCACTTCATACAACCCCACTGAAGACGAGGAAATGCAAGAAGCAGCTGAGAAGCCGCAGAAGAAGAAAAAGAGACGGCAGGACGAAGGAGGAGTGAGCTTGAAGGGAACAGGCGAGGGCAGGTTCAGACCTTACTAGCGAGAACAATCAAAAGGACGTTAGATTATCGGAAAGGAAGAATAGAAAAATGTCCATATCCTTCGACAGCGAATGCGAGAATAATATCCCTATTCCATCAGGCGATCCTGTCGCGTGTTCCACGGCGCGATGCTACATCCACCGCTTTCCCCTAGGTGTGCAACGCGCCCACATCCCAAACAAACCAACCGGCGCCGCGCTCAACCCAAATCAAAACCCTGTATATTATATCGTGCGCATCATCGAAAGCCCGGGAATATATGCGTAAAAACTCTCCGCCCTGTCAAACCGTCAGCCTACACGTCCACACAACCGAAAATGTGAACGACTTACATCGCCCCCCCCCACCGCTCGCTCCTTCATCCTCCTCCTCCCCAGCCTCCACAGTCTGCACATCCGCCCCAAAAACCTCAGATCTCACCTGCGCATTGCCTGAAACAGCTGGGTCAACCCCAGCAGAGACCACTCCATCCCCCCTCACCTCCCTCATCTCAATCGATCTC
>JAABUQ010011991.1_pt1 | contig 10900 bp, 2 predicted proteins | sample 5560001 | NCBI WGS metagenome assembly JAABUQ01 (sample SAMN10711888, study PRJNA513371) | rock metagenome | isolation source: Antarctica rocks | place: Antarctica: Victoria Land, Finger Mt nord | collected 2015-12-18
AAAATTAAGATTAATTTATGCTTATTATATACTAGACATTTGTTAAACATTTAAGTAGATGTTAAATCTTAATAATATTAAGACTTTTAAGTTAAATACAATATTAAATAATTAGAACGTTAACAATAATACTTTTATAAACAATTAAGAAAATTAAAATGCATTAAATAATTAAGATTTTAATAATTTTAACAAATTATTGCTTATAAGACTTAAAAAGATAGATTGTTTTTTATACTTTATATTTATTGTATATTAAACTAATATCTATTATATATAGAACTTTATTAACGTTAACGAAATTGCAATTATCTTCGAAGAACGCAATCAAGTAATTATATTAAAAGTACAAAATTATTACAATATTCTAGTATATTTACATACGTATTTAAAGAGAATTCTTTATTTTATATACAAAAAAAGCACAATATTAGTCGAGATCTCAATTGATATATCTATTAAAGCGTTAATTAACTTGTATATGTTTAACGTATATATAATTTAAGTATAATATAATTTTGACTTATATTAAAATTAGATTTAATTCTTTATTGTTGCGACCAACTTCAAGATTATTTAAGTTGCTCTTTTACTTTTAGAAACTAAGAAAAAAGACAAAGCAAACAAAATTTAACGTTAAAGTTTCAAATATTTTGAAATCAAATATTGCGAACACGCGTATCTAAATATATTACGCATATATTTATCGTATTATAAAGTTAAACTTAAGAATATTAATAATTTTTAACAATACTTTACTTAATTAACGTATACAATAAATGTCAACGCGCAATTAAAGTATTGCATAAAGATCTAATATTATTAGTTTCTTAAAAAATAACAAGATTAACGCATATGTTGTGTGCATTTCAAATTTATAACTCGCGTATACAAGAATTAAGAGTCTACTATATAAAAGATTATAAGATAAACTTTTACTTAATCTATATTGTTTGTAAGCTAATTTTATAGATTTATCGAATTAAATGCTCTTTATTTTTTAATACGAAATTATAATATACAAATTGAACAATTAACGCAAATTTAGCATATATTAATATTAATTATTTTCGCGTCTTAATAGATTACAAGTTACAATAACGTATACAAAATTATATCTTTATTAGACATTTAATTTTTAGAAACTTTATCTACAATTAATTCTATTTTAATACAAGTTTAACATATATTAAATATATATAAAATTTAATTTTTCTTAGAGAAGCGACAAAATTAAGATTAGTATATATAATGTGCAATTAAATATCTATATTTTTATTAATTAAGAATAGTTTTTATTCTTTATGCTAATTGTACGCGAAGATTATACTTATTATTTATTATATTCTATCAAAATGTCTCGAGAAATTGTCGATAATATAATTGCGATAATTAAATAATAAAATCTATTATCTTTAACAATGCGTAAGCTAAGCTTACATCTAATATATATTATATTTGTGCTAAACTTTTTGCAAAACGCTTTGTTATCTTTTCTAGTATATTTGATTTATACGTCAAGTATAACAAGATTGCTCTATATTATATATATAATAATCTTAATATAAAAGATTGTATATCAATATTAACTTGTAAAGAAAAACTTAAAAAGTTTTTTGTTAAAATAATTTTAAAAAATTCGTTTATATTTAATTTAAGCTTTGCATAAATCTAGCTTACAATTTATAGAAACTAAATGAGAATTTGCTTTTAATCAATTGCATTCTTTAAAGAAGTAATAAATTAAAAGTATTATCTATTTTTACCAGATTCTTAACAATATATTATTGTGTATTGTACTTATATTTAGACTAAAATTTTTATAAATTTATTATATCTCGAAATAAATCTTGTATTTAAATAAATTTAAAATAAAACGAATTTATATAATATTTTAAGTTAAAACAAGAATTATTATTGTAAGTTTAATGCATACATAAATATATTAAATATATATTTAAATTGCAATAAAAATTAACGTCTACTATTACGCTTAAATTGATATAAAGATTATCAAAAATTATTATATAATATTTATTAAAATATTTGAAATATTAAAAGAAGTTGTTTGTTAAACTATTTAAATTTTTTATATCAATTATAAAAACAAAGATTTCGAATTTTTACAATAAATATAAACAAAAAACAAGCTTAAGATTCATTTAATATATATTAAAATTACACAAATATTACTAATATTTTGTTTTAAGAAATTGAAAAATATTTTTATAATCTTGACGACTCTTGAGAGTAATTTAAATATCTTAAGTATATATTAATTTTTTGTCGAATATATTTTAAATGTGATTTTCGAAAATGTAATTTTAATTATTTGACAACTTATTTTATTAATTAACTTTAAAAGATTAAGATTATTAAGAAATTAATACAACGAATAAATAATATAAGCATATTATATTTCAAACTTAAGATATAAATTGAATATCAAAAAACAAAATAAATTCTTCTTAAATTATATAAAGAGAAATTGAAAATTTCTTTGCATTGATAAACGCTAATTTGCAATTATATTAATATAAAAAAAAGCAATTACTTTTAAGACAATAAGTTCGCAAGATTAAAACTATTATTACTTGCTTCTATATTTAGATAAAACTTATATTTGTTTTAAACTATATTTATGCTAATTATATACTAGAATAAGAAAATACGTTATTAAGATATTTGAAAAGAACAATTTCGAAATAGAAAAAGATATTTTATTTACTTGACGCAATTGCAATAAATCAAATTGTATTATTGCTTAATTAGTTTAAAAAAATATACTATTAATTTATATTTAACTTAACTTAATAGTCAATTAAATTATAGATAAAGAAGATCGAAGAATTGCAAAGCGTTGTCAACAATATTTATATCTTTCTTTTAATTTAAAAAACTCTTATATAATACTCTTTCTTAATAAACTTAGGTAACCACTAGTCGCACACCACTCTACTGCTCTCGCACATCATCTCCACTTTGCTCGCACATCATCCTCTTGCACTAAGTCTAATCGAGTAGTTTTTAGAGTCTATCAATGCGTTCATTGTTTACACATAGCAGTTGCATTCGCCCATCGCCTTAATTATTTTTTATCCACATCATTTGCATCATCATCTATTGCATTATGGAGCTCAAATCATCGCCTAATACCTACTACGAAAGAATCTCGATCGATTTGCTTATTTCACAACTTAATAAGCATGCGACGACGCAAGGCTATGCGATGGTAAAAGGTCGCAACAAGGTTAGCAAGCGAAACGTTCGCATGAAATACTAGATCAATTGCGATCGCAACGATGAGCCTAGAAATGAAGATCACGATCATCGAAATACTAGTAGTCGTCGCGTCAATTGCCCTTTTGAAGCGATTGCGAAGCTTGAAAACAACTTCGAAGATGAACACGATTTAGGTAGCTAAACATTGATTGTCAAGTGCCTCGATCATAATCATTCATCTACGAAGTCGTTTGCCTCAGTATCGCATCGAAAGGAGGCGTTAAACAAGCCTAAAATACGAGGCGAACTAAAAAAGAAGTGGCGAAAGGGCAACAAGATCAATTCGACCCTTAAAGGACTTCGTCTGGACCTCGAAGAGCCTATTTTCAAACAACAAGATATCTAGAACGTCAACGCAGTATTTAAGGCAACGACGATGGGCTCTTTGACGCCTATCTAGGCGCTAATGAAGTATCTAACGCAATCATCGCTATAATACGTGGATTCAAAGAAGAAAGAGTATAACGACGAGCTTCAATTCCTCTTCTTTACCTCGAAATGCATGCAAAAGCTACTACGTCTAAATATGGAGATCTTGATCATAAATTGCACGTACAAAACGAACAGGTATAAGATGCCCCTCCTAATTATTATTGGGGTCATCGCCTTAAACATCACCTTCTATGTCGCATTTTGCTTCATGAAAGGCGAAAGTTATAGCGACTACGAGTGGGTAATCGAAGCCCTAGTGCGCCTCTACGATCACCTGAATTTGCCTTATCCTATAACGATGATATTTGATGGCGATAAAGCTTTGTCGTCGACGCTTTCGCACGTCTTTGCGAAGCAAAATCATCGCGTCAACCACATTCTATGCATTTGGCATATCAATCAAAACGTGACGACTAATTGCAAGAAGTATTTTCCAACTAACGAGCAATGGGAGACTTTCTATAGGCGATGGAAGGATATCGTCTACGCAAATACCATAGAACTTCTTGAGAAACGCTACAACGTCTTGCATCACGACTATCTAGACGCGCATTGAGGCATATTTGATTACCTCGAAGAGCATCTATGGCCACGACGCAAAAAGTGGGCTAAATGCTATATTGATCGACATTTGCACTTCGAAAACACCGCATCATCGCGCGACGAAGACGCTCATCATTAGGTTAAACAAGAGCTTTAGTTTTCTATCGATAAGTGATGACTGCAAGCGAGATTTGCATCGTTGACGCTAACATATCTATCTGCGCAAGCGATCTACATACGATGGTGAACGTCAAGCTAGACAAATTCCTCGTCGATCAATATCATAATTACGAGCAGAAGTTTGAGGAGGCAAAAGCTCGTCTATCGATGGAGCTTCGCGATGTATCTATATTTCGCGACCTCATCGCCTGGGTGACGTCGTTTGCATTAAAGGCGATCAACGCGCAGTTCAAACGCCTCAAATGCGAGCCTATCGTCATCGTGCCTTGCACAGGCACCTTTACGAAGACAATGGGGCTACCATGCGCTCACAAGATACAAGAACGATGATACGATCGAACGGGCGACAACGTGTTAAAATTGGAGGATATACATCCTCATTGGAGGTTTACGAAGCCATCGCAAACGAGGCAGGCGACGACGAGACAAAAGAATAACATCGCAGGCGATAATAATGACGAAGTGACGAAAGTGCGAGGAACATCGCCAGAAACCTCATCGTCATCGCCTGAAGATAGGCAGCTTCTTGACGACATATTACGCGTGCAAGAGCCTGCCATCGTCAAGTCAAAAGATCGCTCGCGAGGCTCATTAAACAAGGCATGGGCAGCACCTTCGCAGTCACAACGTCGTCGTCAAATAGTTTTTGAAAACTCCACCCAGCGCACGTCGTTCGCCTTCGAATTGACCTCGAATCTACTCTCCAATTAGGTGTTTGACAATCAACCCCCCTCTATACAACGCGGCGGACGAGGAGGAGGTCATCAAAGAGGTGAACGAGGCGATCAACGAGGTGGACGCGGAGGTGCAAGAGGGGCATCGACGAAAGGGCAAATATTAGGTGTTTCGACCTTCTACATGGGCAGTTTTCAAATGTAATTAGAGGTGCAAATAGAGGTTGATTCTAAGCATGCGAAAAGATATATTTCAGGTTTAAATCGCACCGTGAGATCGATGAGAAAATACGTCAAATTTGGTGGCAAGGAGGCACAAAATCAGGTATTCTCCATGGTCTTCTCTATGTTGTTTATTTGGTTTGTTTATGGGGTCGGCGAATTACCCGATTAGGCTTAGTGCAAGGGGGTGGTGTGCGAGCAAAGTGGAGGTGGTGTGCGAGAGCAGTAGGGTGGTGTGCGGCTAGTGGTTACCTAAACTTAATTCTAAGTATAAATTTGACACAAATATAATATCTAAATTCGATAGCAAGATTTTTTACATATCTTAAAGTCGCAATCTAAGAATTACTTATTTAAAATTAATGTCGAATATTAACTTAACATATATTAAATAAAGATTTTAAAACGTCTTCTTTATTACGTTAATATGCAAAGATACTATCTAGAAGAGACAAATGTTAAGAATTAATTTAGTATATATTAGATAAAGATTCTAAAACGTTTTCTTTATTACGTTAATATATAGAGACACTATCTAAAAGAGGCAAATATTAAGAATTAGCTTAGCATATATTAGATAAAGATTCTAAAACGTTTTCTTTATTACGTTAATATATAGAGACACTATCTAAAAGAGGCAAATATTAAGAACTAGCTTAGCATATATTAGATAAAGATTCTAAAACGTCTTCTTTATTACATCGATATATAGAGACACTATCTAGAAAAGACAAACGTTAGACATTAACTCGTCGTATATTGTTATCTAGCTCTTAGACTTAAACTCTATAAATAATATATTAGAATCGAGCAAAAAATATGTAGCAATATTATTAAAATATTAAATTAAGAATTAAATACAAGAACAACGCATACAACGCATACGTTAAAAACGTAATAAACTTCTACAAAAGAAAGAGAAAAAATTAACAAAGAAAGTTGTTAAATTAAAACAATTCGATATTACTAGCAATACAAAGTATATTTTAAGCGTAATTTTATTGCAAGCAAATTAACAATATCTAATAAACAATTAAGATAACAACAAAAATAAATTAGCTTATAAGTTTATATCTTTGTTTTACAAATACTATATAATATTAATAATTTAAAAACTTTTATTTAGTCTTAAAGTATTACGCATAAATCTAGCTTATATTGAGTTTATATTAAATATTAATTTGAAAGAAAATTTATTACTTTATTAAAAAATTCGAAATCATATACAAGATATTTATATTATTTATAAAACTAATAAGTACAATAATGCAACAAGTTATTATAATTGTTTGTTTAACCTTTTCTTATAAACAATAATATTAAGAATAAAAGAAATAGATAAAAATATTTAAAATAGAACATATAGCAAACGTAAACGAGATATAAGCTAAATATATATTTGAACATAATTAAAAGAGAAGTCTTAATTTAAGATTAAATAAAGTATACAAGAATTTTATGCTAAACATAAATTGAATTTTAATTCAAATTAATTTGCAAAAGAAATTTTTCTATTAAATTATAATTGTCGCAATAGTTATGTAGAAACAAAGTATATAATAGATATTAACTTACTTTGTTAGATCGGAGTCGAAAATAGAAGTATCTAATTGTCTATATTGTATATGCTAGACACAACAAAGAATATACAACTAATCGAGACAAATCTTATTATCAAATATAGTATATACTAAGCTTAAGACTTAGTAAATTAATTCAAAAAACTTCTTTATATCGATACGTTCTAATTTCTACTTAGTATATATTTAATATGCATAATAACAAACAATCTAATCTTTAACTTTCTTAGTTGTAAAGATAGCAATAGTTTTTACAACAATTGCATTAATTAAGTATAAGCTTAATATAAATTTAATGCAAGTAAAAAGACAATTGCATTTACTCTCTTTGCTAATAGAATCGAATTTATTTAAGAAAAAATTAATTGCGCATAAATTTAGTATAGACGAAATATAGACTTGCAAACAACATCTTTACTTTTCTTTATTATTAGAATATTAATCAAGACGCAAATATCTATTAAGCATAAAATTAATATAATTTTAATATAATTAATAATTGTGCGAGACTTGCTTTTGTTCAAATTAAGAAAAGTATTAAAATTTTCTTTTAAGTATATAGTAAATATAAGTATAATATATACAACTCTTAAGCTCTTTTATTAAACTTAATTATTGTATTTAACTTTTTATTGTTACGTTTAACTTTTTTTTATTAGTTACGTATATATTAAATATAAATAAAGTATAAATCTTTAAAAATCTTCGAAATCTTAAACGTATTATTTTTATAAAATTTCTTTTTTTCTTTACGCTTCTTTAACGCTAGCATATACTTAGAATAAACTTAACTTAAAATATAATTAATCTAATTTACTTAAAGATTTGGTATCTATAATAGATATATTAATTTGCGTATAATTTAAATATAGATTAAGTATAAATTAATATAATAAAATATACAAGAGCGAGCTTTTCGATTAAAGAACTAGTTTAACGCTAAGAGTAAATTAACGTAAGCTTAATATAATTTAAAATTGAGCTAAGAATATTCTTCTTGCAAGCATTCTTTAAGTTAAAAGACAAATATTTAAAGAAAAATAACAAACAATAATTAATTAACAATTCTAATAATTGTATTAATGCAAGTCTAGTATAAATCGAATTTATGCGTAATTAATGCATTATCAAAGTCTTAAAAAACAAGATAAGCATTTTCATATATAATATAAAAACAAGAAAGTTAAAAGATAAATTAAATATATAACAAACTTAAAATAAGTTTATCTTGCAATAAAAATATATATCGAAAAGAATTGCAAATTCTTAATTGTAACAATTGTCTTATATAAGCTTTGTATATACTTAGTGCTAATTTAACTTACGCAATATACTTTATATTGTTTGTATATTAAGAGATAAGTATATCAATAATATTCTTATATTTATGCAAGATATAAGCTTAGCTTGAACAACGTTTATTAAAGTTATATTTCGACTTTGTAAAATAGTTTGTATCTTGTTATTTTTTAAATTTAATTTAAAGCTTCAAAGTATTAATTTAGTATAAGCTAGATATATATTAAGTATAAAAAAATATATATTTCTTTGCTAAATAACGCATATTTGTAGAAATATTTCTTGTGCTTGAATTTGTAGCTATATATGCTTAGCTTATACAAAATATATTAATAACTAAGATATTTGTTTATTCGCTCTAGTATAATATGTTCTCTAGTAACAACGTAACTTAATTTTAATTTTAACTTAATATAAATCGAATATAAATAAAACTATAGCTATATATACAAACAATTAACGATTAATAATAATAAAAGTTATTTTATATATTTAACTAGTCGACGTTATTGTACAATTGCATTTGTCAATACTTAATATATATAGAGTTGCAACTAAATTTATGCAACTTATATAATAAAGTTAAACGAGAAAATTCAAGTTCTAAAATTTGACGCAATTAATAATATTTAATATATATTAAATTTAGATTAAATCTAATTGTAAATTGTTTATTGTTTTTCTTAATTTTAACAATAAATATTGTTAATATTTAGCATAAATTAAGTTGCAACAAGAAGTTTCTCTTTATTAAATTTGTTATCTTTTTAATTGTATTTTACTTATGTTAAACATAAACTTAATATACATTTTACGTAGAATTGTATTATAATTAAACGCTTATATTTAGTTACAAAATTAGAATTTAAATTAGAATAAAATTCTTAAGTATATAATTAATATATACTAGACGCAAGCGTTGTATACGCTATACTTATTATAATAATACTCTAGAGAAAACAATTTTTTTGCGTTTGTTATATTAGAATTGTTGTAATATATTCTAAGATTAACAAACTAAATTGCGACAATATTTATGCTAAATATATACTAAGATGCTAAAAGCAATAAAATTAAAAAATATATTAAATTTATATTATATATTTGTTAATAAAGTTAAAAATATATACTAGATTGCTATAGATATTTAGAAAAGATAAAGATAAAAGACACAATAATTGCACTTTAATTTTGCAAAATATGTTAGAGACTTAACGCGCAACTTGCGCTTAAATCTTATATAATCTTAATATATGCTATAGCAATACTAGAATTATATTTGAATTGCATATTGTATAAGCGCGTCGAAATTGTGCACTTAAAATTAAGCTAATAGTTTTTGTTTTACTTGTTGTTAACTATATTAAGTACAAATCTAGCTTATTTTGAATTTTAGAAATCGAACAAAATTACAAATACATAATAGAATAGAAAGATCAACTTATATATTTAGTATATATTAGATATATACAACGTATCTTTGACGCGTCTTTATATAAGAGAATTAAGCTTTTCTTTCTTAAGCGTTGTATATATCTAGCATATATTAAACTTAAAAAGCGCAATTTATTTCTTTACTTTCAATTTTTTGGTTTTGTTAAGCTTAACCTATATTAAATATAGACTCAATATAAACAAAGCTCTTCTTAAGTAAGAATTTCTATTCAAGATAAACTTGTCTTAAGTAAGAAATCTATATCTAGATTAAGTTATAATTCAATAAATGCAATATATATTAAGTTAATATTAATATCTTTTTTTTTAATTCTTTAAGTACAAAAGTTATACCTTAATCTTTTTATTAAGAAACAAGCTTTTTTAATATATTAAAAACAAACATAACAAAATATATTAATAAAAATTTACTAAAATATTCTATATTAATCTTGTTTTTATTAAGACAAGTTTTACGAACTTAGAGTTAATTAAGTTAAACGTTTTATTATTATATTAAAATAAATTAGCTTTTAGACGTTAATATTATACAATATATAAAATAGCACTCTTATAAAAAGATATCTTGTATACTATTTATATTAACAATAAGTACATTATATTACTAATCGATAATAACTCTTTTAATAACTTAAGACTAAAGTATCTTATAAGATAGTCTAACATTATTGTATTTGTGCGCGACATTAAAGATAACAATTATTTAATTAACAATTATTTTCTACTCTTAATATGTCTTTAAGACAAAATAGACAACAAGATAATTATTGCTTACTTTTATTAAAAAGTTTATATTATAAAAACTCTAAAAACAAAGTTGCTACTTAAAATAGATATTATTGATCTCGAACATATAATTGTTAATGCAAACAAGCAAAAACTAATTATTAAAAATTGTTAAAATCTAAAGACAAAGTTAAAAATAAAGTTAAAAAACAATATTCGAGTAAAACAAGTTGTTAAGATTGAAAAAAGTCTTGTAATTATTATCTATTTTGTTCTCGAAGTTCTATTAATAGTATAAGATAAAATTTTATTTAATAAAAACTATCTCTTTAAATCAATCTTGCTTAACCATCCGCATTTCGGAAACGTAACTCTAGCAGATCTAGAAGACATTTTTTCGAGACTTTTGTTCAAGCAGATCCGGCAGATCCAGCAGATCTACTAGTCTAAAAAAGACAATATAAGAGCTTACTAAGCAATATAAATTACAAAAAATACAAGAGTATT
>JAABUQ010011992.1_pt1 | contig 10899 bp, 10 predicted proteins | sample 5560001 | NCBI WGS metagenome assembly JAABUQ01 (sample SAMN10711888, study PRJNA513371) | rock metagenome | isolation source: Antarctica rocks | place: Antarctica: Victoria Land, Finger Mt nord | collected 2015-12-18
ATTGTCTGTTCAGCGTGGTTCGCGGGGCTGATCCTGCCAACAATCAACGACAGATGAGGACACGGTTGGAGAAGCGGTTTCCGCCACGATCTTCAGCACTTGGCTGGTGTAGTTCCCACGTCTCGGGCACGCACCGCAAATCCAGGCGCACCGCTAATTTCCATGAGACACCATTGGAAGCAGGCGCTAGGCTGACGCCGGGTTCTGGTTGAACAAAATCCGCCGCTCATCGTCGGTTGGCGGCGCGGACCGGCGCAGCTCCCGGCCCAGGTCCACGCCCGCCTGCACCGCCGGCCGCTCCTTGATTGCCCGGCGCCAGCGCGCAACGTTGGGCAGTTCTTCCAGCGACTGCCCAAGCGGCTTGGCGATCAGCACCCAGGGCCAGCACGCCATGTCCGCCACCGAGTACTCGCCCAAGATAAACTCGCGCCCCTCCAACCGCCGGTCCAGCACACCAAGGCAGCGCCTGTACTCATCGGCATAGCGCTGCTTCGAATACGGATGCTCGCCCATCGCGTAGTTCACGAAATGGCTGAGCTGCCCCGCCATCGGCCCAAGGTTGCCCACCTGCCAGAACAGCCACTCAAGTGCCTCTTTCTTGCCCCGCTCGTCCGTTGGCATGAACCGCCCGGCACGTTCAGCCAAATGCAGCAGGATGGCACCGGACTCGAACACCGGCACCGGCGCATTTTCGGCGCTATGGTCCACGATCGCCGGCATGCGGTTGTTGGGGCTGATGGCCAGGAAATCCGGCTTGAACTGGTCACCGCGGCCGATGTTCACGGGGATCATCCGGTACTCCAGGCCGCACTCCTCCAGCATGATCGAAACCTTCCAGCCGTTCGGCGTCGGCCAGTAGTAGAAGTCGATCATCGCGCCCCACCCGCCACGCTGCCCAGCGCCCCATCCGCCCGCAACGCCGCCAACTCCGCCGCCGTGTAGCCCAGCTCGGCCAAAACCTCGTCGGTGTGCTCGCCCAAACCCGGCGCCGGCCGCAGCGCCGGCTCCGGCGTGGCGGAGAACCGCGCCGCGCCCGGCGCAGCGCGCAGCCGGCCCGCCGCCGGGTGCTCCGTCTCCACGACGATGCCGTTCTCCAACACTTGCGGGTGCTGGATCATGGCCGTGCGGGTCAGCACCGGCGCACAGGGCAGCCCCTCGCGCGTCAGCCGGTCGAGCCAATGCTCCGCCGTGCCGCCGCGCAGCGCCTCCTGGGTCAGCGCCAGCCGCTCGTTGATATGGCGCTGCCGCAGTTCCGGGGTGCGGAACCGCTCGTCGTCCAGCCACTCCGGCCGGTCCAATGCACGGGTGAGCGCCGCCCACTCCCGGTCCGACTGCACGGCCACGCTGATGGCGTCGTCCGCCGTCTCGTAGATCAGGTCGGCAAAGCTCGCCGCCGCCTGTTGCGGGAAGTGCTCATCGACAAAAGTCTGGCTGCCCATGTCCGACCCCCACAGGAACGCGACCACGGCGCCGAGCATCGACAGCCGGACGTGCTGGCCCTCCCCGGTGCGCGTCCGGGCCAGCAGCGCCGCCGTGATCGCCTGCGCCGAGACGTAGCCGGTCAGTTTGTCCGGCAAGATGGTCCGCACCAGCCGCGGCCGTTCCTCGTCCGACCCCGCCTGCACCGTCGCCAGGCCAGAGACCGCCTGCACCAATGGGTCATACGTCGGCTTGCCGGCATACGGCCCGCGCTCGCCGAAGCCGCTGATCGAGACATAGACCACCTGGGGCGACACCGCGCGGACCGCCGCCTCGCCGATGCCGATGCGCTCGGCCACGCCGGGGCGGAAGTTCTGGATGAACACGTCGGCACCCGCGGCGAGCCGCAGCAGTGCCGCCAGGCCGCCGGGCCGCTTCAGGTCCAGCACGACCGAACGCTTGTTGCGGTTGTTGTTCAGGAACGAGGCCGAGAACCCGCCCCGGCGGTTGGCGGCGGCGCGGGTGTGGTCGCCGCCCGGCGCCTCCACCTTGATCACGTCGGCGCCCTGGTCGGCCAGCAGCATGGTCCCCAGCGGACCCGAGATCATCGAGGTCATGTCGATGATCCGGGTGCCCTGCAACGGTCCCGTCATGGTGGCGCCTTGCGTCATCGGCTGGCCTCCTGGCCCGGCAGGCCCGCGAGGAACGGCCCCAACGGGTCCGCCCACGCCTCCGCATGGAAGATCGTCGCGTGGCCCCAGCCGCCGGGCAGCAGCACGAAGCGGGCCGATGGCAGGTGCTGCACCGTGTCGCGCGCGACGGCGAGCTGTGCCGGGTTCACCTGGTCGTCGGCGAAGTTGACGGCCAGCATCGGCGCCTTGATCCGGCCCAAGCCGGGGCCTGGGTCGAAGTCGCCGGAGCTCTCGTAGTCGTACAGGGCGTCGCCGGCGTCGCGCCCGCGGTACTGCGCAATCAGCTCGTCGTCGTAGGCCAGCGTCCTGGCCCGGTCCGGCCCCGCCGCCTGCAACGTCTCGGGCGTGCCGACCATCAGTGCGAACATCAAGGCGGCCGTCCGCATCCAAGCCGTCGGCGGATGCGCCGCGTCGTAGTCGCCGCCGTGCCAATCCGGGTCGCCGCGCACCGCCCCGGCGATGACCTGCCGCCACATCAGGTTGCGCCCGCTGACCTGCATCGGCATGCAGGCGACCGGCATCAGCGCGTCCATCGCGTCCGGGAACCGCTCGCCCCACAGCCAGGTCTGCATGCCGCCCTGCGAGATGCCGGCGACGAGCTGCACATGGTCGATCCCCATGCCGGCCAGCATGGCGTGCTGCGCCTCGACCTGGTCGATGTAGCCATAGTGCGGAAAGCGCCCGCGCAGCCCGTCGGACGGCTTGGTCGAGCCGCCGAAGCCGATGCCGTCGGGCAGCACGACGTAGTGGCGCTGTACGTCCAGCGGCTGGCCCGGCTGGAACAAGTAGTTGGCGAGGTTTGGCGCCAGGAAGGTCTTGCCGGTGCCGGTCGTCGCGTGCAGCAGCAGGACTGCGTTGGTGATCTTGCCGGCAGCGTCGCGCCGCGGCGTGCCGAGCGCGGTGTAGTGCAGCCGCAGCAGCGGCAGGCGCCCGCCGCCCTGGAACGCGAAGTCGGGCACGTCGACATCGCCCTCGGCCTGCGCCATCGCCAACGGCGCCGGAGCGGCCTGCGCGGTCGGCGCTGCGGCCGGCGGCGCTCCGAGCGCCAGCGCTGCGAGCACGAAGGCAACCGTATTTCCCCTGGCCATGCGGCCTTACCCCTATCGTCGTTGATCCCGTTCGCGTCCACAGGCGCCGGGCCGCTGCGCCCAGCCACCCTTGACCGGGTTTATTCGCAGACCCTACCCTGCCCATCCAGCCTAAAAAGATGTCCTCCCCCCTATCGGGAAAGCAGCAATGGCGTCACAGCGGTTTCGCATAGCGGTCGTCGGCGGCGGCATCGGCGGCCTGACGCTCGCCCTGGCGCTCCGGCAACGCGGGCTGGAAGCGGCGGTTTTCGAGCAGGCCCCGGAGTTGGCCGAGATCGGCGCGGCAGTGGCGCTGTCGGCCAATTCGACGCGGGAGCTGCGCCGCCTTGGCGTGCTCGACCAGGTTGCCGCCGTGTCCACCGAGCCGACCGAGCTGATCTACCGAAGCTGGCAGGACGGAAGCCGCATCGCCGCCCATCCGGTCCGGCACGGCCTGCGCTACCAGGAGCGGTTCGGCGCACCCTATTTCGGCATCCACCGCGCCGACCTGCAACGCATCCTGCACGGCGCGCTCGGCGGCGAGGGGCTGCACTTGGGGCACCGGCTGCGGAGCCTCGCCGACGAGGGCGACGGCATCACGCTCAAATTCGCCAACGGCCAGTCCACGCAGGCGGACCTCGTGGTGGGGGCGGACGGCGTGCGCTCGGCCATCCGCGAGTGGGTCGCCGGCGGCGAGGGCACGACCTACTCCGGGACCAGCGCCTTCCGCGGCATCGTGCCGGCCGGGCAGTTGCCGGCGCTGCCGGACCCGCAGGCCATCCAGTTCTGGATGGGTCCGAACGCGCACCTGCTGCACTACGCGATCGGCGGCGAGGGCCAGGATGTCAACTACTTCGCGGTGATCGAGGGTCCGCAAGCCTGGCCCGGCGCCGGGTCGATGTGCGACATCGGGCCGGACGAGGCGCTCGACGCCTTCAAGGGCTGGCACCCGGCCGTCACCGAGATGATCGGCGCCGTGCCGCACCATAAGTTGTGGGGCCTGTTCGTCGTGCGGCCTTTGCTGCACTGGCACCGCGGCCGTGCCGTCCTGCTGGGGGACAGCGCGCATGCGATGGTGCCGCACCACGGCCAGGGCGCCAACACTACGATCGAGGACGCCATCACCTTGGCCGAGCTGCTGGCCGGCAAAGCGGCGGATGGCCTTGCGGCGGTGCTGGGCCAGTACCAGGCGCTGCGCCGGGCGCGTACGCGGAAAATCGAGCGCAGCTCATGGGCGACGAACGCGGTCCTGCACCTTCCGGATGGCCCCGCCTTGCAGCCCCGGAACGAGAAGGTCGCACGCTTCCCCGAGGACTTTGCCTGGATCCACGAGTTCGACGCGCTGCAATCGGCGCGCGGCGCGAAGCAGCTTGCCGATGGGGAGATAGCCGCATGACAAAGGAAGCAGCCGTGCATCGGGACGACACCGAGGCGGTGTTCGCCGCCATCGTCGAGAAACACGCCAAGGTGAAACCGGCCAAGGTCACCAGGGACCAGCGGTTCCAGGCTGACCTTGGCATCGACTCGCTCACGATGATCGACGTGGCGGTCGCGGCGGAGGATGCGTTCGGGGTTCGGATCGCCGAGGACGACCTGGAAACCCTCGCGACGGTGGGCGACGCCGTGGACTACATCCAGCGCGCCAAGGACCTCGGCCCCCCGCTCTGATTGCCGGGACGAGGCTGCCGACCGGCAGCGAATGCCTATGCCCCAAGGCGGACTGACCCGGTGCGGACGGGCGTTTGATGTGGAATGCATGTTGCAGGACGCATGGACGCGCAGTTCCGCGCAGGAGAGGCCCCTGATGTCATCTGTAAGCTCGCTTGGAGGCGACACTTTCCAACGCTGGCAAATGCTCAAAGAGAGCCGTGCCGGCCAAACCGCCGATAGCGGCGCTGCAAACCGTTCGCGCCCGTCGCGCGGCCCGCCACCCGCCGCGTCGGACCCGTCCGCGGCGGGCTCTGTCGACGCGAGCGGCAACCCAACCGCAGCAGGCGGGATCAGCAGCGCGTCCGCCAAGGTGATTTCCGACTTGAAGGCGTTGTTTATTGACCTGCAATCGGGCGCGTCGGCTACGACGGGCGCGATCGGCGCCACTGCTGCGAGCGCCGCCACTGCGGCGGCTTCGACGGCGGTAGCCGCCGGGGCGACGACGTCCACGGACGTGGCCACGGCGCCAGCAGCCGCCGCGGCGGGGACAAGTAGCGCGACGCCAGTACAATTCGACCCGAAAACGTCCGCCGGCGGCCCTGGCAAGGTGGATGGCCACCACGGCGCCCACCGGACGCAGTCGGCGTCGTCCAGCGCCGACGCCGCGGCCAGCGCCACAGCTACGGCTGGCCAGCCTGCGGCAAAACCAGCAGGCGGGATATTGAGCCAGCTCGTGGGAGCGCTCAAAGCCTACGCCGCATCATCCAACGACAACTCAGCCGTGGCCATCACCACCAGCCTCAAAGCCTGACGAGCGGCCAGCCGGGTAAAACACCCGTTCGGCGGCCCATCGTGGCCGCGCGTTCGTGTCCAACCCAGATTTTCACCCTGGACCGCATCCCGAGCCGCATCATCATCCATTTGCGGCGCACCCTTCGCTCTCGTCGCTACGCCTGCGGAAAGGCATCCGATTCTGGTTGCAACCCCATGCCCCGCCGTCATTCATAGCTGCCCGTCCGGGATTGGAAACCGTCGCTAGAAGGCGAGAGCAGAAGGATAAAACAATTGAGCGTCGCCCTCCCACAACCGCGCCGGCGCGGCTTGCAGTCGCTTGCGCCAATGTTCGTCGACCTGTTCGAACGCTACATGCCCGACCCCTTCGTATTGGCGATCGGGCTCACGGCGCTCACCGCCCTCCTGGCGCTGGTGATCGCGCCCAAGGGATCGCCGGCGCTGATCGTCATGTCGTGGTACACGGGAATCTTCGCGATCCTCGGCTTCGCGTTCCAGATGATCCTCATCCTCGCGACCGGCCACGCGCTCGCCCACGCCCCGGTGGTCGCGCGCCTGCTGCGCCGCCTGGTGTCGTTGGCGCGCACCCCCAACCAAGCCGTGGTGCTCACCTTCCTGGTCGCCGCGGCGGCGTCCCTGCTGAACTGGGGCTTCGGCCTGGTGATCGGCGCGATCCTGGCCCGCGAGGTGGCGCGGCAGGTCCGCGTGGACTTCGGCTGGCTGGTCGCCGCCGCCTATTCCGGTTTCGCGGTCTGGGCCAGCGGCATCTCCAGCTCGATCGCGCTCACCCAGGCCACCCACGGCAACGCGCTCAACATCGTCGAGAGGATCACCGGCCAGTCGCTGCCCCTGGCCGACACGGTGTTCGCCCCCTTCAACTGGCTGCCGACCCTGCTGATCGTGCTGATCATGCCGGTCGTGTTCGTCGCCATCCGCCCGGCCGACGACGACATGGCGGTGTTCGTGCCCGAGCCGGAAGCGCCCCCGGCCGCCCCCGACCCGTCCAACTCCATCGCCCGGCGCATGGACCGCTCGCCCATCGGCAGCCTGTTCCTGCTGGCGGCCGGGCTTGCCGTGGTGCTCGTGCTCTGGCTGCAGGGGACGCTCGCGTTCGACGTCAACATGATCATCCTGATCTTCCTGATCGGCGGCATCGCGCTGCACGGCACGCCGGTCGCCTACGGCGAGGCCATGCGCAACGCCGCCAAGCAGACCGGCGGCATGATGCTGCAATACCCGTTCTACGGCGGCATCATGGGCATCATGTCCGGCACCGGCCTCGCCGACACGATCTCGAAAGCGTTCGTCGCGATCTCCAGCGCGCACACCCTGCCGTTCTGGAGCTATGTGTGTTCGCTGATCATCACCTTCTTCGTGCCGAGCGGCGGCGGGCACTGGGCGGTGCAGGGGCCGTTCGTGGTGCCGGCGGCGGCCACCTTGCACGCCTCGATGGCCGGCTCCTCGATGGCGGTGGCGATGGGCGAGCAGGTCGCCAACATGCTGCAACCGTTCTGGGCGCTGCCGGTGGTGGCGATGGCCGGCATCGGCATCCAGCGCGTGATGGGCTACACGGTGGTGACATTCGCCGTCACCGGGCTGATCTACGCGCTCTCGCTGCTGGTTTTGGTCTGACCCAGGGCGCTGGGCAAGTCACGGGAAAATCGTCAGCACGCCGCTGCCGAACATGCTCGTGACCTTGGCCGATAGCTGCGTGCCGAACGCCTCGGTGCAGGCGCGCAGGAAATGGGCATGCCAGCCCAGGCCGACGAAGAACAGCTTGTGGTGCGCGTACAGGAACGGCGCCACGCGCGGCACGCTGCCGCAGAACAGGCTGACGGCCTGGGTGACGCCGGGCCAGTGCGGCTGCATGTAGTCGTCGAGGATGATCACCCCGCCCGGCGCCAGGCAGTCCTGCGCGGTCCGCAAATCCGCCAACGTGTGCTCGGCCGTGTGGCAGCCGTCCACGGAGAACAGCCGGAACGGCCCGCGGTCGCGCGTCAGCTCCACCTTCTGCAGCAGGGTCAACGCGCTGCTGTCGGCTTTGACATAGGCGTAGTCGACATCGGTGCGCCCGTACGCCGAGACGTTCTGCATCAGCTTTTCGAGGCTGCCGACGCCCGCGCCGTCGAGGTTCTTGCTCTGGTCGTCGAACACGTCGAGCGCCGTCACCTTGCCGCCGGGCGCCAGCAGGCTCGCGAGCGCCAGCAGGAACTTGCCGTGGAAGACGCCGATCTCCGCCACGTGGCCCGTAATGCCGGCCTCGCGCTGCAAGGCGTCGATCAGTTTCAGGTAGATGCGCTGGGGGTCGAGCACCCAGCCCTCGACGTGGGGGAAACCCTCCGACCAGTAGGCGTCGATTGCATCCAAAAGCCTTCTCCTTCGACCTGATGCGGCTTAGCCCAAACGGCGCGCCCCGACTATGGTAGCCAACTATGGTAGCCAAACCCGACTCAGTGTGGAGCGCCAGCCGTTGCCCGACCCCGACCCGATCCAGACGAGTCCCGCCGGCGAGGCCGTTCTGGCGGCGCTGGAAGGCCGGCGCAGCATACGCGCCTTCCTGCCGGACCCGGTGCCGCCCGCAACCGTCCGCCGCATCCTGACGGCAGCGGCGCGTGCGCCCAGCGGCTCCAATACCCAACCCTGGCAGGTCCACGTCGTCACCGGCGCGTCCAAGGCGGCGCTTGAGGCGGAGCTGCTGGCGGCGCACCAGGCGGGGGGCGCCGGGCATGTCGCGGAGTACGCCTACTACCCCGAGAAATGGCGCGAACCCTATCTGGCGCGTCGGCGCAAGGTCGGATGGGACCTGTACGGCGCCCTGGGGATCGGCCGCGCCGACGCCGCGCGCATGACGGCGCAGATGGGCCGCAACTACGTGTTCTTCGGCGCGCCCGTGGGCCTGGTGTTCAGCATCGACCGTGACCTTGGCCGCGGCAGTTGGCTCGACTACGGCTTCTTCTTGCAAGGGATCGCGACCGCGGCCCGCGCTTACGGGCTGGACACCTGCGCCCAGGCCGCCTTCATCCAGTACCACGCGGTCCTGCAACGGCGCCTGGACATCCCTGCGGAGCAGACGGTGGTGTGCGGCATGGCCCTCGGCCGCGCCGATCCCGACGCGCCGGAGAACGCCTTCGCCACCGAACGCGCGCCCGTCGACGCATGGCTGCGCATCCATGACTGAACCCTGGGGACACGGCGCAATGACGCAGGCCGCCACCGCGGGGACCCTGCTAGTCGACACTGTGCTCCGCACCATCCAGGTTGCCACCACTGGGCTGACCGCGCCCCGGCACGGCAAAATGTCGAAATGCCCTCGCCACACAGCCCATCCGGCGTCTAGGCTCCCCGCCAAATAAACCGGGGAGGACCGCTGCCATGTCGGCTACAACGACGGCCACGCCAAAGCTCAAGTCGATCCAGCGCACGGCGCTCGCCATGCTGGTGGTGGCGGGCGCGGTCAACTACATCGACCGCGCCACCCTGGCAGTGGCCAACCCGCTCATCCGCGAGGAGCTGGGCCTTTCCATCTCGCAGATGGGCTACCTGCTGTCCGCGTTCCTGTGGTCGTACGCCTTCTCCCAGCTTCCGACCGGCGCCATGGTGGACAAGCTCGGGCCGCGGCGGCTGCTGACGGCCGGCCTCGCGCTGTGGTCGCTGGCCCAGCTCCTGGGCGGGCTGGTCCACAGCTTCAACCAGTTCTTTGCCGCCCGGCTGCTGCTCGGCGTGGGCGAGGCGCCGCAGTTCCCGACCGGGGCGCGGGTCGTGCGCGACTGGTTCAACCCTAGGGACCGCGGCCTGGCGACCGGCGTCTTCAACTGCGCCTCCACCCTCGGCACCGCCATCGCCCTGCCGCTGCTCACCTTCCTGATGCTGACGTTCGGCTGGCGCGCGACCTTCGTCATCATGGGGGTGGCGGGCCTGCTGGTGGCCGTGGTCTGGTTCGCGCTCTACCGCGACCCCAAGAGCGTGGCGCTGACCGCGGAGGAGACCGCCTACCGCACCGAGGGCGACCCGCCGGGCCAGCGCACCGAGGTGACCTTCCGCGAGTGGAAGCTGCTGTTCCGCTTCCGGACGACGTGGGGCATGATCCTCGGCTACTTCGGCTGCATCTACCTCACCTGGATCTATGCGGCGTGGCTGCCGGGCTACCTTGAGATCGAGCGGCACATGAGCGTGAAGGCCACCGGCATCGCCGCCGCCATCCCGTTCGCCTGCGGCGTGGTCGGCGGCGTGCTGGGCGGCTACCTGGCCGACGTGCTGGTCCGCCGCGGCGTCTCGCCGGTCAACAGCCGCAAGTACCCGGCGGCCATCGCATTGCTGGGCACCTCCGCCTGCACGGTGGCGGCGGCCTACGTCACCAGCAACACGCTCGCGGTCGTGTTCATCTCGGCGTCGCTGTTCTTGGTCTATGTCACCAGCACCTGCGCCTGGGCGCTGAGTTCGGTGGCGGCGCCGACCAACTGCACGGCGTCGATCGGCGCGATGCAGAACTTCGGCGGCTACCTCGGCGGCGCGTTGGCGCCGACCGTGACCGGGTTGATCGTGCAGTCGACGGGATCGTTCGTGCTGGCGCTGGTGGTGGGCGCGGCCATCGGGGTGGTCTCGGCGGCGTCGTACTTGTTCGTCGTCCACGACCCGATCACCACAGCCGGCATGGACCAGCTCTCGGAGCCGGCCGCGCGCGGCGCAGTCCGCCCGGCCTGACCGCCCGGCCTGACATGGCGTGGGGCGCAGGGTTGCGCGCTCCGCGCCAGCGCCGCATCTAGGCCGTGTGCCCGCCATCCTGAAGACCCTCCTGCTGCTGTTCACCGTCCTGTTCCTGTTGCCTTTGGCCATCTCCGCGGTCCGCTACCGCCTGGTCGGCACCGGCGAGGGGTGGCGGACCGCGGACCGCTCCAGCGCCGGGCTGCTGCCCCCGGCCAAGGCGCACCCGGCGGCGGCCGTGCGCATCTTCGCCGCGCCGACCGTGAGCTGGCGCGGCATCTTCGCGTCGCACTGCTGGATCGTGTTCAAGGCAGCGGACGACAGCGCCTACACCCGCTACGACTACACCGCCTGGGGCGACCCGATCCGGGTGAACGGCTTCGAGGCGGACGGGCGCTGGTTCGGCCAGGTGCCGCTGCTGGTCTTTGCCGCCGACGGCGACGCGGCCACGGCGCTGATCCCGCGCATGCAGGCGGCGATCAAGGCGTATGCGTTCCGCAACCAGGGCGACTACCGCGCCTGGCCCGGCCCGAACTCCAACACCTTCGTCACCGCCGTGATGGACGCGGTGCCGGAGA
>JAABUQ010011993.1_pt1 | contig 10899 bp, 7 predicted proteins | sample 5560001 | NCBI WGS metagenome assembly JAABUQ01 (sample SAMN10711888, study PRJNA513371) | rock metagenome | isolation source: Antarctica rocks | place: Antarctica: Victoria Land, Finger Mt nord | collected 2015-12-18
CGTGGCCGCGCCCCGCATCAGCGGCACGGTGCAGCTTGCAGGGGGTGAGTTGCAGGATTTCGGACAGGGCGTGCACATCACCGATATCGCCGCCAGCCTGCGGGCGGAGGGCGACACGGTGCGGATCGCGAGCTTCACCGGCAAGGCCGGGCCGGGCACGGTTGCGGCATCCGGCAGCATCGGCGTGCTGGCGCCGGGGCTGCCGGTCGACCTCACGGTGACGATGCGCAACGCCCGGCCGCTGGCGTCCGACCGGCTGACCGCCACTCTCGACGCCGACCTCACCGTGCGCGGCCAGGCTATGTCTCAGGCGGGGGGCGCACCGCAGGCAGGGGGTGGGTTGCAGGCGGGCGGGCGCATCTTGATACGCAATGCCGAGATACGCATCCCCGAGCGCCTGCCCGCCACGGTTGCCGTGCTGGACGTGCGCCGCCCCGGCCAGCGCCCGCCTGCGCCGGCCGGGGCGGCGAGCGCCATCGGCCTCGACCTCACCATCAACGCGCCGCGGGCGATCTTCGTGCGTGGCCGCGGCCTGGACGCCGAACTTGGGGGGAACCTGCGGGTGCAAGGGTCGAGCACGGCGCCGCAAGTCGGCGGCAAGTTCGAGATGCGGCGCGGCGTCATCAGCGTGGCGGGCACCACGTTGACGTTCACCAAGGGCAACGTTGGCTTCGACGGCACCGGGGTCACGGGCAAGATCGACCCGACGCTCGACTTTGCGGCCGACAGCACGGCGGGGGCGGTGACGGCGACGCTCAACATCGGCGGCTACGCCAGCGCGCCGAAGGTCACTCTGTCGAGCGTGCCGGAGCTGCCGCAGGACGAGGTTCTGGCTTATCTGCTGTTCAAGCGCAGCGCCAAGGATTTGGGGCCGTTCCAGCTTGCGGAGATCGCCGCTTCGTTGGCGAGCCTGACCGGGGTAGGTGGCGGCGTGGCCAACCCGCTGGAGAGCATACGGAAGGGGCTGGGGCTGGACCGGCTGTCGGTCGGCAGCGGCGCGTCGGGGTCCACGCCCACGGTTGAGGCCGGGCGGTATGTGACGAGCGGGGTGTACGTCGGGGCGAAGCAGGGCACGACAGGGGCGCAGACGCAGGCGACGGTGCAGATCGACATTACCAAGGGGCTGAAGGTGGAGACGGACGTGGGGACGGGACAGGGGGGCAACTCGGTTGGGCTTACTTATCAGTTTGAGTATTGACGACATGTCAAGCAATTATGACCACACAGGTGCCGTAGTCTTTCTTGTAACAATGATCGTTGGCTTCTGCATAAGATGGCGCCGCGTCTCAAGGAGGCACCATGCCCACGATTTTTCGAACAGAGAAATACCGGTTCTTCTTTTTCAGCTTGGATCGAAACGGGCCGCCACACGTCCATGTGAAACATGGAGACAAGCTAGCTCAGTACTGGCTAGATCCGGTAGAGCTTGCACGGTCTGAGGGTTTCCGCGCTCATGAGCTGAACCAAGTTCGGGCGCTCGTAGTTGCACACCGGGTCGAGTTCAAAAGGAGATGGGATGAGCACTTCAGCCGCGAGGCCAGTGACGATCGACCTGGACCCGACCGCCGTCGAGGCGGAGGTGTCCGACGACGCGCTGCGCATCGTCCTGTCAGACGGGCGCGAGCTGTCTGCGCCGCTGGCCTGGTTTCCCAGGTTGCGGGACGCGACGCCGGAGCATCGGCGAAATTGGCGGCTGATCGGGCGGGGCCGTGGACTCCACTGGCCGGACTTGGACGAGGATGTCTCCGTCCGCGCCTTGCTCGGACAACCGACATAACGGTGTTCAATGCGAACGGGATCGGACGCCCCTAGTTCAAAGGGGGCCGCAATGATTGTACGTAGCCTTGTCTATGTCGCCCTTTGTTTGGGCATCTTCCTTGGACCGGCTGCCCACGCGCAGATTTCGGACAACGCCGTCCGCATCGGCGTGCTAACCGACGAAAGCGGGCCGTACGCCGACAGCGCCGGCGCCGGGTCGGTGCTGGCGGCGCGGATGGCGGCCGAGGACTTCGGCGGCGCCGTGCGCGGCAAGCCCATCGAGATCGTGCACGCCGACACCCTGAACAAACCCGACGTGGCCAGCGCCATCGCCCGCCGCTGGTTCGACGCCGACGGCGTGGACGCCATCATCGACCTGCCGGTCACGCCCATCGCGCTCGCGGTGCAGGAGATCGCCAAGCAGAAGAACCGCACCGTCATGATCACCGCCGCGGCGGCCAGCGAGTTCACTTCCAAGTTCTGCAGTCCGGTCAGCACCCATTGGGCCGACGACACCCATGCGCTCACCGCCGGCGCCGCCCGCGCGCTGCTGGCGGCCGGCGGCGACACCTGGTTCTTCATCACCGTCGACCAAGCGTTCGGCCTCGCGCTGGAGCGGGACGCCACGGCGATTGTGAAAGACGGCGGCGGGCGCGTGCTCGGCACCGTACGGCACCCGATCGGCAACGCCGACTACTCGTCATTGCTGCTGCAAGCGCAGGCGTCAGGCGCCAAGGTCATCGGCCTGGCGAGCGTCGGCGGCGACCTGGTGAACCTGTTGAAGCAAGCCAACGAGTTCGGGCTGGGCAACGGCGGCAAGCAGACCTTGGCCGGGTTCCTGACCTACATCCAGGACATCCACTCGCTCGGCCTGCCGGCGGCGCAGGGCTACACCTTCACCGAGGGGTTCTACTGGGACCAAAGCGACGCCGCCCGCGCCTTTGCCCGGCGGTTCTTCGCCGCGCGGAAGACGATGCCCAGCAAGGACCATGCAGCGATCTACGCCGCCGTCACCCACTACCTCCAAGCGGTCGACGCTGCCGGCACGGACGAGGCGGTGGCCGTGAACCGTGCCATGCGCGGGCGCCCGCTGGACTACTTCGGCAAGCCCGCCACGGTCCGCAGCGACGGCCGCGTGCTCTACGACGTGACGCTGTGGCGCGTGAAGGCGCCGGCCGAGAGCAAGCAGCCCTGGGATTATTATGCTCCGGTCCGCACCATCCCGGCAGCCGAAGCGTTCCTGCCCCTGAACAAAGAGGCCTGCGGCGGATGATCCCATGAAGTGCGCGACTGTTTGGGCCCTCGCCACACTGCTGCTCCCGGCGGCGGCGGCGGCGCAGAATCCGCATGCCCCGGCGGCTGCCGAGCATGAGGCAGGGGAACCAAACGCCGCGCCGCGCCCGCCGCCCGACCAGGGCGCGGACAAGACGACGGCCCATACCCTGGCCCTATCCGGCCGCACGCTGGCGTTCAACGCGACCGTCAGCACCCTGCGCCTCGCCAACCCGCTGGGCGCGCCGCAGGCCGACGTGGTCGTGACCGCGTTCCAGCTTGCCAGCGCGGCGCCCGGAACCCGGCCCGTGACCTTTGCGGTCAACGGCGGCCCCGGCGCGGCCTCGGCCTGGCTGAACCTGGGCGCCATCGGGCCGTGGCGCGTGCCGCTCGGCGCCGGCAGCCCCAGCGAACGCCCGGCGCTGGTGGACAACAACGAGACCTGGCTCGACTTCACTGACCTCGTGTTCATCGACCCCGTGACCACCGGCTACAGCCGCATCCTGGCCGGAGGCGACGACGCGCGCCGCCGCATGTTGTCGGTGAACGGCGACATCGACGAGCTCGCCACCGTTGCGCGCCGCTGGCTGGAGGCGAACGGGCGGCTGCAATCGCCGAAGTTCATCGTGGGCGAGAGCTACGGCGGCTTCCGCGGCCCGAAGCTGGCGCGGGCGCTGCTCGACGACCAGGGCGTGGGGATCAGGGGGCTGGTGCTGATTTCCCCGGTGCTGGACTTCAATGGGCGGGACGGCCCATACGACCCGATGCGCTGGGTCGGGCGGCTGCCCTCGATGGCCGCCGCCGCCCGCGGCGCCGCCGGCCAGGCCGAGATGCGGGACGCCGAGGCCTACGCCGCGACCGACTACCTGCTCGACCTCGTGCGCGGCGAGCGCGACCCGGCCGCGGTCGACCGGGTCAGCGCGCGGGTGGCGGCGCTGACCGGGCTTGATCCCGCATTGGTGCGGCGTCGCGCCGGCAAGGTCGACGTCGGCACCTTCGCGCGCGACCGCGAACCCGGCCGGGTCGCCAGCCCGTACGACGCCACGGTCTCGGCGGCGGACCCGTTCCCGGAGGCGGCGAACGACAACTCGCCCGACGCCGTCCTCGACGCGCTGCGCGGGCCGGTGACGAGCGCGATGCTGGACCTTTATGCGACGCGCCTCGATTGGAAGCCCGGCGGAGCGCCGGCGCGGCAGTACTACCTGCTGAACGAAGCCACCGCGCGCGAGTGGGACTACGGCCGCAGCAACGCCCGGCCAGAAGCGATGGGAGCAATGCGGCAGTTTTTGGCGCTCGACCCCGCCGCGCACGTGATGGTGGCGCATGGTCTCACCGACCTCGTCGCCCCGTATTTCGCCAGCAAGCTGCTGCTGGACCAGGTGCCGGACCAGGGACTCGGCGACCGGCTGCAACTTCGGGTCTATGGCGGCGGGCATATGTTCTACAGCCGGGACGCATCCCGTGCGGCGCTGCATGCTGACGCGGAGGCGCTGGTCCGCGCCGCCCTGTCCGCAGCGGGGCCAGGCAGCCCACTGCCGACGCCGGAGCCGCCGGGCGGGCCGGCCCTCCGCTAATCAGCAGCACAACCTTTCTGGGAGCAGTCCATGCAGGTCGCCGAACACGTCTTCATCGTCACCGGCGGCGCGTCCGGCCTGGGTGCTGCCACGGCCCGCATGGTGGCCGCGGCCGGCGGCCGGGTGGTGATTGCCGACATGAACCGCGCCGCCGGGGAAGCGATGGCGCAGGAGCTGGGCAGCGCCGCCCGCTTCGTGGCGGCCGACATCACGGACGAGAACTCGGCGCAGGCGGTGGTGGCCGAGGCGGAGGCGGCGTTCGGCGGCCTGCACGGCCTGGCGAACTGCGCCGGGATCGCGATCGGGGAGAAGGTGCTCGGCCGCGACGGGCCGCACGCGCTGGCGTCGTTCGCACGGGTCGTCGCGGTGAACCTGGTCGGCACGTTCAACATGATCCGGCTGGCGGCGGCGGCGATGGCCAAGGGTGCGCCCGGCGCCGATGGCGAGCGCGGGGTGATCGTCAACACGGCGTCGATCGCCGCGTTTGACGGGCAGATCGGCCAGGCGGCCTACGCGGCGTCGAAGGCCGGGGTGGCGGGCCTGACCCTGCCGGTCGCGCGCGAGCTGGCGCGCAGCGGCATCCGGGTCGTGACCATCGCGCCCGGCCTGTTCGCCACGCCGATGATGGCCGGGCTGCCGGACGACGTGCAGGCCAGCCTGGGCAGCTCGGTGCCGTTCCCCTCGCGGCTCGGCCGGCCGGAGGAGTTCGCGGCGATGGTGCGGGTGGTGTGCGAGAACCCGATGCTGAACGGCGAGGTCATTCGCCTTGACGGGGCGCTGCGGATGGCGCCGCGGTAGTGCTAGGCCGCAGCCCTAATGCCACTCCGGGCGAGTCAGCAGCTACTCCTCTTCGCCGAAGTCCACCTCGACCGCATCATCGCGCCGGGGGCGTGAGATGGTCCAACTGTGCGCGCCAACCGTAACCTCAATAGAATCGCCGTCGGGACCGGTCTTGTAGCGCAAACCGAAGTCCAGGAGTTCGCGCTCCCGGACTGCAATGCTTTCAACCGGGTCCTTGATGTAGCGCTTGACGAAAGTGGCGATCTCGACGCCCGACAGCTCGGAGAGGTGGGTCCAGACTTCGTCACCAAGGAATACGCGGCCCCCGTTGTTTTGGAATGCCTTAGTAATGGCTGTTAGCTTAGGATTCGGCGTTGGGTCCATCACCATAAGAATTGGAACATAGCCGGACGCCGCGCAGTCACGCGGAAAGGCAAGTTCCTCGGCAAAACGGCCCTGGCCTGACGCGGCGATCGTGATCCGATCCTTGAACTCGTACGCCAGTTTCACCCCATTGACTTCTACTATGCAGTCGACTTGTCGCTCCTTGGCCGGATCGTCTGCCCGCTTTACGGGTGACACCTTGGCGCTGGCAGGCCGCCCGCCTAGGGACTCCAACAACATGGGCTCGAACAGGTACCCAGTTTCTTGCGCCGATCGGTTGTCGATGTCGAAAATCCACTTTCGCCAAGTGAGCCACGATGCCAGGGCGTCCACCGGGACGGCGCCGTACTCAAGCAAACCGCGGCGCGCGACCTGTTCCATGGTCGGCAGCGGCTGCGTGCGCAAGATGACCTCGTACTTGCGCCGGTGGCGGTGCAGCTTCGTGATGCACCGGAATATGACCCTGAAGTTTTCCACCGACTCGCAGCACGCAAGGAAAAAGCCGCCGAAGTCGAACGGGCGCCCTTCGTCGCGCAGGAACCAGCCAAGCGGCACGGTGTAGTAGTCACCTGGTGGTATGTCGCGCGCCCATGGCGGAATCAGTGGATCGTGGCCCAGGTCGCGCAGGGCCACTGAAACGAGGCGGGCCATTTCCCGGTCGCTCATTGAGATCGGACCCAGGTCCCGGCCGTTCGCGGTAGTCGTGCGGTCATCAGGGCCCAGGCGGGCGTAAGCCTCGGTGCCAAACAGCGCTCCCTGCTGTGCCCGAGGGCGTTTTTGCGGAGCCATCATCATCCTTCCTTTGAGGTGCGTGACCGCCCTCAGGCGCGCATCGGTGGCTTGGAGGGCCGGTGACATCCCGGACGCTTCCGTCAGGCAGTAGCCGATCAGACCTGGGGCCACGCTCTTCCCGTTGCCCCCCACGTCGCTGCCCGCGGAATTGTGGGTGGACGCCATCCAGCGGCCTAGGACGCCCGCTGCCAACGGCGGGAAGGCGTTGCCGATCTGAGTGGCCACGGCCTGGAACTTCCCTTTGAAGTCGTGGCAGTCGGGGAAACCCTGGAGCCGCGCGCATTCCCGTAGGGACAACGGGCGGTCAAGGTCTGGGTGGACGAGTTCCCGTGGAAAGAACGAGGTAGTCGTCAGTGACGCATGGCCCTTGTCCAGGCGACGGATTCCAGCCGGTGCGCCGCCGCGCCTCTCGGTCGGCATTCCGTCTGCCACCCGGCGGAAAGCGCGGCTGCGGAAGCTCTCGGGCCAAATGTCCTCAGGCAGGTCCCGCAGCGACTGTCCCGGCTTCAGCAGCCGGATGCGCTCGGCGTCCCGCTCGAAATCGACAACAGCATGGGCGCGGGGGCCGGGCGGCGGCATGCGCATGCGCGCATCATAGTCCGTAACCGGAAACTCGGTCGCATAGGCCACCGCTTCCAGGTGCGAACGGGCAGGCGCAGGGAGCAGGCCCGCAATGGCGTCCCCGAGTGTGCTGTACCCCAAACCACGGCTGCCGCGGTGCTTCTTGCCGTCGAAGCTGTGGGTCGCACCAGGCAAGTGAAATCAATGCCGTGGCGGTTGCCAACAATGAGAACCCTTTTGCGCGCCTGGGGAACACCCCACCGCGCAAAATTCACCTTGTCCACGCGGAAGGAGTAGCCGAGTTCCGCGAACTTCCCTGCCAACCCGACAACGGCGTCGCCGCCGCCGCTGGTCAATATTCCTTCGACATTCTCAAACAGGAACCAGGACGGACGAAGGCGCGAGACGACGTCCAAGTAGGCGAAAACCAAGCGGTTCCGGGTGTCGCCGTGGTCACGTGCCCCAGCCGTGCTAAACCCTTGGCAGGGTGGGCCGCCTGCCACTGCGAACACGTTGTCCCCGCCTGTCCTGGCTTCCACCTCACGGATAATCCGTCCGGCCCCTACGCCGATGTCAACCTGAATTATGGCATCGGACACGTTCGCGCGGTAGGTGGCCACTGCGTCGCCATCCAGTTCAACGGCGAGGGCAGGGCAAAGGCCGGCGTCGGCAAGTCCCCGCGAAAGGCCGCCGGCACCGGCAAAGAGGGAAACCACGATCGGAATCGGCATTGCTTGAAACTAAGCCGGATTGGAACTTCCAAGTAGCGCCTGTTTGCCTGGCGGCCCGAGAAAGCATGCGGCACGCTGTTTCACCATGTCCAGGTCGGCCAGCTCGCATTCCCATATGACCAGCACGCGCCAACCCAACTTGACAAGACGGCGTTCATTGTCCTGGTCCCGCTCAGTGTTCCGGGCAAACTTCGGCACCCAGTATTCCTCTCTAGATTTAGGTACGTGCGCTTTTGGGCACCCGGCGTGCTGGTGCCAAAAGCAGCCGTGAACCTGGATCACTGCGCAGCGAGCAGGAAAACTAAGGTCAGGGCGGCCTGGCAGGTCTTTGCGGTGGAGGCGAAAGCGGTAGCCCGCATTGTGCAGCACTCGGCGAACGAGCATTTCGGGTGCCGTGTCCCACGACTTGTTGGCCTGCATCACCCGACGCCGCGCCTCCGGGACACCAGGCCATGGCCCCCTAACTCGCTTGTATGAGCTGTTTGCTGTCATAAGCCGGTAGTTGGGCGCGGGCAGACTGGGAAGAAGCTTGACTGTTCAACAAAAAATTTAGCTGTGCCTATTGCCGCCAGCGCTCAACAGACGGCGGTTGCAGCTTTCGAAAAAGGACTATGACAGTCACAACTATTGGTGGGTTTGCCGCAATCGCCACTTGCAAACAAGTTGGCGGATGGGGTGGGATTCGAACCCACGGAACGCTTGCACGCTCGGCGGTTTTCAAGACCGCTGCCTTAAACCGCTCGGCCACCCATCCTCGCCTGTGTCCCTACACGCGGGACCATGGGGGCGGCAAGTCCGGGCCGGGGTTTCCCCCCTGGCAACTTGCCAGTAGCCTGCATCGACATTTCTTTCGCAGGACGCAGCATGCCGCTTTCAAAAACCATGGCCGGGCTGACAGCAGTGGCGCTGGCCGGCGTGCCGGCCCGCGCCGAGCCGCCGCAGGACGCCAAAAGTATCGTCACAATCCAAGTCGAGAACGACTCCGCCTCGACGTTCAAAGGCACCTCCGACCAGTACTACACCAGCGGCCTCCGGCTCGGCTACACCTCGGGCACCAACGCGGTCCCGGATGTCCTGGCCGGGCTCGGCCACGCCGTATGGGGCGACGGGGTGCAGCGGATCAGCATCGACATCAACCAATCCCTCTTCACCCCCCGCAACACCCAGCTCAGCCGGCCCGACCCGCGCGACCGTCCCTACGCCGGCTACCTGAACGCGACGCTGGGCCTGTTGCAGGACACCGACGACACCAGGAGCCTGCTGGCCCTGACGCTCGGCGTGGTCGGGCCGTCGGCGCTGGGCCGGCAGGTGCAGAACGGCTTCCACAACCTCATCGGCGACACGCCGAACCAGGGCTGGTCCTCGCAGTTGAAGGACGAGCCGGCGGTCGAACTGCTGGCCGAACGGACGTTCCGCCTGCCGATCACGCGCTTTTACGGGTTGGAGACCGACGGGTTGCCGGAGCTGACGGCCGGGGTCGGCACCGTGCGGGACTATGTCCAGGCCGGGCTGAGCTTCCGGATCGGGCAGGGGCTGGAGAGCGACTTCGGCGCGCCGCGCATCCGGCCGGGAATGAGCGGGTCGGACGCCTACACCCCCAACCGCCCGTTCGCCTGGTACGTGTTCGCCGGCGCCGACGGCCAGCTCATCGGGCGCGACGTGTTCCTGGACGGCAACACCTTCCGCAACCATTCCCCGTCAGTCACCAAGAAGCCCTATCTCGGCGAGCTGGAATTCGGGCTCGCCGCCATGTTCTACGGTGTCCGTCTCACCTACACCCAGACCTGGCAGTCGGAGTCGTTCAAGGGGCAAAAAAGCGGCGCGTTCAACTTCGGCTCGCTGGCGCTCTCGGCCCGGTTCTAGCTGTCAGACGGCCGTCAACCGGCCGTCTCTGGCACCAGCTCGGACGCTGCGCCCTCGGCCGTGCCCGTTTCGGAGTCCGTCAGCATGCGCCAAGTGCCCTGCACCAGGATCTCGCAGGGACGGAACCGCGCCTTGTAGGCCATCTTGCGGCTTTCCGGCACCCAGTAGCCCAGATAAACATAGGGCAGGCCTTGGGCCTGGGCGCGCTGTATCAGCCACAAGATCGCGTAGGTGCCAAGCGATTGGCGCTCCAGCTCCGGAGCAAAGAAGCTGTAGACGGCCGAGAGCCCATCGCCGAGCCGGTCGGTGAGGCAGCCGCCGACCAGGCGGTCGCCGGCGCCACGGAACTCGGTGATGGTGGTCTCGATCGGCGTGTCCTCGATCATGGCGCGGTAGTCGTAGAAGCTCATCGTCGCCATGTCGCCGTCGCTGTGCCGGGCCTGCTGGTAGCGTTGGAAAAGCTGGAACTGCTCCGCCGTGGCCCGCGCCGGCACGTCGAAGCCCCGCACTCCCGCATTGGCCCGGCCGATGCGGCGCAGGCCACGGTCGGGCACGAACGTGGCGACCGGGATGCGTATCGGCACGCAGGCCTGGCAAGACGGGCAAACCGGGGCATAGGCGATGTTGTGGCTGCGGCGGAACCCGGCGCGGGACAGCCGGTCGTGCAGGTGGTCGGCATCCGGCCCGGTGATCTCGGTGACGACCTTGCGCTCCGTCCGCCCAGGAACGTAGGGGCAAGGAAGCGGTGCTGTCGTATAGAAGAACTGCGGTCGGCGCGGCGGCTTGTAGGTCATGCGTAAGGGGATCCCCGCTGCATGTTCCCGAAACCAGCGTCCGCCGTCAACGTACGACTGAGGATGCTGCTGCGCACCACGACCAAGCCGGACACCAGGTCGTGCAGCGTCCGGTGGCGGCTCGTGAGCAGCGCCGCCGCCAGCCAGACCACCCCGGCACCGAGCGTCAGCCACAACCCGACGGTGAACAGGACCGCCTGCAGCAGCGACGGCCGGCCCAAATCCTGGTCGCGGCGCACCGACAGGTCCATCAGGACCTGGCCCGGCGTGGCGCCGCGCCCGCTGGCCACGAACAGGACATGGTACAGCAACGGCACGACCGGCAGCAGCCCAAGCAGCGGAAAGCCCAGCCCAAAGGTCAGCAGCCCGAATCCGACCAGCAGGACCCAC
>JAABUQ010011995.1_pt1 | contig 10897 bp, 10 predicted proteins | sample 5560001 | NCBI WGS metagenome assembly JAABUQ01 (sample SAMN10711888, study PRJNA513371) | rock metagenome | isolation source: Antarctica rocks | place: Antarctica: Victoria Land, Finger Mt nord | collected 2015-12-18
TTCCCCCCCGCCCCCCCACCTCCCCCCCCCCCCGCGCGGCGGGGGCGCGGGGCGCCCCCCCCCCCCCGGTACGCACTCCGCCCGCATCCCTCGCTTCCCCTCTCCCTGCCCTCTCCCCTGAAGGGGTGAGGGAGAAATGTTGGCGGGAGGTCCGGCTGCCCGGCCTCCCGCTCCTCTCCGAACTTATTGGTGATCGAGCATCCCAAGGATGCGCTTCGCGATCACGTTGTTCTGGATTTCGCTGGAGCCGCCATAGATCGACACCGCCTTGCCCCACAGCCAAACCCGCGTCTGGTGTAGCTCCTCGGCGGTGAACCCCTCGCCTTCCCAGCCCAGACCCCTCATGCCCATGATCTCGACGCCGAGTTCGGCGCGATCCTGCGTCACGCGCGCGCCGACGTTTTTCATGATCGACGTCGCCGCGGACGGACCCTGGTTCGACTTCGCCTCCAACGCCGCGCGCCGAAGCGTCAGCGCAAAGGCGCGCGCGTCCATCGCGTGCCGGACCAACCGCATCCGAAGATCCGCGTCGTCGAGCCGCCCGTCCGCGTCGACGCCGCGATACTCCTTCGCGGTCTCGCTGATCGGTTTGCCCGCCATCATCCGCCCGGTGCTGCCGCCGCCCGACAGGCTGGACCGCTCATGCTGGAGCAGGCGGGTGCCGATCTCCCACCCCTGCCCCTCGCGCCCGACCAGATTCTCCTTGGGCACGCGCACGTTGGTGAAGAAGGTCTCGCAGAATGGCGAGAAGCCGGAGATAAGGTTGATCGGCTTAACCTCGACACCCTCCGCGTGCATATTGTCGAGCAACAGGAAGCTGATTCCGGCATGTTTCTGCGTTTTGTCGGTGCGGACCAGCATGAAGCATTTGTCCGCCCACTGCCCGCCGCTGGTCCAGGTCTTCTGACCGTTGACGATGTAGTGGTCACCTTTGTCTTCGGCGAAGCATTGCAGCGACGCGAGGTCCGACCCGGCACCCGGTTCCGAATAACCCTGGCACCAGCGCACCTCGCCCCGCGCGATCGCCGGGATGTGCTCCCGCTTTTGCGCTTCGCTACCGTATTCGAGCAGCGTCGGCCCGAACATCATCACACCCATGCCGCCAATCGGATTGTACGCGCCCGCCCGCGCCAGTTCTTCCCCCAGCACGCGCGCGTCCGTGGGGCTCAGCCCGCCGCCGCCATAGTCGACCGGCCAGGTCGGTACGCCCCAGCCCTTGCTGCCAATCGCTGCCCGCCAGGCGTGCTCGTCCGGCGTCTCGTTCGTCGGACCTTCCACGGCCGACATACCCGCATCCTTGCCGCGCAACGAAGCGGGAAAATTGACGTCAATCCATGCGCGCGCCTCGACACGAAATGCATCGGTTGGGTCGGCGGCGGGACGGTCGAGTTCGGCGACGGCGGCCATTCGGAACATCTCCGGTTCGAAGATCGGGTATGGCGCGCCTCATGCCACGGTTCACACCCGCCGCCAAGCCCGCGTGCTTTGCCTATGGTCGCTCGAAAAGCTTTCGTGCATGCGGCCCGGGATGTTCTCGCACCGCGCCATTCCGATCGTGCTCGCCGCGGTGTTGATCGATACGATCGGGTTCGGCATCGTCATGCCCGTGCTGCCGTCGCTGATTACTCGGTTGGGTCAGGTCGGTCTGCCCGAGGCGACGCGCATCGGTGGATGGATGCTCGCGACCTATTCGGTCGCGCAGTTTGTCGCAGGTCCCGTGCTGGGTCAATTGGGGGACCGGTATGGCCGCCGCCCTGTGCTGATCGCCTCCATGCTTACCTTCGCGTGCGATTACGCGGTGATGGCGTTCGCGCCGACGCTGGCGTGGCTGTTCGTCGGGCGCGCGGTCGCGGGCCTAACCGGTTCGGTCACCGGTCCGGCCGGCGCGGTGATCGCGGACGTGTCGCCGCCCGAGAAACGCGCGGCCACCTTCGGGCTGATAGGGGCCGCGTTCGGGGTCGGCTTCATCCTGGGGCCGGCGCTCGGCGGACTTGCCTCGTCTTGGGGCGTGCGCGCGCCGTTCATGGTCGCGGCGGCGCTCGCGGCGATCAATGCGGTGGTGATGCTGTTCCTGCTCCCGGAGACGCTTGCCTCCGAACATCGCCGCGCGTTCCACTGGCGCGACGCGACGGTGGTGGGCTCGTTCCGCCCCCTGTTCGCCATGGGGGCGAGCGCCGCGCCGCTGCTCGTCGCCAACTTCCTGTGGCAAGTCGGGGGGGTGGTTTATCCGGCGATATGGTCGTTCTGGGCGACGATCCGCTTCGGTTGGGACGCGCGCGCGATCGGCTGGTCGTTGACGTGGGTCGGTCTGTTGATGGCGCTGGTGCAGGTGACGCTCACCGCGCGGGTGATCGCTCGGCTCGGAGAACGGCGCGCGGCCATTCTCGGCTTGTCGGGCGGCGCGGCGTGCATGTTCGCCTATGCGTTCGCGACGGCGGGTTGGCAGGTGTACGCGTTCTTCCTTGTCGGCGCGCTCGCCGCGTTCGCGTGGCCGGCGATGAACGGCATCCTGTCGCGTTCGGTCGACGCGACCCGGCAGGGCGCGTTGCAGGGCGGGATCGGGGCGATGAACAGCGCCGCCAGCGTGATCGGCCCAGTGATCGCCACGCAATCGCTCGCCTTTGGGTCCGCGCGCGGCTTCGACGGTGGCGCCTTCATCGTCGCAGGCAGCCTGCTCGCCGCGTCCGCGCTGATCATCGCGACATTGGTCGCGCCATTACGTTTCGAAGTCCCCTCTCCCGCGCTGGAGCCTGCCGAATGATCAACCTTCACTATTGGCCCACCCCCAACGGCCACAAGATCACGATGTTCTTGGAGGAGGTCGGCCTCCCCTACGAAATCAAGCCGATCAACATCGGCGCGGGCGAACAGTTCGCGCCCGACTTCCTGGCGATCGCGCCCAACAACCGCATGCCCGCGATCGTCGACCATGACCCGACCGACGGCGGCGAGCCTGTAGCCGTGTTCGAGTCGGGCGCGATCCTGCTCTACCTCGCGCACAAGGCCGCGCGGTTCGGCGGCGCGACCCCGCGCGCGCATGTCGAGGTGATCCAGTGGCTGATGTGGCAGATGGGCGGGCTCGGCCCGATGCTGGGGCAGAACCACCATTTCAACCGCTACGCGCCCGACAAGATCGACTACGCGATCAACCGCTACGTCACTGAGACTAACCGGCTTTACGGCGTGCTCGACCGGCGGCTGGCGGAGCGCGCATTTATCGCTGGCGAGTATACGATCGCCGACATGGCCTGTTATCCCTGGATCGTGCCGCACGAGATCCAAGGCCAGACGCTCAGCGACTTTCCGAATCTGCAGCGCTGGTTCGAGGCGATCCGTACGCGCCCCGCGACCATCGCAGCCTATGCGAAGGGCAAGGAGGTCAGCGACGGTGCCACGCCGATGACCGACGAGCAGCGCCGCGTGTTGTTCGGCCAGACGTCGACGCCCGGCACGCCCGCGTGACGACGCTGGCGGAGGCGATCGCCGCGCTCGAGCCGTTGGAGGGTGCGAGCTGGCGCGGCGTAATCCCCGATAATTGGCTGCAGGGCCGCACCGCCTATGGCGGGTTCAGCACCGCGCTGGCGCTGCACGCGGCCAAGGCGTCGGATACCGACCTGCCACCGCTTCGCTCCGCGCAGGTGGCGTTCATCGGCCCGCTCTCGGGCGAGGTGATGGTGACCGCGCACCGTCTCCGCCGTGGCCGTACCGCCGCGTTCATCCAAACGGATGTCGAGAGCGAAGCGGGGCTGGGCCTGCGCGCGACATTCGTATTCATGGCCCCGCTCGAGTCGCGACTTGATCATCAAGCGGGGAGTGCTCCCAACTTCGCACTACCGGGTACGGAAACGCGCACCTATCGCGGGCTGCCCGCCGTGCCGTTCACGCAGAACTTCGAGTATGTCGACCAGCGCGGAGATGCGCGTGCCGCCGAATGGGTGCGCTGGACACGGCTCGCCGACCGCGCTGCGCTCGATCCGGAGGTGGAGCTGGTCGCGATCGCCGATGCGCTCCCGCCCGCCGCGCTCAAGCTGGTCGGGGAGCATGTCCCGCTCAGCAGCATGACTTGGCTGCTCAACGTACTCGCGCCGCCCGAGACGCGCGACGGCTGGTGGCTGCTACGCGCCGTGTCCGACTATGCGCGCGGCGGCGCGTCCAGTCAGGACATGGCGGTGTGGAACGCCGACCGCCGCCCGGTCGCGAGCCAGATGCAGAGCGTCGCCTTGTTCGCGTGAGCGCGACAGATTGCGACAAATCGTGCGAGCGGTGACACATGCTCGCGACAGCAGGAGTGCAGCTTTGGCCGACAGCAGAGCTAGTGGAGCAAACGATGAATAGCTGGATCAAAACGGCGGCGGTCGCGGCGGCGGTGCTGAGCGCACCGCTTGTGGCGCAGGAGACGCTGGGCAGCGCCGGGCGCGGCGGCGGCATGGCGATGCTGCGGATGGCGGATACGAACGGCGACGGCGTGATCACGCGCGACGAGATCGCCGCCGCCGCCGATGCCCGTTTCGCGCGCAGGGACCACAGTGGCGACGGCGCGCTCGACCGCACGGATCGTGCCATGCCGGTCGCGAACGGGGCACCGGGTGCTTCCGCTGCTCCCGCGCGCGCGCAGCGGAACGTCACGCGGGAGCAGTTCCGCGCGGGCGCGATGCGCCGGTTCGATCGGCTCGACACCAACCACGACGGCAAGATCGACGCGACCGAGCTGGCCGCTGCCGAAACGCTGATGCGCGCGCGCCGGGCGGCGAACGGCGAGATGCCCGCCACGCCACCGCCGCCCCAATGACCGACGCCGGCGTGTCCGCCATGCCGTCTCGGCCCGGCGACACGCCGCATATCCTGCTCGTCGACGACGAACGCTCGATCCGCGAACCGCTCGCGCATTACCTTGTCAAACAGGGCCTGCGCGTGACTCAAGCCGGTGACGCGGCGGCCGCGCGCACCCGCCTTGCCGCCTATGCCATCGACCTGATCGTGCTCGACATCATGATGCCCGGCGAGGACGGGTTGAGCCTGTGTCGGCACATCCGTGCTACCTCGGAACTGCCCGTCATCCTGCTCACCGCGCGCGCGGAGGAAACGGAACGCGTCGTCGGCCTCGAAATGGGCGCGGACGATTATGTCACCAAGCCGTTCTCTCCGCGCGAGCTGGCGGCGCGGATCAAGACGGTGCTGCGCCGTGCGGCGACCGGCGGCACGCGCCAGCACGCGCCCGAGGCGGCGTCCTATGGTTTCGCAGGCTGGGTGCTCAAATCGGGCGAGCGCACGCTGGTGGACCGTGAGGGCGTCTCCGTTCCGCTCTCCACCGGCGAATACAATTTGCTGCTCGCGCTGGTCACGCGCCCGCGCCAGGTGCTTACCCGCGACCAGCTGCTCGACCTCACCCAAGGCCGCGAGGCGGCGGCGTTCGATCGCGCGATCGACAACCAGGTCAGCCGCCTTCGCCGCAAGATCGAGACCGACGCCAAGATCCCGGCGCTGATCAAGACGGTGTGGGGCGGCGGCTACACACTCGCGGCGGAAGTGACGCGCTTGTGAACTGGCGACCGCGCAGCTTGACCGCGCAGATGCTGCTGCTGGTCGCGCTGGCGCTGTTCGCGGCGCAGGCGATCAACTTCGCGTGGCTGCTCCAGGAGCGCCGGTCGGTGCGGTTCGAACAAGCGGTCGGTCCGGCCGCCGCGCGGATCACCGACGCGCTGGAGCGAGAGGCGGCGGGGCGTCCGCTCCTGCCCGACCGGGGCCATGTACGCCGTTTAGGCGCGGACCCGATCGACCCCGCTCTGCCCCGCCGGACCGACATCGCCGAGGGACTATCTCGCGCGCTCGCCGAGGCGGGGGTGAAGGTCGGGCGCGTCGACACCGGCATTGGTCCGGTCGACCCGAAAGCGCCGTGGCTGCGCAGCGTGCCCCGGGCCGCGCGGGCGCGAATGAGACAGGAAATGTCCGAACTGCGCGTCGCGGTGGAGCAACCTGGGCGCGGCTGGCTGTATCAAGCGGAACCATGGCGTCGCCCCGACCGCGCGCTGATTATCCGGCTCATCATCCAGACGGTGATCCTCTACATCGTCGTGCTGCTGCCGGTACTGTTGGGGGCACGGCGGATCACCCTGCCGCTGCGCGCGCTGGCGCACGCCGCGCGCGCGTTCACGCCGGGCACGACGGATACGCCGCTCGTCGAGCAAGGTCCGCCCGACGTGCGCGCGGTGGTGAGCGCGTTCAACGCGCTGAGGCTGCGCGTCTCGGCGATGCTCGACGAGAAGGACCGGATGCTGGGCGCGATCGGGCACGACCTGCGCACACCGCTGGCGGCGTTGCGCGTCCGCGTCGAATCGGTGGAGGACGACACCGACCGCGCGCGGATGGTCGAGACGATCGCGGACATGAACCATACGCTCGACGACATCCTGTCGCTCGCCCGGCTCGGTCGCCCGAGCGAACCGGTGACGGAAGTGGACATCTCCGCGCTCGTCGACGCGGTTTGCGAGGACTTCCGCGATCTGGGCGCGGAGATCGCGTTCGAAGACGGCCCGCGCCTCCCCATGCCGCTGCGCCCCTCGCTGATCCGTCGCGCGGTCCGCAACCTGCTGGAGAACGCGATCAAATACGGCGGCGCGACGGAGGTAAGCGTCCGCGACAGGGGGGCGGCGGTCGAGATTGTCGTCGCCGACCGCGGCCCGGGCATCCCGGAAGCGCGGTTGGCGGAAGTATTTGAACCGTTCACGCGCCTGGAAGGATCGCGCAACCGCGACACCGGCGGAATCGGCCTCGGCCTCGCGCTCGCCCGCGCGATCGTCCGCGAGGCGGGGGGCGAAATACGGCTCGCCAACCGCGGCGGCGGGGGTTTGGCGGCGACGCTCGTTCTACCCCGTCGACCGCTTGCGGCTTGATCCCCATCAAACTATACCGATCGGTATTGAGCTGACGGGGACACGCATGATCTTCCACATCAATGGCGAGACGCGCGAAGCGGAGGTCGACTTGCGCACTTCGCTGCTCGACTTGCTACGCGAACATCTGGGCCTCACCGGCTCCAAGAAGGGCTGCAACCAGGGCGCGTGCGGGGCTTGCACGGTGCTTGCAGATGGCGAGCGGATCAACGCCTGCCTCGCGCTGGCGGTGCAATATCAAGGGCGCGCGATCACCACGATCGAAGGGCTCGGCACCACCGCCGCGCTTCACCCGCTGCAGGCCGCGTTCGTCGAGCATGACGGGTTCCAGTGCGGCTATTGCACACCCGGGCAACTCTGCTCGGCGGTGGCGATGGTCAACGAGGCGCGACGCGGCGTGCCGAGCGCGGTCAGTCACGACCGGACCGCGACCGTCTTCACGCTCGACCATGACGAGGTGCGCGAGCGGATGAGCGGCAATCTTTGCCGATGCGGCGCGTATAACGGCATCGTCGCGGCGATCACCGAAACCTATCTGGAGGCGGCGGAATGACCCCGTTCAGCTATGCCCGCGCCACCAACCCCGCCGACGCGATCCGCCAGGCGGCGGTGGCCGGCGGCAAATATCTGGGCGGCGGCACCAACCTCGTCGACCTCATGCGCGAGGGTATCGAGACCCCCGCGACGCTGATCGACGTGACACCGCTGTCGCGCGAGATTGACGTCCGCGACGACGGGTCGCTGCTGATCGGCGCGGGCGTGAGCAACACCGCGCTGGCGAGCCATGCCGTCGTCCGCGCGCGCTATCCGCTGCTCTCCGAGGCAATCGTCGCGGGCGCGTCGGGGCAGATCCGCAACATGGCGACCGTTGGTGGAAACCTGCTTCAGCGGACGCGCTGTTATTATTTCTACGACCGCGAGGGCGCGCGGTGCAACAAGCGCGTCGCCGGCGCGGGATGCGATGCGATCGACGGGTTTAACCGCATCCACGCAATCCTCGGTGCCTCGCCCGCCTGCGTGGCGACGCATCCGTCCGACATGGCGGTGGCGCTCGCCGCGCTCGATGCGGTGGTGCACGTCGAGGGCGCGAGCGGCATGCGGACGATCCCGCTGGTCGACTTTCACCGGCTGCCGGGCGGCACGCCGGAGGTGGAAACCGAGCTGATGTCGAGCGAGCTGATCACCGCGGTCGAGCTGCCCGCGACTGCCGCCGCCCGTTCCACTTATCGGAAAGTGCGCGACCGGGCGAGCTATGCCTTCGCGCTCGTGTCGGTCGCGACGGTGCTAGAGGTCGAGGAAGGCACCGTCCGCATCGCGCGCATCGCGCTGGGCGGGGTCGCGCACAAGCCGTGGCGCGCGCGCAAGGCCGAAGCGGTGCTGATCGGGCAACCCGCGACGGAAGCGACCTTCCGAGCGGCGGCCGAAGCAGAGCTGGCCGACGCCGTGCCGCTCAAAGACAATGCATTCAAGATCGACCTCGCCCGGCGCGTGATTGCCGCCACGCTGGCCGACCTATCGGGAGCCGCCGCATGAACATCGTCGACGACGCCAAGATCGTGGCGCAGACCGCCACCAAGACGCTGATGACCAATCTGGTCCCGCTCGCGCCCGACAGCTGGATTCCCGGCGGCAAGCCCGACCCGCTGATCACGCACAAGCATGGCCTGATCGGCACCCCGGTGTCGCGGCTCGACGGCGCGTTCAAGGTTGGCGGCACAGCGCGTTTCGCGGCTGAGTTCCCGTTTCAGGGAATGGTCTATGCAGCGCTGAGCTATTCGACGATCCCGCGCGGTCGCATCGCCACGCTCGACACGTCGGCGGCCGAGGCCGCGCCGGGCGTGGTGCTGGTGATGACGCACCGCAACGCGCCCCGCATGAACCCGCCGGCGGTGTTCGGCTCCTCGTCGACCGCCGTTGGACCTAGCGATCTGCCGATCATGCAGGACGACCGCATTCATTGGAACGGCCAGCCGATCGCGGTCGTGCTCGCCGAGACGCAGGAGCAGGCGGATCACGCCGTCACGCCGATCCGCGTCGGCTACGCGGCCGAGCCGTCGACCTCTTCGTTCGAGACCGCAAAGGCCGAGGGTCTTCAGCCCGGCATGTTCATGGGCCAGATGCTCGCTTCGGAGACGGGTGACCCCGACACGGCGCTGGCGGCGGCGCTGTTCAAGGTCGACCACGTCTATCGCACCCCCCGGCACAACCACAACGCGATCGAGCCGCATGCCGCGACGATCGCCTGGGTCGGTGACACGCTGCGAATCCACGATGCGAGCCAGATGGTGACAGCGACCGCCGCGACGATCGCCGACGTGTTCGGCATCCCCGCCGGCCAGGTCTATATCACCTCTCCCTATGTCGGCGGCGGCTTCGGCAGCAAGGGGCTTTGGGATCACCAGTTGCTCGGCGCGGCGGCGGCGAAACTGGCCGGGCGGCCGGTGCGCGTCGCGCTGTCGCGCGAGGGCGTGTATCGCGTCGTCGGCGGACGGTCGCCGACCGAGCAGCGGGTTGCGCTGGGGGCCGACGCGGATGGCCACTTTACCGCGCTGATCCACGAAGGCGCGACCGTCACCACGGCGCATAACAACTTTCCCGAGCCATTCATCCTCGCCAGCAAGTCCGCCTACGCCGCCGACAACACGCGCCTCGGCGTGAAGGTCGCGACGATGCACATGCTCGCCAACACGTTCATGCGCGCGCCGGGCGAGGCGGTCGGCAGTTTCGCGGTCGAGTCCGCGATCGACGAATTGGCGCACGAACTCGGCGTCGATCCGATCGAGCTGCGGATCAGGAACGAGCCGGAGACGGACCCCAGCAGCGGTTTGCCCTTCTCGATACGCGAGGTCGAGAAAGCCTATCGCGACGGCGCGGAGCGGTTCGGCTGGACCAAGCGCAAGGCCACCCCCGGCGCGCGGCGGGAGGGCGAATGGCTGATCGGCACCGGCGTCGCGACCGCGAGCTATCCCTATTATCGCATGCCCGGCGGCGCGGCGCGGATTACGCTGACGCGCGACGGTCGCGCTAAGGTGGAAGTTGCCGCGCACGAGATGGGCATGGGCACCAGCACCACCACCGCGATGGTCGCCGCCGAACGGCTCGGCCTCCCGCTCGATCATGTGGAGGTCGGCTATGGCGACACCGACATTCCAGGAGCGATCATGGCGGGCGGCTCGCAGCAGACCGCCGCGATCGGCGCGGCGGTGATCGCGGCGTGGAACGACCTCGTCGCGCAACTGCTCAAGCTGGCGGGCAACGATTCGCCACTCGCGGGGCTGAAGCCCGACGAGGTCGGCGGGCATGACGGCGGGCTCGCGATGCTCGACGACCCGACCCGCCGCGAGAGCTACGGATCTATTCTGTCGCGCGCGCAACGCGACGAAGTGCGCGTCGAGGCGAACGCGTCGCCACCACTGGAACTGATGCATTGGTCGATGCATTCGCACGGGGCGATGTTCTGCGAGGTGCGCGTCAACGCGGTGACGGGCGAGACGCGGGTCAGCCGCTTCCTTGGCTCGTTCGATTGCGGCCGTATCCTCAACAGCAAGACCGCGCGCAGCCAGTTCCGCGGCGGCATCATCATGGGCCTCGGCCTGGCGTTGACCGAAGAGACGTTGTTCGACGAGCGCACCGGCCGGATCATGAACCCGAGCCTCGCCGAGTATCATATCCCCGTACACATGGACGTGCCCGAGATCGACGTGATCTGGACCGACATCGCCGACCCGCACACGCCGATGGGCGCGCACGGCATCGGCGAGATCGGCATCACCGGGGTTGGCGCGGCGGTCGCGAACGCGGTGTTCAACGCGACCGGCAAGCGGGTGCGCGAGTTGCCCATCACGCTCGACAAGGTCGGCGCGTTCGCGGCGGCTTAACGGGAGAGATTGGTGCGCCCGGAGCGATTCGAACGCCCGGCCCTCAGATTCGTAGCTCGCAGAGGTCGCTTCGATGGGCTTGGACGGGCTACGCTGGAGCTTGTCGGATAGGCCTGTAAACCCCGGCAT